>Ga0315288_10011582_pt1 | contig 11100 bp, 9 predicted proteins | sample YL17G11_20_MG_FD_203454 | JGI IMG/M metagenome (GOLD analysis project Ga0315288, IMG submission 203454) | Sediment microbial communities from Yellowstone Lake, YNP, Wyoming, USA - YL17G11_20 | ecosystem: Environmental > Aquatic > Freshwater > Lake > Sediment | place: USA: Wyoming | collected...
AGCAACGCCCTAGGAATCTGTGTAAGGTCCTCTGACCAATTACATAGTAGGTCCAGTAGGTGCTCTTGACCAAAGATTTGGCCGACGTCGGACGGTTTGAAATCAGCCATAGTATTCCAGTCAGTCTAGTGGGTGCGTGTCGTCTAGCAGCGAGTTAAGTAAGCCCTCATATGAAAGCTTAGCAAGCCTATTAAGCTTTGCATTTTCCTGGAAAGGTATTTCTTTCTCTGTCATTTCTTCGATCGCAACCTGAGCTTTGACGTTTAGCACTTGTAGTATGCGCAACAGGTCTTTGCGTTGACTGGCTAGCGCGTGCTCTAAAGACCGGCGCTTATCCGCCTCTTCTATATCCGAATGCTTCTTTGCTAATTGCACCATATTGAACAACGTCTTCAAAAACGCGTCGTCAAAAGCTGCTAATAGGTCTGTGGCAGCCTTAGCTATTCTGCGACTTTCCAAGTCAATGAAGTCTGCCAAAAGCTTTTTAGAAGAGGCGATCTTACGAAGACCATCAACCATACTACCTATTATACCCTGCAATTCTGCTTCGTACGTCATACTCATCCACCTAGTCGTAGGTTTAGGCTACCAACTTTTTATATGCAAAAAATATACCATACTGACGTATGCCACAGCGCATGTCTAAAGGGTAGTCATATGTAAAGTAGCATGACACTGATACCATACAATGGCCCCTGCTTGTGGGGCGTCAAACGTCCAAATTACCGGCCATAACAGGCGAGTATTCTTTAATCATGGCAACGATTAAAAGGTCCTCGACTTTAAGGGCCCGGCTTTGGTCTGTACTAGCGTCAAGCATGTTAATGGCGCATCGGAAAAGAGCCGCAAGTCGTATAGCCTCTAAAAAGGCCTCGCGTAGGTCAAACGCAAACAGCCTTGTTGTTTTAGTCTTAACCTTTTTGGGGTCAAACATTTCCTCAGCTTTTTTAATCAGGGACCGCATTTCACTGCCCCTGTCATACTGCACGGCAGAAAGCCTTTGCTTGGCGTATTCTCCAACTGCGTCAGATAGTATCTTCGCAGTGCGGTCCACCCATTTATCTCGACTAAAGGCCATCGCTGTAATAACATGCGCCAAGTTATGCACCCTCTACCACGCATCGGTTATAACATGCCATAACAAAATGCGTCAACTTACTGAGAACTCCAGCAGCTTCTTAAAATCCGCCAGATATTCGAGTAGTTCATCTTTAGAGCGGCTGTACCGAGCCTCAGCGCTGTTTCGAGCCAAGGCATTGAGGAAATATAGGCCTGGGTCCTTGACAGATTTGTACAATACCATGCAATCTTTGTTATTGGTAGCACAAAATTGAATTTCGAGTGGAACACCAAATGACGGTGTATCGTTCCAAATAAACAGCGCCAGGTCGCTGCATTCCAGTGCTTTTTCGTTTAACTCCACCACGTAACGTACAGCTGCAACATCACTCGCTGCCGCTTTAGCATTTATGAATGCTGTAAACGGATTGTACAGCACAGCGTCGGGAAACACCGATAGCGCCAACTCCGAAAGTTCTCGGTAGTTGGCACCTGGATCATCCGCACAATCAATAGGAGCGCCTAAGTATATTCGCATGCGTGCCCTTTCTTTTTCTGTTTTCGTACTCTTTTAGAGGGCGCAGGTTACGGCATCGTGCTACGACGACTCATAAAAAGGAGTATGCCGAAAAAGAGCACTAGATTAATAAAGCAGCCTATTTCGAACCGCGTTTTGTACTTATCTAGTACCTGGTAAACGTGATCGGCCGATGGCACACTGCCAACCTTATCGCCCCAATCCCAGTCTTTTCTATTCATGGTCACCTTGTCGCCCTCAATGCGCAACAATTCAATACGTCCAAGCTTGGGGTGCAAGTGCGATATTGTGGTTTTATTTTCGTCAGTGTCAATAAACAATCGGTTCCCAAATTCAAAGTAGTCAGGATATTCATCCATTTCACCACCGGGGCCAGGTAAGTAGATGTCATTCACTGTGATGGGCTCTGGCGTGCCGCTCATTGTCACACACTTCTCCGCGAGGTATATTGTATTGGAATTGAGAAAGGGGCGGTTTAAACTTAACTAGATGCAAAGGATTAGTTTTTATACCACTCTATCGCCTCTTCGAACCACGGCGGGAAAATGTGACCACATCTTGCATGAAGCCTCTCGAAAGCACCATCAAGTATGTAGGTAACTGCTTTGTCTTCAGTTGAACGGACGGCACGACCGTAGGCTTGTACGACTGTGAGCAAAGTCTGCCAGTTGTAATAGTTTGGATATACTGCTTTTCTTACGCGCACCACCGGATCGCCCAAGTATGGGTAAGGCATCTTGACAATAATGGCAAATCGTGCTAGGTCGCCGTGCAAGTCTACGCCCTCAGTCATTGAAGGCGAAAGGAGCACGGTGCCAAACCTTGCTGCCGTATGCTCTGCTACCACCAGTGGTTGCTGGCGCGCGCTTCTAGGGAACAGCAACCGACTACGTAACTTCGGGTCGATGTTGTCATAAATATATTGACAGATTTTGTATGTGGTGCCATGGATAATACCTTTATCCTCGGCATGTGTGGTCATGAGTGACTCAACACTTTTCACAATGTCTGGTAAAAGCCGCCCAAGTGTTTCCTGGCTTAGTGAACCAACTGGTTTGAACCGAATAGGGCGGTTTGCAACCGGGAAAATGGCTGGTGCCTGGAAAGCTGCCACACTGCCAGGCTCTAACGTGTCAAGCCCTACCATAGCACTAAGAGACTGAAAGTCGAGAATAGTGGCCGACATCATCACCACTTTATCTGCGTATTTGAACAGCAGATTGTGAGCCATAGTGCTTACGATAGTCGGCTTTAAGTAGATACCATTCAGTTTATTGGTGTTTATGTCGCGTATTTCGCCAACAGCAATACCTTTAAGGTCCGGTGATGCTTCGAACAGCATGTCAATGCTGCCTTGGATTTTTTCTACTTTTCTTAAAATTTCAGGCGGAATGCTTTTGTCGTCATGTTCTAAGTACTGCGCCGTGTAGCGCAATAGGTCAAGCAAATAGTCTTTATACAGGTGCGTCTGATATTCTGGGTGGAGTGGAATCTCAGCATGCTTGTCTTGGAAGTGTATTGCTACAAGGTCTGCATTGTGTAGTTCTAGAGTAGCGGCAGATGTTAACGCATTTGGTATTTGGTGGGCTTCGTCAATGATTAATAGGTTACGCGGTCCGAATTCTTCTTGTTTGTGATTTAGGAATGAGAGAGCTGCGCTGAAATTAAAAACCGTGGCATCAGACTTTGATGCTTCACGCAGTTGCTCATGATACCCACATGCAGCGGCCGCCGAGCACCGACCTCGGCCTTTTTTGCTACGGCGGCATGGCGCATTAGAACAATCGAAGTCTGTATCTTCATGACACCGGTAGTTAGACCGGCCTTTCATTTCTACTAAGTGCTCGTCAAAATCTCTTAGATACTGGCCTTGCAAGTACTTATTCATTGTCGCGATATAACAGGATTTCGATGCTAAAGCAGCGGCGACTGCTAGCCAAGATTTTCCTATTCCAGGTGGCCCCTCAAAGATGATGTACTTGACTTTTGGATCAAGCAATGACCGTTGGAGACTTTCTAAACATTCTTTTTGTAGCGGTCTGTATTTGCCGGGAAAGTATTCAGTTAACTTTTCATATTCAGGCTTTGGCCGTGGTTTTTCTTGAATCTCGTTGCTTGATACGTTTTCTGTGGGTGCCGTTGTGTACTTCGTTTTTCGTAGCTGGTAGTCTGGTACTTTAGTATTGGGCGCACTGTCTAGGGCCTTCGTGATACTCTCTTGTGCTTTTTCTTCTTTAGCTTTTTCTTCTTTAGCTTTTTCTTCTTTTGCTTGCTCTATGAGCAGTTTCTCTGCTTCCCACAACTTGGTGGCTTCTAGACGCTCTGCGTATCTGAGAGTTTTAACCCATTTAGGTGGAGAGATTCCAAGTCTCTTATAATGTAGCCAGTCTTCTATATCTAGATTTTTGTGCTGCTGCTTAGTAACTATTAAATCTGACGCGGGGTCTGCTTTCGCTAATTCTTCATTTTCTTTTATAGCTTCATTCATTGAGGTAGGTACCGATCTGTAGGGGCAAGTTTCATCTCTCATGTTTTACACTGCAACGAGTAAACACACAGAAAAGCTGCCGCACTTTTAAAATGCTGTGTGCTAACTAGTTGTGCAGGCACTCTTCAGTGTAGTGTGCGAGTGCCTGGTGGGCCCTGAGAATGGAAAGAGACATGCGAGATGTCGCTTTCGCTCGTGGCACAGTGTTCAGGGTTCCCGGAGTTGCAAGCATCTGCCCTCTGAAGCCCGCGTCCCGCCCGTATTTGCAAGAATGTTTTACTAAAACGAAGTTCCTGGGCGAGAGAAGGGATGGAAAGCGTTGATGTGTTTTGCTTGCTTTCGCCTCTATCCTGGGGTTGGGGCCCAGGTTCGGGTACTACCTGTCTTCCATCGATGGTGAACCTTAGCGTGTTCCTGTTGTCTTCGATCCATTGGGCGTCTCTGTCTGCCGTGTCCAGTGTCTCTGGTGTTAGCCCTTCGAGTATGGACCGGTACACGGCTATCATGCGGTCCTGTGGAAGCGACGCGAGGGACATCATCGTCATTCCCTGGGGCAGCCTCGCTCCGAGCTGTTGGGTACCCCAAATCCGCCTCTTTAGATCCGTGATGAATGTGCTACTCTCTGCCCGTTGCGCCGCACACTCTAGGACAACCCGCTGCTGTTCGTCGGCTCGAAGCGCCACGGCGCAGTCCCTTTCAAGTTGCTGGTGGAACACTACGTCGGCGCTGATTGCATCGTAGTAGCTGTCGTCTGCGAAGAGCACCCACGCCCGCGCTCTGCCTCGGTTGGGTGCGTATTGTCCGCCGCCTGGTAGTGACCGGGTTTTGGGGCTGTACTTCTTTTTGTGGTCCGGGGCATCGGGTACCTCCGGGAAGTGGTAGACTGTGGAGCGCTTGAGGATGCGCAGGTTCTCAAGGCGTTCAATATTGTCCTGAACTCGCCCGCCCACCGCTGCGGTAAGCGCTGCCGTAGGGACAAACGCCTGCCATACACTGTTCGTTACCAGTGGGTTGTGTAGTGACGCAACATTGGCCATAGCCGCAATAAACAGCGAGATGTTTGCGCACTGCACTCGACTGTTGTAGGGGCTTAGCTTGTCCATTAAACGCTTGAAAGTGTTCTCCCGGTCGCCTTCGCTGGCTGGTCTGGTAGACAACGAGGCCCCCGGTGATAACAACCGCCCGCTAGCCAGTGCAGCTATCGTCCCTCGGATGCAGGCTAAGAAAGAGCGCTTGCTTTCTTCGATACCGCGTGGACCACGATCTAGGTCTTTCGACCGACATTTACTGAGGAATGGTAGACAGAACGAGTTCCAATAGGTTTCGACTTGGTCGTCTGCGTAAATGTTAATGTGGATGTGCGCATACCGTGCGAGGTCAAGAACGAGTTGATTACGCTCACCGTAGTAATCCGTTTTACCGTGCTCGTACGCACCCCACTTTCTGGTCGACCGAAAGTAGTCTATAACGGAACGGGGCATCCCGATTGTCGTTTGGTTTTGGTTCGGCTTGTAGCCTGCCTGCCCAACCCAATCTACTCGGTTCCATATCCTTTCCATGAGGTCCGTGTTAGCAAGTAGCACATCCGACACCGCCAAGTCTAATGGTGCTGCAGACAGTGTAGTCCGGATGTCTCGGCGTAATGCAGCCAAGTGCTCAGTGTCACGTACCTCTTCTACAGACTTCTTTTTCGGCATGCTAGTCTTTTCTGTGACTTTTTGCGGTGTCTCTTTAAGCTGGATATTGAGAGTGCTCGCTATGCTATTGAACTTACCAGACGCCCCAAGAATCCGTCGGGCTTGTGATACCGTTAATATTGGCGCGTCGGCGTTTGTGTATATTGGCTGTGGTGTAGTTTCCCGTCCTAGTGACCGTGACATTTTCGAATAGAATGGCACTGCGGCTTCGCGCATCGTGGTGTTTGCACAGGGGTCGCCGTTAAGTAGGCAATTTAGCCGCTGCCACACGGCTTGGTACTCACGGGCCATTTTGGGGCTGTCAATGAAGTTGGTCCCCGGCCTGTGCCCTCTGATGTCCTGGCAGGTCGGCAGAAAATGCTGTATATAGTCGCGACGAGACTCAAGTCGTCGCTTTACTTCGAACGCATTGCCTAGACCCTCAGACTCTAACAATTTGGCTTGATCCGCAGCCGCTTGTAGGAACTGCTGGTTGATGCGTATAGCATCCTCTTCGTATAGATATTCTACGTCCATCTTTAGCGCAGTGCACACTTTTTGAACCCAAACACACCACTCTTCGCTTTCTACTTCCTGACTTTCTACTTTCCACATTGTATTGTTTACGTTTTCACCGATAATATGCTGCGATGCAACATATATGTGATATCGGCCAGGCGCAGTCTCTATTATAGACCGCACATACGGCTTGATTTTGATGTATTCTAGATAATCGAGCAGTTGCTCGCGGCTGACCGTGTTTAGCGGGAAGTCTAGATCAAAAAAGTAGAACCGGTATGCGAAGAAATGTTCGCCGCTGCGACTGTACGGCACCGTCATGCGTCGTGCGAGGCCGGGGAACTTTCCTGCCACAGCCTCTTGTCTGGACCCGAAAATTGTAGCACCCGTAACAGTGCGTGTTACCAACTCGCTAAGTCGCATTGCGGCGTTTCGCCGCCGCTGCATTTCGTCGTCCGGAACCACACACTGTACAAAATGGTGCAGATGATACCCGGTTGTGATAGCATCCGCCACCGAATGTGGGGTAAACCGTTTTTCTAGGCTTCGTGGTTGCGATGTTTTAATGTCGGCGGTGAGTACGGCCTTAAGGATAGCTTGCTTTCCTGGTCCGTCTTTGTCTAAACTCCGGCTGAGCCCTAGTTCTTGGAACCAGTTAAGCAGTGCATCGAATGGTTTCTTTTGGTACTTGTATAAATCTTTATCATGAAATTCTTTTGACCACCAATTGGCGTCTTGTTGTCTTCTCTCGTCTCGCCGTTGCTTTATTTGTGCTGCTTTTTCGGCCTCTTTGTCCGCTTTTTTAGCTTTAAGGGCTTCATTCATCGAGCCCGTAAGGTTTTCATGTAGGACAAACTCGGGTGGTGGAGTTGCCAACATGTCTTCGTTCCGTTTAGCACTTTTCAGGAACTCGTGATACACGGCGTCATTTGGCACGTATTTCGGTAAGGCAATTGACCTAGACAGACTCATAAGCAGTACCCTTCAACAAGACGCCACAGATACATATCAGCACCTTTTATAGGAAAGTGTACTCAATGCAATGTGTTGTTGTCGAGAGATGCTGCTATGGAGTCAGCTAAGTAATCGAAAAGGGCCGACATGGCCTTAGCGTAGACCTCGCTGCTGCGGACCGTGATGGAGTACATTTGCTTGCCAGTGTGGTCGTTGATAACACATTCTATCCCATTGTGTTTTGACACCCCAACAATGGATATGGTGTGTTCAGCACAATCCTGATAAGACCTTGCGGGTTTTGTAGTCCGGGCCGGTACTACAACACGCCTGACTTTTGGCTTTGTTGTAATTGGCTTTGTTCCATTCAAAGAATGCCTCGTAATGTTAAAGGGCCTATTGACAGTACATACTCGCCTGTGGTTTTTTACACATCGAATTGGCAAAAAATATTGTTCTCGATCTCTGCTCCTCCTGCTCCTGTTTTCGCTCGTCATCGTTTCTCTCCCGCTCCTTTCTCCGCCTGTGCCAATTCTGCCATGTAAGCTAGATGACGGTGTGCCGAGAGGCCCCAAGCAAGACATTGTAAAAGATGTCTTGCGCATCTTGCTATTCGCCTTCCAACTATACCACATTCGAAAAATATTTAAATTGATCGAGGTCAATCCTAAGAGGTTCGGGTAGTAGCCCTTCGACCTTATCGATCACTATTCGAGTCTCGAAGGCTCCGCATGCATTTGGCTAGCCTAGTAGGTCCCTGCGTCTTCTCCGCTTCAGATCGCCCTCATCAGCTCACGCATTCATATAGCATATCAACCAATCAACCTGAGTTAGCGCTCAGAGTTTAAAAAAGTGTGGAGGTTTCCAAAATGCTAACAGTTCCTCGTATGCAAGTTAGACCAATCCAGTATGAACAAGCAGACCGCTATTTCATGGCGCAGACTAATGCGCACTGGGTGCATACTGAGGTGAGCCTGCTTGAAGACGTTCAGCACTGGAAGTGTGAGTTACCGGAAGTGGCGAAATTTATTATCGGTAACACCACCAAACTGTTTACGCAGGTAGAGGGCCATGTAGCCGACTACTGGACTAACGTGCCGCGCTGGTTCCAAATTCCGGAAATACGAGACATGGCTACAGCATGCAGCCATATGGAGTCTATCCACACCCGCGCTTATGCTAATCTCAATGAGACACTTGGTATTCCAGAGGCCGAGTATGACGAGTTCATGACGATCCCCGCACTGAAAAACAAACTAGAATTTCTAATTAACGCATCAGACGGCAACCTCGAAGAAATCGCTTGTTCACTCGCCGTATTTTCTGCTTTCGCCGAAGGTTGTGGCCTCTTTTCTACTTTTGCCCTACTCATTTGGTTCAACCAGCCGCCAATGCATTTCATGCCAGGGCTCAAGCAAACAATTGAGTGGAGTGCCCGCGACGAGTCACTCCACAGCGAGTGCGGTATTTGGCTCTTTCGTACGCTCATCGAAGAGCACCCGGAGCTGTGGAACGACTCGTTAAAAGAAAAATGCTACAGCGCAGCAGAACAGACCGCACAGCTCGAAGATGCTTACCTGGATTACGTGTTCGGTCCCTACGAAGACGCCCTCGGTCTACAGAAAAGCGACCTTAAACGCTACATTCGCTCCCGCATCAACATGAAACTCAACGAAATCGGTCTTAAGAAGATTTTTGACGAGGCAGACACGAAAAACCTGCTGTGGTTTGACGAAGCCATTGCAAGTGAACAAAACTCAGACTTCTTTGCCAGGAAGCCCACGAATTATGCCAAAGGCAACGACTGGGATAACGTTTGGACCTAAACAATCAAAAGGGGCAGCGATATAGTTCTGGAAAAGGTGCTACGCTTAGCCCAGAACATAAACGCAAGATTTCCGAGGCAATGAAGCGGAAGTCCGCGCTAATAAGTGCTAATGTAAGCGCCTCCTTCACACCAGAAAAGCGTCAAGCTTATGCAGACCGTATTCGCGGTTTTAGCAAGGAGGAGACGGCAAGGCGCAGCAGAAAAACCGGCGACACCAATGTGTCCGAGATCGGTGATGTGGTAAATGAGTTAGCTAACTACAATCTTGTTCTTGTACCAGGCACATATAAGAGCGCCAGCAGTCCATTTCAAGTATACATCGTTGGCAGGGAACAAGAACCTTAATGAGTTCACCGGTTTTGAATGGACCAACGGCTGGTATAGGTATGACAGTTACAATTACCCAAACGACTCCGGATATGCGCACAAGTTGTATAAAGTTTACGATTATGGGCGGCGAGAGTACACAAAGAAGGAAATAGACTCTGATGGCTGATTTTGAGTTTTTGACTGATGCTGGCCGGAAAATGTTGACAAGCGGCTATTGTCAGCCCGGAGAGTCTATTCCGCAGATGTATGAACGAGTGACAGCGGCCATCGGCCAACGCCTTGGTCGTCCTGATATTGGCAAAAAAGCCTACGAATACGCAGCCAAAGGCTACCTTTGTTTCTCCACTCCAATTCTTTGCAACATGGGAACAGATAGAGGCTATCCGATCTCCTGCTTTGGGGTGCACATTGATGACAATTATCACTCGCTTGTTCATGCTGATGTAGAACTTGCAATGCTTTCTCGTTACGGTGGTGGTGTCTCACTCGACACCCAGTGGATTCGTCCACGCGGTGCTCCTGTACGTAACCTCGGTAAGTCACGTGGTGTCATTCCATGGTGTGTGAAGTACGATGCCACGACTCGGGCTGCCAACCAGGGTGAAGTGCGTAGCGCGGCATCCGCCGTGTGGCTCAACATTGAGCATCCAGACGCTGAAGATTTCATGCGTATCCGTCGTATTGAAGGCCGCAGAGCCTTTACCGACCCTAAAATGATTTGCCATGTCATTAATCATGGCATGTTAGTTAGCCGTGACTTTACAGCGCGTGTGCGGGCAGGCGACCCAGAGGCGCGGCGTCTGTGGAAAGAACTCATGATGACCCGCTCCGAAACGGGTGAACCTTACATCATGTTTACGGACAATGCGAATGATCAAGCCCCTAAAGTATACAAAGACAAAGGCCTTCGCGTTAATCAGAGCAATATCTGCACTGAGATAATGCTCGCATCCACTACCGATTGGACTTTCGTTTGTTGCCTGCTGTCGCTTAATGTCTCAATGTACGACGAGTGGCCAAAAGACCTCGTAGAAACCGGCATGTACTGTCTCGATGCTGTACAAACAGAGTTTATCGAACGCAGTGCCAATAATGCAGACTTTGTTAAAGCACGTCGTTTTGCTATGGAATCACGCGCTGTTGGTATTGGCGTGCTTGGTTTTCACAGTTACCTGCAGGGCAAGGGTTGGCCTATTAACGGGCTGTCTGCCTTTAGTTTCAACAAGGTTCTATTCAAACGTATCGACGCAGAAAGCCTTGAGGCGTCGAAAAAGCTTGCTGTCGAGTACGGCGAGCCAGCATTGATGAAGGGCTACGGCGAGCGTTTCTCCCACCGTGTTGCTCTCGCACCGACGCGTTCCAACGCTATTATTCACGGTCACGTGTCAGAGTCTATTCAACCAGACGTGGCTAACCACTACTCCGATAACAGCCACAAAGGCAACTTCTCTCGCCGCAATCAGTACCTCGTCAAGTACTTAGAGGAAATTGGAAAAAACACGGATGAAACGTGGGGCTCTATCATTGGCCAAAAAGGCTCTGTTCAGCATCTAGAGTGGATGAGCCCCGAACTAAAAGAAGTGTTTAAAACAGCACGCGAGATTGACCAAGTAGTGCTCATTAAGTTGGCACGCGACCGTCAGCCCTACATCGACCAAGCACAGAGTCTGAACCTTTTCTTTGCAAGCGGCCTAGACACGAAATATTT
>Ga0315288_10011584_pt1 | contig 11099 bp, 10 predicted proteins | sample YL17G11_20_MG_FD_203454 | JGI IMG/M metagenome (GOLD analysis project Ga0315288, IMG submission 203454) | Sediment microbial communities from Yellowstone Lake, YNP, Wyoming, USA - YL17G11_20 | ecosystem: Environmental > Aquatic > Freshwater > Lake > Sediment | place: USA: Wyoming | collected...
CCTGGCGAGGCACACAGGCTAGCCCGAGCCCCCGCGTTGGCCGCTCGCCTCAGCTCTCGGCGGTCAGCTCACTCAGCAGCGCATCCACCTCCAGCCCCTCGTACCCCAGCCGCAGGGCCATCTCTTCCGCCGCGAACTGCTGCCCCAAGCTCCACAGGCTCCGGAGGTACTCTCCGGCCTGCGCGCTCGCGTACCAGCGACGGCCGAACTCGCGCTCCAGCCGCGTGCGCAACTGCACCTCGACGACCCAGGCGCGCAGGTAGCGGGCGCAGTAGAACGCGTCGTCAACATCGAAGAGGAAGTTCTCGGGGGGCACCCGGAGACGCAGCGCATCCCCCAGCGCCTGCGCGTATCGCTGCGAGAGCGGAGCAGGGTCGAGAGCGCGTTGGAGCTCCATCTCGTAGGCCAGCTTGGCGGCGTAGCGGCGCAGCATGTAAAGCTCAGCGAGATCCGCCAGCGCCAGGTAGCCCTCGACCTCCCCGGACCCGAGCACGTCTCGCAGCCAGTCCCGGTTGCGGGTGAGGTTGGCGAACAGGAACGCGTAGCCCTCCGTGATGGAGTTGTCGCCGAGATAGCGGAACGCGAAGTGCGCGTCCGCCCGAGTGTGCGCGAAATGCTCGGCGTGCCCGGCCTCGTGCAGGATGGAATTGTAGTCATCATGGCCGCCGCGAGGCCGGATCACCAGCCAGACCTCGCCCGGCACGTGCACCGGCGCACAGAACGCCCGCGGCGATTTCAGCGGGCGCTCCTCGACGTCCAGCTTCAGGTTCGGCTGGTTCTCGAGATCCACCCCCAGTCCAGCCATGGTCTGCGTGAGGGCGGGAACCAGCCGCTCCTTCGGGAAGATGGCGTCGAACTCGTGCCCGCGGCGCAGATAGGCCCAGTCGGCGGTTGTGGCGTCTGACAGCGGGATCTCGGCGGCGCCGAATCGCTGCGCGAGCGCGGCCTGGTACCGCTTCCCCGTTTTCCGCAGGAGCATTTGCATGTCGCGGTTCAGCGCGGCCAGGTCGAGTTGACCCAGCTGCTCGCACATCGCAATGTAGTCTGCGAACCCCAGGCCGATGGCAAGCCGGTGCGAGCGCCCGAGGCGCTCCGAGCGCTGGGGGTTGAGCTGTGCGGTCACGTCCGCGGTGCGCCGCTCCAACTCGTGGCGGCGCGCCCGATCCGGCTCGTCGGCGATAGCAATGCCCGCCTGCCGCCAGGGCAGGGATTGCCTGTCCCACTCGACCGTCGCTCGCGCCTCCTCAGTCCCGATGCGGTCCGTGATCTCCCGCAGTTCGCTGTCAACCCATCCGAAGGCCGCGAATTCAGCGAGTATCCGGCGCTCCGGCAGAGACCTGTCGGTGAGCAGCCACGCGACCGAATCCGGGGCGAACAGCCCTGCGTGCTTCTCGTATATCCCGCTGAACTCGAGGTCCTCCTTCAGCCCGGCGCCATGCCGGTAAAACTCGGCAGTGAGGCAGGAGACGAACTGCTCGGCTTCCGAGACATAAGCAGTCAGGTCCATCGTTAGCCCCCTCACAGGGTGATGTCAAACGCTTGTTTCACATCGGCAACCAGGCTTCCTCTTGGCCGCCGCAACCTGCTCTTGATACGCGCCCATAAAACGCGTACCATAGTTTCCGTGGAGAGTGTGTATGGATAAGCATGTATTGAGCATCGCCCTCATGCTCGCCTACGGGCCCTTCGTGGCCACGCTGGCGCTCTATCTGGTCGCTCTGGCGCTTCGCTGGGCCGGTCGGCCGTCGCTGTTGAGCGCCCTGGTCGAGCGCACGAAGACCCCACAGCCGATTCACCGGGACCAGGTGGACGGGATCATCTGAGGCGCGCGGACCGGGCGGTCACGGCCTTTTCCTGCCCTCGTGATCCCGGTAGATGATGTCGGCCCGCAGCAGATCGCGTCTGTTGACGTAGATGCGGGTCCGCGCGTTCGGCCCGGCAAGCGTCGGGGCGCCCTCCAGGAGGTTCGAACCCTCGCGCACGGTCCTGCTGGGTATGCCGGCAGCGGCGAGCGCGTTCCGCAGCAGCGAGGTGTGTAATTCCCCGGCGATGTGCAGAGCAGCACCTGCTCAAACCCCTCCTCGTCAGGCTCCTCCGCTTCACGCGGCAGGCTGTCCACCAATTCCTCGCCGCACTCGGGGCACCGGGTCACGCTGGGGATGTACTCGTACTTGCACTTCGGGCAGAACGGCATGTCGTGTCTCCGGGGCAGGATTGCACACCCCTTGCTCATGTCCTGCCGGTCAGACGCAGGCAGGTTCCGTCTGGTTCGGGGCGGTGCGGCCCCTCGTCTGCGTCCCGCGCCTGCCGCGCGCCGCCACTGCTTGACGCTGTCTGTGCGCGGGGATATACTCAGTTGACACGCTCTTGGTCCGGAGGTCCATGTTGGTTCTACGTCTCGGCCTGCCCAAAGGAAGTCTCCAGCAAGCGACTTTTGCGCTTTTCGCTCGGGCGGGCTACCACGTCAGCGCGAGCTCGCGCTCATACTACCCCAAGGTAGATGACCCTGAGATAGAGGCCGTGCTGATGCGAGCGCAGGAGATCCCGCGCTACGTCACCTCAGGCGCCCTCGACGCCGGCCTCTCGGGCTGGGACTGGGTGGTCGAGACGAATGCCGAAGTCGTCAGCGTCTGCGACCTCGTCTACTCCAAGGCCAGCAACCAGGTCGCCCGCTGGGTGCTGGCTGTCGCCAACGACAGCTCGATCCGGACGCCGAGGGACCTCCAGGGCAAGCGGATCGCCACCGAAGTGGTCAACGTCACCCGCAAGTACTTGGCCGAGCGCGGCGTCACCGCGGACGTGGAGTTCTCCTGGGGCGCGACCGAAGTGAAGGTGCCGGAGATGGTAGACGCCATCTGCGAGCTGACCGAGACCGGCGCGTCGCTGCGGGCGAACAACCTTCGCATCCTCGACACGGTGTTTGAGACCCACACGAAGCTGATCGCGAACCAGAACGCCTGGGACGATCCCTGGAAGCGTGAGAAGATCGAAACGCTGTCGATGCTGCTCCAGGGCGCGCTCCTCGGGGAGCAGAAGGTGGGGCTGAAGATGAACGTGGCGCGCGCCGACCTGGAGAGAGTGCTCGCCCTTCTGCCTGCCCTGCGCCAACCGACTATCTCGCCGCTTCAGACCCAGGACTGGGTCGCAGTAGAGACGGTTCTCGACGAGAAAGCTGCCCGCGACCTCATCCCCGAGCTCCGCCGCGGGGGCGCCGAGGGCATCGTCGAGTATCCGCTGAACAAAGTCATCCCGTAAGCTTTGGTATAGTAATACTGATGGGTTTCGCCAAGAGAAGTAACGGCGGAACCCCTCGGGGTGCGCTCGAGAGCGCTGGGAACCTGGGCGTGCATTACTTCGATGTGCGAACAGCTAAAGGGACTCGCTCATAGCGGAGTCCCACTGCGAGACGTAGAGGCAGGAGGCGCGAGGTGATTCGGTGCCCGAAGTGCGGTACGGATAGCCCCGATCAAAGCCGGTTCTGTCGCGCCTGCGGCGAAGCGCTGGTTGGGCGCGGGGCGAGCGCGGTCCCGCAGGGCCTGACAGCCGAGGAGCGGGCGCGCCGGTTGCTGGAGGAGGCATTCCGGCTCAGCGAAGAAGGCCGCGTGCTGGCCGCCATCCAGACCTGTCAGCAAGCGATCGTCATCAACCCCAGCTCCACGTCGGCTCACTCACTGCTCGGCACGCTGTTCGAGCGCCAGGGAGACCGCGACAACGCGATCCGGGAGTACGAGCAGGTATTGACGCTCAGCCCCGGCAGCACGGTCGAGCGGCGCAGGCTGAACGAACTCATGGGCGTGCCGGCCGCCAGGGAGGTGGCCGGAGGGATATCGCCGCGCACTGCCCGCCTGGCTGTCACCGGCAGCGCGGCCATCGTTGCGTTAGTGCTGGTGGGCGCGATCATCATGACGCTTCAACAGCCCCCGCGGCCCCAGAGGGAAGTCGGAGCGGGGCGCGTCACTGCGGAGCGCGCGTATCCGGAGCGCGAGGTCGCGCCAGCTCAGACCAGCACCTATGTGCCGAGCCCTGGCAGCCAGTACTACAGCGGCTCTCCTCGGTTCAACATGCCGAGGACCCCGGCGCCGCGCACGTTCGCGCGCCAGCCCAACCAGGCCGCCCAGCGGTACCGCTACGGGACGGCGCAGTGGGTCGGCCCAGGCACATATGTGCTTCCGTCGGTCGTGGGCCAACGGGGGGCCGCACCCAGGAGGCAGCCGCAGGCGCCTGTCGGCCCGTTCGTGGGAGCGGTGCCAGTCTACAGCTCAGCGCCTCCGACGATGACGTCGCCGGGTTGGCGGCCGGCCGGGGGCGGGCAGTACGCCACCGGCTTCACCCCGGACGCGGGGCGCAACTACTACTTCCAGGGCGATTACCAGCGGGCCATCGACGCGTACCAGACGTACCTCGCTAAGAACCCGACTGCCGGTCCGGCCGCTCGCGAGGAACTGGCATGGGTCTACACGGAAGCTGGGGACCGCTCTCAAGCCGTTCGGCAATACGAGCGGGCTCTGAACCAATACCAGGCCGACCTGGATCGGTCGCACAACGCGGAGGCCGCCCGGCATGGCGTACGGACCTGCTTATCCGCCCTCAAGGCACTCGAAGCAAAGTAGCCGGCTGAGGCCGCCCGGCAGATTGGCGAATCCCCCCTCAGAGCTGCGCAGACGGGGCAGCCGGCGCGTGACTGCCGCGCGATGTGTCACCAACCTGCGCGGCATGCTTGGCGCGCTGTCACTGCTGGCTCTGCTCATCGCCTTCGTCGTTCCCGCACATGCAGAGGAGCCCACCACCAGGGGCTCGATACTGATGCTCCCCGTTCGCAGTCATTGGGTAAGCGCGCCGCTGGCCGAGGCGGTGGCGCAATCGCTCCCCGACGCGCTGCTGAAGGCCGGCTTCTCAGTGACCGTGATGATGCCCGGGTCGCCGGCATACCGGCTGGGCGTATCGGAAGGCTGGCTGAACCCGGAGGATCTGGCCGGCGACAGGGTGCAGATCGTGAGGCACAACCTCGCGGTCCGGACCGGCTGTGAGGCCTCCCTGACCGCGGAGGTGGGCGAGCGGGAGTCCGAGACGATACTGCGAGGAGAGCTTGCGGGAGGGGTGTCGCACCGGCAAGCCAGCCTCGAGGTTTCAGCTCCCGTCGGGACCGGCAACGCAGGCGGCGCCAGCCGCGAGGAGGTGGCGCGGAAGCTCGCCCAGGAGCTGGCGGCGAAGCTCGCGCCGGAGGTCTGGGCGCAGGCGGGGGCGGACGACGCCGGCCGTCGAGATGGCGCGCCGGCGCGCTACGATTCAGGGCAGGCGGCGATGGCCGCCGGCCGGCACCAGGATGCAGCGCTGGAGTTCGCAGCCGCGCTCGCCGGGCAACCGGACAACCCTGACTATATCTCCGCAGCCGCGGACGCGGCCGTCGCCCGCGGTCGGCCGGGGGAGGCGGTTCCTCTGCTGCGACGGCTTTCAGAGCTTCGGCCCGATGATAAAGAGGCACTGCTGCGGATCGGGGACGCTGCCCTTGCCTCGGGTGAACCAGACCAAGCGGAGGCGGCGTTTCGGCGGATTCTCGACTCGGACCCGCGTGATCTCCGGGGGCTGGAGGGCGCTGCCAGAACGGCGCGAGTCCAGGGAGATCGGTCGCGTTCCGAGACGTACTACCGGGAGTTGCTCTCCTTGCTCGGCATCTACCGGCCGAGGCCCGAAGCGTCGGAAGCCGGCGGCGCGGCGGCGCTGAACGAGTCCCTTCCAGGCATCTTGGCCAGTTCGCGCGATGACGGCGTTCGACTGACTTCCATGCAGCCCAGCGATGTCGGCCTGCCGATAGCTCGCGCATACCTGGCGGCCGGACGCTGCGCCGAGGGCGTAGAGGCCTTGCTCGGCTACCAGACGCCCGATCGCCCGGCGTACTCGGATGTGGACTACCTCCCGATCGCGGCCGACCTGGACAAAGGGAGCGAGGCCATCGCTCGCCGGGTTGCGACGATCGCAGAGATGCCGGTGCGCGAGCTGACCGGCGACGCGCTGAACGCGGAACTGGAGTCACTGCACGACCAGTCCGATAGGCTGGCCACGCTGGCGGAGCGGATGCAGGCGTCGCCCAAGCTCGATCCCGCTCACAGGTATCGGGTGCTCGCGTACAACCTGCTCAACCAGTCGGATTTCGAGGCCCTGATGTACTTCCAGACGCACGATTCCGACCGGAAGCGCCGCGCCGATCTGCTGCGCGACGCGTTCCGGAAGGCCCGTGCGCAAGCGCAAGATCTGGGCGCGGACCTCACGAGGTTCAGCCAGACCGGCGCGCGCGAGGCCGGCCCCGCCGAGCGGGGGTGAGGCGCGCGACGGCGAGTCGAAGGATGTCGTGATGAATGTCCTGCTGCACTGCTGCTGCGGCCCCTGTTCGACTGTCACCGTCGGACACTTTCGCGCGCTCGGCGACGAGGTGACAGGGTGGTTTTTCAACCCCAACATCCACCCGCTGGATGAGGCGCAGCGCCGAGAGACGGCGTTCGCGAAGGCTGCGGTCGCGCTCGGTCTGCCGGTGTTGTTCGCAGGCGCTCATCTCGGCCTTCGCACGTTCCTCCTCGCGCTTGCCTCTCGGGGCGCGGAGCGGTGCCGCGCGTGCTATCAGCTTCGCCTGGGCGCCGCGGGGAGGGAAGCCGCCGCTCGCGGCTTCGACGCGTTCTCCACCACGCTGCTCATCAGCCCCTATCAGGATATCGCTCTCATCGGCGAGACCGGTCGGGCGATTGCCGCACGCCTCGGGCTGAGGTTCCTGTTCGCCGACCTGCGAGAGCGATACGCGGAGAGCCGCGAGCGGGCGCGAGAGCTCAACCTCTACCAGCAAAGCTACTGTGGATGCTTGTTCAGCAGCCTGGAGCGCGCTCGGCGCCGCGGCGAACGCGCGCTGCACAGACTGCTACGCGCGGCGGCGTGACGGGCTCGGGCACCGCCATGGACCGGATGCTGATCTGGCTCGGACTCGGCCTCGCCGGCGCAGGTCTGCTGATCGCGGCGCTGGGAGCGTTCCTGGGCGCGATCGGCGCGCGGGGCGGTCGGCTACTGCCCGGTGACATGGTGATCTCTCGGCCCGGGTTCACGTTCATCTTCCCTCTCGCCACGTCCATTCTGGTGAGCCTGCTGCTGACGCTGATCGTGTGGACGATCTCCGCGTTGCGCAGATGACACTGCCGACCGAGGCGGCCGGATGGGAGCTGGTATGAACCGGGTTCCCGAGAGGCAGAGGGGCGCGGCTCCAGAACTGCTGCCCCGGACACTGGCGCTAGTCGCCTGTGCAGCCCTGGTCGGCTTGTGGCTATTGACGGATATCCGCCGGACCTGGGCGGATGTCGCAGGCACGGGTCGTGTCTCCGGCAGGGAGTCCGTCTCGCTCTGGGCCCTGTTCGGCGTTGGCGTGGCGCTGCTGTTCCTGCTCGCACGGCTGGTCCTGGCGCGTCACGAGCAACCTTCATTGCCTAACGGCCGCGATTGCGGTATGACATAGGTACCACCTGGGGCCTGGACCTGGAGCTACCTGTGCGGTGACCGCCCCGCTGCGAAGGACGACCATGAATATCATCGTCGCACCTGACAGCTTCAAAGGCAGCCTGACGGCGATGGAGGCCGCGGATGCGATCGTCCAGGGCATCAGGGATGCCATGCCCGACGCGGAGATCGTCTCGGTGCCGCTCGCGGACGGCGGCGAAGGCACGGCCGAGGCGCTCGTGCTGGCCACTCGGGGGCGCTTCGTCAAGAGGCTGGTGACCGGGCCCACCGGCATGCCGGTGGAGGCGATGCTCGGCGTACTGGGCGACGATGTGACCGGTGTGGTCGAGATGGCGCAGGCATCGGGCCTGACGCTGGCGCCTCCTGAGGAGCGCAATCCGCTGATCGCGACGACCTATGGCGTCGGCGAGCTGATGCTGGCCGCGCTGAGCGAGGGATGCACACGCCTGATCGTGGGCCTCGGCGGGAGCGCGACGAACGACGGTGGAGCAGGCATGGCGCAGGCGCTGGGAGCGCGGCTGCTCAAAGTGGACGGCAGCGAGATAGGCCGCGGCGGCGGGGCGCTGATGAGCCTGGACCGCATTGACGTGTCCGACATGGACCCGCGCATCGCCCGCGCCACGGTCTGGGCCGCCTCCGATGTGACGAACCCGCTGTGCGGCGCTGAGGGCGCGTCAGCGATCTACGGGCCGCAGAAAGGCGCGAGCCCCCAGATGGTGACGATGCTGGACAAGGCGCTGGCGCACTACGCCGATGTGATCGAGCGCGACCTCGGGATCAACGTCCGCGAGGTGTCTGGCGCCGGCGCGGCGGGTGGCCTGGGGGCGGGGCTGGTGGCCTTCTGCGGTGCCGAAGTCCGCTCGGGCGCGAGCCTGGTGCTGCAGATCATGAACTTCGAGGATCACCTGGAGGCCGCTGACATCGTCCTCACCGGCGAAGGGAAGATTGACCGCCAGATCGAGTTCGGCAAAGCCATCAGCGGGGTCGCGCTGCTGGCCGAGAAGTACGGCGTGCCGGTGGTCGCCTTCACCGGCAGCCTGGAGGAGGAGCCCGCGAAGCTGGCCAAACGCGGCATTCACGCGGTCGTGCCGATCGCGCCCGGGCCGATCGCCGAGCAGGACGCGATGAGCAAAGCCAGTGGGCTGCTCCAGGCCGCCGCCGAGCGGACCATCCGGCTGCTCGTGCTAGGCCGGACCCTGGGCGATGGCACGTGGCTCCCGCGGTGATAGGCCTCCCACAACTCGTGCAGGCGCCGGCCGCTCGGTGCGCTCACTCGTGACCCCGACGTTCCTTGCGGAGTCCGTGTGGTCGGTGGACCTGGACGCTCTCGTGCGGCTGGGCGTCAGGGGCATTATCCTGGACCTCGACAACACCATAGTGGACTGGAACCGGAGTTGGCTGCGCCCCGAGGTGAGGGAGTGGGTTCGCTCTGCGCGGGAGCGCGGGCTGGGGCTCTGCCTGGTGAGCAACGCTGTTCGGGGCGGCCGCGTGGAGCAGGTCGCTAAGGAGCTGGGGATCGGCGCGGTCCTCCGGGCGGGAAAGCCGCTGCCGGGCGCCTTCCGGCGGGGAATGGCAGCCCTGGTCACTGACCCGAGGTCCACCTGCGCCATTGGCGACCAGGTGTTCACGGACATATTGGGTGCGAGCCGCCTGGGCCTGGTCACGGTGCTGGTGGAGCCCCTCAGTCCGAGGGAATCCTTTCACACCCGGCTGATCCGCCTCATCGAGCGCCCTCTGCGGAGGCGGTGGGAAGCTACCGTTACCATATTCGGCTCTCGTACCGTGACCGCGCGGAGAGACGGCGGGGCGAAATCGTCGCGATAGGGTCACTTTTCCCGGGCCTCTGTGGTATAATGTCGGCAGTTGCTTGGGCGTCGGAGGGCAAGAGGTGTCGGGTGCGCTCCGGTGGAATCATGTGATGGCTGAGTCCACAGGATGGCGTGGCCGTGTCCCTGTTCGCGCGCCGCGGGAGCGGCCCGTCGGGGATCAGGCTCTTCTGAGCGTATCGGGCGGACGCCCTTGCTCCTCCTCTGGGAACCGCGTAGAATCCATCCGCACCGACGCGCGCCATCATCCGGCGTGACAGTTATCAGTCGCGCATGAGACCGACGTTGCAGGCGATCGTGACGGGATTCGGCCTGGCCCTGGCACGTGAGAGGGAGGCGCCGGAAGGGACGTAGCGACGGCGCCCGGCGCCCGGCGTGCGCGGCAGGCGAGGGATGAAAGGAGTTGCGGCGGGAGCTATGTGTGATATAATCAACTCAAGTCCTGTGGGTGCCCCGACTCGCATCATCTATTCATTCATCCCAGTTCACCTGGAACCGGTGTAACTGGAGGAAAGTCGCATGGCGACGCCACGGGGACTGAAGAAGCCGCTTGGTCAGATCCTTCTGGAGAGGGGTCTGATCAGCCAGGAACAGCTGGACGAAGCGCTCAAGGTCCAGAAGAACACGACCGAGCAGCTCGGCCGGATCTTGGCGGAATTGGGGTTTGCGACCGAGAAGGACGTGCTGCGCGCGCACGCCGAGCAACTCGGGATCCCGTTCCTTGAGCTCGATCGCACCAGCGTAGATGAGGACGTCGCGAAGGCGATTCCGCAGAGCGTTGTGCAGCGGTACAACGCGGTGCCCATTCGCCGGAGCGGCAATCGCCTTACTGTGGCCATGGCCGACCCGACGAATGTCTTCGCGCTTGACGACATTCGGCTGATCACCGGCTATGAGATCGACCCGATGCTGGCGGCGCCGGACGACATCGGCGCGCTTCTGCGCGGCGCGGACAACGGAGCCACGCAGGAAACCTTGAACAGCGCGCTGCAAGCCATCGATGGCGGGGCCGCGGCCATCTTCGCGGCGGACGACCTTGACGTTTCCGGCGGCGGCGTGGAGGAGGACATGGGCCGGGGAGCGGCGCTGGAGGACGAAGCGCCCATCATCCGGGTGGTGACCGTCATCATCCAGCAGGCGATCAAGGACCGCGCGAGCGACATCCACATCGAGCCGGATCGCCGCGGGGTGCGGGTCCGGTACCGGGTTGACGGCGTGCTCCACGAGGTGATGCAGGTCCCCAAATACGTCCACGCTCCGCTCATCTCCCGTATCAAGATCATGGGAGATATGAACATCGCCGAGCGCCGACTCCCCCAGGACGGCCGCATCCACATCCGCTATGAGGGCAAGGACTACGACCTCCGCGTCTCGAGCCTCCCGACGGTTTTCGGCGAGAAGTGCGTGATGCGTATCCTGGATCAGAGCAGCATTCTGATCGGTCTGAACAAGCTGGGCATGTCCCCGGAGACACAGGCGGAGCTGGAGGCCATCATCGTCCAGCCGAACGGCATGATCCTCTCCACCGGACCGACGGGTTCCGGCAAGACCACGACGCAGTACTCCGTTCTGAACAAGATCAACAACGTCGAGAAGAACATCATCACCATCGAGGACCCGGTCGAGTACCAGCTTCTCGGGTTGAACCAGGTTCACGTGAACCGCAAGGCCGGTCTCACCTTCGCGAACGCGATGCGCTTCTTCGTGCGCCAGGACCCGGACATCATCATGGTGGGAGAGATCCGCGACCTGGAAACAGCTGAGACCGCTATCCAGGCATCG
>Ga0315288_10011587_pt1 | contig 11098 bp, 21 predicted proteins | sample YL17G11_20_MG_FD_203454 | JGI IMG/M metagenome (GOLD analysis project Ga0315288, IMG submission 203454) | Sediment microbial communities from Yellowstone Lake, YNP, Wyoming, USA - YL17G11_20 | ecosystem: Environmental > Aquatic > Freshwater > Lake > Sediment | place: USA: Wyoming | collected...
TACAGCCAAGTGGACGAAGATCCAGGACCACAGCCGCAAGGAGTACACGATCCGAGTTCGCAAGAACCTCGACGGCCCCGAGATGGACCTGACGATCGCCCACGAACTCGTCCACGTCCTCCAGTACGCCGAGGGTCGGCTGCGCCACGGCGGCCTCGCGGGTGAGTCCGGGTGGTTCTGGAAGCCGACCCGCGAGGGCGCGGCCCAGTTCTATCCCTACGGACTCCCCTGGGCCAACCGTCCCTGGGAGCAGGAGGCGTGTCGAATTTCCAAAGAAGTCTCTGCTTAGGACTTGACTACCAGTCAACCAAGGAGTAGAATCGGAACCATGAGCAAAGCCAACTTCAAGAAAGCGTTTGACCAAGCGGTCGAGTGGCACCGAGCCCGGACTCCGGTGGGCACCAGGGCACCGGACGGCTATGCTCATGTCCAGACGATCCAGAACCGTACCGGCGATCTCGCCGGAGCCTTGACCGCACTGGAGAGCCAGGGCTACCAGATCCTCACGAGCTACGATCCCTACGACGGCTACAGCACCAGGTTCCACGGGAACCTCGTGACCTACGTGGCGTTGACCAAAGGAGCACGATCATGAAGGGCCTCCGCTGCTACATCTTCAAGTCGTCGCTGGGCGACTGCTCGAACCACGGGGTCTCGTCGAAGTTCGAGCAGGTGACCCTCGTGGGTCCAGGGATCCCCGAGATCTTCGATGTCGCGCCGGACGCTCCGGAGTGTCGCCTGGTGAAACGGACGATCATGGGGACCGAGTACCTGCACGTCGAGCCGACGGCGCAACCGCCCGGCGGCCACACCAGCTACATGGCCGGAGGCTGCTACGTCCACACGACCGACGGCCGGTTCCCCTCGAAGTATCCCCTGTCGCTCCACGACCGCTCGGAAACCTGGGCGCAGTACGAGGCATTGTCCCGATGAAGGAGAAGACCATGCGGTTCCCAAGTATCAAGGCCGCGGCGCAACAGCTTCGCAACGTCAACCGAACGGTCGAAGTTGAGGCGACGGATCGCGTCGCCGATGACGAAGGCTGCGATGTTCGGTTGCAGGTCTACGAAGATGGATCCTGGGCCGTGCGGTTCGGCGACTCCCAGTACGATCAGGATCATCGGGGCTTCTGGGGAGCCGCTGGCGTCCCGGGAAACTGCCGGAGATTCTGTTCCGAGGATGTCGCCCGAGACCTCATCGAACAGGCGAAGGAGCAGTACCGTTTCAGCAAGATCGACGGGGACCCGGCGGTCGAGTACGTCAACACGGAGGCGAAGAAGTAAATGAATCCCGACGCAACCCTTGCAAAGTTCATGGCGGCCTTGGTGGAAGGTGACCATGAGGCTACGGTCGAGGCCCACCGGGACCTGACCGATTGGCTGGCTCGCGGGGGTTTCGAGCCGAAGTGGCGAGAGCCACATCGCAAGTTGTTCGATGCCTTCAACTCCAAGACCGGGTTGATCGACCTGGGGGACGAATGACGATGAAAGCCACGAAGGTCCGGGAGATGATCCAGACGACCCACCGGGTCTTGAGAACGCCATGAGCCCGACCGAGGCCATCGCGAAGGCCATGACCTCGGCGACGCGCAAAGGCTACGAGGTCAAGAGCGTCCGGATCACCCGCCGGGAAGCGGCAGTCCGACGCTCGACCCTGGAGACCTTGCGGGAGATCACGCCCCCGGCGAAGGCGGTCGAGCCCGACGGCCAGTGGATCGGCAACCACTACTACAGCCACGAGTACCTGCTCTCGACGTGAGGAGAACCATGACCCCCGACACCCTCATGCAGCACATCTTCGACGGGCTCCAACGGGCCGGCGAGTCCGTGAAGTTCCAGGGCCGGACCATCGTGACGGCCGACGGCCTGACCCTCCCGATCGACATCGTGGAGACCGGGGGCGGCGGCTACCCGAACCTCCTGGCCGGGAGTCAGCGGGTACGAGAGTACCGGCTCTACTACGGATGGGATTCGTCGCGGAAGTGGATGAAGGTCAAGGACTCGATGGACCTCGCAAAGCTCGTGGCCATGATGGTCGCGTGGGTGAAGAAAAAGCGGGCCGTCGAGGCAGCCCAGGATCGGGCCGAGGCCCTGGCGAAGTCCGTGGAGGTCGGGACCCCGGGGGTCTCGGTCAAGCGGTCCATGATCCCTGGGAAGGTCAGGCTCACGGCCGACCTCCACGTCACGGTCGAGCAGGCCCGAGCCATCATCGCGGCGATCGAGGGGAACACGGCGCTGTGAGACCGGAAGAGGTTTGGACATGAAGCGAAAAGACCGAAAGGCCATCAAGGCCCCGGGCCTCGGGGTCACGGATGATCTCAAGGGTGCCAAACGAAAAGGGAAGAACTGTGGGATCAACAGGGTCCCGGTGGCGAACCTAGGGTTGGCCCAGAGGTACGGGAGCCAGATAAACTACAGCCCGGCCCATAAGATCGCCAAGGAGATCCAGGAGGCCCTGAACCCTGATCACCGAAGTTCCATCGGGATCGTCCTCGCGGCCCACGAGGGCCAAGGGGTCGACGCCGCGGGGATCAAGGTCCGGGGTCATTTTGTCAAAGGTTGGAGCAATGGCTACGCCTTGATCAACTGCTATGGGCGGTTCTTCAAGGTCAAAGCCCACCATGTCCTGGCCCATGCGGCCGGCACCATCACGATCGCGAGGACCGCGGTGAACCGCCACCAAGAATTGAGAAAAACGATCCGGCAGGCCCGGGCCGTCAAAGCCGGGTTGATGCGAGGAAGATCATGAGCAAATACGCAGATTACGAATTCCAGGACATCATCAAGATAAACCAAACCTTGACGATCTTCTATGACCAGGGCCGCGGGGATCTCAAGAAACTCACCGGGATCTACCGGGGGTATCAATCCTTTGGGACCTCGACGTTCCTGCACCTTGAAGGCAAAAAGGAAATGGTCTCGATCAATATCCAGGGGATCGTCTTGATCAAACCGTAGCCATGAAGAGGGAACCATGAGCCGCCGGTCACAACTTCGTCTGAACGTCAGGACCGCGAAGGAGGAGTTCGCCTTGTCGATGAAGGCCCTGCGGGAAGCCGACAACGCCTTCATCCTGGCGAGCGATGCCGTCCGGGCGGTCCAAGACGCCGTCGATGCCGTGAACCGCGCCGAGGCCGCGCTCCGAGAGGCCGACCCCCCCGGTGTACCCCTACGACGGGGAATCGTGATGTACTTCGATTCCGCTACAGGAACGTCTGCTCCAAGTGCGAAGCCAAGGCTCGACGGTACGGACTAAGACTGTAATGCCCGATTCTAAAGGGCAAACAAAACCCTTGACTATAGCGTACAAGGGAGTAGAATAGTTCTCATGAGCAACATCACGAAGGCCGAGAAGGCGGGGGGTTGGAGCGACGAGCAGGCAAAGGTCGCGGCCAAGGCACTCCGGAAGGAACTGGGCCTGGCTTGGAACTACATGACCGAGGACACCCGCCAGGCTTTCGCCGACATGGCGACGATGCGGTTCGTCCGGTCGGTCTCGGGGATGGACCGCGGGGCCTTCGTGGACCCGGACTGGATCGTGGCGCTCGGAACCGCGATTCGTCGGCACCTCGGGATGGAGGGGTACTAGCTTGACGAAGTCGGGAGAATCACCCCTATGAAGAACATGGACCAAGAAATCGAAGCCTTGCTCCCGATGATCCCGCCGATGACTCGGCCACGCCTCCGGGTCCTCGATGCCATCGCGACCGCGGGGATCTGTCGGGCCTGGCGGTGGTCCACGGTCAAGCTCCTGGAATTCAAGAAGTCAGGACTCATCCGAAGGGTCCGGGGTCCCGAAGGATTTGTCGGATACGAGATCACGGCCCGGGGCTGCCGACTCCTTGGTTACGCAAAGCTCTGGTATGGAGAAGTCCGATGATCTCGACGATGACGCCAGGTTCTACGGTCCGCTGGACCACGGTGGAGCAGTCTTGATGTTCAAAAAGATTCTTCAGTGGTGGCGTCGGCGCCGACAGCTTCAACAGATCAACAAACTGATCCAAAGGGCCGGCCCTGGGGATCCTGTCTGGGGGGCCGTCGGGGAAGTCATGGCCCAGGGGATCATCGACGAGATGGAGCGCCGCAAGATGAGGAAGAGCCTGAGGCCGCCCGTAAGGCCCCGATGATCTGTTGGGTCTGTGGCCAGAAATTAAAGAACCCCAGGGCCGACCGGTGCCCCTGTGGCCAGCGGGTTTGTCCGGACTGCCGAGAACAACACCTCCGACTTCTGCACCACCGGGCCGATGAAATCGTCACGGTGGAGCCAAGGCCGACCCGAGGGGTTGTTCAAGTTCTACCGCGACGGACCCTAAAAACGCAACGGTAGAGCAATTTGGTGCCGTATAGGACCAACGGGGCCTCGACGATGAGGTCCCAGGGCCAAGACTCCACCAAAACGGCCCCAGGGGTCAGAAGTGACGATTGTCTGGTGGTACCTATTGGTGCAGTAATTCAGGGACCCGGGGCCGTCCACTAACTTGTTGAAAGCATGAGGCAAACAGAGCAGTGGGGCCAACGGGTCGGTGGGGCCGTGTGACGCCGCTTCTCCAAGAGAACTCTCTTGACGACAATCTTGTGCAACCTCCACCACATAGTGGAAATGAATTGCCCACCGGACAAGTCCTGTTGTCCACGGGGGTGTTGATTTCATTAACCTTTACGTTTGGCCCAGGCGTTGCAATGGATCTAGGTAGCCCACGGTCGTTGTAAGGCGTATCGCCGCAACACAGTCGGGCAGGAGATCATCATGAAGGATTACACCAGCGAGGGGAACGTGATTGAAGTTAGAGCCTGGAGACGGACCGACGTGCGAGAGCCCGCCGAGATCCACATGGGCGACTCCCTGGTGACCGGGCACCTCCGAGACTTCGGGGGCGGTGGCGTCTTCTTCGAGCCGGACCTCGGGTACCTCGACGGCCAAATGGTCCAGGGTCTTGACTGCCTCGACTACATGGACATGGGCGACACCTTCACGATCGTGGTGTTCGGCCACAAGATCCTCGCGAAGATCGCGTGGTCGGGGTTCTCCCAGCGGCACGGCACCTGGGGCCTCGGGGTCCAGTTCGCCAACCCCTTGTTCATGCCGGTACCGGTGCGGCCTTCGGCCTCCCAGGCCTTCGCGAAGGCCGCGTAGCCCGTGGACCCTGTAGATCAAAAGGCCATCGAGTTGGCCATCGGGCGGATCCTACGGATAAGCTCTCGACCAGGACGCCCCGGTGACGTCGAGGAATATCACCGGTGCCGAAAGATCATCATGGACCTGGCCCCGGGGCCGGCCCCTGGGTATCAGGTATCGTGGCCACGGGACCGATTGAAAGGGGCCGCGGGGGACTAGGTATATATACCTCGGGCCGATAACCCCCAGACAGACATCTTCTACTTGACATTAGCTTGAACGGTGGTACACTGTACCCATGAACAAGAAGGACCGCGACGCCCTCCGGACCAAAGCCGACGAGCTTCAAGCGGCCTACAGGGCCATGGACTCGGGGGTCTACGGGTCGAGCGAGTTCGCCGCCTGGAAGGCCGCGTACCAGACCGCCGAGGAGGCCCGGAAGAACGCCGGTCGGCCGGGAGCCTCCAGGCCTACCAGACCCGCATGAACAACGAGGTGGCGCGAGGGCAGCGCCGCCGAGCCCGAGCCGAGGGGAAGTCGTGACGAAGGATCAGGTATATCGCGGGTGGTTCGTCCAGGCCGTCGTTGACGTCAATGTCCCGGGGGGTCCCTGGCGCATCCCCGGGGTCCAGTTGGGCCAAGTGCATGGGCCTGGCAAAGTCCCTGGAGGGCGACCAGGCCCTCGAAGAGGCGAAGCAGAAGGTCGACCAAATGATCGCCTGGAGGAAGACGACATGACCCCCTGGCAGATCAAAGCCGTGGCCAAAGGCATGAGCCGCAACGCCGCGGACATGTGGATGATCGCCGTGAGGTTCGCGGGGTTCGATGCCGTCGCGCTCCTGGCCGAGATCACGCGACGGCAACGGAGCTACCGGAAGGCCGCGGAGCCTACAGTTCTCGCCGCCATGCAGACCCTTGAGGACCGCTATCGTCGAGCCCACCCGGAGGAGTACGTCGAACAAGACCTCCTGCGGGCCGAAGCCAGGGCCAAGATCATGGGGACAAAATGAAGCGAGACCGCTATATGCTGTACTGGTGCTTCATCATGGTGAACATCCAGGCCGTCCTGTACGGACTCCACTGCTACGTCAGGCACTAAGCTACCGGAACCTCTCGGCCAACTGCCCGAACATGCCAGCGAGATCCGGGGCTTCAGGATCAGGGACCCGGGGCTTGTGCCCGTCGAGGTCCGGGGGTAGCCCATGGGCCGCCCGTTGCTCCTGGATGTCGCGCTCCACGGCCTCGACCATTTCCTGGCAGGCGATCTCAACGGTATGGTCCTCAGGATCAACATGATGGACCACCGGGTCCATCGGGGTAGACTTTGGTAAGGCATGGCCCTTGGCCCGGTACTGATCGAGGAGGTCTTGTCGGTTCTCCTCCTGGATCTCTTGGAGCTGATCCCGGAGGACCGCCCAGGGGTCCGGGTTGTTGGGATCGTGGTGGGGCGGAACCGTGGGGTCCAACGCGGTGGACCGCGGCGGCGGTGAGGCTTCTTGCCGGAGCTTCTCGGGGACCACCTGGTCCTCATCGGGGTCACGGTCCCGCTGGTCGTACCGGCTCTTGGAACGGGCAAGCTTGAAGCCGTGGCGCTGGTCCATCTCGATGAAGAGGTCCGCCATGGAGGGGACGGAGTCGGGGTCGACGGCCTGACCCTGGATCGATGCTGGGGGTTCCAAGTCACCGGACTTGGTCCGGTTGTCTTCATCTACTGGCCGACCGGACTTGGTCCGGTTGTCTTCATCTACTGGCCGACCGGACTTGGTCCGGTTGTCTTCATCTACTGGCCGACCGGACTTGGTCCGGTTGTCTTCATCTACTGGCCGACCGGACTTGGTCCGGTTGTCTTCATCTACTGGCCGACCGGACTTGGTCCGGTCAGGTTCGCCCCGACGGCCTCGGATCCTTATGGCCCCGTCCTCTTGGATCGTGACAGCGGCGTTGTCTAGCCGGAGATGTACTCGACCGTAGCGATCGGACCGGACGGTCCTGTGGTCATCCTCCGGGACCAACAGGAAGCCATCGGGTTTGTCCATGACCCTGAAGACCTGGTTCGCGGACTTGGCCCCCAACGATAACCTTGATTTCATCTCGACCTCCAGGGCCGAGCCCTATCACCCAGGCCCCGAGGTCGTCAAGGACAAACCCCAGGGCCGGCCCTGGGGCCGATAGACCTAAGTTGACGCATCGCACTATGTAGCTTGTTTACGATCCATGTTACTGTTAATCATGGACATACTCTATCGACATGCGAAGCAGAACCTCCTGATCCATAATGCCACTGAAAGGATTGCCACGAAGGTGGACCGTCGAGGTCCTGACGAATGCTGGCCTTGGATTGGATCGGTCAGTAAAAGTCCAAACGGTGATTACGGAGCATTGTCTGTTCGGGTTGGATCTCGTTCTCTTCATGTCCAAGCCCATCGTCTTGTCTACTGGATCGAACGCGGAGCCGTAGAGGACGGACTCTTGGTCCGGCACATCTGCAACAATACCTTGTGCTGTAACGCTAGACATCTGGCAGTCGGAACCACGAAGGACAACTCTGATGACATGGTGAAGGCTGGACGGGTCTGTCGAGGTGAACGTCACCGACGAACAAAGCTCACAGAACAACAAGTCAGAACCGCAAGAGAGCAGAGTGCTGAAGGTACTACGGTCCACGAGATCGCAACAACCCTTAATATCGTTGAAGGAAGCCTGTATCAAATTCTATGCGGAAAACATGTCGGCGGCCCTCTTCACAAAACCAAGCCTTTTCGTGCCGTCGTATCATCAGAGCCCCACGGTCAAGACTGCCACGGGATCCCGTACTTCCGCCATACCCTTGCGTGCGGCCACTTGGCCGTGAGAAAAACCCCAAGGCCGACCCGATGCCGGTGCCGACAGTGCGGTTGACCCCAGGTCAACTATTCTCTTGTTTCGCTGGATTACAGGGAACCGCGGTGGTGAGGGGAGTTAGGTCGACCCTGGCTCCACTTCCGGTTTCTGTTGCGCGGCCCGCTGCTCGAATCGCCGGAGGATGGCCCGCTGGAACTCGTTGCGGTGATCTGTTGGAGCCTCGCCTTTGGAGGAATTGCAGGGCTGGCAGAGAACTTGAAGGTTCGTCAAGTTGTTATCCGTCGGGTCGCCGACGTGATCGACGGTCAGGTCCTCGGTGGCTCCACACGCCAAACACTCGTTACCCAGAAGGTCCAACACCAAGGCCCGTAGCACAGAGTCCACTTTCGAGCGGGCCTCTATGCGGTCTGGGTGGACCTCGCGGTAACGAGCCTGATTCCTACGCCACGCAGCTTTGGCTGCCTCGGGGTTCGCTGCCACCCACCGGCGCTTCTCGGCTGCACGTTTGACGTTGAAGTCTACCCGCTCCTCCAAGGTCATGGCGTCCCGGTGAACAGCGGCACTTCGTCCGATGCACTCGTTGCACCACGAGGCCAACCCCGTGGCCGACCTCTTGTCTGGCCCGAAGGCCGCCGGTAGCAGCAGCCTGCTGCACTTCGGACAGGTCTTGCGGGACACGATCCGTAGAACCCTGTCAGCCCAGATGACCTTGCCCTTCGGTGGACGACCCATTGGCTTCTCCTGTTCAGTCCTGACAGTACGCCGGTTTTAATAACACTCCTCGACTATACCATATTCTCATGTAGGGGCGATGCAGTCAAGAGAAATCGACATAGCATTCCTATATAGTTTACATAAATCACATTACAAGACAAATTTTTTCAGTCCTGATTCCAAAGACTTACAAGGCAAAACCTGTATAGGTGAGGAAGTGTAAGATGACTAGTGGACAGTAAGCACGGTACTGTGGCGTTGTTAAAGGACTAATCCGTACAGTGATGAAAGGTAGGAGGTCTGGAACGAAATCGACCGACGCGATGTGTCATGGGCCGGCCCTGGGGTTTTGTTTTTCGTCCTGGACCACCGCGATCGAGTCCTGTGACCAGGGGCCGGCCAAGGGTCTGGAGGCTGGCCCTTGGCCCCGGGGTTCCCAGAACCTTATTTGATCCTCGGGCCGACAGGTACTCGGCCGTGACGGTAACGCGACGGTAAAATAGAATCCCCGGGGCCGTCCCTGGGGTAAACCATCGAAATCACAGAATAAAAATTTGTTCGCTTTTGGAAAAAGCATCAGGACCTAGAGATATTATGGTTCTTATGGTCCTAATGAACCATTAGAACAATTAGAACCATAAGAACAATTAGAAACATAATGAGGCGTAATCATTGGACATTGTTCGGGAAGGCCCCGGGGTCCCTTTTCTTGCCTCTGATTCATCATTTTCTTGTCCACGAAATCATTAGGGATTTTCTGGACCCCCGGGACGGCCCCGGGATCCCCCTGATCGCTGATTTGACCAGGGATCTACTAATCCCCTGGGATCGTTGACCTTTTCGACCCCATTATGGTCCTAATTGTTCTAATGGTCCTAATGGTTCTAATTGTTCTAATTGTTCTAATGGTCCATTAGACAGGGTGGGAGGAGCCAACGGCTCCGCAGTGGGAGCCGCGTCAGCGGCGCTGTAAGGAGCCGTGAGAGTCTGGAAACGTCAAGGTGGATCACGTTGTGGTGAGCCCGCATGATGCTGCGATGGCGGGGTTGCGGCGACAACGGCTCACACCAGGCCCGCTAGCGCGTTTGTTGGTCGATGGCGACACGATGATGAGCGATGGTGCTGAGGAGCACGCCACCAATTGGGAAGCCGTGCACAAAGCCAATGGTGATGTGCTCGTGGCGGGGCTCGGGCTGGGTATGGTGCTCGTGCCGATGCTGAGCAAGCCTGAGGTGCGACGGGTGACGGTGCTCGAAAGCAATCGGCACGTCATCGCCTTGGTTGAGGACGCGGTGCGCGCCTACGTCGGTTGCCTCTTGGAGTGCAAGCTTCAAGTGATCCTGGCGGATGTATTTGTCTGGAAACCGTGGCCGGGAGCGAAGTGGGACACCCTGTATTTCGATGTCTGGAAAGATATTTGCACCGATAATCTTCCAGAGATCACGAAGCTCAAACGGCGGTACGCGAAGCGGCTGAATCGCGACAACCCCAACGCGTGGATGGGGGCGTGGGTCGAGGAGCGGTTGCGGTCGCAGAAGCGGCGAGAGGATAGGGAGGCCCGAGCTTATGGTGGGTATTTCCAGCCGGATGGGTTCAAGTGCGGCGGGATGCGGGGCGCTCTGTGAGCTGGAAGGTGGGCGACCGGGTGTCGGATCGTTGGTGGCCTTGGCGCGTTGGCGTAGTGCGCGCGGTGCTCCAGACGAGGATCAAGGTTGAGTTTGTCATGGAAGCTGTGACCTACAACGCGACCACAGAGGCCCCCTCACCAAGCTCGGCGATAACACCGGACGCCTGATCCGGCTCAGCCATCACAACAAATTGACGGCGCCCGCTGCGGATTTCGCTGGGCCGCCCCACGGGGGAGTGCGCCTTCCCTGCCTTTGAATGCGACAACGCCCTCAAGTGTTCTGTCAGGGACCGCGTGCCGTGCAGAAGGCGCTCCACCGTTGTCCGGATCGCCACGGCGCTGTTGTCGATGCCGACCCAGCGCCGACCAAGCTCTGCTGCGGCAGCGAGCGTTGTGCCCGAGCCACTGAAGCAGTCCAGAACCAGATCTCCCGGATTGCTTGACGCGCGAATAATCCTCTCCATCATCTCCAGATTCTTCTCTGTTGGGTAACCGGTCACATGAATGTTCTGGTTGTGTGCGTCTCGGAATTCCGTCCACACATCCGTCACCGGCACGCCCGCGCTCTCGTCCAGGTAAATCTTCTTTCGCGGGTTTCCGTTCGCAGACCAGTAGATGACGCCACGCGCATCTAACTCATCAAGCGCCCGCGGGGCGCACTTCCAGTGCCGCCCTTGCGGGGGGGACATCCCCCGCCACGGCTGCCCTGTTTCGCCGTTACGCACTCCTGGCGCGTGGATCGGAACCTTCTTGAATCGCCTTCCAGTATCCGCCTCGGTGTACGGGTACTCCTTCAGAGCG
>Ga0315288_10011592_pt1 | contig 11096 bp, 5 predicted proteins | sample YL17G11_20_MG_FD_203454 | JGI IMG/M metagenome (GOLD analysis project Ga0315288, IMG submission 203454) | Sediment microbial communities from Yellowstone Lake, YNP, Wyoming, USA - YL17G11_20 | ecosystem: Environmental > Aquatic > Freshwater > Lake > Sediment | place: USA: Wyoming | collected...
AACTTTCCCGTGGTGACGGAGACAATACTCCCTACCTCTTGAACTATTCCGGTAAACACGCCTTACCCCTTCGAGGAAACCCAACTGCCTGGTATCATTCTAACACTTGCCATAAGACAAGTTCAATAACGTTGTCATTCCCGCGCCGGCGGGAATCCAGTAAATACACCTCTCCCTTTCGTAAAGGGAGATTGAGAGGGATTTTGCCCCTGTCATTGCGAGTTCCGATGAAATCGGGGTGTGGCAATCCCTAACTTGATATTAAGACAACGATTGAGATTGCCACGCGGAGTTTACCTTGAGGGTAACCGAAGGGCTCGCAATGACATTTATGGAATATCTATCAGTTCGATTGCCTTCCCGCCGTCCCCTTGGCGGTTTTCAGGTCGGCTTTGGCCGCCTCTTTCGGACGCAGGGCGCGGGTGGCTTTGCCCGCCTCCCACATCTCCGAGTTGCCCATGACCGCCAGTTCCTTCCCCAGCCGTGCCTTATAGTCCGGCTTGCCGCAAGTTAAGATGACACGCCGCGTTTCCGCCCCGTTCGCCACCCTCTCGTAAAGTTCCTTGAAGACCGGCATGACCGCCTTTTTAAACTTCGGCTTCCAGTCGAGCGCGCCCCGCTGCGCCGTCGCCGAGCAGTTGGCGTACATCCAGTCCATGCCGTTTTCCGCCACGAGTTTTATTAAACTTTCGGTAAGTTCTTCTACGGTTTCATTGAAAGCTTCGCTGGGGGTGTGCCCGTGCTTTCTCAGGGTATCGTACTGCGCCTCCATGATGCCGGCCAGCGCTCCCATCAGCACGCCGCGCTCGCCCACGAGATCGCTATAGACCTCATTCTCGAAAGTCGTCGGGAAGAGATAACCGGAACCGATGGCTATTCCCAGCGCGATACAGCGCTCTTTAGCCCGCCCGGTGGCGTCCTGGAAGACGGCAAAGCTGGAGTTGATGCCCGCCCCCGAGAGGAAATTACGCCGCAATGAAGTCCCCGACCCCTTTGGCGCCACCATAATGACATCGATATCTTTCTGAGGGATTATCCTGGTCTGGTCTTTATACACAATCGAAAAACCGTGCGAGAAGTACAGCGCTTTACCCGGCTTCAGGTATTTCTTGATATTCGGCCAGATTTGCTTCTGGGCGGCATCCGTCACGAGCATCTCGATAACCGTGCCGCGCTCCGCCGCTTCTTCTAGCTCGAACAGGTCCTTACCGGGTTTCCACCCGTCCTTTACCGCCCGGTTCCAGTCCTCCATGAACTGCTTGCTCTGCCCGATGATAACATTGAAGCCGTTGTCTTTCATATTGAGCGACTGCCCCGGCCCCTGCACGCCGTATCCTAATACGGCGATAGTTTCATTCTTAAGGACTTGGCGGGCTTTCTCCATGGAGAACTCGCTCCGCATTACCACCTCTTCCTTTACCCCGCCGAAATTGATGATTGCCATTTTTATTTACCCTCCATAATGTAAAAACCCTTGATTGGAGTATAGCTAAAGCCGCGCATGAAATCAAGAAAATACATCTGTCATTGCGAGTCCCGATGAAATCGGGGCGAAGCAATCCGTAAGGGGCTATCCGGGAACTCTCTCCTTGAAATACCTCCGCTGGAAATAAAGCGACACATTAACCAGGCTTATGAGCACCGGCACCTCCACCAGCGGCCCGATAACGGCGGCAAATGCCTGCCCGGAGCCGATGCCGAAGACCGCCACCGCTACGGCAATCGCCAGCTCGAAGTTGTTGCTCGCCGCCGTGAAAGCGATGCTCGCTGTCTTGGAGTAGTCCGCCCCGATTTTCCTCCCCATCCAGAAGGACACCAGGAACATGATAATGAAATAGATGAGGAGCGGCACGGCTATCTTCAGCACGTCGAGAGGTATCTGCACTATCAGCTCGCCCTTGAGCGAGAACATCACCACAATAGTAAACAGCAGCGCCGCCAGCGTTACCGGGCTTATCTTGGGGATGAACTTGCTTTCGTACCAATCCCGCCCCTGGCTTTTTATCAGCGCGTAGCGCGTTAGCATCCCCCCGAAGAATGGTATCCCCAGGTAGATGAAAACGCTTTTAGCGATATCCCCCATCGTCACCGCCACCGCCGAGCCTTCCAGTCCGAACCACTTTGGCAGTATGGTGATGAAAATGTAAGCGTAAACGGAGTAAAAAACTATCTGGAAAATGGAGTTGAAAGCCACCAGCCCCGCCGCGTATTCCCTGTCCCCCCTGGCAAGCTCGTTCCAGACGATGACCATCGCGATGCACCGCGCCAGCCCAATCATTATCAGGCCGTACATGTATGCCGGCATCGGCCAGATTTTACCGAGGAACAGCACCGCCAGCAGGAACATCAGGATGGGCCCGATTACCCAGTTCTGCGCCAGCGATAGCAAAAGCACCCGCCAGTTGCGGAACACCCGCCCCATTTCCTCGTAGCGCACCTTGGCCAGCGGCGGGTACATCATTAATATAAGGCCGACGGCTATCGGGATGGACGTTGTGCCGACTTGAAAATAGCCGATGAAGTCCGCCGTCCTCGGGACGAAATACCCCAGCCCCACTCCCACCCCCATCGCCAGGAAAATCCAGAGCGTCAGGAATCTATCCAGGAATGACAGCCGACTTGTCCCGGTTTTGCCTGCAACCGTAGTGTTGTTCACGCTGTTATTATATTAGTTTGTAGCTGGGGAGTTCAACCTCTCTGTCATTCTGAGCGCAGCGAAGAATCCGTAATACTTCTTCTTGTAGTCTCTTGACTTACCGACGATATTTGACTATGCTCTTGTTAAATAAATATGAAAACTCTTAATCTTAAACCAACCCACAAGCATATAAAAGACTATTACGAGGAAATAAGTAATCTTTCTGGTCTTGGTGTGCATCATGAAGGTGCTGTATCACCGGCGTTCTCTAAACTGCTTAGTCACTGTGCCCACCAGTTCAGCCAGACACTAATAGAGAAACAGGCAAAAAAGGTAGATAAAGGCACGATATTCATTGATGGGGCGATAGTCGATATTTACAACCTGCCACACGGTTTCTGGGAAGCGAAAGATACCGACGACGACCTGGATAAGGAAATAAAAAAGAAGTTTGAAGCCGGCTATCCCAAGAATAATATTCTCTTTCAGGCGCCGGACCGTATCGTTATCTATCAGGATAAACAAAAGACTTTTGATGAGAAAATCTCCAAACCGGAAACGCTTATTGAAGGTCTGAAAATTTTCTTTGAATATGAAGCTCCGGCCATAGAGGAATGGGAAAAAGCTGTTGGTGAATTCAAATTTAAAGTACGCGAACTGGCTACTGTTTTACTTGGACTCATTGAAAAGGAACGACAGACCAATAAATCTTTTATTCAGGCTTTTGATGATTTTATTCAACTCTGTCAGGAAACTATCAATCCTAATATCTCCGTGAAAGCCGTAGAGGAGATGTTAATCCAGCATCTCCTTACGGAGCGTATTTTCCGTAAAGTGTTTAATAACCCTGATTTTGTGGAACGTAATGTCATAGCCCACGAAATTGAAAAAGTTATCTCAGCTCTGACATCACAATTCTTTAGCCGAGCCGATTTCCTGAAACCGCTTGACCACTTCTATGTTGCGATTGAGAACACTGCGGCAACCATTGACGATTTTTCCCAAAAGCAGAGCTTCCTTAATACCGTTTATGAAAAATTCTTCCAGGGCTTTTCCGTCAAGGTCGCCGACACACACGGTATAGTCTATACTCCGCAGCCTATTGTTAAGTTCATGGTTAAATCTGTTGAACATATTCTCCAAAAGGAATTTGGGCGGTCACTTTCCCATGAAGGTGTCCACATCATTGACCCGTTTGTTGGAACTGGTAATTTCATTCTTTGGGTTATGCGTGAGATACAACATTCAAAATTGCCCTTTAAATACAATAATGAGCTTCACTGTAACGAGGTCATGCTATTGCCCTATTACATAGCTTCAATGAACATTGAACACGAATACTACGAAGTTACTGGCAAGTATGAACCTTTTTCTGGTATTTGCTTGGTTGATACCTTTGATATTAATGAGAAAAAGAAATTCTCACTGTTCACTAAAGAAAACACTGCCAGAGTTAAAAAACAGCAAGCCTCCCCAATCTTTGTTGTATTGGGTAATCCTCCTTATAACGCCGGGCAGGTTAACGAGAATGATAATAACAAGAACCGTAAGTACGGTTATATAGACAAACAGGTTTCCAATACCTATGGAAGAGGTTCAAAAGCTACGCTTCTTAGAAAGCTTAATGACCCATATGTAAAAGCTATTCGCTGGGCATCTGATAGAATCGGGAAAGAGGGTATCGTTGCCTTCGTCACCAACAGCAGTTTTATCACTGAAGTCACTTTTGATGGCATGAGAAAGTCCTTAGAACAGGACTTTGAATCTATTTATATTCTTGATTTGGGTGGCAATGTTCGCAAGAACCCTAAGCTTTCAGGCACTACTCATAATGTCTTCGGAATTCAGGTTGGCGTTAGTATAAATTTACTCATTAAGAAAAAGACTTCCGCTTCTAATACAGCGAAGATATTCTATGCCAGCACCGACTCGCTCTGGCGTAAAGAAGAAAAGTACTATTTCTTAAATGAAAAATCAAACTTGGACAACGTTACATGGCAAGAGCTTGTGCCAGATGCGAAACACAATTGGATAACAGCCGGAATCGACACCTCCTTCGATGCGCTCATTCCCATGGGCAGTAAAGAGGCAAAAAGTTTAAAAGAGTTAGAACCTGGAACAATTTTTAAAACCTTTTCCCCAGGTGTAAACACGGCTCGTGATGCCGTGGTCTATAATTTTGACATAAAAGCTCTTAAAAAACGTGTAGCTCAATTTTGCGATAACTACAACTCGGAAATCTTCCGCTATCAAGCAAAAGGAAAGCCAAAAGACATTGACGCTTTTGTTGATTACGACAGGGTTAGATGGAGTAGCACTTTAAAGCTTGACCTAAAACGTGGTATTACAGCACAATTCGACTCTGATTCAATAAGGACTTCGTTATATAGGCCATTCACCCACCAATTCTTGTACTACGACCCTATCTTAAATGAAAGGCCTGGACTTTTTCGCACAATTTTACCTGATGAGCATAGTGAAAGTGAAAACCGCATAATTTGCATCAATCGTACTGGCGAAAGACCTTTCTGCTGCTTGATGTCTAACTGCATTCCCAATTTCGTAGCATGTGGTGGTTTTGGTTCGGCGACCGAATGCTTCCCTCTATTTGTTTACTCAAATGTTGGTAATACTCATAATGAAAACATAACCGATTGGGCGCTTGACCAGTTTCAGACTCACTACAGCGATATTACCATCTCGAAACAAGACATATTTAACTATATCTATGCCGTTTTACATCATCCCAAGTACAGAGAAAAATATACCGCTAACCTCAAGCGCGAACTGCCACGCATCCCGTTTTCCCCTAAATTTTGGGCTTTCGCTAAAGCTGGTAAGACTCTAGCAGATATTCACGTCAATTATGAAGCACAGCCGGAATATAAGCTAAAATGGATAGAGGATATAGATGTTAAGGTTAACTACCGCGTTGATAAGATGACCTTATCTAAAGATAAAACACAGATTATCTATAATGATTTTCTTACTCTTGGCGGTATTCCGCCGGAAGTCTTTGAATACCGCTTGGGCAACCGCTCTGCCCTTGACTGGATTATTGACCAGTATCGGGTAAAAACTGATAAGCGTAGTGGTATCACCAATGACCCCAATAACCTTGACGACCCGCAATACATCATTCGTCTTATCGGTAAAGTTATTACTGTAAGCTTGGAGACGATGAAAATAGTCAAGGCTTTGCCCGCACTATTTTAGTGTCGTATTTAGCGCTTGGGACTTAGTCGTTTCTTGAAAAGGTGCTCCCGGCTCTGCTGTAAAAACGCCTCGAAGCGGATAGACTCACCCGGGTCTTTCGTCCCCTCCACCACCACGTTCAAGACGGGCAGGCCGTAGTCCTGGCGGAACTGGTGTAGCAGCAGGCTTACGATTGTCCCCGGCATGCACCCGAACGGTAAGATATTCACTATCCCGTCGAAGCCGTGCTCGGCGTACTCCACCACTCTCCCCATGCTCAAAATAGCTTCGCCCTCCACCGCCGGCGTCAGGTACTTATGCCCCCGGTCGAGTATCGACTGCGTCGGCAGCTCCCGTTTGAAAGTATTAATAGAATCGTCGAACTGCCTCCTTAAAGGCTTGGAGACCCTCTCCATGACAATCTCGGTTATCTTCTGCTTCGTCCAGTCGCGCCAGCCTCCCTCGAGGTGGAGCCTATTGCGCCGCTTGCGCTGGTGGTCGATGTAGTCGAACCATTCCTCCAGGGGCGGCACGCCGCACTGCGCCCCGAGCGCTTCCAGCTTGCGGATAAGCCCGTCGTTGGCAAAATGGTTACTCCGGACGAATATCTCGCCCACGATGCCGATGCGCGGCTTGGGCGAACTTGTATCTATTTTTATGGCTTCGAAAGCCTCCCTGGTTTTCCGCGAGAATGCTTCCAGGGCGCCGCCATCCTGCCCCACGTTCTTTATCAGCCGGTCCAGCCACTCCTTATAGACAGCATCCGTCTCGCCCTTGTTGACCTCGTAGGGGCGTCTCTCCAGCACCATTTTCTGCATGGAATCGAGGATGATAATAGACCTCCAGGCGTTGATGCGGAAGCTTTTACCCATGTTGGAAAGGTCGTTATGGTAGCCGCCCGTCTGGTCGAAAACGAGGATGGGCACGTTTGGCAGGCCGATTTCATCGAGTATCAGGCGGTGCAGCCGGTTATACTGCCCGAAGCGGCAGGGTCCGCTGGCTGAAGGCATGAAGAAAGCGGCGTGGTCTGCATCGAAGTCCGGCGCCATTGTTTTCTTGACGATGTCCCCCGTGGTGATGATGCTGGGATAGCATTCCTTGCCGGTAGTGTATTTGCGGCCTATCTCCAGCGTCAGCTCGTCCGATTCCGGCAGGGGTTCGGCATCGACGCCGCCGTGCCTCATAGCGGCCGCCAGGAGATAGCCGTGGTCAATCATGTAGGGCACGTAAACGCGCCGGCTGTTGGTATGGTTGGAGGAGATGCTGACGAGCGGCAGGTATTTGCTGGTGCCGCGGGTACTGGCGTTGCGTATCGTGTCGATAAAAGCCTCGCAGCGCGTGATGATGCCGGCGTCGGCGGAATGTTCATCGATTTCTATGGTGAGGAAGGGTTTCCCCTCCGTCTCTTTGCTGAAGAATTTTATTAAATATGAATCGGGGCCACAGGCAAAATTCGTTACATATAGCCCGAAAAGGCGCGGGTCACGGGCAATCATTCTGGCGGCAGCCAGGATTTTCTGCCCGGACTTCCAGTACATGTTGGGATGTGCCTTAATTACTTCCCCGGCCACCGATTGCAGCGGCAGGAAGTCGAGAGGTATCGCCGTGATATTCATATCCCGCAGTTTTTCCGGGATGTTCAGCGTCATGGCTTCATCATAGGTATTGTAAGCGCGGCCCAGGACCACTATCGCTTTTTCATCGGGTTTGAGCTGGGAAAGGACTTCCTGTCCTCTTTTCTGCTGCCATTCGTTGAACGCGTCATACGCCTCGAATCCGGCCAGAACGGCTTGCTCTATCAGGGCGTTAGAGGTAATGCCGGCATCGCGTGCCGTTTTCTTTAACACTTTTTTCAGCCATGACCGGCCTCGGTCGGGATGGATGACCGGTTTCAGCACCACCGGTCGCTTGCCTTCCGGCGCGTTCAGGGCTTCCTTAATGCGCGTGGAACTGAGCAGGAGATAAGGCAGACTCTGTGTGAGCGGACAGTTCCACGACTTATTGAAATCGTCGGAAAACTTTTCCATGGTGCACTGAACGGGCAGAAAGATAATATCCGGGTTCTTTTCCAGGAGGTTGAGCACGTGGCCGTAGGCCAGCTTTATGGGCAGGCACGGCTCTTCCACGATATTCTCCACCCCCTGCCGGATAATATGCCGGTTGGTGGGGTCGGAAAGCACTACCTGGAAGCCGAGCTCGGTGAAAAAGGCTTTCCACATCGGGTACAGTTCGTGGAAGAAAAGGACCCTGGGGATGCCTACCGTTTTGCCGTTAGGCTTATCCGGCTTATCCTTGGGATAGGTGTTAATTAAAGCCTGGGCGCGCTCCTCGAAAAGGCGCGGTATCCTGGAAGACTGGCGCTTCTCTTTCTTTTCCACGCTGTCCCACTTGCCGCAGCGGGAGCCGTAGAAAAGCGGTTTCTCATTCTCGAAGACGACCTTGTGGATTTCGCACCGGTTGGAGCAGCCCTGACATTCGAAGGACGAAAGTTCGTATTTACGGCTGGCGAGGTCGAAGCCGAGGAAAGATGTCCTCCGGCCGCTCGCTTCCATTTCATCCCTGGCCAGCATGGCTACGCCGATAGCTCCGAGGATATCATGCTGGGGCGGCACCGTTATTTTCTTGCCCAGCACGGCTTCGAAGGCGGCTTTCACGGCGCGGTTGAAGGCAGTGCCGCCCTGGAAAAGAATATGGTCGCCGATTTTACGGTCTTCGACGACCTTGGTAAGGTAATTTTTCACGACGGAGTAAGCCAGGCCGGCCACCAGGTCTTCTTTAGCCGCGCCCCTTTGCTTGCAGTAGTTCTGCTGCGACTCCATGAAAACGGTGCAGCGCTCGCCGAGGTCCAGCGGGTGCTGTGAAGCCAGTCCCAATTTCCCGAATTCCTCTTTAATGTTAATGCCCAGCTTCTCTGCCTGCTCTTCGAGGAAGGAGCCGGTGCCGGCGGCGCACACTTTGTTCATGGCAAAGTCGATAATGGTGCCGTTTTGCAGGCTGATGTACTTGGCGTCCTGCCCGCCGATTTCAAAGATGGTATCGACTTCCGGGCAAACGAAAGCGGCGGCTCTGGCGTGGCTGGTAATCTCGTTGCGGATGACATCCGCGCCGAAGAACTCCCCGGTCATGTACCGCCCGGAGCCGGTGGAGCCGGTGCCCTTGATAATGACCCTGTCTCCCAGCTCCTTGCCGACTTCTGAAAGACCCTGCTTGACGGCTTCGATGGGCCGGCTGGCGGTCATCAAATAACGCCGCGCCAGCACCCGGTTGTTTTTATCTATCGCCACGACGTTGGTGCTGATGGAGCCGATATCCACGCCGATATAAGCCTCGACAGGCTGGTCGGAGTCCATTTCTATCGACTCGATGTCTATGGGGTAGTTATCTCCCTGTAACGGCGGGAGGGTAGTAAACCTGTATTCCCGCCGCGCGATATATTCTTTCAGGCGTTGGATAGTATCAGCTGGCAAGGTGATTGCCTGGCTGACCAGGGCGGCCCCCACCGCCCCCAGGACGGCAAAGTGTTCCGGAATGATTAAATCTTTTTCCGCCAGTTCCAGGACCTCAAGCACGGCGCGCCGGATGCCTTTATTAGCCGCCACGCCTCCCTGGAAAGAAATCGGTTTATCCAGGTCCCTGCCGCGGATGACCTGCCCCTTGAAGTTGCGTATCATGGCGAAGCAAAGTCCGGCGACGATGTCATGGACCGGCGTGCCCACCTGTTGCAGGTGAATCATATCGCTTTTGGCGAAGACGCTGCAGCGGCCGGCCACGCGGGGCGGGTGTTCCGACTTTAAAGCCACATCGCCGAACTCTTCGATGGGGATGCCCATGCGGGAGGCTTGCTGGTCGAGGAAGGAGCCGGTGCCGGCGGCGCAGACGCCGTTTAAAGCGAAGTCCGTCACCCTGGGGGCCGTTTCCCCGGGCTCCTTTTTCAGGACGATGAGCTTGGAGTCTTCTCCGCCTATCTCGAGAATCGTTTGTATTTCCGGATGGAAACAGGCGGTCCCGGCCGCCTGGGCGGTAATCTCGTTAATGAAAGGGATGCCCAGCAGGCTGGCGATGAGTTGGCCGCCGGTGCCGGTGGCTCCGGCCGTTTTGAACTGCTCGGGGGGATATTTGGCCAGTAACTCTTCCAGGATGGCCAGGACAGTCTCGATGGGTTGTCCCCGGGTGCGGATATATCTTGAATTGATGATATTATCGGCTCCGTCCAGGACGACAACCTTGGCGGTTACCGAGCCGATATCGATGCCGAGTTTCATAACAAAACAAACCCCTGCCGTATTATGCCATATCGGTTATGGGAGCCATAGACTAACTGATGTATATTATAACGTTGTGGGATTGGCGTGTAAACAGGGGTTGGTTTTTCAACATAACTGAATCTGATTGAGGAGGTGAGGGGGAAGCCGTAATGCCCCTTACCAGCTTCCCCCACATTTGAGGGAGGATGGGAAAAAGTTCATCAGGATTTAATCCCGTTTTATAATTGTAGGACTCCGGCCCTTTTTAAAAATCGTCCCAAATACCTAAATTCACGGGTTAGTCCGGGAAATGCGAAAATTCGGTATCGACTGGTGGCATGGAAGGATTGATGGCTTTAACTAATGGAGAGAGAAATAAAGGTCCAGAAGAATGCTGAGTGTTCTCATGGAGTTGACCAGGGGCGCCATTTCTGCTTTGGAGTCGGATACCGTGCCCAGCTGCTTTTCCAGGTCGTCGGCCAGGGTGGTAATCATCTTGCGGAGGCTTTCGGTGCCCTCGCCGGTCTTCAAGGCTGTTACCTGCCGTATGATTTCCGGTTTGGCTACCGTCTTGAGCTGCCCCAGGGCCATGGATAAATTAAGGTCTTTCAGACCCTGCAGCACGCCCTTTACTTTTTTGCCCTGTTCTGCCCTCTGGCGTTCCTGTTTATCGCGCTCTTCCTGCTGCCGGGTAAACTTCCGGGAAAGGCGCATTAATTCGTCAATGCCGCTTTCTTCTTGTGTCATGGTATCCCGCCTCTAAAGTCTGGCTGGGGAGGAAGGAGTCGAACCTTCGCATACAGATCCAGAGTCTGCTGTCCTACCACTAGACGACTCCCCAACGACAGGTAAATTATAGCACGAAGCTTTTAAGTAGACAATAATCGTCTAGAGGGCGTTTAGCAACCGCTCATGGTGAGCTTGTCGAACCATAGCGGCATATTTACCTCGCCCTTCGACAAGCTCAGGGCGAGCGGGGAGAAGCTTCTTTTTTTATTGCTAAACGACCTCAATAATCG
>Ga0315288_10011595_pt1 | contig 11094 bp, 8 predicted proteins | sample YL17G11_20_MG_FD_203454 | JGI IMG/M metagenome (GOLD analysis project Ga0315288, IMG submission 203454) | Sediment microbial communities from Yellowstone Lake, YNP, Wyoming, USA - YL17G11_20 | ecosystem: Environmental > Aquatic > Freshwater > Lake > Sediment | place: USA: Wyoming | collected...
GGCTGGGCCAAGGTTGCGTCGCGGGCCCGTGCCGTGCGGGAAATCCGCGCGAGGAAGTTCGCGCTGTGCCTGAATCTGCACGGAGGCCCCGCCAGCACCCTGCTCGCGGGCTTAAGCGGCGCGCCATGGAAAGCCGGCTTCGAGCACTTTCGCCGGCGCGGAATCTACCAGGTCTTGGTTCCCGATGCCCGAACGATTCTGGGCCAGCCGAACATCCATACCGCCGAACACCAAGCTTCCGCGTTTTTCCATTTAGGCCTGCCGCGGCAGGAGATCCCTCCGGGGCAACTGGTGGTGACCGCGGCAAACGAAGCTTGGTGGCAGGAGAAACGCACGAGCCTTGGCATTCCGCGGGAGCGTGAATACGCGCTGCTACACCCTGCGGCACTTTACAGCACCAAGCAGTGGGCGCCGGAAAATTTCGCCGAGCTGAGTGCGTGGCTCGAACGCGAGACGCAACTTCAGGTGGCTTACTCCTGCGGGCCGGGTGAGTCCTCGGTTCTCGACGCCGTGGAACGCGCTGCCGGCAGTCCAACCCGCCGCCTGGAAGGCATGGGTCTTGGCCGGTTCGCGGCGGCGCTCGCCGGTGCTCGGCTTTTCGTGGGCAATGACAGCGGCCCGGCGCACATGGCGGCCGCGCTGGGACGACCGGGCGTGGTAATCTTTGGATCGTCCAGTTCCCGGATTTGGGGGCCGTGGCGTCCGCGGGGCGCCTGGCGCATCGTCCAGAATCCTTACGACTGCAATCCTTGTCCGGGCGACCGGTGCTACCGCTTCCAGCGTCCAGAGTGTATCCTGTCCGTGACGATTGAGCAGGTTCGTTCGGGGGTCGAGGCCGTGCTGGCCCACACCGCGCACACTTCTGCTTAGAGGGATAGGGAAATGCAACGACATCATGCACGCCTGGTGCGCATTGTCCGCGGCTTCCGTGGTCGAACGATCGGCGTGCTGGGCGACTTCATGTTGGATGAGCTGCTGCGCGGGGAAGCCACGCGCATCTCCCCGGAGGCGCCCGTCCCGGTCGTGCTGATCAGCGACCCTCAGGCGGCCGAAGGATACTATCCCGGTGGCGCCGGCAACGTGGCTGCTAACCTCGCCGCCCTGGGCGGCCGGCCGATACCCTTCGGAGCCATTGGCAAAGATGAGAGCGGGAAGCGCCTGCGGGAGCTCTTTCGCAGCCGACGGATTCCTTGCGCTGCCCTGGTGCAGGAACCAGGACGCCTGACCCCGCGCAAAGTCCGCGTTGCCGCCCACCAACATCAGCTACTGCGCCTGGACTTTGAAAAACCCGCGCGAATTTCCGACCGGACGGCCAGGTTGCTGGCCCGCCGCTGTGCACACTGGATGGGCCACCTCAATGCCCTGATTGTCTCGGACTACCAGAAAGGCACGGTGACGACGGAATTGTGTCAGCAGGTGACGATGCTGGCGCGCCAGCGGCGGGTTCCGGTATTTGTCGATCCTAAGCCGGAGCATCCGGAAATCTGCCGCGACGCCACCGTGGTCACGCCCAACCTGCGCGAGGCGGAATTGATGGCCGGCGTACCGCTGCGGGACCGGCGCCAGCTCGAGATCGGCGGACGACGCCTGCTCGCCGAACTCGGCTGCGCCTATCTGCTCATCACGCGGGGCGCGGGGGGCATGACGCTGTTTGAATCGGGCGGGGACATCCACGACATCCCCAGCCTGCCCCGCCCCGTCTATGACGTGACGGGAGCCGGAGACACCGTTATCGCTGTGCTGACCCTGGCCTACTGTGCCGGCGCCACGATGCAAGAGGCCGCGCAGTTGGCTAACCTGGCCGGCAGCCACGTGGTGCTGAAATTCGGAACGGCTGAGATCTCCGCGCAGGAATTGCTGGAGGCGGTTGCCCGCAACTTCAAAGATTCGTAGCCCGCAAGTAGCCGAAACGGGAAATCCGAAAATCGAAACTCAGCAGGCGCAGCTTTCTCGGGACAGCTGACAACCGACTACCGACAGCAGACATCGCAAAGGATTTTCCATGCCCCATCGAAGCGTTTCTCGCGGCCGGTGTTTCGCGCTGGCCGCTGTGCTTGTTATTGGCTTCGGCTTGGGTTCGCGACCTCCCATCGCGCAGCAGGTTCCCTCTGGCCAACCGTTGTTCCCGCACAATGAAGCCTGGGCGGGGACGAGGCGTCCCAAGATCTAGGACGAGTTGCACCGAGTCGGTTAGAAAATCGAGTAGGCGAGTCCCTGGGTCTTGCGGTCCACCAAGAGATGTAAGGGCGGCTCCACGTTGTTGATGCGGACCGTTACGATGACGGTGTTCGATCCTTTGGATTCCGAACCGAGAATCTCGAATTTGCGGATCTTGCCGTAGTCACCCTTCTCACCCCAACCACCCAGGAAATCCGCGAAAGTATATGAGGGACTGGGTTGCCAGAGTTGGTAGGCCTCGCGGTAGTTCCCCCGCTGAAGCGTGGTCAAGAAACGGGCCACGGCTCGCTCCTCGGGATAGTTGCGGAACTCAAGGCACAGGAAACCTCCGAGCACAAGGAGGAAGGCAATCACGAAGGGAAGGTACCTGCGCCACATGCTAGATGGCTGGGGGACCTTCGCGTCGAGAAGTGTCATTTCTTTTGACCCCGAACGAGTTTCGCGCGCCCAACACCGCTCGGCTTCCTCGGGAGCTTCGCCGGGCCGCTGCCGCGCTGCGCCCCTCTAGCGTACCACGCTCCTCTCCCTCGCTTCAAAGCGTCCGGCGGAAGAGTACCGTGGCCAAAAGCATCATAACGACGGTGAGCGCGAGCTGACAGGTACGATCGCTGGCGACCGCCACCAGGCCGCTGTCCTTCAGGAAGAGCTTTCTACCGAGAGAACAACGGAATCAGTGACTAGGCTGGTAGTGGAATCGCGTGCGGTTTTTCTCCTGCTGGCGTTCGCAGGCCAGTTCAATCAGCCGGTCCACCAGCTTGGGGTAAGGAATCCCACTCGCTTCCCACATTTTGGGATACATGCTGATGGGCGTGAAGCCAGGAATAGTGTTGATCTCGTTGACGAAGACCTTCCCCGTCTTGCGGTCGAGGAGGAAATCCACCCGCGCCATCCCCGCGCCATCAATCGCCTGGAAAGCGCGGATGGAAAATTCCCGCACCTGCTTCGTCTGGCGCGGCGTGAGCTTTGCCGGGATGATCAGTTCCGAGCCTTCCTTGATGTATTTCGCCTCGTAATCGTAGAACTCGTTGACGGGAATCACCTCGCCGGGCACGGAGGCCTGCGGGCGGTCGTTGCCAAGGACTGAACACTCAATCTCCCGCGCGTCCACAGCCTTCTCCACCAGGATCTTGCGGTCGTACTCGGCCGCGAGGTCGAGCGCCGCCGCCAGCTTCCGCGCCTGTGCCACCCTACTGATGCCGACTGAAGAACCCAGATTGGCCGGTTTGACGAACAACGGATAGCCAATTTCCCGCTCAATCTGTCGCCGCACGCGCGCGGGCTCGCGCTCCCATTCGCCGCGCAACGCTAACACCCACGGGACCACCGGCAGCCCGGCGTCGCGGAAGAGCCGCTTCATCACGTCCTTATCCATGCCCGCGGCGGAGCCCAGCACGCCGGCGCCCACATAGGGAATGCCCGCCAACTCGAGCACTCCTTGCACGGTCCCGTCTTCCCCGAACGTGCCGTGCAGGACGGGAAAGATGACATCCACCACCTTGCCACCCGACCCTGCGGACGACGAAGGCGAATCAAGCGGCACGAGTCCCGGGTGGCTGGGGTCCACAGAAGGCGTCACGGGTTTGCCCTGGTCGAGCACGTCCCGCAAGGCTTTGGCGTCCGCCTCTCCGGCGGGCGCACCCCACCGCCACCCGCCGTCGCGCGTGATACCAATAAGTACGACTTCGTATTTGTCTGGATCGAGCGCTTTCAATACCGACGTCGCAGAGGTCAGCGAAACCTCGTGCTCGCCGGAGCGCCCACCGAAGAGTATGCCCACGCGGAGCTTCTTCTTCACAGGATCTTCTTCCCCAGCGCTGAGCTGATCAGACCCACGCCCAGGATCGCCGTCTTGTTCAGGATATCGATGATGGGATTGATTTCAACCAGCTCCATGGCCAGCATCTTCCTGCTATCCGCCACCATTTCCATGGCCAGGTGCGCTTCGCGGAAGGTAATGCCGCCGCGCACCGGCGTCCCCACGCCCGGCGCTTCGTCCGGGTCCACGGCGTCCATATCAAAAGAAACAACGAATCCCGCGGTGCCCTCGGTGGCGAGTGCCAGGCTTTTCTCCATCACCGTCCGCATCCCGAGTTCGTCAATCGCCCGCATGGTGAAGACGTTGATGCCCGAGTCTTTCACCAGCCGGCGCTCGCGGGAATCCAGGGCGCGCGCCCCAATCAGAACACAATTCTTCGGCTGGATTTTCGGCGCATAGCCAAAGATCTTTGCCAGCGCTTCCGGCCCCAGGCCCAGGGTGGCGGCAAACGGCATCCCGTGGACATTGCCGCTGGAACTGGTCTCCGGCGTATTCATGTCGGCGTGGGCGTCGAGCCAGATGCAGCCGATGGCTTGCTCGCGGTCGCGGTAGAACTTCGCCACCCCGGCCTGTGTGCCGATGGCCACCGAATGGTCGCCGCCCAGCGAGATGGGGAAGTATCCGGCTTCCAGCGTTTGGTAGATGCGATGCGCCACTTCCTGACACGTCTCGGCAATTTCATTCAGGTACTTCGCGTGCCGGTCTCCGAAAGGCTGCATCTCGGGAATCTTGACGTGGAGGTTGCCGAGGTCTTCCACCTGGTGTCCCAGGCTCTTGAGGGCGGAATTCAAACCCGCGGCGCGCACGGCCGACGGCCCCATATCCACGCCGCGACGCTCCTGGCCGAGATCGAGTGGCACACCCAGAAGCCGGATTTTTAGCACGTTGCCCCCAAGGCCGACAGTCCACCGGCCAGACTGATATCGTACCACGAGCCTCAGCACCTAACGAGATGCGCCGCCCGGAGCTCGGTGTGCCCGGGCCGGGGCCGGCAGGACCCTCCCCTCCCTCAACCAGGGAAGGTTGAAGCCCGCTGCTATCTCAATAGGAACTGTTCCAGGAACATCGCCATGGCGTAATAGAGATAGTCGGCGTTCTGTTTCTTGGCGAAGCCGTGCCCTTCGTCCTTGGCAAGGAGATACCAGACCTGGCCCCCATTGGCGCGCACCTGCTTCGTAATCTGCTCCGACTCACCCACGGGCACGCGCGGGTCGTTCTGCCCCTGCGCGACGAGTATAGGCACGCGGATCTTTCCCGCGTTGGTCAGTGGCGAGATCGCCAGGAGGAACTCGCGCATCTTCGGCTCGCGCTCGTCTCCGTATTCTACGCGCCGCAGATCGCGCCGGTAATCCTTGGTGCTCTCGAGGAAGGTCACAAAGTTCGAGATCCCCACGATATCGATGCCGCAGCGCAGCCGGTCGCTGAAGTGCGTCATCACTGCCAGGGACATGTACCCGCCGTAGGAGCCGCCCACGACGGCCACCCGATTCCTATCCAGGTCGGGCTGCTGGGCGACCCAGTCGAGCAGCGCGTCAATATCCTTGACGGAATCCTCCCGCAGGAACCCATTGTCGAGCTTGGTGAAGGACTTGCCGTAACCCGTCGAGCCCCGCACGTTCGGTTCAAGCAGTGCAATTCCCATTTCATTCAGGAAGTAGTTGCGGCGGCCCTGGAACCCGGGCCGGGTCTGCCCCTCGGGCCCGCCGTGAATGTCGATCAGCACCGAATACGGCGGCTTGAAGTTGGCGGGCGGCCGCGTCAGGAAGGCGGCCAGCATCCGCGCCTTGCCCGCCACCTGATCGAACGTCGGGAAATGCACCAACTGGGCTTCTTGAAAACCTGCCGCATTCAGCCCGCCCGTCTCGCTGAAGGTCCAGCGGTCCAGCTTCCGGGCCTGCAAATCGTAGGAGTACACATCGCTAGGCGACTTGGCCGAGGCGATGGTCAGCGCGAGTTCGTTGCGCTGGCGATGAAACTTCGGGTTGAAGACCTGCCCCTGCGGCAGCTCCGGCGCGGCCAACTCGCGCCGCGTGCGTGTGTCAAGCAGGTGGAGGCGGGCGATCCCATCTTCGTTGGCCGTGAACGCCAGGACACGGCCGTCAGGAGAAAGGTCGAACCCTTCGATATCCCAAGGAAGGTGGTCGGTGAGCGACGTGAATTTCTTCGTGCCGAGGTCGTAGTAGAACAGCCGCTGGAATTCCGACCCACGGTCGCTAATCACGTAAAAGCCTTGGCCGTCCTTGGCCCACACCGCGTTGCCGTAAGCTACTTTATCCGGGCCGGGGGGCGTGAGGTTCTCGAGGCGACCGCTGGAGAAATCGTACAGGTGGATATAGCTCTCGTTAACGGAGATCTCTTCATGGAGCAACAGGCGCTTGTCATCGGGCGACCAGTCAAGCGGCGCCCATTGCCCTTTCAGTTCCACGACCCGCCGGTCCGAGGCGGGATTCTCCGGATCGGAGGTGTAAAGGTCGAAGTCCCGGCCGTTGCGCCGCGTGCTGACGTAGGCCGCCAGCGTGCCCTCGTGATTAAAGAGCGACCGCTCGTTCCGCGACTTCCCGTCGGTCAGCAGGCGGTAGCTGCCATCCGCAAGGTCGAAGCGATAGAACTGAAAGAACTCCGACCCACCCGTATCCATGCTGAAGATGAAATAGTCCTTGCCCGCGCGCGGCGCGAAACGCGCCCCGCGCACGTAGTCGGGGAAAAAAGTGAGCTGCTGACGATAAGACGCAGGAGCTTTCAGGAAATGCACCTGCGCGGTATCAGCGAACCGGGTCAGGACGAGCATCGACCGCTCGGTGGGATGCCAGTCGGCGAAGATGGCTGACCGCATGTTCAGATACTGGTTCATGCGCCCCCGCAGTTCGGCGGGCATGGCCGGCACCCCTTCTGCCACAATGCTAGGCGGCGGGCCTTGCGCTTCCACCCACACCGCCATCAGCAGGACGGCGAGCAAGGCAGTCTTCCCATGACGCGAGGAAATCATCGTCGTGCCTCCCCCTACACCTAGTCGGGTAGATCGCAGCCTAGGTCTTCAGGTTTGTAGCTTCGGAAGTAATCTTCGAACATCCCGCAGCGACCGCGCTCCCGCCGCGCTGCTCCCGCAGGGCTACGGAGTCAGGCGATAGAGCATGCGGGGAAAGGGAATGGTTTCGCGGACGTGCTCGAGCCCACAAATCCACGCCACGACGCGCTCGATGCCCATACCGAAACCCGCATGCGGCACCGTGCCGTAACGTCGCAAGTCCAGATACCACTCAAAGGCCTGGCGCGGCAGTTTGGCCTCCTCGATGCGGCGCAGGAGCAGGTCGAAGTCGGCCAGGCGCTCCCCGCCCCCGATGATTTCCCCGTAGCCTTCCGGGGCCAGCATGTCCACGCACAGCGCCACTTCCGAGCGTGCCGGGTCAGGCGCCATGTAGAACGCCTTCACCTGCGCAGGATACCGGTGGACGAGGACCGGTTTGTCGAAGCTCTCGGAGAGGACGGTCTCATCGCCTCCGCCGAAGTCCCCGCCCCACTGAATCTCACTGCCCTTCTCCTGGAGCATCTTCACCGCGTCGTCATAGCTCAGGCGCGGAAAGGGCGGTGTGCACTTTTCCAGGGGAGCAACCTTCCGCTCCAGGGTCTGCAATTCGGTGCGCCGCCGTTCGAGCACGCGCCGGACCACAAAGGCCACCAGTTCTTCGCCGAGCACCATGGCATCGTCGAGGTGGGCGAAGGCCACCTCGGGCTCAATCATCCAGAACTCAGTCAGGTGGCGGCGGGTCTTCGACTTCTCTGCCCGAAAGGTTGGGCCGAAGCAGTAGGTCTTGCCCACGGCCGCCGCGGTCGCCTCGTTGTAGAGCTGACCCGACTGCGTCAGATATGCCTTGTCCTCAAAGTAGTCCACTTCGAAGAGCGTCGTGGTGCCTTCGCAGGCGGCGGGGGTAAAGATGGGCGTATCAACCAGAATGAAGCCGCGGTCATCGAAGAAATCGCGGCAGGCCTTGATGATTTCGTGGCGCACGCCCAGGATCGCTCGCTGGCGGGAGGAGCGCAGCCAGAGGTGGCGGTGATCCATCAGAAACTCGATTCCATGCTCCTTGGGCGTGATGGGATAAGGATGGTCAGGAGGAATGAGCTGAAGGACCTCCACGTCCGAGACCTCCAGCTCGAAGCCACCCGGCGCCCGCTGGTCCGCCCGCACCTTGCCGGTGACGCGGAGGGAAGATTCCTGCGTCAGGTCGCGCACGCGCGCAAAGACCTCGGGCGGGACGGCACCTTTTGCTACTACCCCTTGAATGATTCCCGAGCCATCGCGGATAAGCGGGAAAAGCAACTTCCCGCTTTCCCGCAGGTTGTAGAGCCAGCCCTGGATGAGAACCTCTTGGCCGACGAAATTGGAGACGTTGCGGATTTCAACTACAGGGGGCAAAGGCGTATTCCTCCAGAAGTTCTCACGGCGGCCTGTGACCGCCGTCACCCCGCGGCGCTCCTCGGGCGCCGCTACAGGTCTCAAGGGATGGATTCCATTCTCTCCATCACTTCGCGGAGCCGCGCCAGGTCGACTTCTTCGGACTCGTTTTGGCGCAGCTCGAAAAGGAGCGGAAACTGGTTGTCCGCGGCGCGAAAGTCGCGGATGGTTTGTTCCCAGTCGATCTCTCCGTCAAAGGGTAGCAAGTGGTCATCCTTTTCGCGCCGGTTATCGTGCACATGGGTAGAGACGATACGATCCCGGAGCGTCTGAAAAGCCGGCTGGACCCCGCCCCCCATGTGGGCGTGACCCGTGTCAAAGCAGATTTTCAAATCGTCCATCCGGGAGTACTGGATGAATTCGAGCAGGCGCTCTGGAGTACCCAGCTCGTTGGGAATGTTTTCTAGCAAGAGCTGCACGCCGCGCTCCTTGGCGAAGATCTTCAAATGCTCAATGGACGTGAGCGCCGCGTCAAATTTCTCCAGGGCATACTCCTCGCCGGGAATTCCCAGGTGGAGGACCAGGTAACGGAAGGGCAGCCGCTCGGCGACCTCGAGGGCGCGCTTGATCTCTTCCATGGAATCAATCCGCTTCCTCTTTTCCAGGCAGGCGACCGAGACCGCCGGGCCCCCACTTTGACCCCAATCGAAATCGGCATAGAGGGGGGCGTGAAGGGAATGTAGCTTCACCTCATGGTCTTCAAACCACTGCGCCACGTCGCGGACGTGGTTCTGGTCGTGGTAGTCAAAGTGTTGCCGCGCCGCGAACACCTCGATCTGCCGAATCCCCGCGCCCAAAATCTGGTCCAGGATGTGCGAACTCAGTCGCTCGTCAACAAACAGGTGAGTCGAAAGCCCATAGTCCATCAGTATCCGACCGCCTTTCCATTCCCGCGGGGATCAGCCGCACCGAACCGCCATCCCGTTTTGGGATCGATCTCTATCGCCTCGCAAGCCCCTATCTGATCTTGAAAGTCGAGCTTGTATCCGAACTCCTGCAACTTCTGAATCGTGTCCGCGGAGAATCCCCAACGCTCCAGGGTCAACTGGTCCGGCATCCACTGGTGGTGGAAGCGCGGCGCCGTGACGGCCTGGCGGATGTTCATCTGGAACACGAGCACGTTGAGCAGAACCTGGAGTACCGTGTTGATGATGGTCCCTCCCCCCGGCGATCCCAAGATCAGCCGCACCTGTCCATTCTGCAGGACGATAGTGGGGGTCATAGATGAAAGCGGGCGTTTGCGGGGTCTGATGGCGTTCGCCTCGCCCTGGACTAACCCGGACATGTTGGGCTCACCGGGCTTGGCGGCGAAGTCGTCCATCTGGTTGTTCAACAGGAATCCGGCCCCTTCGACGGTGACTCCGCTCCCGTAGCTGCCGTTCAAGGTGTAGGTATTCGCCACCGCATTCCCCTGGGCATCGACCACGGAGAAATGGGTCGTCTCGGCGGATTCGAATTCCGCGGGCTTCCCGGCCAGGACTGGAGCCACGGCCTTGGCTTGCAGGATTTCCTCGCGGAGTTCAGCAGCGTACTTCCGGCTGATGAGGCCTCGAACCGGCACGGGAACATAGTCCGCATCTCCCAGGTAGGCAGCACGATCGGCGTAAGCGCGACGCATCGTCTCTGCTATCCAATGGATGGACTGGAATGAGTTGGGCGTCCCCAGGTCCATCGGCTCGAGCACATTGAGCATCTCCAACAATCCGACGCCGCCAGAGCTGGGCAGCGGCACGGTTAGGATGTCGTGTCCACGAAAGGTGCCGCGCAAGGGCTGACGGATTTTCGCCTGGTATTGTCGGAGGTCGGCACGGTTGAGGACCCCACGATGCTTTCCCATCGTGGCCGCAATGGCCCGGGCTATCCGGCCCCGGTAGAAAGCCTTGGGACCGCCCACAGCGATCTGCCGGAGCGTCCGTGCCAAGTCCGGCTGCCGGAACAGCTCGCCCGGCTCGTAGAGCCGCCCGTCGCGCAGGAAAATGCGCCGCGTCTCGGCATACACCGAAAGCAGGTCGCGGTGCTCGCGCAACGACTCGCCGAGCCCGTAGGATACCGGGAATCCTTGCTCCGCCAAGCGAATGGCGGGCCGAAGCACGCGCGCCCAAGGCAGCTTCCCGTACTTCCGGTGGGCCAGCGCCAAACCGGCAATCGTGCCCGGTACGCCGGCGGCCCGAGCGCCTATGGTGGTCGCCTCGGGAATCAGTTCGCCTCGCGCGTCGAGGAACATGTCGCGGCTAGCCGCGGCGGGCGCCTCCTCGCGGTAGTCCACAACGACGGCTTCCCCGTCGACCAGCCGGATCAGCAGGAACCCCCCGCCACCAATGTTCCCCGCCTGCGGGTAGGTGACCGCCAACGCGAACCCCACGGCAACAGCGGCATCCACGGCGTTGCCGCCCGCCCGGAGAATCTCCAGCCCCGCCTCGGCTGCCAGCGGCTCGCTCGCCACCACCATCCCCTGCCGGGCGGCAACAGGGGTGAACCCCAAAACGGGCAGGCCAAAACCCAGGAGGAGAAGGATGACGGAGAACCACCTTGTGCAGATACGCAACACGCTTCCTCGCTTGGCCTCAGCAACCGGCAATAAACACTGAACTGCAGACGGTGAAGTTGACACCTAAATCTATGGGAAAAGCAGGAGAGCGTCAAGGCG
>Ga0315288_10011597_pt1 | contig 11092 bp, 6 predicted proteins | sample YL17G11_20_MG_FD_203454 | JGI IMG/M metagenome (GOLD analysis project Ga0315288, IMG submission 203454) | Sediment microbial communities from Yellowstone Lake, YNP, Wyoming, USA - YL17G11_20 | ecosystem: Environmental > Aquatic > Freshwater > Lake > Sediment | place: USA: Wyoming | collected...
CGTAGAGGACGCCGCCCTCGATGGGATTGGTGTCGGCGTTCCACCCGCAGGAGAGATCGATGGGGGAGAAGATGATGGCGAGGCGGGTGCCGATGTTGATGGCCTCGAGGTAAGGCGGGACGGTTTTCCAAGGCTCTGTGCCCTTTCGGACGCGCATCTGGGTGACTTTGTAGAAGGCGGAGAAAACGGGGTGATCGGTGGGCAGGCCGGCCATTTCGCGATCGGGGAAGACCCGGCGGATCTGTTCGCGGAAGCTGTCGTTGAATTCGGGGCGACCGCAATTGCTATGGACAACCCAGGTGCCGCCGTCGGTCAGGTATTGCCTGATGCGTCCGATGGTGGCGTCATCCAACTGCGGGAGTTTCTTCCAGCCGGTGAAATAGAGGATGGGCAATTCGGTGGGGTCATAGCTGAACTTTGAGAAGTCGGTGTTGACGAAGCGGTATCGCTGGGCGAGGGAATCGTTGGTGAAGCTGACCCATTTTTCGAGGTCGATGATGGTGGTCTGCCAGCTCAGGCCGGCCTTCTTGGTGGCGAGGTCTGAGAACGTGACATTTCCCACGAGCGCGGGGGGCGATGGTTCACGTTTTTTCTCGGATCGGCGCAGAGGGGTGGCGGGCAGCGGCAAGGGGGGGAAGCCTTCTCCGGCGTTACGCCGTTGGGGCGTGCCTTTGGGGGGTATGCTGGCCTTGGGGTTCTGGAACTCCTGCGCGTACGCGAAGGCGGTGAGGACAAACAGGAGGGCGATCGCCGGTGTCAGTCGCTTAAGCATATTCGCTCCCGTGTGGCTATTCCTTATACTACTATACCTTATAGTCGGGCGGAAGTTCATGGGTATGTCAGGCGAAAAATCGCCAGGGGCGAGTTTTGGCGTCGGACCTATGCGCTTGGTGATCCAAGACCTATACTCGCGGCCGTGCCGTCTAGCGTGCGAATTCTGCTTGCGTTGGCCCTGGGGGCGGTGGTGTTTCTGGCTTTTCTGGGGCGGCGTGACATCACAACCAGCCACGAAGCGAGGGTTGCGCAGACTGGCAGGGAGATGGCGGAGGCCGGCTGGCCCTGGAGCGCGAAGTTAACAGGTGTGCCAGCGCCGGAGTTGGTGAAGACGGTGGACGGGCTGCGGCTGCGCAGCGACCCGGGCAATCCGCCCATTTGGGTCAACCCGTGGGGCGTACCGCTTCTCAATGGGCAAATCCGGCTGCAGAAACCCCCCCTTCCGTATTGGGTGGCCGCCGTAATGTACCGCATCGCAGGGGCAGGCGAGTGGGGCGCGAGATTCGTCCCCGCACTCATGGGCCTGCTCTGCACGCTCCTCATGTACGACCTGGCGAGGCGCACGCTGGGGCGCAGGGGGGCGTGGGTGGCGGCGGTTATCTGGGTCTCGTCCCACTTCGTCACCGACGAGTTCCGCAAGGCGATGGCCGACCCGTACCTGGCATTCTTCACGCTTCTGTGCCTTTGCTGCTGGGTGCGCGGAGGCGCCCGAGGTTCGCCTCGCTGGCCGCTGCTGGTCTTTTATCCGGCTCTCGCGTTCGGCTTTCTCGCCAAAGGCCCTGTTCTGCTCGTGCATCTGGGCTTTGCGGTCGGGGCGTTCCACTTCTGCCTCGGCCGCGGACTTCCGCGCGGGGTCAAGGCGCATCTTGTGGGGCTGGCGTTGTTGCTGCTGATCGCCATCCCGTGGCCGATGTACGTCATGAGCCACGTCCCCAACGCCGTGGAGCTCTGGCGTTACGAGTCGGTCGGCAAACTCACGGGGGAGAATATCGAGAAAAGCCGAGAGTGGTACTCGTACCTCCCTCAACTGGCTCAGCTCAGCCTCCCGTGGACCGCGGTGTGGGTTCTCGGCCTGATCTACCCGTTCATTCCTCGCGGGGGGCGGCTGCGACTCCGCTCGTTTTTCCCTCTGGTCTGGTACGCCGCGACGGTCGTGTTCTTCTCGTGCCTGACGGTGAAGAAGGCCGCGTACCTTTTGCCGATGATGCCGGCGCAGGTGCTTTTTATCGCGCAGTTCACGGTCGCGATGATGGGCATGATCCGCCGCCAGATCAGACCGCTCGGCCCAGCCATCGCGGTGGAAGCGCAGAAGTACATTGGTGTGGGCATTGGCATACTCCTTGCCGTAACGATCGCCTTCGACGTCGGCGGGCAGACGAAAGGCGGCCCAACGGCCAGCTCTGTGGCTGCCGCGCTGGTGCATCGCACGGTCCCGCTGTCCCTGCAGCATGTCGGCTGGGGCGTATTGGCGTTCTTGCTCGGCCTTCTCCCGCTCGTGGCGGGTCGCCGGCGGGTCGCGCTGTGGTTCGTGATGCAAGGGATGTGTTACAGCGCGTTGCTGGCGGTGTTCTACGGCCTGGTGGCCGCTCCGATGGACAACGCCGGCTCTCCGCGCGAGTTTGCCCGCGTGGTCGCAGCCGCCGCGGCCCGTCCGGGTTACACGCTTTCGCGTGCCCGGCTTGCGGAAGCGGTGCTGTTCCACTTGCCGCCGACGGCGCCGTATGACCCATCGGCGGAGCACGTGCTCGTGGTGGTCGAGGAGCGTCCCAAGCATCGCTTGAGCACTTCCGAGCTGGTGTTCTTCAAGGATGACATTCCAGACGCTGTGCCCGTGAGGGCGGTCGAATGCGCCGTGCCCGCTGGCTCGCCCCGGCACTACTGGCGACTGTACGACGTGACGGTGGAGCGTCGCTCGGGACCGACTGGCGGCCGTTGACTGTACGCCGTTCCACGATTGCGCGGTCGCGTCACTGCTTTCCCTGTCCCCCGGCTGCCGGTATGCTCGACTTTTGCATGACCTTCCTGATCTTCCTGCTGATGCTCCCGAGCTTGGCCATCTCACTGGCCGCCACGGCCGTCATCAAGCGTCTGGCGCCGGCGATGGGGTTCGTGGACAACCCCGGGCACCGGAAGATCCATCACACGCCGAAACCTTTTGGCGGAGGGGTGGCGATATTGCTCGCCTTCGCGATACCGCTCCTGGGCGCACTGATCGTCATACATCTCCTCCCCAGCGATGGGCAAGCGGGAGCTTGGGCTCTCCTGCCGCAGTCGGTGGCGATCCATGCTGACGGGATCCGCCACCACACGCCGCTCGCTCTGAAGTTCCTGCTGGCCATTTTCCTCATGCACCTCTTGGGGCTGTGGGACGACCGCAAGGCGCTCGGCCCGTACGTCAAACTGGTCAGCCAAGTGGGCATCGTGACACTGCTTGTGACGTGGGCGGACCTGCGCGCGCTGACGGTTTTCGACCCGTATGCCCTGGGGAAGCTGCCGTCGATCGTGGTGACAGTGTTGTGGATCGTGGCCATCACGAACGCATTCAACTTCCTGGACAACATGGATGGCCTTTCCGCGGGCGTGGCGGGTATTTGCGCAGTGGCCTTTCTGATCACCGCGTTGTCGATCGGGCAGTGGTTTGTGGCGGCCTGCCTTGCCCTGCTGTTGGGCTCGCTGGTCGGTTTCCTGTGCTTCAACTTCGCGCCAGCGTCGATCTTCCTGGGCGACAGCGGCAGCCTGCTGATCGGTTTTGTGCTGGGGGCGCTGACCGTCCGCACGACCTACCTGCGTCCGGAGCAGCCCCTGGCCGCCGGCTGGTACGCGATTCTCGCGCCGTTGATCGTGATGGCGGTTCCGCTGTACGACCTGATGGTCGTCAGCTTCATCCGGCTGAGGCGAGGGAAATCGCCGTTTGTGGGGGACACGAACCACTTCAGTCATCGGCTGGTGGCGCGCGGGATGTCGCGGCGTACGGCGGTGCTGTGCATCTACCTGATCACGGCGGCCACGTCGGTGGCGGCGATTCTCCTGCCGCATGTTCATTCGACGTTCGCCGCGATCCTGATTTTTGCGCAGACGCTGCTGATTCTCGGTGTGGTGATGCTGCTGGAGCAGCATCCGTTGCCGAGCCAACCGTCGTGAGGCCCGTATGCCAGGAATCCCGTTCGTGAAAGGCAGGAGACCGCCGGGGGGGCTTCTCGGCCAGCGTATGTCCGCCGGCGAGGTCAAGGCCAGGCTGACGCAGTGGGCGTTTGTGCTGGCGATAGTGCTGGTGTGTGCGCGTGCCCTGATGTCGGAGACCGTTCGCGATGTCTTCACGGCGGAGCCGGGCGCGAGCGCCACCCCGCGCGGGCCAGGCCCGGCGACCAGTCTGCTGCTGGATCTGCTGTGCTGTGTGCCGGCGTTTCTGGTTCTTTTTCGCCGGCTGATCGACCGCACGTATGTCCTGCGGGCTTCCTGGGCGCACGCGATGATGGCCGGTCTGGGGCTATGGGTCGCGATGAGCGTGTGGTGGTCGGCGGACCGCTTTACAGCCGCGATCAGCGCCGCGAATTTGATCGGCGCGCTGGTTCTGCTGTGGTCGGCCTCACAACTGGTCCGAAGCTGGGGGCGACTGCACTTCGTTGCAGCCGCGGTTTTCGCCCTGCTGCTGGTTTACATTGCGGCCGGACTCAACCAGCGGCTTTCGCAGCACCCCGCCAATGTCCGCGCCTGGTACGACCCGAACAGCGAGACCAGCCGCTGGCGATACATGAAGGACCATGGATTCACCGAGAACGACTATCAGTTCAAGCGATTTGAGGCGAACGTTCTCAGCGGGACGCTGATGCTCTTCGGGCACTCGGCGAACACGTACGCCGCAGCGGTCGTGGTCGCGACGGTCGTCGCGTTGTCCATCCTGCTGCAACGTGTCGCGTATCGCGACGGGATCGGCTGGGCGATCGCCATCGCCGTCACATTTCCCTTCGCCGCTTATGTGCTGTACCACACGCGCAGCCTGGGCGCGGCCATCAGCATTGTCCTGGCGCTGTCGGCATTGGGGGCGATCTGGCGGCTGAACCGCTGGCTGGTGCGCCACTCGACGAAGGCGTATTGGATCGCCGTGGCGATCCTGTGCCTCGGCGCCGCCGCAGTGGTTGGTCACGGTCTGACTCACAACAGCCTGGGCGTGAGGACTTTGACCTTCCGCTGGCACTACTGGACGGGCGCAGCGAGCATCGTGCGTCAGCACCCGCTGGCCGGCGTCGGGTGGGACAACTTCGCGATGTACTACCCGCAGGTGCGTCCGGCGCAGGCCACGGAGGAAGTCAAAGATCCGCACAACTTCATGGTGCGCGCCTTTGCCGAGCTTGGGGTGATCGGGGGCGCGCTCTTTCTGGCGTGGATGCTGCGGATGTGGTGGGAGCTGACGCGCCCGGTCTGGCCGCCAATGACCAGCGCAGCTTCCCTGCAGGGCAAGCGGCGCGGGATCATTTTTCTGGCGGCGCCGGCCATACTCATCGGGGTCGTGAACCTCGTTCTCTCGGTCGATTTTTCACAACAGAGCAGCCATGTTTTCCTGGAGACCTGTTACCGGGTCATGGCGATGCTGCTGATGCTGGGCGGTCTGGCCGCGGCGGGGTTTGAGTCGCTGATGGCGGAGAAGCTGGACGATCGGCCGGCCCCTTGGGTTCTCTACGGCATCCTGGTGGCGATGGGGGTGTTTCTGATCCACAACCTGATCGACTTTTCGCTGTTCGAGCCTGGCCCGATGTTCGTTTTCGCGCTGCTGGCGGGCAGCGGTCTGGGGGTGCGTCATCCATCGCTGGCAGGCAGGAGGAAAAAGACCGGCGCGGTGGTGGCCGGCGCGGTCGTCGCGGGGCTGCTCTGGCTGGGCGGCGCCGTTTTCGTTTTCTCGCCGACACTGGCGGCCGAGCTGGACGCCGCCAGCGCCGACGCGGCGTTGCACGACCGTCGCATCGCGTACGCAGCGAGGCTGTATGGCGACGCGCGCGGACATGAGCCCGCGAACGGGGAATACGCATTCCGCGCCGCGCAGCTTCTGGCACTGAACGGTTCGCCGCGTTCGTACACGCTGGGGATCATTGAGTCCGCGATCCAGGCGAACCCGCGGGAGTCCAAGTACCACCGGTGGCTGGCCAGCTACGAGCTTCGGCAGTTTAGTCCGGATGCGGTTCTGATCAGGCAAGCGTACGAAGCCGCTCTGCGTCTCTACCCGCGGGACGTGGGCGCGCGCCTAGAGTACGCCGCCGCGCTGGCACAACTGGGCGATGCAGCAGCAGCGGCTCAGTATCGGCAGGCCCTTGAGTACGACGACGAGCTGGCGGCCGACGAGCCCAAGCGGATCCCAAAAGAGAGGCGAGCGGAAATCGAGCAGAGAGTGCGCGAGCTTAAGTGAGGGTGTGCGAAGGTTTGGGGGAGGGCAGCCGGTAGTCCAGGTTTTCTGGTGGAGCGTTCGATCAGACCGAGACGGAATCGGGCAGTTCGGCGTTGTGGGACACGTTCTGAACATCGTCGTGATCTTCGAATGCCTCGATCAATCGGAGGATGCGTCCTGCCATGTCCGGCTTCACGGAGACCGTTGCGTTGGGCAGGTTGGTGACCTCGGACGCTTCGATGGGGACGCGTGCGGCGGCGAGCTTCTCTCTGACCTTCAGGAACGCCGTCGGGCTGGTGAAGACCTCAAAGACCTCTCCCTCGTTCTTGACATCGTCCGCGCCGGCTTCGAGCGCTTTTTCGAGCAGGTCGTCCTCGGTTATGGCGTCGGCCTTGACGGTGATGACGCCGAGCTTGACGAACTGGAACGCGACGGCTCCGGAGGCGGCGAGGTGCCCGCCGCCGTTTTCGAATATCTTGCGGAGTTCGGGAGCGGTTCGGGAGCGGTTGTCGGTGAGGACCTCGACAATGAACGCGACACCCCCCGGCGCATATCCTTCGTAGATCATCGTTTCGTATTCATGGCCGCCGAGATCGCCCATCCCCTTGGCGATGGCTTTTTCGATGGTGTCTCGCGGCATGTTGACACCGCGTGCTTCCTCGATGGTGTATCGGAGGGTGAGATTCTCGTGCGGGTCACCTCCGCCGGCCCTGGCGGCGATGATGATTTTCCGCGCTATTTTGCTCCAGATTTTGCCGCGTTTCGCGTCGTTGGCGCCCTTGGCTCGCTTGATTTTCGCCCAGTGGCTATGTCCTGACACAGGGGACCTCCGATCGACAGTTGGCATCGTGCCGTTGGCGGCGGCCTCTTGCGGCCACCGGCCGCCAAGGGCCGACCGCGTCTTTTTCCTCAGTTCTTCACCTGCACCGCTTCGGAGCTGGTGTCCGTAATCGGCGCCACATTCACGGGCCGGCCGTCACGATGCTGTTGGAGTTTTTCCTTCAGCAGCAGAAGCAGCTTTTTCAGGTCCTCGCGATCCTGTCGCATATCGGGCAAGCGGTCGAGCGACCGTTGCCAGAGCTTCGCAGCCTCGGCCGGCTGGTGGAGACGATATAGCGCATCGCCCAAGTGGTCCAGCACCACGGGGTCGGCCTTTCCCGCGGCGTTGACCGCGGCATCGAGGTAGCGACGGGATTCCTGGAACTTTCCGCGTTTGTAGAGGACCCAGCCGAGCGAATCCATATAGGCCGCGTTGTCAGGCTCGACGGCGACCGCCGTGCGGATCATGGCCTCGGCCTCGGGCAGGTTCTTCCCGTCATCGGCCCACATGTAGCCGAGGTCGTTGTTGGCGGGGCCGTTCTGTGGCTCGATCCTGAGCACTTCCTTGAGGACGTCCTCGGCGGCGGTCCTCTGACCCGCGCGGTCGTAGAGGTGAGCGAGGAGGTAAAGCTGGTCGGTATCGCGTCCTGCGGCGGCCCGCATCCCATCGACGACGCGGACGGCGTCGGGCATCCGCCCCTGCTCCACATACGTGCTGAGGAGGGCATCAACGACGGCCTGATTGCCGGGGCGTTTGGCTCGCTCGTCCTCCAGCTTGCTGATGAACGTTTCGGTGCGTCCGGAGCGGGCGTAGAAGCGGTTCATCTCGGCCAGCACGAGGGGGTACTCACTCTCATCCCTGAAGAGGTTGAGCAGGGCGGCCTCGGCGACGTCCAGCCGGCCGGCCTGGGTGAAAACGTTCACCTGGACCAGGCGCGCGTTGACGCTGAAGGGATCGGCCGAGAGCCATGTCTGCAGGACTTTCAGCGCCTGTTGTCCCTGCCCGGCATCAAGACAGATTCTGAAGAGTCTCAGGTAAGCATCGTCGTATGTGCTATGGTCCTGGACGATCTTCCAGAGCAGGGTCTCCGCCTGCTGTTGCCTGCCCACCGCCAGGAGCGCCGTGGCCAACTGGTACTGCATGCCCGGCGACTTATTTCCGAGGCGTACGGCCTCGTTGAAGGCCGCGACGGCCTCGGAGGCTTTTTTCTGATGGAGGCAGAGCAGCCCGCGCAACTCTGCCGCCAGTTCAGGCCGCCCGCGTTCGCTGGCCTGCGTGACGAGTTTTTCCGCGGCGTCGGCCTTCTGTTGCTCGCTCGAATCCTCCCGCTGCAGGTGATCGGCCAGAAGCTCCCGATAGGCGGGCCCAAAAGGCGGGCGCATAGCGACGGCCTGTTCCAGAGTCGCGCGCGAGAGGGATTGCCGGCCTGTTGCCTCGGCCAGTTGGGCTATGAGGAAGAGCTTGGCCCCCTGGTCGTCGCTGGGCACCTGGAGGCGCTGGATCATCGGCAGCCGGAGGCGATTTCGCGTGGACGGTCGAATGAGCCTGGCCCAGGACCGCTGCATGACCTCGAGCGAGTCTTCGCGGCGAGCCAGGGTCTGGACGACGATGCGCGTGGCACCCTCGGTGTCATCGCGATCGGCGTAGAGCTCGAACAGCCGCGACGCGACGGACAGGTCCTGCGGATTACGCGTGAGCGTTTGGCCCAGCAGGTTTTCCGCCTCCTGAGCCCTGCCGGAGGTGCTGAGGACATCGGCCAGCCCAAAGGTGATCGAGCGATCGTCGGGGCGGTCCTTGAGGATGGCTCGCAGGGCATCGGCGGCGGCGTTTTCGTGCCCCGTGCTCTTGTACGCCTCTTTGAGGAGGCTGACGGACTCGTTGCTGGCGCGATGGGCGCCGACCAATTTCGCGGCGAGCTTCTGCGCCTCATGGGTTTGTCCGAGGCCCAGGAGGGCGCGCACCACATGAGCCCGGAAGCCGAAATCGTCAGGCTCGCGCTGGCAAGCCTTGTTGTAGCTCTCCAGGGCGAGGGCATAGCGTCCGTGCTTCTCGTTGAGCTGGCCAATCTGTATCAGGATCATTTCGGGGCGGCTTGCGAGGAAATAGAGTTCCGGCGCGCTCCGGAGGTTCAGGTGCCCTTCCAGGCGTTTCATCAGCAGCTCATACTGTTCGAGTGCGGCAGTGTCATATCCCTTCTGCTGAAGAGCCCTGGCGAGGAACAGGTTGACGAGGGCCGCGCCTTCGGCGCGAGTCCTGTAGTCGGACGTTTGGGTGGCCAGCCGCAGATGCTCGATCGCCTGCGTCAGATCGCCGCGGGCGGTGTATTGCTTTCCGAGGAGCAGATGGACGTCAAGATGGTCGGGGCGGATGGCGGCCGCACGCTGCAGCGCCTGGATCGCCGGCTCCCCCGCGGGGGCCACGCCAAGATGCGCTTGCCCAAGCGCATAGTTGAGTTCGAAGCTCTGGGGGTCGTGGGTGATGGCCTGCTGGAGAAGGGCCATGGCCTTGGGCGCGTTGCCCTGGATCTGGGCGGCCCGCGCCTGGGCATAGAGCTGAATCGCCTGGAGCGGCGCATGGGCCGAGGGGTTGGTGGCCGGTGATGCGTTCGGCAGCACAGGTTTGGGCTGAATCTGATCGAGGCTCAAGAGAGCCGGATCGGTCGGTCGGGTCGCCGGGGGCGCCGCCGGCTCACTGGTGGCGGGCAGTGCGTCGCCCGCGTCACCCGCGCAGCCCGCGCCAACGAAGAACAGTCCCAACAGCATCCATGGCTCAAAGCGCATCTCGATCCTCGATATGACGCTCATCGTTGCACGGAGAGGATTGTAGCAGGTGGCGGGACCGCGGTCGAAAGCAAGCGAACCTCGGCAGGAGGTTTGACGATGCACCGCTCGCAATGCTATTCTCTGGCCTCGCTGCCGGACCGGGACCTGATCGTGGGCCTGCGGCCGCCCCTGGTCCACCGGGCAGAGCATGGATTTATCAAGGCCCGGCAACGGCAGCGCCGTGGAGCCACCCTCTGATGCTGCCCGAGGCTCCACGCCTTGCGTGTGCACGCTTTAGCAGGAGCATCTGTGAACAGACACCAGATTGACCGTCATTGTCGAGGGATGATGAGACAGACCATCGGTTTGGCCATCGTCGCCGGCTGCGTCGTGATGGCTGCCGTCTCCGGATGCACGACGAGCGGGTCCGAGAACAGCATGGCGTCATCTCAGGTCGTTGAGATCCCCGCCGGGAGCTTTGCCGGGGTGTGGCGCAACGCGTTGCCGATGCAGGGCAAGACCGTCAGCCAGATCTGGCTCAATGACGACATGGTGTTCGTTCAGACGAGCGACAACCACTGTTTCTGCATCTTGCGTAAGGACGGTCACGCGGTCTCGTACGCGACGGCCGCAGCGCCGACGGATACCGTTTTTGCGCCTGTGACGTACGGCGATCGGATCGTTTTTCCGTCGACGAAGCATCTGTCGGTGTTCGATCGCTCGGGGATGCTGAAGCACAGAATCCCGTTGCAGTACAGTTGTTCGAGCAGCGGGGTGGGGGACGGCCCGTATGCTTTTGTGGGGCTGGACCACGCGAACGGGGGGCGACTGGCCGCCATCGACACCAAAGCGCAGCCGTACACGATCACGCCATGGTGGGAGCTGATGACACGCGGGCAGGTGTCGGCGACACCGGCGGTGTTCAACCATGTGATCTTCACGGGGAGCCGCGACGGGGGCGTTTATGCGGTTCGCAGCGAGTCCCGAGAGGTCGTGTGGTCGGAGTTGGCGCAGGGCCACTTCCGGACCGGCGGGGAGATCCTGGCCGACCTGAAGGCCGACCGGGCGGGCGTGTACATCGCCTCGATGGACACGAAGTTCTACTGCCTGAAGCCCGACAGCGGGCGTATCGGTTGGGTGTACCACAGCGGGCGACCGCTGCGTGAGACCAGCACACCGCTGGTCACGGCGGACTCGGTGTATCTGTACGTTCCGACGGTGGGCGTCGTCGCGATCGACAAGGCCGGCACAGCGGAAATCCGCAGCCACCGCTGGGCTGTTGCGGAAGGCCGACAAATCCTCTCGTACGACGACAAGTACATCTACCTTCGCGCGGATGACAACCGGATCATCGCCGCC
>Ga0315288_10011602_pt1 | contig 11089 bp, 8 predicted proteins | sample YL17G11_20_MG_FD_203454 | JGI IMG/M metagenome (GOLD analysis project Ga0315288, IMG submission 203454) | Sediment microbial communities from Yellowstone Lake, YNP, Wyoming, USA - YL17G11_20 | ecosystem: Environmental > Aquatic > Freshwater > Lake > Sediment | place: USA: Wyoming | collected...
GGTTGCCGTAGCCGGGAAGATTTTTCCACCCGCAGAAGGGATCGGCGGTCGCGCTCCACCTGACGCCGCACCACATCGACAGGTCGCCCTCCAGGGGCGCGAGTAAGCCTCGGTATCCGCCGCCCATTCCCAGGAAGTCATCGACGTGGAAGAAGGTATCGTCCTGCGCCGTACCATCTATCTTCTTCCAGCCGGCAGGCAAATTCGGGGGCGCATTCGGACCGGTTCCTCCTTCAAAGTCATACCACACAATTTGGTACGTATCCGCGACTGTTGATTCATAAAGACTGCGAAGGCCCGGGTCAATAGCGAGACCCGCCTCGTTGAGTTCGGGATAGTGAGTGAACTGCCAATCCGTTACGTCCATACGGACCGGCCGGCGGTTCAGGGCTTCGCGCGCCGCAACCGAGCCAATCAGCAGGCCTACGAAGCAGACGCCTAGTAAGAGTACTAGTGTCTTTTTCATTCTTGTTTTCCCCCCATCGTTAAGAAAACAGCTTGAATCGACGCACAACGAATTTGAATCTCGAAGAGCAAAGCGCCAAACCCCTTTATATCGAAACTCTGTCCGTGCCATCACCTCCATTCAATCGATTCGACATGTAAGCAGGGTCTCATCCGTCAGAGTTCCTAAACCTATTTTGTCGAGTAAGCCTGGCTCCCCAACGGCGGTGGGGGTTGTAACCCCGCTCCATAAAGGAGGTCCGCCCCTTCGGGCAATCCTCCACTCTGCTTTCGAGACATTGAGAATTGTATCACAGGGTTTGAAAGAATGTCAAGCAGTAATTTTGCTTAAGCTTCAGGATATTTCGATAGTTACGGCCATCGGGAAACGCCTTTCCGCGTCACTCGCCGGCGATCTGCGAGAAGTCGCAGAAGAGCATGAATGCCATGTAACTGGACAAAAGAAGAGCTATTCTATTATCTCTTATTTTTTCATCCGCGCAGTTTACGAGCACGTCCTCAAAGAATTTATTCACGTATGGCACAATATCTCTCATAATACCGAGGGAACGCACCGCTTCGCCGGTGCGTTTTGCTTCGCGAAGGTCTTTGCATGCGCGAGACATCTCGTCGTTCAGCTTTTTCTCGGCATCGATAATGAACAGAGATGATGAAAACCCGAGCCCGGATTCGCGCCTGTCGGAAAACGCCTCGAGCGCCATCATTCCGGCATCGTACGTGAATCGTTCCCGCATCGGGCGTGGAATTATATTCGTTATCCGCTTCATCGCAAGAACGAACGGCGCGAGCTCGCCCCTTTTTCTCAGGGCCCCGAGTTCGGCCACCATGTCGGCGACCGCATGGGGGCGATCCCAGCAGGAGGCGAGGATCGCCGCGACGAGATCGTGATCGGCGCCGTCACCCCGCAGGATCGTGTACAGGCGCTGCGCGTAGAATTCGCGGAGCGCCGCGAGCAGCTCGTCGCCGTCGCGCGAAGAGGACCGGGGCAGATCCGCGAACAGCGAGACGCTCCTGTCGATCGCACCGGGAAGCGAGAGCATCGCGCGCTTCGCGATGAGGATGCGCAGGACGCCCATCGCGTGCCGGCGGAGCGCGTAGGGGTCCTGCGAGCCGGAAGGCTCGAGCCCCATGATGAAGCACCCGCTGATCGTGTCGATCTTGTCGGCGATCGCCAGCAGCGTGCTCGTCTCGCGGCTCGGAATATGATCCCCCGCGAAGCGCGGCAGATAATGCTCGTAGATCGCCTCGGCCACATCGCCGGTCTCGCCGGAGACGCGGGCGTACTCGCGCCCGATATATCCCTGGAGCGCCGTGAACTCCTTGCCGTCTTTCACCATCTCGCTCGCGAGGTCGGCCTTTGCGAGGAGCGCCGCGCGCCGAATGCTCCGCTCGAGCTCCTCTCCTCCGATACCCCACGCGGAGCGCATCCACAGCGCGAGCGCTTCGATTCGCGCGGCCTTCCCGGCGAGGCTCCCGAGCCCCTCGAGCCAGACGATGCCGCCGAGCTTTCCGGCCATCTCCTCGAATGGGCGCGCGGTGTCTTCCCGGTAGTAGAACACGGCGTCGTCGAGCCTCGCACGAAGCACGCGCTCGTATCCCTTGACGATGAGCGCCGCGCTGCGGTGCGCGCCGTCGGCGAAGGCGACGAAGTGCGGCACGAGCCTCCCACGCGGGCCGGCCACTGAAAAGTAACGCTGGTGGCTCTTGAGAGCCGTGACGATCACCTCGCGAGGAAGCTTGAGGAACGCCTCGTCATATGTTCCCGCCATCACGACGGGAGATTCGAGCAGATTGGCGACGATGGCGACGAGGGTCTCGTCTTCCACGAGCTCGCCCCCCTGCGCGCGCGCGCATTCGACGGCTTGCGCGCGAACGGCGTCCCTCCGCGCGGCGGGGTCGAGCACGATGCCGCTCCTTCGCATGAACGCAAAGTAGTGATCGATCGATTTCACGGAAATCGTTTTTTCGAAAAGGGGAGACAGGCGCGTACGCCGGCCGGCGACGAGCGCATCGATCTTCACCCTGACGACCTCCGTGCCGTACAGGCACAATATCCACCGGATCGGCCGGGCGAAGCGCATCCCGTCCGAATTCCACCGCATTGTCTTCGGCGAGCGGACCGCCCGGACCCACTGCGGGATCCGTTCTTTCATGATTGACGCGGCCGGCTTTCCCTTGATTCGCTTGACGACGGCGAGATAGACGCCCCGGGGCGTCTCGACGCGCGCGAGCGCGGCCGGCGACACACCCTGCGATTTCGCGAAACCCTCGGCGGCCTTCGCGAAACTTCCATCAGGGAGGACGGCGATCTTCACCGGAGGGCCGACGATGGTCTCCTCCGCCGTTTCCTGCTTGGCGGCGAGAGCGCGCACGTGGACGACGAGCCGCTTGGGCGTTCCCATGACCGTGAGGCCTTCGGAGGGGATCCGCTCGGACCTGAGTCCCTCCTCGAAGAGCTTTCGCATCTGTTCGAGAATATCGTCGATGTAGCCGCTCGGCAGGTTTTCGCATCCGATCTCGAGGAGGAAGTCCTTTTTCACGTCCGCTCCTTTTTAAACGTGCGCCCGCGCGCGAGCAAGGGGTACGCGAGCCGCTCCCGGTCGGCGACGTACGCCTCGGCGGTACGCCTGGCGAGATCCCTGATCCGAGCGATGTAGCTCGTCCGCTCGGAAACGCTCACCGCCCCCCGGGCGTCAAGGACGTTGAACACGTGCGAGCATTTTACGACGTAGTCGTAGGCGGGGAGAATGAGCCCTTCATCGAGCATCCGCCCCGCTTCCCGCTGCAGCCGGTCGAACATCTCGAAATGAAACGGTACATCCGCCTTCTCGAAATTGAAGCGGCTGAATTCCCGCTCGGCTTCCCGGTTGAGATCGCCCCAGGTCACACCGCTTCCCCACACGACGTCCATGATGTCGTCGACTCCCTGGAGGTACATGCAGATGCGCTCGAGCCCGTAGGTGATCTCCGCCGAGATGGGATCGAGCTCCATTCCCCCTGCCTGCTGGAAGTAGGTGAACTGGGTGATCTCCATCCCGTCCAGCCAGACTTCCCATCCGAGACCCGCCGCTCCGAGCGTCGGCGACTCCCAGTCATCCTCGACGAGCCGTATGTCGTGCGCTTCCGGGTTGATTCCGATCGAGGCGAGGCTCTGTATATATAATGGAAGGACGTTCTCCGGAGAGGGTTTGAGAATGACCTGGTACTGGTTGAACTGCTGCACGCGGTTCGGGTTCTCGCCGTATCTGCCGTCCTTCGGACGTTTCGTCGGCTCGAGATACGCCGCACGCCAGGGCTCGGGACCGAGAACCCTGAGGAACGTCGCCGGATTCATCGTGCCGGCGCCGACCTCCGAATTGTACGACGTGAGCAGCAGGCATCCCTTCGCTGCCCAGAAACGCTCCAGGGCGGCGACTACCTCTTGAAAGGTCACGGGCCGCTTACCTCCTTGCAAAGACGCAGGGCATGGGGAAGCCGATAGCCGTCAACGTGGGTGACGAAGAACTGGTGGATGAGCCGGCCGATCTCCCTGCGTTCGCCGCGGCTCAACTTCGTGCCGCGGGCTCCCTCGAAGCCGAGCCGGTCGATCCGCGCGACGAGCGCCGCGGCGCCGCGCGAGAGCATTCTCCCCTTCGCGGTCCCGCATGCGGAGCAGCTCACGAGACCGCTGGCGGCCTCCACCGTGAACGCCTCGTTCTCGAGCGAGCGGCGGCAGCGCTCGCACGCTGCGGTCGCGGGAAAAGAGCCCGCGAGCTTCAGGATGTTGATCTCGAGCGCGTAGAAGAGCGCCCACGGATCCGCCGCGCCGGGAAGAAGCCGCATGAATGATTCGATCATGTCGAACACCCGTTCGTCGGATTCGCGCTCGACGACCGAACAGTCGATGATTTCGAGCCCCGCCTGGAACAGGCAGAGCCGTTCGAAATCGCCGTCCGCCGCTTCGAACGTTCCGGCCGTATCGATCTCCTTGAGGAGCTGCAGCCCCCGCTCCGGTCGAAAGTAGAAAACAACATCAGACACGCTTCCCGTCATCAGGCTCCCCTGGAGCGCGCTCTTCGGACTCCGCGCGCCCTTCGCGAGAAACCGCACCTTGCCGTGCGATCGGGTGAGCGCCACGGCGACGACGCTCGACTCCCCGTACGGAAACGTCTTGAGCATCACCGCGCGGTCCTTGATGATCTCGCTCACAAGCGCTCCATCTTCGCCGTCACGCGCCGTCGGCGCCTTCGGGACCTTCCGCGGCATGCCTGTGCCCCGGCGGGACGACCGCCCCTCCCGAGATGATCATCTTCATGGCGTCCTCGATCGAGAGATCGGAGGCGATCACCTCGTGGCGGGGAGCCATCAGGAAAAGACCCGACGTGGGATTCGGCGTCGTCGGGAGAAAGATCGTGACGAAATCCTGCTCCGCGCCGCCGGCTCCCTTGAAGCGCCACGACGACGTGACGAGGCCGATGACGTAGATCCCCGTTCGCGGGTACTGGATGAGAACGACCTCTTTGAAGACGGTCCGTTCCTGCTTGAGAAAAACCTCGCTGACCTGCTTGATCGCAACGTAGATGCTCCGTATCATGGGGATCTTTTCGAGTCCCCCCTCGAACCACCGGAAGATCGTTCTGCCGAAGAATCCCCCGCCGAGGACGCCGGCGAGGACAATGATCACAATGACCGCGACGAAACCGAGCCCCGGAATGTCGAGAAAGGGATACCGGACGATCACCGGCTTCAAGATGCTGTCCACCCACCTGAAGATGCGAAAGAGCACGTAAGCGGTGAGCGCGGTCGGCAGAAGCACGAGGAGCCCCGTCAGAAACTTCCTCTTGAACCACCGCACGACCGAATTGCCCGCTATCTGTCCGGCAACCATACCGTCACCTCCACGATCCGTTGCCCCTCGAGCCGGTTGATCCGGAAACGCAGTCGATCGAACCCTATTTCCTCTCCATCTTCCGGCACGCGGCCTATCAAGTTATAGAGAAATCCACCGAGCGTGTCAACCTCGTCCGATGGAAGCGAGACGCCGAGCGCCGCGTTCACATGATCGATCGCGGCCCATCCGGCCGCGACGTACTCATGGGGTCCCGTCTGCCGCACGAGGGGAAGCTCGTGGTCGTACTCGTCGAGTATCTCCCCGACGATCTCCTCGAGGATGTCCTCGAGAGTCACGATCCCCGACGTCCCGCCGTACTCGTCGACGACGATCGCCATATGCTTCTTGCCCCGCTGAAACTCGCGGAGAAGGTCATCGATTTTTTTCCCCTCGGGGACGAAGTACGCCTCGCGGACGAGCCGCCCCCGGTCGAGCCGCACCGCCTCCCCCGGAGGGGCTTTGAGAAGGTCCTTGGCGTGGAGCATGCCGACGATCCGATCGACGCTCCCGTCGTAGACCGGCACGCGGGAGTGTCCCGCGCTCGAGACCCGCTCGCGGATCTCGTCGAGACTCGTGTGCACGTCGAGGGCGAAGATATCGATCCGCGGGACCATGACCTCCCGCACCTTCTTCATCCCGAACTCCTGGATGCTGCGGATGAGCCGCGACCCCTTATCCTCGATGAAACCTTCTCCACCGACCTCCCGGGCCCCGGGAAAGAGGAAGAACGGAGAGGCCATCTCGCGGGGGAGATTCGGAAAGGCGAGAGAGACGACCCGGAGAAAAAGCGCCGCGAGCGGCCGGAACAACAGATAAACGGGGAGCAGCGGATAGGAGGCGATGAGGGCGAACCGGGCCGGGTTCATCGAAGCGACGCCGAACGCGGCTACGGTGACGGCGATCACCGACACCGAGATCGCGAGAACCGCCAGCAGCGCGTATTGCCACACCTGCCCCTCGCCGATGCCGCGGTGGAGGATGACCGCGATGCCGGAAAGCACGATCGCCTCGAGCCCGAGGAGCGAGAGCATGAGGTGGAGCCTCCCGCGGTGCATGAGGCGCGGGCAGAAGCTCCCGCGCATCCGGCGGGGAAACACCTTGTCCTCATGCATGCGCGCGACGATTCCGAAGGAAGCGAAGCCTCCGGCGATGAGGAACTGCACGGCGAACAGGAGACCGAGGAGCACGATCATGGCGATTCACACCATCCTTAGGAATGCGTTCCGCACGCGAGGCGCGGCAGCGTACTACTCGAAGAGGCGCTCCACGTCCCGGTCCGGGAGATAGGCACGCAGGAACCGGGTTTCCGCCGCCTCCATGCGGGCGACGCCCAGCGCGTCGTCGTGGCGCCATCCGCGGAGGTGGAAGAGCCCGTGCACGAGAAGCCGCGCCGCGTATGAGCGCGCCGGCACGCGGCGCCTCATAGCCCCGCGGGTCAGGCGCGCCCAGCAGAGATAGATCTCTCCGAATGGGATTTCCCTTCCCGGATCGGGACCGCCGGCGCACGGGAACGAGAGAATCTCCGCCGCGCCGCTATGTTTCTTGTACGTGCGGTTCAACCGGGCCATCGCCCGTTCACCGATCCAGATCACCTCGACGGAGGCGCGCCGCGGCGGAACGGCGGCCGCGAGCGTTCGAAAGAACGGCGAGAGCCGAGCGCATGCTGCTTCGCGCGCCAGCCGTGCGCTCCGCGCGATCGCGAGTCTCATGGCGCACGGCCCTCCCCCTCCTCGCGCTGCGAGGGATACGGAATCCTCGAATGGAAAATGCCCGTGAGGAGCTGGATGAACTCCTCACGCACCACCGCGATATCGTCGAGGGTGAGCCCGCTCTCGTCGAGTTCCCCGTCGTTCATCCGCGCCTCGATGATCTTCTGCACGATCGCGCGGATCTTCGGGGCCGTGGGCCCTTCGAGCGAGCGGACCGCCGCCTCAGCGGAATCGGCCAGCATGGTGATCGCCGTCTCCTTCGAGCTCGGCCGCGGCCCCGGGTAGCGGAAATCGGCGATATTGACGCTGTCGTGCGAATCGTACTCGAGCGCTTTCTGGTAGAAGTAGGCCATCACCGTCGTTCCGTGATGCTCCCGGATCGCATCGACAACGATGCGGGGGAGCTTCTCGCGCCTGGCAAGCTCGATCCCCTCCTTCACATGGGACGCGAGAATCAAGGCGCTCATACGCGGCGTGAGCTTCTCGTGCTTGTTGACGTTCTCTCCCTTGTTCTCGAAGAAGTATTCGGGCTTCGCGAGCTTTCCGATGTCGTGGTAGTACGCGCCGACCCGGGCCTGGAGACCGTTCGCGCCGACGTTCCGCGCGACCGCCTCGACGAGGTTCCCGACCATGAGGGAATGGTGGTAGGAGCCCGGGGCTTCGATGACGAGGCGCCGCAGCAGCGGCCGATTGAGATCGCTCAGCTCCATGAGCGTAAAATCGGTCGTCACGTCGAAGAGCGATTCGAATATGGGAAGGAGAAACATGACCATGATCGTACAGGCGAGACTGTTCGCGACGCCGAGGAGCGAGCCGCGGAGGAATTCCCCGAGCGACATTCCTTCCGTGAAGCCGAAACCCGCGATTCCGACGACGTACGCTGCCGAGACGTACAGAAAGATCGTGTAGAAGTTCTTCCGCTCCCTGAGGTGGGCGATCGCGATGATGCCCGCCGCGCCGGCGAATATCGAAATGAAGGCGTAGCTCGCCGGGAGATTCGTGTGCGTGACGATGAGGAGCGAGGCGAACAGCGTGAATATCGCCGCGGCCTGGATCCCGAAAAACGCCGTGCAGACGAGGGAAACGAACGAGACCGGTATCAAGTATGGATCGAGCGAAGGCAGCTTCATGACGAGGGCCGTGAGGACAAGGTAGAGAGAGAGAATGATGAAAACGAGCGTCAACCGGTCCGGCGCCTCGACGATCTTCGGCTGGAACCGGCGCATCGCAAGGCTCAGGAGAAAGAGGAGCACGAGCACCCGCAGGCCCTTGCCGAAGAGAAGCCAGGCCCGCTTCCCGTAGGAGGTCGCCAGATCCAGCGCGATCCGCCGCTCTTCCATCACTTCGAGGATCTCGATTTGCGCGCGGGTCACCTTGTCGTGCTTCGCGATGATCCGTTCGTTCTTTCCGACGGTGAACGAGCGTTCGACTCTCCGCATCGCTTCATCACGGCGCTTCTTTGTCTCCGGCGCGTCGTAGATGAGGTTCGGAACGAGGTATGACCGCAGGATACCGTAGAAGAGGCGCACCGCCTTCTCGTTTCCCGGAAAGAGCCTCCGCGCCTCGGTGACGATGAGCGATTCGAGCTCCTCCTGAGCGACGAGCGAATGGGCGGAAACGAGCGACTCCTCTCCATCCGAGATGACCATAATGCGCGCGTAATCGCGCCGCCTGAGCGGGGCCGCGTCGTTCACGATACCCTTCTCGAGGTATTGTCCCTGGAGGCGGAGGCTCTCCCTGAGCATGCGCGCGCGGATCGCCCCGTCGATGAGGAGCTCGGCGGCTTCGCGTCTGAGCTCGGGCGCGATCTCCTTTGCCCGCGAAACGCGATCCCGGACGGAACGGTCGGCCCTCACGGCGATCGCGTCGATCTTCTCGAACAGATGTGCGAGATCCCCGGGGAGGTGTTTCGTTGCGCCTTCGTCGCGGATGTAGACCGGGGGTATCGCGACGGCGGCTCTTGCACGTTCGAGCTCCATCTCGTGATCGCTCAGGGGAACGACGAAGCTGAAGGAGGAAATGACGTCGACGTCGGCGATGTCCCCCTCCTCGAACGGGACGCTCTTCTTCTTTTGCGTCGGGGGAAAGAGAGCGAGCGAGAGCGCGATAAACGCCACAAGGTAGATGAGCGGAAGCCGCATCCCTTTCCGCACGCGCGGGAACGGGAGACGGAACTTTCGCGCGCTTTCCTGATCCCTCGCCTCTTCGCTGCCGGAGCCGCTCGCGGTATGATCAGTCATCGTGTTTCTCCGGCGGCGGCCCCGTTGTGTCCGGGTCCCGCGCCGCCGATCCCGCTCCCGGGGAGCCGCGCGCGCCCTTCGCCGCGAGCGCTGCGCCCTTCGTGCTGAATGCCCTGATGATCCGTTTCACGAGCCAGTGCCGCACCACGTCCTCCTCGCCGAACGTCACGAAGGCGATCCCCTCGACGCCGTCGAGGATCTCGCGGGCCGCCAGCAGCCCCGACGTCGCGGGGTCCGCGAGATCGATCTGTGTTATGTCACCGGTGATGATCGCCTTCGAGCTCTCGCCGAGCCTCGTGAGAAACATTTTCATCTGCCCGATCGTGCTGTTCTGCGCCTCATCGAGGATCGCCAACGAGCCGTTGAACGTCCTCCCCCGCATGTACGCGAGCGGCGCGATTTCGAGCACGCCCGATCCGATCATCTTGATCACGCGCTCCTGACCAATTATGTCCCGGAAGGCGTCGAAGATCGGGCGAAGGTACGGCTCGATCTTCTCCTGCATGTCCCCGGGAAGAAAGCCGAGATTCTCCCCCGCCTCGACGACGGGGCGCGAGATGAAGATACGCTCGATCTCGCCGTTTTTCAGCGCCGCGAGCGCGCAGGCGATCGCGAGGTACGTTTTCCCGGTTCCGGCGGGCCCGATCGAGAAAACGATATCATGGCACCGGATCGCATCGACGTATTCCTTTTGCCGCACGCTCCGCGGGACGACGCTCCGCCGCTTCACGGAAGAGTAGAAAACGATCGAATCCTCGAGCGTCCCGGTCCTGCCGCAATCCAGCGCGCCTCCGCGGATCACGGTGAGCACATCAGCCTCGGTGACGCTCCGGCCGCTCCCCGCGAGCTCGATGAGCCGCTCGAGCACGCGCGTGAGCTGCTCGATCCTCCGCGGCGAGCCCGAGATGATCATCTCGTCGCCGCGCACGACGACGTTTTCGTCGAAATGCTCCTCGATGAGGCGCAGATTCCGGTCCTCGACGCCGAGGAGCTTGATCGGATCGATGCCCGCAATCGAGACGACCCGTCTCTTGAAATCCCGTTTCACCATGCCCCCTTAAACGCAGAACTCTTGGCTTCCCGCCGCGGAAGCCAAGAGTTCATGGGACGACGCTCATTTACGAGCACACATTCACTGAAGGGTGTCCTGCCTCGGAATCACGAGCTCCTCGCTCGGGAATATAAGGTCCGGATCCTTGATCTTGTCCTTGTTCGCTTCGAATATGAGCGGCCACTTGCGGTAATCGTTGTAGATTTCCCAGTATCCGGCGATCTTGCCCAGCCACTCGTCCTGATTGACCTTGTACGAATACGGGTACTCGCGCGGAATCGTTACTTCCCATCCGGCGATTACCCAATCGGGATCCTCGATGAGATCCTTGTTGCTTCTCCAGATGCGGGGCCACTTGAGCGGATCCCTGTAGATCTCCTCGTACGAGGCGAGTCTCCAGAGACAATCTCCAGGCCGGATCTTCCACGTCTTCGGAAGCTGCGAGAGCTCCTGAAGCTGTCTCGTGAGCTCGTCGATCTCCGCGCTGTACGCAGTGTAATCTTTTTCGGCTTCACGGAGCTCCTTCGTCAGGTTCTTCACCTTGTCCCTGTTACGGGCGAGCGCCGTCTCCGCCTTCTTCGACCGGTCCTGAATCGCGCCGAGCTCCGACGCAAGCGCCTTGCAGTAGGCTTCCTTGTCCTTCTTCGATAGCTTCTCATACTCGGTATCTTCGTAATATTCGCCCTTCGCAATATCGACGGGTCTCGGTTTGTAGCTACTGCAGCCGGCGCTGAGAGCAAGGACTGCTCCGATG
>Ga0315288_10011603_pt1 | contig 11089 bp, 7 predicted proteins | sample YL17G11_20_MG_FD_203454 | JGI IMG/M metagenome (GOLD analysis project Ga0315288, IMG submission 203454) | Sediment microbial communities from Yellowstone Lake, YNP, Wyoming, USA - YL17G11_20 | ecosystem: Environmental > Aquatic > Freshwater > Lake > Sediment | place: USA: Wyoming | collected...
TCGGGGTTGCGTTTTTCGACCTCGGCCAGGGCCTTGGCCTCGAGCTGGTCAAGCAGGTCGTCGGCCTTGACGCCCAGGCCTTTTCGTCCCGAGACTTCGAGGAAGCTGCGGTCCTTTTCTGTTTCCGAGACCTTGTAGTCGAGCTCCTTCAGGCTCAGGGGCGACAGGGCGACCATCTCATAGAAAAAGTGGATGGAATTGGCGGCCTGGACCTCATAACCCAGAACCCTCAGCCCCTGGGCGACGATCTTTTGGAGATAGGCCTGGCGAGTGTCGATGACGTTATAGACCCGGCTGGCATGCCCGAAAGCCGGGCCCTTCGGCGCAGGATTCGTCGTCGTGATCCATAGAGTCTTGGCTCCTTCCTGTTCGAACGGTTCGTAGAAGAAGTCGAGTCCGAGCAGTCCGAACTTCCAGAGCTGGTAGGCGATGTCTTTCCCGACATAGGTCACAGTCCCGTCCGAGCGGACGATGATCTTCTCCTTCTCCTCGGCCTCCGCCAGCCTCATTACCCAGCAGCCGGCGTTCTCGCCCTCTTTGGACAGACGGACGGCGTCCTTTTCCTTGAGCAGGGCAAACGCCTTTTCCCAGAACTTAAGGCCGAGGATGCTGCTCTCGCAGGGCAAGAGCTCGTAGCCGACATCGATTCTCATCATGGTGTCGAGATGGGCCCGGACGATTCTGCGGGAGACGCTATGAGCCATTCCGGCTTCGGGGTCTTGCCCCTGTTCGATATGCTTGAGGATTTCGGCCTTTCGCTCTTGGGATTCAGGATGGGCTTCGAGATAGGCGCAGGTCCGGGCATAGAGGTCCCAGCAGTAATAGTCGAACCTCTGGCCGCCGGTGTCGAGGTCGGCCAGCGTTTTTCCCTCCAGATCCATCAGGCCGAAAACAACATCCACCACCTGGACCCCGGTGTCGTCAATGTAATTTTGGACCTCGACTTTTTCTCCCTTGTATCTCAGACAGCGGGCCAGCGTATCGCCGAGACAGGCGTTGCGAAGGTGGCCGATGTGGGCAGCCTTGTTTGGGTTGATATTGGTGTGCTCGATGATGATCTTGTCGTGCTCCGGAGAAAGGGAGGTTCGGTCGAGCGAATGCAGCGCCTTCCGGAAGAACGCCTTTCGGTCGAGGAAGAGGTTGATGAAGCCGGGCCCGGCGACTTCGGCTTTCTTGACTCCCTCCAGTCCGGAAAAAAGGGGAAGGAGGTCCTGGGCGACCTGCCGGGGATTGGCCTTGAGCCTCTTGGCCAGCTTGAAGGGAAAAGGCAGGCTCAGGTCCCCAAAGCTTAGCTGGGGCGTGGTGGTGATCTCGATCTCGGCCTCTTCCAGGTCGAATTTTTCCCTGACCCTGGCCAGAATGTCTTTTTTCAGCGTTTCTTTGAATCTGATCATCGAAGTCCCCAATTATAACAAAATTTTGTAATTCGACAAGTGACCCGGCTTGCGCAGCCGGTTGGATTGTGATAGTTAGATAGTCTTTCTAATCGAGGTGAACGATCATGAAAAGAACGCGTTTTCATGAATGCCATAAGGCGCTCGGCGGCCGGATGATCGAATTCTTCGGCTGGGAGATGCCGGTCGAGTTCAAAGGGATAATCGAGGAGCATATGGCCGTCCGCACCGCGGCCGGACTCTTCGACGTCAGCCACATGGGCGAGATCATGGTCCGGGGCAAGGATGCCCTGGCCTTTGTCCAGCATCTGACTCCGAACGACGCCGGCCGGCTGGCCCTCAATCAAGTCCAATACACGGCTTTGACGACGCCGCAGGGGACTTTTGTCGACGATATGCTGGTCTATTGCCTTTCTCCAGAGGAATACCTCCTGGTCGTCAACGCCGCCAATACAGACAAGGACTTCGGCTGGGTGGCGGCCCATCAGGCCGGGTTCGATGTCTCGGTCGAGAACGCCAGCGCAGGCTATTCCCAGCTCGCTCTCCAGGGCCCTAAGGCCCAGGAGATACTCCAGCCCCTGACCAGCATCAACCTGGCCGGGGTAAAGTCGTTTTGGGCGGAGAACGGAATTGTGGCCGGGATTGACGTGCTGGTCTCACGGACGGGCTACACCGGAGAAGACGGGTTCGAGATCTATACATCTTCGCCGCAACCCGCCGCCATCCTGGAAGAGATTATGAAGGTCGGACAGCCTTTCGGCCTTCTCCCTATCGGACTCGGCGCCCGCGATACCCTTCGTCTCGAGGCCAAGCTGATGCTCTACGGGAACGATATCGACGACACGACGACGGTACTCGAGGCCGACCTTAAGTGGATCATCAAGTTCAAAAAAGGCGATTTCCTTGGACGCGAAGCCCTGGAGAAGCAGCTCTCCGAAGGAATCAAGCGGAAGATCGTGGGTTTCGAGCTCATCGAGAAGGGCATCCCGCGGCCCCATTACCCAGTCTTTGCGGATGGACAGGAGGCAGGCCAGGTGACCTCGGGGACCTTCTCGCCATTCCTCAAGAAAAGCATCGGCCTTGTCTATCTTCCAGTTGAGTTCACCGGGATCGGGACCGATCTCGAAGTGGGGATCAGGGACCGGCGGGTAAAAGCGAAGGTGGTTTCCACCCCCTTCTATAAACGGGGCGAAAAATAAGCGTGTTCGCGGGCCGCACTCGCAGGCTTTTGCCTACGGAATAAACGAGACGCCGGCCCGGGCCTTCGGTCTCGGGGAATTCGCTACCACAAAGGTGCGGTTTAATGTAAAATAAAGAACCCAACCTTGGAATCGTCCAGGCTGGGGATGGCCGTTTTCGGCCTCTTTAGCCATATTCTCAGAGAGGAGGCAGGCGATGTATCCGAAAGATTTGCGCTTCACCAAGGATCATGAATGGGTCAAGGTCGAAGGGGACACGGCCACCATCGGGATCACCGATTTTGCGCAGAAACAGCTGGGAGATGTCGTCTATGTCGAGCTGCCCGCCGTCGGGAAGACACTCGACGTCCACCAGACTTTCGGTGTCGTCGAATCGGTTAAAGCCGTCTCCGATGTCTATTCACCTTTATCCGGAGAGGTCATCGCCATCAACGAAGACCTCAACAATTCCCCCGAAATGCTCAACCATGACCCCCAAGGCAAGGGCTGGATCATCCGCCTGCGCCTGAAGGACAAGTCGGATTTGGATCAGTTGATGACGGCCGGCGACTACGAGAAATTCCTGGAGGGGCTGGCCTCATGAGCTATATCTCGCTCAGCGATCAGGACAAGAAGGAGATGCTGGACCGGATCGGCGTCTCCTCGCTGGACGACCTCTTCTGCTGCCTGCCCGATGAAATCCGGCTGAAAAAGGAGCTTCGCCTTCCTCCGCCGCTCACCGAGCCCGAGCTCGTCCGTCATTTTGAAGCCCTCGGCCGCAAGAACAAGGAGCATAGCCATCTCTCTTTCCTTGGCGCCGGCGCCTACCGTCATCATATCCCCTTTATCGTGGACTATCTGAGCTCGAGAGGAGAGTTCATCAGCCCTTATACGCCCTATCAGCCCGAAGTCAGCCAAGGGACCCTCCAGGTCATCTTCGAATACCAGACGCTCGTCTGTCAGCTGACGGGCCTGGAGATTTCCAACGCCTCCCTGTATGAAGGGGCTTCAGCGGCCGCTGAAGCGGTTCTCATGGCTGAGCGTATCAAGGGCCGGCCGAGAATACTGGTCGCCGGATCCGTCCACCCTCAGTACCGGGAAGTTATCGGCACGTATGTCAAGAACCTGGCTATCCAGGTTGAGGAGGTGGGGTACGACGATAAAGGACAGGTCGATATCGAGAGCCTGAAGCGGCAGATCGACAACGGGACCAGCGCTGTGATCTGTCAGTCGCCCAACTTCCTGGGCGTCGTTGAAAATCTGGATCGCCTCTCCGAGGTCGCTCACCAAAACCAGGCGCTTTTTATCGTCGTTGTCGCCGAGGCCGCATCCCTAGGCATACTCCAGTCACCGGGGGCTGCCGGAGCCGATATCGTCGCCGGAGAAGGCCAGTCCTTTGGGCTTCCCCTGAGCTTCGGGGGACCCTATCTCGGTTTCATGGCCTGCCGTAAAGAATTCCTCCGCCAGTTTCCTGGTCGGATTGCCGGAGAGACGAAGGACGTCGAGGGAAAAAGAGGGTTTGTCCTCACCCTCTCAACGCGAGAGCAGCATATCCGCCGGGAGAAGGCCACCTCCAACATCTGCACAAACCAGGCCTGGTGCGCGCTCCGGGCAACGATTTTTCTGGAGACTATGGGCCAGGGGGGGATGCGCGAACTGGCCTATCAGAATATCCAGAAAGCCAACTATGCCCTGGACAGGCTCAGTGCCATAAAGGGCGTTAAAAGGAAGTTCGGGGGGCCCGTTTTCAACGAGTTTGTCCTAGAATTCGAGCGCGGCTATAAGAAGGCCGCGGACCATCTCCTGAGCAACGGAATCCTCGGCGGGCTGGCCCTCGGGCCTTTTTATCCGGGGCTTAAGAACTGCGCGTTGTTCTGCGTGACCGAAGTCCACAGCAAGGCTGACATCGACCGGCTGGCCGGCCTAGTCGCGGAGGCCATCCGATGAGCCGCGAACCATTGATCTTTGAGATCAGTGCTGCCACGAAAAAAAGCTTCGCCCTTCCCGAACTGGACATTCCGGAGAAGAAAGACGCCTTGGCTGGTCTTCCTGTCCGGGTCGGAATCCCTGGTTTTCCCCAGGTTTCCGAGGTTGAAGTCGTCCGCCATTTCACCCGGCTGTCACAGGCGAATTTCTGTATCGATACTTCTTTCTATCCGCTCGGCTCCTGCACCATGAAGTACAATCCCAAGATCAATGAGAGGATCGCCGCCCTGCCGGATTTCCAGGGCTCCCATCCCTATGCCCCCCAAGACCTGATCCAGGGGAACCTCGAAGTCCTGAAGACCCTGGAGGATTGCCTGACCGAGATCACCGGCATGGATGCCATTACACTGCAGCCGAGCGCCGGGGCACACGGTGAGCTGGTGGGCATGATGCTCGTCCGCGCTTGCCTCGAGGACCGCGGCGATCCCAGGAAGATCGTCCTCATACCCGATTCGGCCCACGGAACCAACCCCTCGAGCGCTCATATCTGTGGCTACAGAGTCCAAGAGGTCAAGTCGAACCAGAGCGGGACGATCGACCTTGATGCGCTCAGCCAGGAGATGACTGGAGAAGTGGCCGCGTTGATGATCACCAACCCGAACACCCTGGGTGTCTTTGAGTGGGATATTCTGAAGATTTGTGAGATCGTCCACACCAAGGGGGGACTTGTCTATATGGACGGGGCCAACATGAATGCTCTAGTCGGGAAGTTCCGGCCGGGGGATATGGGTATCGACGTCATCCACCTCAACCTCCATAAGACGTTCTCTACGCCCCACGGGGGAGGGGGCCCCGGATCCGGTCCTGTCGGAGTTAAAAAACACCTTGAGCCGTTTCTGCCGGTGCCGATCGTACAAAAGGGGGAAGCCGGATACAGGCTGGACTTCAGTCGTCCCAAGAGCATTGGCCGGGTGCGGAGCTTCCATGGCAATTTCCTGGTTATGCTCAGGGCCCTGGCCTACATCCATACTCTCGGCGCCGCCGGGCTGAAGGAGGCCGCCGAGATCGCCGTCCTCAATTCCAACTACATTCGCAAGAGTCTGGAGGGCGTCTATCATCTCAAATACGCTTCGCCCACGCTCCACGAATGTGTCTTCTCGGACAAGTTACAGAAAGAGCGCGGAATCCTGAACATCGACATCGCCAAACGGCTGATCGACTATGGACTCCATCCGCCAACGATGTCCTTTCCGCTGATCGTCCCGGGCGCGCTGATGATCGAGCCCACCGAGACGGAGAGCCGGCGCGACCTCGACCAGTTCATCGAGGCGATGAAGGCGATCGCCCGGGAGGCCGTCGAGACGCCCGAGGTCCTTAAATCCGCACCTCATTTTGCTCCTGTGAGGCGATTGGATGAGACCGCGGCCGCGCGCAATCCGGTGCTCAGATGGGAGGGGCCGAAAGGGTAAGACGATGTCGCTCCAAAACCTGATCATGAACTTGCAGAAATATTGGTCCGATCAGGGATGCTATCTGGCCCAGCCGTACGACCTGGAGGTGGGTGCGGGAACCATGACGCCGGATACTTTCTTCCGCGTCCTGGACCGGAGGCCCTGGCGGGTGGGCTATGTCCAGCCGTCGCGCCGGCCGAATGACGGCCGGTTCGGCGAAAACCCGCATCGTGTCCAGAAACACCACCAGTACCAGGTCATCATCAAGCCCTCCCCCTCGGATATCCAGAAGATCTACATCGACAGCCTGGTCAACCTGGGGATCGACCTCTCTGTGCATGACCTTCGATTTGACGAGGACGACTGGGAGTCGCCGACCATCGGTGCCTGGGGGGTCGGCTGGCAGGTCGTCCTCGACGGACTCGAGATTACCCAGTTCACCTACTTCCAGCAAGCCGGAGGAGTTGAGCTCTTTCCCGTCCCCGTCGAAATCACCTATGGACTGGAGCGGCTGGAGATGTTCCTCGAGGGAAAGGATAACATGTTTGACCTCGAATGGTCCGGGGACGTTTCTTATCGGGATTTGAGGCTGCGAGAGGAAAAAGAGTTCTCAGACTACAATTTCAACGTTGCCGATATCGACAGGCTCCGGAAATCGTTTGCCCTGGCCGAGGCCGAGGCGGCGATGCTTATCGAGAAAGGCCTCCTGCTCCCCGCCTATGATATGTGCCTCAAGTGCTCGCACCTGTTTAACCTGCTTGACGCCCGGGGCGCAGTGAGCGTCACCGAGCGGGTCAAAACGATCGGTCAGATCAGGAGCCTGGTCGTCCGGGTCGCCCGGAAGTATTGCGCCGAACAGGGGAGGATGTGATGGAATTCCTCCTCGAGATCAACACCGAAGAGATGCCGGCCTCCCATATTAAAGCGGGCCTGTCCCAGCTCAAAGAAAAGATCGAAAAAGAACTCCAGGCCAACCATATAGTGTGTTTCTCTCTTGAAACCCACGGAACTTGTCGGCGCCTGGTAGTTGTCGGCGACTTTGCCCCCAAGCAGGAGGATAGGGAGGAAGTTATCATCGGCCCGCCCAAAGCCTTGGCCATCGCCGCCGACGGCTCGCCTACGCAGGCGGCCATCGGCTTTGCCAGGTCACAGCATGCCGAAGTCGGGAAGCTCCAGGTCATGCCGACTCCGCGGGGAGAATATGTCGGCCTGAAGATGATCACTAAAGGCCGCCCGACAGACGGAGTCCTGGCGGGGGCACTCCCCGGCATCATCGCCTCCCTATCCTTTCCCAAGATGATGAAATGGGGAGAGGTCAACCTTCGCTTTTCCCGACCGATTAAGGGAATCCTCTGTCTCTGGGGAGGAAAAGTCCTGGCCTTCTCAATCGAGGGTTTCAAAACCAATGGACTGGCGTTGGGCCATAAGCTCCACTCTCCCCAGCCGTTTAAGGTCATTTCCTTCCGCGAATACAGGGCCGGTCTGAAGAAAAACAAGGTCGTGCTCTCGGCGGATGAGAGAAAGTCCATGATCCTCACTCAGATCGAGAAACGCCTGGGGCCGCTCGAGGCGCAGCTCTATCCGGACGAGGAACTCCTCGAAAAGCTGACCTATGATGTTGAGTATCCCTATGTCTTTCTGGGGGAATTCCCCCAAGAATACCTCCGTCTTCCCCTGGAGGTGCTTAGCGTGGCCATGAGGGAGGGTCAGAAGCTCTTTTCGGTAATCAGGGAAGGCCGGCAACTGCCCTTCTTTCTGGGGGTGGCCGACGCCCTGAGAGACCGAAAATCGCTGATCCGCAGGGGTAATGAGCGTGTCCTCAGGGCGAGGCTCGAAGATGCCCGGTTTTTCTGGGAGCAGGACCTCAAGGTCCCCCTAGCTCAGAGAGCAGCTGGGCTGAGACAGGTCGTATTTCAGGAGAAGCTGGGCCATTATGAAGACAAGTCCGCGCGCCTGAAGCAGCTCGTCGCCTACCTCTGCGATAGGCTCGAAGAGAAGAAGCTCAAGAAAGACGCCGCCCTGGCGGCCGAGTTGTGCAAAGTGGACTTGCTTACCGAGATGGTCCGGGAGTTTCCTTCTCTTCAGGGTAAGATGGGCGGGCTCTATGCCAAGGAGGAGGGATATCCATCGACAGTCTCCCTGGCCATCTATGAGCACTATCAGCCGGCCGGTCTGGATGACCCGCTGCCAACTTCCAACGCTGGCGCACTGCTCTCCCTGGCCGACAGGATCGACGCGATCGTTGGAGTCGTCGGAATCGGGCTCGAAGTCACTGGTTCGAGCGACCCGTTTGGCCTCCGTCGGCACGCCCTCGGGGTCTGCCGGATCGTCTTGGACAAAAAGCTCCTCCTTCCGTTCGACCATCTCTTGGAGAAGGCAATCTCCGCCTATGGAGACATCCTGAATAGACCAAAACAGGAGATCATGGAATACTGTCGGACGTTCTTTGGGCAGCGCCTCCGGTTTATTTATGAAGGACAGGGATATCGCTATGACCTGGTCGAAGCTGCCCTCGGCGCCGGGTTGGACCCGATCTATTTTTCTTATCTCCGGCTCAAGGCCCTCGCTTCGCTCCAGAAAAGCCCGCATTTCGAGCCGTTCATCCTGATGGCCAAGCGGGTCAACAACATCCTTCGCGGCTTGCCGCCCTATGTCATAAACCCTGACCTGTTTGCAGAGAAAGAGGAGCAAGAGCTCTGGTCGTCATTCTCCATCATCAGGGACAATGGGCTTCCCTTGATAGCGGCCGGCGATTTTGTCAACGCCCAGAATATCATCTTCAAGCTGCAGGCGCCCCTGGGCACGTTCTTCGATAAGGTCCTGGTCATGGCCGAGGATAAGCGAATCAAGCAGAACAGGCTGGCTCTACTCCAGGCGATCAGTCGGCTCCTCCTTGAGATGGCGGACTTCTCTCAGGTTGTCGTCGAAGGGGAGAAAAAAGAGAGGGCGTCCTAGATTTGGAACTCGTCCTTATCCGAGCCGGAGGGCTCCTCGCCCGGCTTTGCTTTGTCGGCGAATTTCTGTTCGAGAGCCATGATCTTGACCATGGTCTGAGGCAAGTTCTGGTTTTTGTCCATGCCGTAGGGGTTGAACTGAACCCCGACCTGAAATTGATAGCTCTTCCCTTCGCTGGGGGCCGACCATTTGACTATTCCCTTCATGGTGAAGGGGATGCGCTCTCCGGGGACGGAGATCCGCAGGGTGACTTCGGTGTCGGGCTTGAGCACCTTCTGGGTGAGAAAACGGATGCCGCCCCGGCTGATGTCCAGGACGGGGCAGAACTCCTCCACGAAACCCGTTTTGGGCAAGAGCGACTTTCTCTGGTAGTTGACGGTGGCGCCGGGGATCTTGAAGCGAATGCAGGTCCGTCTTTCGATCTCGTTTTCGCCCATTGATGGCCTCTTTTCTCGAGATTCTTACACTCTTATATAACAAATTGGATAGAAAAGTCAAAATATCTTGCCGGTCACGGTCGCTTCGTCGGTTTGGCATTGACAAAGAGGCTGCATTTTTCTTAGAATCCATCACTCGGATAGCGGATCGACAGGTCAGATCAAAATTTTCCCTCAGTCGGGTTCGCTCGATTTCCGGAAGGAGGAATATGACCAAATCTCACCATCTGCGCATCAGGTTTGTTTTCGGGCTCCTGATTCTAATCAGCCTTTCTTTGTCCGGAGGGCTTCTGGGCCAGAAGGCGACCAAGCTACTGCGTATTCAGGCCACCGACCCGGCCCTTAGACTCAAAGGTTTTGACGCCTCTCTGGAAATGGCTAAAGGCTCGCCGTTCAAAGCATTGAAGTGGAGCCATATCGGGCCGACCAACGTCAGCGGGCGTTGCACCGATATCGCCGTAGTTTCGCCCAGAGGTAAGAGCTATACGATTTATGCGGCCACGGCTTCGGGAGGAGTATGGAAAACCGTCAACGAGGGAACCACATGGGAACCTGTTTTTGAGAGCGCGGCCTCGACGGCCATCGGAGACATCGCCATCGCACCGACGAACCCCGATATCCTTTGGGTCGGCACCGGCGAAGCCAACATCTTCCGCAGCTCACAGGCGGGATGCGGGCTCTATAAATCTACAGACGGCGGGAAAACTTGGGCGCACATGGGACTCTCGGACACCTATACCATCGCCCGGATCATCGTCCATCCCCAGAATCCAGATGTCGTCTATGTGGCCGCCTCCGGCCATGAGTGGACGGATAACGCCGCCCGAGGCGTTTTCAAGACCGCTGACGGCGGCAAGACCTGGGAGAAGATCCTGTTCGTCAACGAGCGGACGGGCGCAATAGATCTGGTCATTGACCCTTCGGACAGCAACACTCTCTACGCTTCTACCTGGCAGAGAGTGCGGCTCAGATGGAACGACCCGCGCAATTTCCCGGGCTACTCGGCCAGCGGCATCTTCAAAACGACTGACGGTGGAAAGACCTGGAATTCCATTGACGTTGGCCTGCCTGATGGGCAATTCAGAGGCCGGATCGGGATCGATATCTGCCTGAAGAAGCCCAACGTGCTTTATGCATTCGTCGATAACTACGAAATCGCGCGCCAGCCGGCGGCAGGGGAGGGCGGGGACTCCTACGGCCGTCCCTCGAGCGGGATAATCAAGGGCGCGACCCTTTATCGTTCAGACGACAAAGGCGAGACCTGGACCCTCGTCTGCCCGACGACAGAGGAGATGAAAAAATATATGGAGCGTCACTCCGGGACCTACGGCTGGGTCTTCGGTCAGGTTCGAGTTAATCCCAGCGACGAAAACACCGTCTATACGATGGGGCTGGCCCTGAACATCTCCCATGACGGAGGCAAAACGTTCAAAGGGACCTACGGGACCCACGGCGATCATCATGGGCTCTGGATCGACCCGGACAACTCCAATTATCTGGTCAACGCCAACGACGGGGGGATCGGAATCTCTTATGACGGCGGCAAGACTTGGCGCGGTTTTACGGACAACCTCCCTGTCTGTCAGTTCTTCAACATCGCCTATGATATGGCAACTCCCTTCCGCGTCTACGGGTCGATGCAGGACCATGGAAGCTTCCGCGGTCAAGTCCTTTCCAAAAAGGACAGGAGGACCGGCAAACCCGCAGAGGGATACCAGGCCGTAGCGTTCGAACAGGCACCGGGCGGC
>Ga0315288_10011606_pt1 | contig 11088 bp, 9 predicted proteins | sample YL17G11_20_MG_FD_203454 | JGI IMG/M metagenome (GOLD analysis project Ga0315288, IMG submission 203454) | Sediment microbial communities from Yellowstone Lake, YNP, Wyoming, USA - YL17G11_20 | ecosystem: Environmental > Aquatic > Freshwater > Lake > Sediment | place: USA: Wyoming | collected...
GGAAGGGAAGTGTGTCGAGCTCCCGCATCAGCGGCCGGGCAGGAGTACGAACGATTTCTCCATGCCGGCCGTCCAAATAGGCGAGGCCCGAAATGTTCGCGGGATTCTTCTCTTTGCAGCCGAGTAATGATTGCGCCAACTCGAGGAGCGTCCATTCCGCCTCGCCCAGCAGGGCAAAATCGAAGCCGCGCAGAAGATAATCGGCGACGTGGTCGGAGGCGTCCGAGCCGTTCACGACCACTTTTGCTCCTGCGGCTCGCGCCGCCTCTGCCATGCCGAACGCCACTTCGCGCATCCGCGTCAGGCACATCTTGGAAAGGAAATTGAAATTGTCTTCGTAAACCGCCACAACGCGCGGCCGGTGACGCGCCAGGGCGGCGGGGAAACCGCGCTCCGGGTCTTCCAACATGCTGTCGAACAGCGCCACGGAAAAACCGTGCTGCCGGAGCAGCGCCGCGGCGTAGAGCGTTCCCAGTGGCGGATAGGGCTGCATCTTGCGGACCTGTTTGCGGTCGTAATAGAGGTGGTAAGAGTGAGTCAGCAGAATGTCGGTCACGCGTGGTTACCCTTCCTCTCGGCGCGCGTACTGGTCGCCGTGAATGCTCAGCAGACGTCCTCCATGGTATGGCTCAGCTCCTGGCCGGTCAGGAGCGAGCGCCGGGTCACAAGCCGCGCCGCCGTGCGCGCCACCCAAAGTTCCCAGGGGTAACCAAAGCGGCCGTTGCGCAAACGCCAGCGGAGCGGCGTTCCGAGCGCCAGGCGGGCTCGATCCCCCAGCCAGGGCAGGTGCGAGCCGCCGTTGCGCAAATAATCGTTCCACAGGAAGAACTCCAGCATGCGCTGCAACCGGCGCAACTCCTCGCCTTGCAGCCAGGGCAAAACGTTTTTTCCCAGCGGCAGATCGGCCCACTCTTCGAGGGACTGCGGCTCGCGCACGCCCAGCTCTTTCAGTTGCGGCCAGATGGGAAGGCCGGGATACGGTGTAAAAATATTGGGAGAGAAAGTGACGTTCGCGTATTGCCGCGCCACGTCGCTCATGATGCGCAGCGTTTCGAGGCGGTCGGCCTCGGTTTCACCCGGGTAGCCGAAGATGAGGTTGAACGTCACCTTGATGCCCGCCTGCGCGGACTTGCGTGCGGTTTCGAACATTTCGTTGAGGCGCTGATGTTTCTTGTTCATCAGCGCCAGCACTTCCTGCGAAGCCGACTCGGTGCCGAACCCCATGTGAACGACGCCGCTCTCGGCGAGGAGGCTGACTTCCTCGTCGCTCATCCGCGAGAGGAAGTCGGTGGACGCCTGGAATCTCCACCGGAACCTAACCTTACTGGCGACGAACCCGCGAGCGATCTCAACGGCGCGGTGGATATCGACCGGGAAATTGGAGTCGAGAAATACGACCTCATCGAGGCGGTATCGCTCGACGAGCTCGGTGACTTCGCTCACCACGCGCTCCGCGCGGTAAGCGTTGAACCGCCGTTTGTAAAAGACCATGTCCGTGCAGTAATTGCAGGCGTAAGGACAACCGACACTCGACGGGTAGCCAAGCCGCCGCGCGCCACAGGCTTGTTGGTAAGCGTCGACGTCCGCCAGATGATAGGCGGGCGCGGGAAGGTTGTTGACGTTTTCGACGGGCCTTTCGGGGTGGTGCACGACGCGTCCTCCGGGCTTTTGCGAAGTCCCCAGAACGCCATCCAAATTCTTTCCGTCGCGCAATCGCTCCACAATCTCGAGCAAGGTGAGTTCGCCCTGGCCGCGCACGACCACATCAACGAGATCCGACTGCAGCGTCTGCGCGGGGACCAGGCTCGGATGCCAGCCGCCGAAGATGATGGGCAGATCCGGATGGGCGCGACGAACCCGGCGCGCGACCTCGAGCGCGGTGCGAATCATGGGGCCCGTCAAGAGGGAAATCCCCAGGCAGAGCGCGCCGGCAGTCTCGCGGACGACCGCGTCGGCGAAATCGGCCGCAATCGAGCCGTCGACGAGCGCGGGTTGAAATCCTGCTTCGAGCAGGGGCGCAGCCAAAGCGAGCAAACCCGCCGGCGGGCTCAAAGGCTTGCCCGCGTAGGGCGGATAAAAGAGAACCACCTTGTGGGTCTTCATGCGCAGCTCGTCTGCGTTGCGGGCTCCAGCCGCTTGGCGTCCACGCTGGGTTTGGCCAGGGTGACCAGACGATTCAGCTTGGCACGTGCCCAGAGTTCGAACGGAAACGCATAAACGTTGTGGCGCAACCGCCAGCGAGCCGGATATCCAATCCCGCGGTGCAGTGCGCGCCGCACCTTGTTCCGCCGGTCTGCGGCGATGGGAATGCGATCAAAGGCAATGCGCAGGTACTCGCGCATCGTCTGGACCCGCGCGTGGTCCTTTCCCTTCAACCACGGCAACACCGTGTAGCGCGGGAAGTAGTCGGCCCAGCCCTCGAGGGAGCGCGGCACCTCAATGCCGAGTTCCTCCACACGTTGCATGATCGGTGCTCCGGGATAGGGCGTGAAAATATTGGTCCAGAACTCCGCGCCCGGAAATCGGGTGCAAACATCCATGATGAAGCGGACGGTTTCCTGGCGCTCCTTCACGCCTTCGCCCGGATAACCGAAGATGATGTTGAAAGAGGGGCGAATGCCCGCCTGCAGGCACCGCTCGGTGGCCTGATAGATGTCGGCGAAATTCTGGAACCCTTTATTCATGAGTTTGAGAACCTTCGGCGAAGCGGACTCCACTCCCTGGCAGATTTGCCCCAGCCCGGCGCGGCGAAACAGACGCAGTTCGTCGACGCTCAGGCGCGCCGTAAGGTTCGTCGTGGTCTGGACGCTCCACCGGAATCCCGCGCCGGCGCGCACCAACCCTTCAGCGATGCGCAGCGCTCGGTCGATGTCGACCAGAAAGTTGTCATCGACGACCCAGAGCATCTCCAGGCGATACCGCCGCGTGAGACCAACGGTCTCCTCCACGAATTGTTCCGAGGGAAGGGCATTCCACTTCCGTCCATACACGGCCGCGTCGGTGCAATATGAACAGTTGTATGGGCAGGCCTGGCTTGAGGTGTACATCGCCCAGCGGCGCCCGCAGAGGCGCTCGTAGGCGTCAAAATCCGCCAGGTGATAAGCTTTGGGCGGCAGGTCCACGATCGGCTTCAAGGGCCGCTCGGGCGTGTAAATCAATTTGCCGTCGCGTTTGAGGCCGATGCCGAGAACGTCGTCGAGGGGCAAGCCGGACTCGAGCCGCTCGACGATCTCGAGCATGGCTTCCTCGCCCTGCCCGCGCACGACGATGTCCACGTAATCGGCTTCCAGGGTCTGGCTGGGCAGGAGGGAAGGATGCCAGCCACCGAGGATAATCGGGAAATCCTTGTTCCAGGCTTTCACCGCGCGCGCGATCTGAACGGTCTCGCGGATCATCGGCCCGGTCACCAGCGAGATCCCCAGGCAAAGCGCGTCCTTCACTTCCTCCAGCACACGGTCCTGAAAGCGCGGCGTAATCGTGGAGTCGATGATCCGCACGCTGTACCCGGCGCGCAGCAGCGGTGTGGAAACGGCCAGGATGCCCAGCGGGGCGGTTGCCTCCTGGCTGGAAAAGGCCGGAAAGAAGAAGACAACTTTTTTCGAAGGTCTCACGCCGTCAGCTCTGGCTAAGTTGTGCGGTCCAACCGCCCTGTCGCGCGGATATGGGCCATTGCCAGATTAGGCGCGAAGGCATCGAGCGAGTGTCACCACTTGTTCCGCCCTCTGCAAAAAAGTTGTCAAGAGGTTGGAGGAGGGGAGTCGTTTCGGATCGGCCACGCGGGAATGTCCGAGGTAGCAAACTTCGCGCCTTTCCTGATTGAATGAATGGCGCTGCCCGGAAAGCACGTGCTCGGTGCTGGCGGATCCGTGTGATATCCTACGTCGCCATCGGAGTGGCCGCTACCATCCACGTGGCGGTCCTTCAACTGACGGATTCGCCGTCAGCGGCTTCGTCCTGAGCCGCGGAGGAGCAGTTTTGTCCAAGGAGCCAAAGCCGGAGTCGGACTGACACGAAGGCGTGGGGCCGAGTCACGTTGGAGGGTCACGTGAGAGCGTACACGATGTGTCTTGCACTTTTCCTGTCGCCGGCGGTCTTCAGCGCACAGGAAAGAGCGCCAGGTGGCCAGATATACGGCGAGTTATTGCCCATGGTTGGCCTTCAAGGAGTTCGTCTCGAAGTCCGGGGATTGGAAGGCGGAATTTGGAACGTCCCTGGCGTTGTTGGACACCCTGAGAGCAATGCGGACCCAGAGACCGACGCGACGGGGCTCAGCCGTGCGGAAAACGAGAAACTCGCCGAGGCGATTTTTACTGATGCTACTGAGGCCCTTCAGACCCACGGCATCCCATTCCTAAAGGGCGAGGAATCGTCCACCGAGACGAGGCCCGTCCTGGTAGTCCGGCTCGAGCGGTATCGCCCAACCGAGAAGGACGGGTTCGCCACTCGGGTCGAGGTGAGCCTTTTCGAGGCGGCCCGGCTGGTGAAGGACCCGAACAGAATCGTTTGGTCTTCTACTTGGAGCGTGATCGGCCTCGGATTCGCATCGCGCCCGACCCTGGCGTCAGTTTTGCGGCAGTCCGCCCGCGGGTACGTGAACGAGTTTATTGGACTTTATCTGCGAGCTCACGCACCGTGACGCCCCTCATCCCGAGCACCGCTCCGTGTGACGGGCTCCCAATTACGCCATCAAAACCCGCTGCCATACCGGCGTTTGCAGCCTCCGGCGCCTAGCTCATCCGAGATTCTCTGCGGCTTCGCGGCCGAACTGCTCAACCAGTCGCAGCGCTTCGCGGACGTCCTCTTTGCGCGTCCGGTGGTTGAGCACGCAGAAACGAATCACCTGGCGCGAATCGAGGCGGGTCGAGGAAAGCATAATCTCGCGGCTGGCGATCGCCCGCGCAACGAGCTCAGCGTTCAGCCTGTTCAGAAATGTTTCGCTCCCCGACGCGGGGAGCTTCTCGGGCACGTACCGGAAGGTAAGGACGCCGAGGGACGGCGGCGTGACGATCTCGATGCGCGAAGACCGCGCAAAGAGCCGGGCGGCCAATTCGGTTAGGTCCAGGCACTGGTCGATGACTTCGCGGAACCGCCGCGCGCCGAAAGTTTTGACCGCCATCCACACTTTCAGGGCGCGAAAGCTGCGCGTCAACTGCAATCCGTAATCGCAGAAGTTCACTTCTTGTTCTTCTCTCGCCACGTCGGTCATATATTCCGGGAGGATGCGAAACGTCTCGCGCATCAGGCGGCCACGGCGCACCATCACGCAACCGGCTTCGAACGGGCAGTAGAACCACTTGTGCGGGTCGAGAACGACGGAATCGGCGTGCTCGATGCCCTCGAGCAGCTTGCGGCCTCTTTCGGTGAGCGCGGCGAAACCGCCGTAGGCCGCGTCCGCGTGGAACCACAGTGACTGCTCGCGCGCAATCTGCGCGACCTCGCGCATCGGGTCGATGGCGCCGGTGTTGGTGGTTCCCGCGTTGGCGATGACGAGGAAGGGCCGCAGGCCGGCCTGGCGATCCAACCGCACGCGCTCATCGAGTTTCCCGGTGTCGAGGCGAAAGCCCGCGTCGGTGGGAATGCGGCGCAACTGTTCGGGGCGAAATCCCAGCAAGCGGAGGGCGCGGTCAACTGAGGCGTGGGCCTGGTCGGAGAGATAGACGACGGCGTCTCGAATCTCATCGTTCAATGCCGCGCGCCGCGCCACGGCCAGCGCCGTCAGGTTGGCCACTGACCCGCCGCTCACCAGCAACCCCGCCGCTTCGGCCGGGAGCCCCAGCATCGCCTTGAACCAGTCGATGACCACCAGTTCCACCTGGCTCGGCCCGGAAGACTCCAGCCAGGTCCCGGCAAAGACATTCGTCCCGGCCACCAGCGCGTCGGCCAGAATACTTGCGAAGTTCGGAGCGCTGGGAATGAAGGCGAAGAAGCGCGGATGGTCGAGGTGAATGGCGTTGGGGGCCACGTTGTTCGCGTAAATGTCAAACACGTCATCGAAGCTGGAAGGCTCTTCGGGCATGGCTTCGCGCAGCAGCGCTTCGGTCTCCACGCGGCGTAATTCCTGCCCCAGGTCGCTCTGGCGGATTCCCGCATGGCGATGGACGAGCCAGTCCACAACCCGATAGCCAGCGCGCCGCATGGATTCCGGGTCGAGGTCGAGCGAGACATCACGAATCCTGGCTTCGAGCTGTTCGAGCGAGAGTTCAGGCTCCATGAGTCCTCCAGGCGGGATGGAAGGGAAATGATCGGGCGTGGCGTTTAACTCTCGACCGAGCGCACCAGATCGCCCAGCAGGCTACCCAAGAGGTTGTCTTGAGGGAATCCCTGGCCCCGATGCTGGCGAAAACCCTCCGCCCAGCGGAACCCGGAAATCTTGCCGGCTTGCTGGGCCATTTGCCGCATCGGGTCGTCGAGCCGCGAAATATCCTGCTGGGCGCGCAGCCACGCCCGCTGGCTTTCGTGGCAGGCGAGCATTTTTTCTTTAAGGTCGAGCTTCGCGGAGATGTCCACGAACAGGCTGGAGCAGATGGCTTTTCCCAGAATGTCGCGGCCGCCGAACGGCTGCGCGTAATAGAGGGGCGGCACGCGACGGACCGCTTTGGCCGGCCGCCGGGCACCGGTCTTGAAGTTCGGCGCCATCGCGCCGAAGCAGGCGCTCTGGCACAAGCGGCTCGTGATCTCGTGATCCACCATGTAGTCGACGGGGGAGTGCGTCAAAACCAGATCCGGATTAACTCGCCGGACAAGCTCTAGAACTTTCTTGATGGTCCGCGCGTCGTAACAAACCAGAAGATCCTTTTCCTCGAGGCAGGTGTAAGAGGCCCCAATGAGGCTGGCGGCGCGCGTTGCTTCTTTCTGACGAATCCGGGTGATCTTTGCCGCGGGCAGGATCGTGCTCCCGCAGTCTCCCGCCGTCATGGTGGCGATGTGGAGGGCCGCACCGCGGGCCGCGAGATGCGCCAGCGTCCCCGCGCAGAGAAATTCCGCATCGTCCGGATGCGCGAAGAGCGCGAGGACGGTGAGAGAAGGAGGCATGGGAAAGAGTCCTGAGTTCGGAGTCCCGAAGAGAAAGTTGACAGTCTACAGTTGAAAGCCGAAAGTCCCGAACTCCGAGCCCCGAATCGCGAATCCCGGTCCTATTTCGCCGGCGCGAAAGAGGCGGTGAGCCGTGAAGTCCCCCAGGCAATCTCAATCACGCCGCGCCCGCCCTTGTTGGTGAGCGTAAGCGTGAGTTCCTCCACGGAGTCCTTGGCGTCCTGAATTTCGATGGGCACTTCCGCCAGCTTGGCGCTGGGCTCGTATTGAAAAGCGCCCTTCGAGGAAACAATCAGCGACCATTTCCCGGGCTCCGCCAGGCGCGTGAGCAGGATGTGCTTTCCTTTGGGGATGCGGGTCCCGCCGAAATCCAGGTCAGCGTCCGTAGTAAGAGTGGTGGCCGCGTCGGCCCCGATCCGCCAAACGCTTCCCACGGGCATCATCTTTGTTATGTCGCGGCCTTTGAGTAGCGGCCGGCCATAATCAATGGAGACGTTGGCGCTACCGATGGTGGCCTTGGCTTCGCCACGGTCGGCGCCGTGGGCCAGGGCGGTGAAGGCCGTGAGCAAGAGCAAGCCCACGGCGGCAACGCCGATGGTCAAATAGTTGAGCTTCTTCATCTCGGTGATTCCTCCTGACGGTTGGTTTCCCCCGCGGGCTGTCAAAGCCGGGGAAGATTTTTTCTTCGAGCAAACTATGACGGCTTGAGTGCATCCGAGAGCGCACCACGGAGTTCTTCGGTGCTCACGTACCCGACCCAGTGGCGAATAATGACACCTTTTGGGCTGATAAGAAACAGGGTCGGAAAAATGGAAATGTTCCCGAAGGCGGCGTCGGCTTCGCGCGTCCAATGCACGACAGGGAACTGAACCTTATGTTCAGCGAGGTACCGCCGGCGAACTGCGTCATCGTAGCTCAAGCCGAGCATCTTGTCCGCGTTGGCGGCCACCGTCGTGATGCCGCGCCCGGCGAATTCTCCATCCAGCGTGACGAGCTCTGGCGTCTCCTTCATGCAGGGCGGGCATCCCGTAAACCAGACATAAAGCAAAGCGAACTTCCCGCCCAGCGTCGCGGAGTCCAAATCCGCACGGTCGAAACCCGGCAATTTGAACTCCGGCGCAGGCTTGCCTTCCCAGCCGCTCAATTGGCGCTCCAGAACCTGGCCGAAGCGCGCGTCGCCGCGGATCTGCTCGACGTCCACGCGCGTGACCTCGCCGGCTTTCGAGTCGCGGCCGAGGAAGCGCGGCACGCGCGGGTCCGCTTCCATGACCCGCAAGAGCACTTCGGCGGCCTCGGGCGTCCGCAAGTCAAACTGTTCGGCGATGGTCTTGAGGCTGGGTGGCTTGCCAAACTTTTCCTGATATTGGGCGATGAACAAGGGGATTCGGAAAAACGCGTTGTAAAGCTTATCCAGCGCCTGGCGTTCGTCGGGTTGAGTAAAGACTTTGCTGTAAAGTTCACTGACCAGGAGTGGTTCGCCGGGATGCAGGTGCTCGCGGATGTAGTCCAGCACGCGCGTCTCGGCGTCGGCCTGCGCGCGAGCGGGCAAGGACAGGCAGCAGAGTGCCGACACCAGCAGGAGCAACCGGCACAGAGGGGAACGACTCACCGCGTTCCTCCCGCCCGGCCCGAGGCCGCGAGGGTCCGCTCGGCTTGCTCAAACCAGCGCCAGTGAAAGAGCAGGGAATATTTCATGTATTGCGTCAGGTAACTCCAACCGTGATCGCCGGAGCGCAAGGCGTATTCGTGCGCGAAACCTTTGGCCACGAGTTTCTGGTGAAGCATCTCCGCGCCTTCCTGGAACCCGTAGCGGTCGTGGTCGCCGCAATCAAAGTAGAGTTTCAAGCGCGCGAAGCGGTTCGGATTTTCGGCGAGGGTGAGAGGGTTGTTGGCCTCAAAGTAATTTTGATCAAGCGGCGAGCCAAAAGGGCCCTGGAGCACGCGAGCGTAGAAACCCCAGCGGCCTTCGCTGGGGATGGGGTTCGGAATCTTGGGAATCAGCGCGGCGCTGTGGGCGCTGGCCGATCCGAATACGTCCGGATGGTCCATGGCGATGTGCAGCGCGCCGTAGCCTCCCATGGAAGTCCCGCTGATGCCGCGCGCCGCGGGATCGGAGACGGTGCGATACTTGCGCTCGATAGCCGGCACCAGCTCCTGAATGAAAAAGTCCTCGTAGCGTTCGTGGCGGTCCAGCGAGTTCACGTAAAACGTCTTGCCGCCTTCGGGCAGGACGACCAGGAACTTACCCACCTCTCCCTGGCTCAAGAGTTCGTTCAGGACCTGCTGCCCCCCGCGGTCGCCCCAGCTCCTTTGGTCTTCAAAGAGGCCGTGGAGATAATAGAGCACGGGGTAATGCGTGGACGCGGAGACCGCGTAATCGGCGGGCAGCGCCACGCAGACGTTGACCGCTCTCGCCAGGATGGAACTTGAAATCGGCCAGCAATCCAGCTCGGTTGCTGCAGCGGGGGATGGCCCGCCAGCCGCTAAATGAGCCGGGAAGCCGAACAGGGAACCCACGAGCAAGGCTGCACAAATCGCCTCGACCGTGAGGAATCGGGAGCGCTTCTTTGGCTGATTCTGAACCATCAGTCTACTTTGCCGTCGGCTGAGATTCGCGTGAGCGATTCGTTTCCACGTAGATACTGGATTTTCCGCTCTTCGAACTGGCACCCACGGAAGCGCCGGACCTTCGCGCGCCCTCTCCGCCCGGCCCCAACCCGCCGTGGACGCTGCCATGGATATTCTTCGACGCCGGTTTCTTCGCCGTCTTCGCGGGGTCGGCACTCCCGGATGTTTCTGGCGTCTCGGTGGCCGGGTGAAATTCGGTGACCGCAGAATCGGCCGGCTCGCTCGCCGCCTCGTTTGGAGCGCTCGCTCCCGCCTTTTTCTGGGCTGCGCTCTTTACGGCATCCGAAGTGCTGACTCGCGTGGCTTCCGCGAGCACCGGCTTCGAGGATGCTTTCGAAGTCTCGGTGTTCGGAGCCTCAGGTTTCTTTTCTGTGCCGTCCTGGGGCATCAGCCTGGCGGGGAGGAGCAGGCAAAGCAACGCTCCCAGCAGACAGCTCTGCGCTCGACCGACAATCACAGCTCACACCTCAACCCTGTGCTCGAAGAATACCCCGAAGACAAACATTCTGAGGCCAACCCGAAGCGCGAGTCAAGCACCGCGCTCCAACCCGGGCTCGATCTTATTTGCTTTGCGGCTGTTCCCAGAGCAGTTCGATGGTGACGCCGCCATCGGGTTCCGTGTCCTGATAACTGAATCGTCCCTTGCTCCCGGGACTGTCCCATCCGCCGCTTTGCGAGGTTGGCGCGCCCTTCGATTCGAGCAGCTTCACAGCCTCATCCATATCTTTGACGTTGAAAGCCAGATGATGGAAGCCTTCGCCGTGCTTTTTCAGGGTCTCGTGATAGACGCTCGGGGCGACCAGGGGTTGAATCCATTCGAAGGTCACATCGCCCCAGTGCCACCAGCCGAGGTACATCTCGAACTTGCCGGGCTGCCCGCGATAATTCCGATTGATGCTGGTGTTGCGATCGATCGACATCGCCCCGAACCCCAGCGATTGGTAATAGTCGCTCACTTTCTTCGCGTCCTTTATCACCAGGGCGTATTGAACGATTTTGTTGAAGGGCTCATCGTTTTCTGATTTCACGGCCGAGCCGGCCGGCGGCGCGTCGGGGTTGTGCATCAGTTCAATCGTAATCCCGCCGCCTTTCGCCGCGGTGTCAAGATAGGCGAACAGACCTTTGCCCTTCTCGCCTTGCCAGCTTCCCCGCTGGACTATGTCCACGCCTTTGTCTGCGAAATACTTGAGCTGCTTCTCCCAAAGCTCAGGACTGCTGGCGGCGAATGCCAGGTGATGCACGCCGTCCCCGTGCTTGCTCAAGAACTCGTCATAAACGCTCTTCCCCTTCACCGGCTGGATCCATTCGATTTCGACGCTACCAATGTCGGCGAAGGCCATCTTCAGGCTGAGCGGGGTTTTCTTGCCGCGGTAGGTGACGTCGGGGAAATCTTGAACACCATCGCGGTGAATGTTTTTCAACCCCAGC
>Ga0315288_10011608_pt1 | contig 11087 bp, 6 predicted proteins | sample YL17G11_20_MG_FD_203454 | JGI IMG/M metagenome (GOLD analysis project Ga0315288, IMG submission 203454) | Sediment microbial communities from Yellowstone Lake, YNP, Wyoming, USA - YL17G11_20 | ecosystem: Environmental > Aquatic > Freshwater > Lake > Sediment | place: USA: Wyoming | collected...
GCTAGAGGCAGCCTCAACGGGTTATGGAAACACTCTGCTTTCCTTCAGACTCGTTGGAACCCATAAGCTGCCATCTTGACGCGACGCCAAGAGTTGCTCACCAAACAAGCCCAAATCAGACGCCAATAGGCAAAATAGGAACAAAAACCATTCTTAACCATTTCGGGGACAAGGCAGCGCGCGTGCATTTGCTCCAAAAACAGTCCATTCGGATACGCGCGGGCCGATTAAACAATTGTCTAAGATTTGCAGCAGGCTGCATTTCACAGGTTGCTGTCTCAGGGGCCTGATGGTTTCAACAGAATCCGATCGAGTTCTCTCGACATGAATCCGGAATCATTTGATTCGCCCGCGCGTCCGCCAGAAGATTAGGCGACTGTGACTAGAAGTAGTTGACCAAAATCGTAGGCGTTTGGTCTACTACTTCCAAGTTGAGTCTGCCTAGGGAACTTCCAAGCGTTGGAGAGGCTTTGAAACTTTTGGCTGGCGCCTTAAAAAGAGCGTGTGTGGGCCGATTAAGCAATTGTCTAAGATTTGAGGTAGGCTGCATTTCACAGATTGCTATCTCAAGGGGCGTAATGGTTCCAACAGAATGAGAACGAATCCTCTCGACATGAATCCGGAATTATTCATTTCGCCCGCGCGCGTAGAATAGACTATTCAGAAGAAGTGGGTCTTGACTCATTCAAAATATGGTCGTCTTCCACTTGAGAAGCTGATCATACCTGACTCTCAATGCGGGCTAGGAGGTAGGCTGTGAGAGAACACGTCCTGTACTTCCTACAGCGTTAGCCAGATTGTTTTGTTGCACTACTGTTTGGGTTATGATTATCCCGTCAGATTCTTGAGATGCCGTCGCCGCGTTGTCACAGAAAGAAGTATACGATTAGGGCCGCTGCGAAGGTGACTGCGAATGAGGGAATAACGTATCTGTAAAGTCTGCCGAGGGGACATTTGAAGTACTGCGCAGTGAAAGTGAAACACAGATGTGTAGGGGCGATCGTGTAGCCAAGATAGGCGCTTATGTAAACCAGCGCTGCGATCTTGGGTGAGAATGTCAGTATTCCCGTGAGGATGGAGGCTCCTATGGCTACTCCTCCTTGAGGTGAACCCGTGAGCAGACCCAACGTTGCAGGTACCAGTGTAAGTAGTAATATTACATCGATGTTTCCGTTTGAAACGAAATTCTGGAAAATCTGCGAGATTCCAGCATTGACCATTATGCTTCTCAGAAGAAAAGCCCCGTAGGCTGCAAAGGCAATTCCGTAAATGCTCCAACTCTTGAACGGTTTCGCGAAAACTTTGAAGCTCAATCTAGATATTAGGATCAATGCTGCGAGTCCCACTATCGTGGCTATGAGAACGTCGAACCCCTGCCTGCTCAGGTCACGGCTGATTCCTCCTAGAGCAACTGCGGCAACGATGGTAATCATGATTGGAGAGAACGCTGTGAAGAACTGTTTCATCCTTGCTCCTTCAGCTTTTGCTATGTCCTCTTCTTGGATTTTCGTATGGGAGACTCTCCAGAAACCGATGATGTATCCTGTGGCTACCATGACGAGGACGACTGGGATCTGTCTGAGGATTATTGCTGGCACGGCCACTCCCGTCAATGCGGCAGCGACGATAATGGGCTGGCTTATCGGGTAGACCGGGAAGATCGTGTGCCTAAACCACAGGTTGATGTATGCTTTTCTGTCTGGTTTCAACTTGAGCTTCTCGGCTTCGGTGTCGACAAGAGGAGCTGACATGAGCGCTCCGCCTGCGACAGGCAGCAAACCTATGATTGCAGGAAGTATACACAGGACAACACGGGGATTTTTTAATATTTTGCTGATGTTTTCGCTCAGTGTGTTGATCATGCCTGTTTCCTTGTAGAGTTGACTGAGCAGCATTACGGAAAAAGTTGCTAGCACGACTGAAAGTGTGAGTCTACCGTCGAACGTCATAGGGTCTGCGGTTGCATATATCACGCCTGGGATTCTGTTCCAGTCAAGCGCTAGCACCGCCAAGAAGAGGGCTGTAGCGTTCAACACGATTCCTAGGTTCAGCCGTTTATACAACAGGATCAAGAGAAAACATAGAGAGGCGCCAATCGCTACTGCAGGATCAACCATTCCCAAATCTCGCGCTTCCTTCTTCAGTAAGGCCTAGAAAGACCACCGTGTATCCTAGGGTTCTTAATTCTTTCCTTCAGCACAGAACGCTTGACAAGTCCAGCCTGCTGTTTGTTGCCTCCCTTACCGAAAATGCGTCCCCTGCAGAGGCAAAACGCGTAACAGCAAGAACCGTGAGCTTGCAGGCGGACGCGCTTCTTTTTTCGAACTTCATCAAGATCACCGAACATTCGTGAATGATCTCATGTACTTATCATCTCTGCTACCCTTGCACCTCTGAAACCTACGGTTTCCCAAACTCTTAAGACTTAAAAGGAAGTTGACGATCTTACCTTCATTACGTTGTCAAAAATGTGTGCGGTCGTAGTCTAGTTTGGTCTAGGACATCAGCCTGCCACGCTGACGACCCGGGTTCAAATCTCGGCGACCGCACCACAAAGGTTCGCCCAGCTTGACATCTATTTTTCACAGAATTCCTTTCAGGTTGGCTAGTGTTTGGTTCGAGCAGATTGTTTGTTTCGTCAACAGGGCCCGCTCTCTGGAATGTAGAACGTGAGATCGCAACTTGATGTTGAATCAATATCGACGATTGACAACCCTTATAATTCATGCAAAGAGTCATTCTTTGACCATCGTCCAGTTGGACGTATTTACACGCAGGTGGACTTCATTGCCGTTTAGGCCGGAAATATTGGTAATTGATGATGAGGAGGGAATAAGGAGACTGCTTACGACAATTCTGACTGAAAAGGGCTATAATGTGGATACGGCCGCTACGGGTGAAGAAGCAATTAGGAAGACAAGCGAAAAAATCTACAACCTTGTTCTCATAGACATAATCCTGCCTGACCTCTGCGGCGTCGAATTGTTGACGCAGATCAAGGAAACACGGCCTAGAACCCGCAAGGTAATAATGACTGGCAACCCGTCCCTCCAGAACGCGGTTGAGGCACTGAACAAGGGAGCAGACGCATATGTCATGAAACCCTTGAACGTAGAAAAGATGCTCAACACGATTGCCGAACAGTTTGCAAAGCAAGACACTGAAAGGAAGTCAACAGTGGACAGTTTCCAAAGCGGCAAACTGCGAGCTCGAATTGAACTCATCAAAAGGATCGGTTCAGAAGTATAAAAGCCAAGAACAACTCAAAGCTCACAGCAACAGAATCGAATCCCACTCAAGCAAGGATCAATGGTTGAAAAGCAGTTCTTGCGTAGGAGACTTGTTTGCGCCCTTCAATTTCCTGTGTAGCTCACAGACATTTTTCACGATCAAGTCCGGTTTCTGACCGCTTTCCTGAAGGTTTACCAGTGAATAAAACTGTGAGGGAACAAACACGGTCTTCATCCCGACAAGAGTAGCGCCTTTAACGTCTTCCAACGGGCTGTCTCCGACATAAACAGTCTCTTCAGCGTCTACACTGAGTCTCTTCAAAGCTTCTTCGAAAATCCTCCTGTTCGGCTTACGCCAACCAACGTCCTCCGAAACCAAAACAGCGTTCAAGTAGCGGCCTAATCCCAGTTTTCTCACCGCGGCATAGATCACCGGAGCGAAGGTGAAGTTTGAAATCAATCCCGCCTTGCAAACTGATGAGGTTCTTGCCAGAAGTTCTTTCACACATGGATTAAGCCTAAGGGACTCTAAATAATCCGCAAAGAACACATTGATCGCGGCCTTCATGCGCATATCCTCAGGGCCTATCTTGAACCCAAGACAATTCAAAGCTTCAGAAACCCACACCGCATTCGTCACTTCAACAAGTTCTTCATAACGCACAATCCGATATTTTTCATGAGCCTCATCGTACGCCTTCAAAAAATCTTTCTCGCCCACTTTGAACCCTGCATCAAAAATGGCTCCGTACAACTTTAGCTTCGAAGCTTCCATGTCATAACATTCAACACTCGCCAGTGTACCGATGAAATCAAATATCACCGCTCGTAGGGCAGTCAGTTCTGGGCCTTCCTTTTCCAGCTGTTCTGAAATAGGTTGTAAAATGATCTCCAACTAAAAGGTTTAGCAGCATCTGTCGTCACCTCCATTCTGCCGCAGTTCACTTCTTTTCAGTCTCCTCAACTCCGCTCCACAGTAGATGCCCTGCCCAGCTCACTTGGAAGCGTTAAATAGCAACAGCAAGGAAAGGTTAGGAAAGCCAGAGGGCCAAGCTTGAAGGAGAAGACAGTTTCTGCAGTGTCCCTTCTTTTCCTCGTAATCTACGGACTCCTCGCATTCTTCACGGCATGGAACGGCCCGTCAATGTTCCTGCTTGCTTTCTATCCGCTGCTCATAGTCCTCGTAGGCGTGGCCTTTCTGCGTCAAAGCGGTTTAACCATGGCCTTTGCCGGTTTGGTATTCACAATAATCTTGGCAGTTTCCCAGTTTGGCACCCCTATTGAGGTTGCATTGGGATCCACAGCGTACGGTTTCGTGAACAGCTTTGGCATTTCAATATCCGTTTCGGCCACTATGCTACTAATTTTTCTCATGAGAGAAGCCGGCGCGTTAGAGACAGTTTCGAAAGTCATCAAGCAGCAGGTAGTTGGAGATGAGATGCGCGCTCTGTACATTGGAGTCGGTTTCGGGTCTTTTCTCAGCTCGCTCGGCGTTGTGACTCCCGCATTGTTTCCGCCTTTGCTGGTTGCAATGGGCTTCAGTCCCATGTCTTCTGTTGCCATCGCGGTTCTCGGATACGACCCGACGACCAGTTTCTCTCTCCTTTCGATACCGATAACCTTGCCCGCTGAGGCCAGCAAGAGACTCATCGACATAGTCATATCCCCAGTCGCTATGGCGTTCAAGATTTCGATTTTCTTGCCCCTTGTTTCGACCGGTTTTGCTTTTGCCATCCTATGGCTGGTTGGGGGAAGGGCTTCGATGCGCAGGGGCGCAGTTCCTGCCACCATCTGTGGCTTGACGTTGGCCTTTGCCTGTCTGGGCACAGTGAGTCTTGACTACTTCACAGGAGTCGAATATGTTCCTTTGAGAATTGTGGGCGTCGTTGCAGGGCTGTGTACAATGGTAGCTCTTCACGCATATCAGAGGGCAAGACCCACCACTATAAAAAAGGAAAAATCCTCAGACCATCCAACCTTGCATGCTACACTGCGCTCTTTCTCGCCATGGATAATCTTGACGACTCTGGCAGCGGTCGTCAGCGTTCCCCATGTTGGAACTTGGCTTCAGAACTTGCCTGGAAACTTTGAAAAAATAGTTATATTCGCAGACCAAACAATCGACCTGAACATTCTCTCCCAAATATACACGTGGATATTCATCGCAGTTCTGTTGTCACTCTTCACGCTTCGACTGACTATGAAGCAAGTCAAAAAAGCAACTTCTGTTTGGCTCAAACGGTTCATAGGGCCCTTCTTGGCGTACAGTCTCTATTTCTGCATTGCCTACGTTATGGCCAATTCAGCCAGCACAATCATAAACGGCCAACTGTTTTCGCAACCTAACAACCCTCTGAACATGAATGTTGTTCTTGGTTCAACCCTGGCCGCGATATTCGGGGCGGGGTACATCTTCGTAGCTGCATCTTTGGGCTTGTTCGGCGCTGTAGTCGGCGGGTCAGAAACGAGTTCAAACGTGCTTTTCCTAAAAATCCAGAGGACTGCAGCCCAAAACACTGGACTCACAGACCATGAGTTCATGACTATCTATGGCAGTCATGCCGTTGCCGGAGGGATAGCGAGCGCGATCACACCGGCAAAAATACACAACGCCGTTGTAACGATCGACGAACCTCACGACACCGAATCAGCCATAATGCGCAAGCACTTAGTCATCGTGATGCTCTTGACAATAGCGACAGGAATACTAACTGGAGTTTTTGTTAAACTCGGCATCTGATCGGTAACGGTTTTGCCAAGGAGACCAAATCAGTATTTCCTTTTCATAAGCCTTAATAAAAATCTCTGTTTGAGAAAGGTTTCAGGTGCTGACGAGTCGAAAATTGATGGAAACACATGAAGTATCTCCTGTTGAGATTCATACGGGAGAGTCTCCTTTCTCAGAGGTTGCTGATGGCAAGAGGAAGCTGAGCAAAGAACAGGTCATTTCACTGTTGAAAAAGCATGGCGTCAGAGACGTTGATTTCCTTGAAAACGAGAGCGTCTCAGCAGAGGAAATCATTCCTTCTGTTAGACAGGCGAAAATCAAAGTCGCTGAAGGATTCTTCAGAGAACTGTCACGCGAAGTGCGGCTTCCGTTTGTTCCTGCGGATGAGGTCAAGAAGAAATGCAAGGCACCGCATGAGTGCCATTTGGTGGCAATATTGCCTTACAGTTTTCTAAGAGAGAACCTCATTCTGCCAATGCAGTTAACCAAGACTACGGCAAGATTGGTCACTTCGAATCCTCTAAACACAAAAGCGATGAGTGTCCTTGAATGTTTGCTGGGAGAAAGAAGAATAGACTGGCATGTCGCGTCAATAGACGCTGTCGAAGGCGTCATAGAGAAGGTCTACCGAGAGATCCACAAAAAACAAGCTCTGTGGGACTTGTACTATCGTAATCCAGACGAGTCAGCTACCAAAATCCTGTTACGCTGGCAAAAATGCTTGCTAGTCGGAGTCTCACTGGCAGTTCTGGCTGCATGCGTGATGAACTTTTCACTGACGTTTCTTGTAGTCTTCTCAACCATCAACGCGTTCTATTTTTCCACCAACCCCATAAAATTTTACATCTCAATCAGAGGACTGCAGGGATCCAGAAAAATCGCCAAAGTGTCAGAAGAAGAACTGAAGAGTCTCGATGCTGAATGTCTGCCAACGTATACTATTCTTGTTCCTGTCTTCCATGAATCCCGAGTCCTTGCTCAAGTGATGAACAACATATACAGGATGGACTATCCTAAAGAAAAACTGGATGTGAAGATACTCATCGAAGAAAAAGACGATGAAACGCTGGAAGAAGCCAAGAAACTTGGGCTTTTTGGAGACCCTGAGAAGAACGTTGAAGCAATACCGGCTGAAAACTATAGAGAATTTCTCAAAGTCTTTGATCCTGTTGTAATACCAAGAGCCGACATCACAACGAAGCCAAGAGCCTGCAATTATGGCCTGTACAGGGCAAAAGGAGAATACTGTGTAATATACGATGCTGAAGACAAGCCTGACGAGGACCAACTCAAGAAAGCCGCAATAGTGTTCTCCCGTTCAGAAGAGGAATTGGCCTGTCTGCAATCCCGATTGAACTTCTACAATGCTAAAGAGAATCTGCTCTCCAGATGGTTCTCCATAGAGTACTCCTACTGGTACGACTACTACCTAGAAGGTCTTGACCGCGTCGATGCTCCGATCCCCCTTGGGGGCACAAGCAATCACTTCAGGACCAAACAACTGCGAGAAGTTGGAAGTTGGGACCCATACAACGTAACCGAAGACGCTGACTTGGGCATAAGAATTTCCAGAAGAAACCTGAGGACTGAAATGATAGACTGCTACACATATGAGGAAGCGCCAATCAAATTGTGGAGCTGGATACGTCAAAGATCACGGTGGTACAAGGGCCATCTACAGACTTATCTTGTGCATATGAGACACCCGAGAAAACTGTTTGAGGACTTGGGCTGGAGAAAATCCATACTGTTCCAGCTGACATTCGGGGGCGGAATATTCGTTCCGATCATGAACCCCATCCTATGGGCCACTACACTGGCTACCCTGCTGTTCCCAAACGTTTTTCCGTACGTGTCTTTCTTCCCGTTACAGCAAATATGCCTCTTCAACTTGATTGTAGGCAACTTGGTCTACATTCTCCTGTACGTCATGGCATGCGTAAAGAAGCGAAAATACTCTTCAATCCCACTGTCCGCCATGATGCCCGCGTATTGGATGCTGATAAGCATAGGAGCATGGAGAGGCTTGGTACAGCTTATCACAAAGCCCTTCTACTGGGAAAAGACAACTCACGGCGTCTCCCATGCCAGCAACGCCAAGACTACCAAGTGACACGCACAACAGAACCTATCTTTGACTACCCACAGCAAGAATCGACTATGGAGCCTGTTCTCCGAAATGCCGCGCGACAGAACCTACGTCATACATGTTGATTTTTCCGTCGTCGTTCAAGTCACAATTAGGGTTAAAGCTTGAGTCTGGATACTTGACGCCGAACAGTATGGCAACTGAACCCACGTCGCGCATGTCGACCTTTCCATCTGGTGTCCCGAACATGCCCGTTATGTCTCCAACAATAGAAACGGTCACCACGCCATCAGTGAAGGAGTTATCTAAGGTCGCTGTCTCGCCCTCCACAGGCGAAGCATAACCATCCAGTGTATAGTCTCCCAGGGGCCAGCTTGCCGTGTTCCATGTACAGCTAACCATGGCTATGCCTTTGCTCTCCAGAGTCACATCCGTAAATTTGGCAACAACCTCGTACACGATGCGCGTGACTCCGATCGTAACGTTGAAAACCTCTGTGAAGCTGCCTTCATTCTCGACCCACACTTTAACTGTCACCCCAAACCCTGTTCCTACGACAGTTTTTGAAGTCGTCATGTTCAGCACCGCAATGTCATGAGTTGATGTGTTGATGAATGGGTATCTGTCCGTGTTGTTAAGGGATATCGTCACGTTCGCGTCAACGATGTACGGCTGGTCGCCTATGCCGTCGCTTCCTGTTTCGTTCTGGTAGGCCCCTTTGTGCACATCCGATCCGTTGTAGTTGCTCCAAAAGTTCCCGCCGGAAGGATAGCCGTTGTCCCAAGTATTAACAGAGGGCGCGGTAAGTCCGGGGTCTGAACAGTCCCATGCGGCATCATACACTTGGCTGTTCTGCTGAACCGTGTTCCCTGAGAAGATATTGTGATAGAACGAGTTGTTTGAAGAAATGTAGAGGTAGACGCCTGCTCCATAGGTTCCCGTGTTATCCGTCACTTGGTTTTCAGTGATGGTGTTGTTGTCGGAAAAGGATAGAAGGCCCATTCCATAATAGTTCTTTGTCACATTGTTCGCAACTATGCTGTTCTTTGCAGAGTCTAGGAGCCAGATGCCGAACGTGCCGCTTTCGGCCATGCTTCCCAAGATAACATTGTCTGATGACTGCTCAAGGTATATTCCATACTGTTTCGATTTGACTATGATGTTCTCGATGGTTACGTTGTGTCTTCCGAAAACGTATATGCCTGTTCCCGAGCCTGTGCCCTGCACCGTGTGGCCGGCTCCGTCGAGTATGAGGTTGTCTTTTTCGATGATTATTCCGTCGCCGTCACAGATTATGTTGTCCGTTAAGGTGTATGTGTCTCCGGTTCGGCTGATTGATGCTGTTGGCGGATCAACGGTCCCATCTTGCCTGATGTGGATTGGTGCGGCTTGGTTGTTTACTGTGATCACCCGCCTGTCAATTCCAGTTAGACCTCCGCCAGAGACAGTGAGTCTGAGAGTGTAAGTCCCGGCAGAAACCAGTCCGGTATTCCACGTGGCCAGCGTGTCATCGAAGACCTCACTTTGGCCGTTGTCTATGAGGCTTATCCCAGCCGTCATCCAGTTTGACGGGTTCGTACCGTTACCAAACTCGATTGTGTAGTTACTGAATGTTGCAGTTGACGCTGTGCCCCGCTTTGCAGTTCCCATAAGGTTTGCAGTTCCGCCGATATGCGGAGGAGTCAACAGATCCGTCCTCGTTTTGAAGTGCGCTGTCGGGTTGCTTATTGCTGTGACTATTTCTGTTTCTGGGTCTCCGAGCAGGTTAAGCGTGAAGTATGTCCACCTGTCAAAGAGCGGTTCTTGCTCTTTCGAAAGCTGCAATGCTTTTCCAAGGTTTCTCGTTCCACTGTTCAGAACAGAGAAGAATGACCTGTCATAAGTTTCTCCAGGTCCGTCATGGGAAGCTGGACAGTACCAGCCATATCTTGTGTTGCCTATGTAGGCGAAGGCGCCGTGTTGTCCAAGGATGAAATGCTCTGCCACTGCTTCAAGGGTTCCGCTCGTGGCAGTGTCGAACGCTGCTGAATAGCATCCTAGGCTGTATGCCAGAAAATACTGATTGTTCGCAAGGGCGTCGACATCTGATCTGGACAGACCCATTACGCCCTGGTAGTTTGAGTGTCCATCATGATTTACTATGTGAGTGCCACTGTTCATCGCGTTGATCACGGCGGTCTTGCTGTATGTTCCATCTCTGTCGTACAGTCGAGTTGTCGTGTACTGGGGCATCATGTCCGTGACTGTGTCTTTTCCATTTGCTCCTTGAGTCACGTCGTCCAATGTTTGGCCGACCATCAGCGCCTTATTCAGATAGCCTGCTTGTGGAGACTGTTCGTAAGCTACGGTTTTGTTGACAAAGTTTGCTGCTTCTTGAGGCGTGTCTACTGTTGCCCTTCCGATGTAGACTTCTGCGTAGAAGTCTGCTTCTTCGCCTGCAGTCGCGTTTTCAGGTCCGTTCCAACGGTATACGGCTTCGCCGAATATCGTGTCATTGTCTTTGTCCCAGCTTCCGTCCAGTGCACCATAATACATGTCGCATGGAATGCCGTAGTCACTGTAGGTGCCCGCATAATCGTAAACCCCCCTGACGGGGACTATTTCGTCGTCTCCTCCCAACAAGACGTAGCTTGTTCCCCAGTTCAGGTAAGCGTCTTTTATGAAGTTCCGAATGTGCGCCTGAGTGTCGTTGAAAAGTGGGGTGCCGGTTCCGTCGCCGAACAGGCCGTTGGAATTGTATTTCGAGTCTTTCATTATGTCTTCCATCAGCACGGTTTTTGCGCCGAGTCCTTTGCTGATTTTCCAGTTGATCAACGGTTGAAATGAAGAGTTCAGCGCGCTGTTAGTTATTATAACATAATCATATGACGATAATGGGCCAGAAATGGCCGTGTGCATACCGCCTGCTATTCTGTTGTACGTCGCTATCGCATCCGGATTGTCGACGGTCGTGCGCAAGGCTTCTATGTCGTCTAGCGAACCTCTGAAAAATGGAGAAGCTTCACCGGTCCCTCTCAGTTTCAGGTTGAGCGCAAGTTTG
>Ga0315288_10011609_pt1 | contig 11086 bp, 6 predicted proteins | sample YL17G11_20_MG_FD_203454 | JGI IMG/M metagenome (GOLD analysis project Ga0315288, IMG submission 203454) | Sediment microbial communities from Yellowstone Lake, YNP, Wyoming, USA - YL17G11_20 | ecosystem: Environmental > Aquatic > Freshwater > Lake > Sediment | place: USA: Wyoming | collected...
CTGTCTTTGAGCAAGATGCTGCACGGGTCTTTGCGCCATACGCTAGGCCGATGCAGAGGTAACCAACGCCTATGCCTAAAATCGGCACTTTGTTTGCCTTAACCAGAGCTACATTTGCTTTCTCAACAGTCGGTGATAGCTGTCCATCTGAAAGAATATATGCGTCAGCAGTCGGAACAGCGCCTGGCTTGACGATTTTGGAACCGCGGACAAGCTGCGCAATGCGCTCTGCGTTTTTGCCGTTGTCGACGATTGCAATCATGTTATCAAATTGATTTTCCGTTGAAACTATATAAATATGCTGACTCGCCGCCGCGCAAGTGCGCGTATTTATTTTTGTGAAACGGCCACACTGCGTACTAGCGGGTTGTCACAATCGGCTTGTCGCCAACGATAATCGTATGCTCGGCTTGCGCAACGGGCTGGCCTTTGGCTTCGCGCAAAGCTGGGAACGCTTCTATCGCGCCGCGGTCTAGAAGTTCTTTAAACGCGATATTTACTTTGAAACCGCTCAGCTTGAGGTCGCGCTCGACCCAACGCTGAGCGAACGGAAGTCCTTCCGTCCGCTCGGACCACGCTAGAATCTTGCGTGCATCGGGATTTCGCACGGGTTTCGGCTCCGCGATGCGGAATATCAGCATATGCCCGGAGTCTTTGACATGACCGAGGCCTTGCGGCGTAGTTGCGAACGGTTCGATTGCGATTACTTGTCCGTCTTCGAGTTTCTGGCCCGAAATGATTTTGATGTTAGGTATCTGAGGGTCCGAATGAATATCATATTGGTCGAGGCCGTGTCCTGTCAGGTTTGATATCGGGACTGCGCCGTTTGCTCGGATTGATTGCTCGATCGCTTCTGATAGTTCAGATATAGTCACGCCGGGCTTGCATAATGCAATCGTAGCATCGAGTGCGTCTTCAACGGCTTTAACAAGAAAATCATATTTCGGATTGAAGTTTAGCGTGATAGCCGTATCTGCAACCCAGCCATCGATGTGGACGCCGATATCTATTTTGAGTATGTCTCCTTCTTTGATCGCGGTCTTGTCATCAAGCGAAGGTGTATAATGCGCTGCAAATTCGTTGAGCGAGAGATTAACGGGGAATGCTAGTTGCGCCCCGGACCTTATGATTGCCGACTCTATCTTGTCAGCGAGCTCTAGCAGCGTGACGCCGGGCTTTGCCCATGCTTTGCTCGATTCACGTACTGAGGCAGCGATTTTGCCTGCGCGGATGTATTTGTCAAGAACTTCTTTTGGCAAATTGCTCGCGCTTTTTGCGCTCGTTATCTTATCCATGTGCAGACTTTGCGATAGGAATTTAAATGCGTTGCAATCGCGCAAGCGGTGATCGAAATTAAAGCGTATGTCTGCAAATTGGGTAAGGTGTGATGATATGGCAGAAACTATGACAAAAGACGAATTCGTAGATGTAGCTCTTAAAAATGGAATGCTGATGTTCGGAAAGGATCCGTTCACTCTCAAATCCGGACGCCAATCACGGTTATTTTTTAATGCGGGCAATGCCGATCACGGTTCGGCTTTGCGATACATCGAGAAAGCTTATGCGGGCATAATGGGCGAAGATGTCGGCGATAAGCCGGTCGTTTGTTTCGGATTGCCGTATAAGTGCATAAATGTTGCATCACACGCTGCTGCTGCGTTGTGCGATGCAGGTCACGATGCAAGATGGAATAGTTATCGAAAAGAGGAGAAGGGTCACGGCGCAGATGCCAAAAGCATCCTAGTTGCGCGCGCAGATAACATAAAGATGTGCGGCGGCCGCGTCGCTATAGTAGATGACGTTATAACTACCGGTGCTTCGAAGTACGACGCCAAAGAAGTCTTGGATGAGCTTGCGAAACAGGAAGAATTCAACTTAGACATAACGGGCGTTTATCTTCTCGTCGACAGGCAAGAAGTGACGACAGACAACGTATACAAAAGCGCAATCACGCAGCTCCAGGATTCCACGGGGATGAAAACAAAAGCATTCATAACGGCGACGGAACTTATCGAGGCTGCCAGGAAAAAGGGAATCATAAACGACTCGCAATACAAATCCTTCTTGACGTATTTCCGAGTCTACGGAGCCCCAGAAGTCTTGGCAACGTACGATAAGTCAATCGACCCAAAAATGATGGTCCAGCCATTTTTCATGCCCACTGAGCGTGCAGTCATTCCTGCATGTGACTTCGAAGACATCAATCTATTCGAAGAGCTTGTAAAAGCAACGGCTGATGTGGAAAAAATCGGCGGATACAAGGTAGGTTCTCTGCTTGTAGAAGAGAACGGACTCGGCAAAGTCGGAGATGTTGCAAAGAAACATGCGCCGAAAAAGGCGCTGATATACGATGGACAAAAGAGAGGGAGCGACATACCGGATATGGTCTACAAGCAGGTAAAACAGTACGCTCGACACGGATACGATGCGGCAATAATCTTTGCAATGCAGGGCGGGCCCGAAGCGCTGCTTGCGGGCATACACTCGGGATACGAGAACGGCATCAACATAATCGTTGGAGCAGAGATGACGCATCAAGGATTTTCAAAAGCAGATGGTGGGTGCATAGCCGAAGAGGATATGCTAAGGTTTTACAAAATAGCTGCATCGCGAGGCATACGAAACTTTGTGATGCCTGGGACGAAACCCGAGAGAATTAAATTCTATCGTGAGGATTTCGAAAAAGATGGCGTCAGACCAATAATGGTATTTTCGCCAGGGTTCGTTACTCAAAGCGGTTCTATAGGGCCTGGTGGGAATGCGGCTGGAAAATATTTCCAAGCTATAGTCGGTCGCGGAATATACGAGAAGAGTCCTGGGCAATACAGAACTGCCGATGAGATGCGCACCGAAGCGATAAAGCTGACGAAGCAGCTCTAAACGAGATTGCGCATGATCGACCCGCACGTACATTGCAGAGACGGAAATCAGAGTTACAAAGAGACGATAAAGCATGCGCTTTCTGTCGCTTACAGAGCGGGTGTTTCTGCGATATTCGACATGCCGAACACGGACCCGCCGATAACGACGCGGGAGCGCGTCGTGGAACGGCTGGACACCGCAAAAGCGGCTAACAGCCCAGTATTCTACGGACTTCATGTCGGAATAACCGCTGATCCGGACCAGATAAAAGATGCGGTCCAGTGCTATGGGAAATTTTTTCGGCGAATGTTCATTAGCAGAGACGGGCGTGCGGCTGTCGTCGGCCTGAAGATGTACGCGGGCAAGTCTGTCGGAGACCTTGCCGTCGTTAAAGAAGAAGAACAGCAGCGCGTCTACAAGACGCTGGCGAAAGAAGGATATGACGGAGTGCTGGTCGTCCATTGCGAAAAAGAATCGCTGTTCAAACCGGAGCTGTGGAAATCTTCTGATCCTGTAAGTCATTCGTATGCGCGGCCGCCGCGGGCAGAGGTAGAATCGGTAAAAGACCAGATAAGTTTTGCGACAGGGTATAGATTCCCCGGGCAGCTGCACATAGCGCATGTTTCTGTCCCGGATTCTGTTGAACTGGTGAAAGGCGCGAAGAAAGCGGGAAAAATAAAGATAAGCTGCGGCGTCACGCCCCATCATCTTATCCTGAATACCGAAGCCCAGTCAAGACTGGATCCTAGGAAAGGGCTGCTCTATAAAGTAAACCCGCCTCTGCGGCCTAAAAGCTACGGCACGAAACTGATGGAATACCTGAAGAACGGCGACATCGATTGGATCGAGACCGACCATGCACCTCACAAGTTCGGCGAAAAAGTGGGAGAGCGGTTTATGTCGGGGCTCCCAGACCTTCACTTCATACCGCATTTCCTGAGATACCTGAAGAAAACAGGATTTTCTGAGAGGCAATTGTTCGACCTGACGTTTGAGAATGCAAACCATGCTTACAAATTGTACTTTAACACCGCGGACTTTAGTCCCGAATTCAATCTTGCGAAGGAATACAGGTCGATTGATACTTACGGAAGAGTGCGAGAGGCGTGGAATTCAAAAAGCAAAAGGCTTGAGAAGCAGAGGTCGGTCTGATGCAATACGAACTCTTCGGCAAACAGATTTCCGGGCGATTCACGATTCCGTCGGGCATAGTCACGACGATGCCTGACACGATCGCGCGAATTGCGCGTGAAGTTCCGCAGATAGGCATTCTTACGACTAAAAGTATCGGACTCGAACCTAGAGCTGGCAACAAAGAGCCGATATATGCCACACTTGAGGATGGTCTTTACGTAAATGCGGTCGGACTTGCTAACCCTGGCGCGGAAGCATACGCGAAGGAGCTAGCGGAAATCTATCCGCTTGATAACAAGTTTTTGCTTGCGTCGATATATGCAAACAAGCCCGAGGATTTTCAGAAAGTCGCTAAGATTCTTGAACCGTACTGCGACGGGTTTGAACTGAACTTCTCATGCCCTCATGCAGCACCTGGATACGGAGCAAACATAGGATGTTCCCCAGAACTTACCTCGGCGTATACGAAAGCCGTGAAGGAAGCGACAAAGAAACCGATTTTCGTAAAACTTACTCCAAATGTTGAGGACATCGGAAAGATTGCCCAAGCTGCGATTGAGTCTGGTGTGGACGGTATCACAGCAATCAATACGGTAGGGCCATTGGAAACTCCGATGCTGAGTTATGGGAAAGGAGGGTTATCTGGGCCTGGAATAAAGTACATAGGAATTCGGGCTGTCCGCAAGATACGCGATACCGCTAACGAGCTTGGCAAATCCATACCGATAATCGGAATGGGAGGCATCGCTGGACCGAACGATATCGAAGATTACGAGAAAGCCGGCGCAAACTTTTTCGGCATAGGATCTGCACTAACTGGCATGCGCACCCGAAGTATTAGGAACAGGTTTAACGATATAGTAGGCTATCCCACGCTCGGGCTTGGGCACAAGCTGCTAGAATATAATTTCTATAAAATAATGTGCATCGAGCAACCGACAGCCGATATAAAAATATTCTACTTCGATGGCGAGATCGGTAATGCGATTCCGGGTCAATTTGTCTTCGCAAAAGTCGGACATGAAAAGCCATTTTCAATCGCTGATGACAGACCTCTGACGATTGCCGTGCGCAAGGTCGGAGATTTCACATCCAAGATGTTTGAACTAAAAGAAGGTGACCGAGTTGCGATACGCGGACCTTACGGAAACGGTGTCAGGCATGAATCGGCGAATTCATGCCTTGTGGGCGGAGGAACAGGAATAGCGCCGGTGCATTTCCTTGCTAAAACGATGCACGCATACGGCAACGAACCGACTATTTTTATCGGGGCACGTTCGAAAGACCAACTTTTGTTTGTGAATGAACTTTCAAAATACGGCAATCTGATCGTATCAACTGACGATGGCACGTACGGCATAAAAGGAACCGTTGCCGATGCGATGGCATCTTCAATATCGAAGACCGGTAAGTTTTACGCCGCATTTAATTGCGGACCCGAGCAGATGCTTAAACGTGTGCTTGAAGTCGAGAAGAAGTCTGGTGTGGAATTCATACAAGCGCTGATAGAGCGTTATATGAAATGCGGCGTCGGCATATGCGGGAGCTGTTCGATTGACGGTTTGCGCGCATGCGTAGATGGGCCGGTCTTTGAATACAAAGACTTGATGGATTCTAAGGATTTCGGTAAGAGAAAGCGTGATGCAAGCGGCACGTTCATCGAGATTCGATAAACTTCTCAAACTTCTTCAGCGGCAGCGTGTTTATGACGTCGCAGGCTTCAAGCCAACCCCTTCGTGCTTGGGCGATGCCAAATTCCATCATACGCAGATGGTCTGGTGAGTGGCTATCTGTGGCAATTGAAAACTTCAGGCCGAATTCTTTTGCCGCCTTGATGTTGACGTCATTCAGGTCTAGCCTGTTCGGGAAAGCGTTGATTTCGAGCAGCTTGCCGTTGGCTTTGGCGGCTTCGTAGACTTTTTCTAAATCAACTGCATAGGGCTCGCGCTGAGAAATGAGGCGGCCTGTCGGGTGGCCTAAGATTGTGACGTTCGGGTTCTCGAGTGCGATACAGATGCGTTTCGTCATCTCATCTTTTGGCGACTTGAAGCGTGAATGGATTGAGACTACAACTATATCGAGTTGTTTCAGAACGCTGTCGGCAAGGTCGAGTTTGCCATTGGGCAAGATGTCGCACTCTGTTCCTTTGAAAATTCGAAAGCCGAGAGGCTCGAATTTTTTGTTCAGCTTGTCTATTTCCACTATCTGTTTTAGCAAACGCTTTTCATCGAGGCCGTGCTGTATCCGCTCGCTCTTGCTGTGGTCGCAAATAGCGATGTACTGGTGGCCGAACGCTCGCGATGCGCGGGCCATTTCTTCTATTGTTGCTGAGCCTTCGCTCCAGTTCGTGTGAACGTGAAGGTCGCCTTTGATATCATCATAACCGATGAGTTTTGGCAGCGCATGCCTGCGGGCAGCGTCTATTTCTCCCATGTTCTCGCGCAGCTCGGGCTCTATGTACGGCAGGCCGAGTGCTTTGTATACGTCTTGCTCTGTCCTGCCGGCGACGTAGCCGCCGGAGCGCTTGAACAAACCGTATTCGCTGAGCTTCAGTCCTTTTTTGATTGCCATTGTGCGAAGCGCAATGTTGTGGTCTTTGTTACCTGTGAAATATTGTAGCGCTGCGCCGAACGATTTTTCTTCGAGAACTCGGACATCAGCTTGTATACCTTGCTTGAGTATGACCGTTGATTTCGTCGGACCTTTTGCCAGCACTGTGGCGACGTCAGGCATCGCTATGAAGAAATCCATTACGGGCTTTGAGTCCGCTGCTATCACTAATATGTCGATGTCGCCGACGGTTTCTTTCATCCTGCGCAGCGAACCGGCGGGCTCTGCGGCTTTGACAACTTTGAGTTTCTGTAGGCGATTAACTATATCTCGTGCAATCGGCAAAGCCGTGCCGAGCAGAGCACGCTCTTTTCGCAGTTGTAGGAATGATAAGCCGCGTAGAATGTCTTGTTCGCTCTTAGGGCCGAATCCTTTCAGCTTTCTTATTCTGCCAGCTTTTGCAGCTTGCTCGAGTTGTGAAACGGATTTGATGTGCATTTCTTGGTAAAGTCGCATCGCCTTCTTCGGGCCGAGGCTTGCGATGTGCATCATCTCCTCGACGCCTGGCGGTATCAAACGCTTGACGCGTTCGTATTCTTTGATTTTGCCCGTCTTCAGGTATTCTACTATCTTTTTCGCTAATCCCTCACCGACTCCAGGGATTTCCATCAGTGCTTTGAGTCCGCCTCGATTGTAGATTTCTCCGACGCCTTCTGACAGCGTTTCGAGTGCTCTAGCGGCTTTGCGGTAGGCGGCGGGCTTCCACGCGACTTGCTTGAGCTCAAGGATGTCCGCTATCTCATAGAATATGTTTGCTATCTCCTGGGTCTTGGCAGAAGGCATTAGAATATGTGGCGTGGACGGAATAAGAATATAGTTAGCAGTCCTGTATGACGCAGTTCTAACCGTTGTATAATACAAATCTATTAAAACGTCCACGAATATTTATTTCCAATGAGGATTGGTTCTAAAATTTCTGTTTGGGAGCTTGAGGGGCTGGTTTATTTAGACGATACTTTCAGAGAGCTTTACGAAAGGCGGGTTAAAGAATTCGGCGTTACAAAAATCTCGAATATTCTTAAAATGGATTATGCTACAGTGGCGGATATTTACAGAAGAAGTAAGCCTATGAAAATCGGCCAACTTCTGAAATCCTGCAGATTGTTGAATATTGGTGCAGACTATGCCGAGAAATCCATAACCGGATTCACTCAGAATCTGAAAACGAAATATTCTATACGATTTCCGATATCACTAAACCCGTTATCTCTTCGTTTGGTAGCCATGATAACGGGGGATGGCACGATGGATGATACATCGGCATATTGGATACAGCACTGTGATAGAATAAATTATGGCGTTGAGTTTTTGCGAGCTACACACAAATTTGAATCGACACCGAAATTGGTGACCGGAAGTAATTGCGGAGCAATGTCCTTACCGAAATTTTTTGTTGACAGCATTCTGAATAGATTGAATTCCAAGTCGCCTAAAGACATGGATTTCTTCGAGGCTGTCGTTAAACTGCCAAGAGATTGGCAGTTCCAAGTTTTTGCTCAACTCGTTGTGGATGAGGGCTCTCCGGACACAGATTTCAAAATATTCCAAATGAACAAGAACACAGCCGACGGTATAGACATTTTATTGAAAAGTCTGGGTTATCGGTATACGAGATTTAGCAAAGGTTTCTACATAAACACCGAATCATTCACCGACATAAAAACTGATTTCGGTTCTGCTGTAAAGAATTTTGGAAAGTTCGGCGGATTCTGGTTTAAAGACGAGAGATTTCGCGTAGCGTTGAGAACTTCTAATCCCGGCCTATCAAGGGCGTACAGGATATATGGCGAAAAATTTTCAGATGTTCTGAATAAACTTGGAAAGCGCAGCATGTTTACCTACAAGGATATGGAGGCCCGGTTTGGTTATGACCCAAGAATACTTAGAACTCGAATTGACGGAGCAATCAGGGATCGAAAACTGTTCAAAATAAACAGAAGTCTCTATACAACAAACCAGACGTTTGACAAACGTAAAAAATGGCTATCGTTATCGAAGGAAGAGAAAGTTCTCAAAATTGTCCACAAATATAAAATTGTAGACCATGTCTCGCTATTAAAGAAGTCTGAATTATCGGAGTCGCAATTTTATAGAGCTATTAACAACTTGCTCGAAGAAGCGACGATAAAGCGAACTAGGCGCGGATTTTTCAGTTCCAGTATTGCCGCGTCTTAGCAAATTGTTTCTCAGCTTCTAAAATATCCTTGAAGAAAGCTTCCTGTGTCGGGTGCAAACGTGCGAGTATACGAGCTGCAAATTCAGGACCGACACCATGCGCGGCTAAAGCTATAACAGCTTTTTTTCCGTATACCAAAACTAAGTCGCCTGAACGACGAGCTGCCATAAATTCTTTCAAATCGACGTCGTTCAACGTTTTCTTTTTTAGGCGAGCCTTTGCCATTCTTTGAATTGCAATACGGCTCGGGTGAAGAATGGCCATCAGGCGGGCTCCGCACTTCGGACACTCGGGCTGGTCGTCTATGTCTTTCACTTGCTTAACAAGCGAATAATCTGCGCATGACATACATAGCAGTCGCATGCGCGTTGCCATGAGACGGCGTTTGAATGCCTTGAATATCTCTTCTTCAGGTTGGGCAGGTTTTACGACTTCTGCGAATTGGTGTACAAGGCCGAGCTCGCCTAGGTACGAGAGCCCAGGCCGTATAACCAGCTTTATTTTCTTTTTCTTGATTGCGTCTAGCACGCTTTTGGCGTTTATTATATCAAGCTTATCAAGAAATATTTCGCGCAGCGTTTCCTGCTCGACAGGCGTGTTCGCGTACTGCATGATTATCTTCGACAGATTCAGCTTGTCGTATCGTGCGCCTTTTGCGATTATGCCCATGCGACGAGCGACGTGCACGAAGCGATGCTTGAATAACGATGACCGAACCAAAGCAAGGCGGATAACATCTTCGATATTTTCCGCATTCTCAATCTCATTCTTCACGTTTTCTGGCGTTGCTTTCGCCTGAACTATGATGCGATATGGATCGATCTTGACGGTCACCGCAACACCTGTTTTCGCTGTCAGGATTGCGGCAAGGTAGCGGCCGATCGTGTCGTTCACCAACGAACCACAACATGAATGGATGATTATGAAATTTTCATGCGGCTCTACCAACCATGTGCAATCATCCGGTACGATGCTTGATGATTGTTTTTCGATAATGCGCTTTATCTCCGTAGCAGAAGCCGAATCGATCGGATATTCGTCTTTTACTGCCGATTCACTCGCTTGCCTTCGAAGCTGCCCAACATCCTGGGCAATAGCGAACGGAACGGGAATAAGCTCGCCTTCCCAAGCTGGTATTGCTGATTCAATGTCTTCCACAGGCTCGACGGTAACTTTCAGGCCGTCGACGCCGATTACGCGCCATGCCCGACCGCTACAGATGAACTTCTCACCAGGCCGGCCGTGCTCGGCTACGAATTCCTCATCGAGGCTTCCGATTGGTTCGCCTTCGATGATGCTGATAACTCGGTATTGCACCGTATCTGGGATCATCGATAGGTTAGAAAAGTAATACTCGAATGCCTTGCGTCGCGGACGAATGCTGGGACCGAGCGGCGTCTGATTAATCCACACAAGCCTTACGGCATCCAGGAATTCTATCAGACTGCTGAAAGTTTTCTTATCCAATTCCCTGAATGGATAAGCGCGCTTGCAAATTTCATAGGTCTTATTAATTCCGATTTCGCGGTATTCGAGCGCAAGACCAACTATCTGTGATGTTAGAACGTCCAACGCAAGCTCGTGCGTCTTAACGGGCTCGAGCTTTTTCTCGGTTGCGTGTTTGGCGATTACAGCCGACTCGAACGTATCTTCGTCGCCTGATAGTATAATGCCTTTGCTCGTTTCGCCTATACGATGGCCGGAACGTCCGACCCGCTGTATTAATCTTGAAACTTGGCGCGGCGAAAGGTACTGGATAACGAGGTCGCATGAGCCTATGTCTATGCCGAGTTCGAGCGAACTTGTAGCGATTATCGATTTGAGTTCCTGTGACTTGAATTTCTGCTCAGATTTTATCCTGCGCTCTTTTGAGAGCGAGCCGTGATGGACCTCTTGGGCAAGTTCTTTATCAAGCGAGCGCAAGCGAGAGCTAAGAACTTCTGCGGTTTCTCTCGTGTTTGTGAATGCAAGAACAGACGTGTGTCCTTTGATGAGTTCATGCAGGCGGCGAAGCCGTGCGACTGTTGTCGGTGAAATTACAAGATCATCAGACAACGACTGATCGGCTGCAGTCGGTTTCGGATACTCGACTTTGATGTCATATTTTTTCTGGCCTTCGGCATGGATTATTTTAGTATTCGGTCCTAAAAACTGGGCTACGAGCTCAGGTGAGCCGACGGTTGCGCTGAGGCCGATGCGCTGGAACTGCCCGGCAAGTTCGGCAAGGCGCTCAAGTGCGAGTGAAAGCTGTGTACCGCGTTTGCTCTGAACAAGTTCATGTATTTCGTCGATGACGACATGTTT
>Ga0315288_10011611_pt1 | contig 11085 bp, 11 predicted proteins | sample YL17G11_20_MG_FD_203454 | JGI IMG/M metagenome (GOLD analysis project Ga0315288, IMG submission 203454) | Sediment microbial communities from Yellowstone Lake, YNP, Wyoming, USA - YL17G11_20 | ecosystem: Environmental > Aquatic > Freshwater > Lake > Sediment | place: USA: Wyoming | collected...
GAGCCGCCCCGCTACGTCCGGGTGGCCACGCCGCAGGCTGCACCAGCCGCTGCCGGCTGATCTATCCCGCCCGCACGCGCCACGCGCGTCATAGGTACACGTTCACGCTCCAGCTGCGGAACCCCGGTGCCGGACCGATCGGGTGGTCCGCTTGCCGGTCTCAAGGCGGAGATGACCGTCTGGTCGACTCCGGAGCGAGCTTCGAGCTGGCGCTGGGACGGGCCACTTAGGTTCGGGCGCGTGGGGTCCGGGCCGACGTGGTGCCCCCGGATCCACTAGGCGCTCGCGATCTCCGCGCGGAGCTCGGCCACCGCAGCGGACCAGTCCGCCGCATCGCAAACGGCGCGCCCGACAACGAGGTCATCGGCACCGGCGCGGACGAGGCTTGCGGCGTTTCTAGCGTCAACGGCACCGTCCACCTGAACACGTACGCCGGGGGCAACAAGACCCCGCGCGGAGCGGACCCGATCCGGGATAACCGGGAGGAGACGGTCACCCGCGAAGTCGTGGTCCGCTCCGAGCAGGTTCACGTAGTCGACCGCGTCGCCGAGCCGCGCGAGCAACTCGAGCGACGTGACCGGGTTGAAGGCCGCGCCAATCTCAACACCGAGGCTTCGCCCCAGCGACGCGACTCGCCACGGGTAGCGCGTGCTCTCCACGTGGAAGGCAATGCAGCGAACGCCGCGCTCGGCCAGCGGGCGAAGGTAGGTTTCCGGATCAGTGACCATCAGATGCGCCTCGACGTGCACCCCGAGCTCGTCCCCGAGCGACCAGGCCACGGCCGGCGGGAAGCAGAGGAACGGGGCGAAGTGACCGTCGGCGATGTCCACGTGGAGCCCGTCGACCCCGGCGGCAATCAGCCGACGTGCGTCGGCGCCGAGCGCGAGCGTCCCGAGCGAAGTGAGGGAGGCGAAGAGCCGCAGGCCGCCCGCCTGCCGGCCAGCGTCGAGCCCAGCGCCCAGACTCATGATGCGACGGCGGTCCAGGCCAGGCGCCTCAGGTCGCCGGGCTGGAGATCGGCCGGCGCGTAGACTGTGCCGTCACACGTCCCGCGCAGGAAGACGGCGACATCGTCGGATACTCGGAGGATCTCCTCCTCCTCGCTCGATACGACGATCGCGGCGATCTCCGATTCTGCGACGAACGAGCGGATCATGTCCTGGATCTCTCGCTTCGCGCCGATGTCGACGCCCTTCGTCGGCTCGTCGAGAAGCAACAGGCGGGGGCGCTGGAGCATGACGCGGCCGAAGAGGACCTTCTGCTGGTTGCCGCCGGAGAGGTCCTCCATCGGTGCGTCGAGGTCGCCGCGGACGTCGACCGCGTTGAGCGAGCGCCGGGCGTCGGCAACGGCGCGCCCGAGCGAGAGAACGCCGAGGCGACTGTAGCGGGGGAGGACGGGCAGGGTCGTGTTCGCGATGGGGGTGAACTTCGGGACGAACCCGTCGCTCTTGCGCTCCTCCGCGAGGTACGCGATGCCGGCCTCGATGGCCGCGGCGCATCCCGTCGGACGGTAGGGCCGGCCGAAGAGGGAGATCTGGCCCCCGGTCTGCTCCTCCACGCCGTAGAGGGTCCGGAGAAGGTTCGTCCGTCCGGAGCCGACCAGCCCGTAGATCCCGAGGACGCGGCCGGTCCGTGCCGTGATGGAGACACCGCGCAGGTTCGGCGACGCGAGGTCGCGCACCTCGAGCGCGATCCCCGTGGCGGGTCCGCCTGCGGGGGGCGCGGCGACCTCGTCGAGCGGGGTCGCCGAGAACGTGGCCCCGCGGAACGCCGCCTCGCGGAACCCCGTGTCGGCTTCCACGTCGGCCTCGCTCCCGACGATGACCCCGATGACGTCCTCGCGACCGACCAAGGCGGTCGGCCCGGACAGGACGATCCGCCCGTTCCGCAGGGCGGTGACCCGGTCTGCAACGGAGTAGACCTCGTCGACTTTGTGGTTGACGAGGAGGACCCCGACCCCGCGCTCGTCCGCGACACGGCGGATGGTGGCGAGGAGCTCCTCCACCTGGGTGGCCTCGAGCGCCGAGGTCGGTTCGTCGAGGAGGAGGAAGCTCGCGTTGCGGTGGAGGGCCGCGATGACCTCGATGAGCTGGCGCTGGGCAACGGTGAGCGTGCGGACCTTCGCCGTCGGGTCGACCTCGAGGCCGTACTCGCCGAGGAACGTCGCGGTCTGGCGATCCATCTCGCCGAGCTGGAGACGGCCCGCGCGTCGGAGCTCGCGGCCGAGGAAAAGGTTCTGGGCGACCGTGAGCTCGTCGACAAGCGAGAGCTCCTGATAGACCGACGAGATCCCCAGGAGGTTCGCCTCGCGGGGCGAGCCGAGCTCCAGGCGTCGGCCATCGATCGTGAGCTTCCCGGAGTCGGGGCGCTCGGCGCCGGAGAGAAGACGGAGAAGCGTGGACTTGCCGGCCCCGTTGTGACCGACGAGCCCGTGAATCTCACCGGCCGTGATGGTCACGCTGACCGCGTCGAGCGCCTGGGTATGACCGTACCGCTTGCTGACCGCATGAGCCTCGAGGGCCTGGTTTATGACGGTCACGACGCGCTCCCGGCCGCTATTCCTGAGTGGATAGGGGGACCGTGTCGGTGGCCCCGTGCGAGGCCACCGACACGGCGGAGGAGGAAGGCTCGGTCAGCCGAAGTGGCCGGGCGGGGGGAACCCGCCCTTGTCGAGAATCACCGGGACAGCGATCTCGGCCGGTACGTCCTTGCCGTCCTTGACATAGATCTTGATGTTCTCGATCACAAGCTGGCCGTACTTGGCCGGCTCCTGGGCGGCGCACGCAATATACGGGCCCGTCATCTCGACGTCGGCGGCGCAGAACCCGTACAGCTTGACGGTGTCCTGCCTCCCGGCGGCCTTGATCGCCTGCAGCGCGCCGACCGTGCCGGGGCCGGTGTCCGCCCAGAGAAGATTGATCTCCGGGTGGCCGGTGAGCAGGTCGCTCGTGACCTTCAGGCTCACTGCTGGGTCGACCTTGCTGTTGACCTTGGCGATGAACTTCGCGTTCGGGTTGGTCTTCATGACCGCGTCCCAGCCGCTGTCGCGCAGCTCGGTCGGGATCTGCTCCGGGTCGCCGACGATCCCGTAGCTGATGTCGGCGGTTGCCCCGAGGTCCTTGAGGGCCTCCTGGGCCATGATCGTGCCGCCCGAGACCTGGTCGGCACCGATGTACTGGATGATGGATGCGCCCTGCTTCTCAAGGTCCGGCCCGGACACGATGACGTTGACCGTGAAGACCGGGATTCCGGCATCGTTGAAGAGCTTCACAACGGCTGCCGCAGGCGCGGAGTCGACGCCGTTCAGATAGGCCGCGCAGATCTTCTGCTCGATGAACGCATGGGCCTGCGAGAGCTGGCGCTCGTTGCTGTCCTCGGCGATCGCGACCTTGATGTCGAACCCGTTCTCGGGCGCGACCTTCTCGATGCTCGCCTTCATCGCAACGTAGTACGGGTTGACCGTGTTCGGGAGCATCGCGCCGATGACGGGCTTGTCGGCCTTGCAGCTGTCCGGGAGCTGGTGCCCGGCCGCCGCGCTTGCTGGAGCCTGCGAAGCGGGCGCCTGGGACGGGGCCGTCGTTGCTCCGCTTGAGCAGGCCGACACAACGACGGCCGCGACGATAGCAGCGCCCAGGACGCGACGTACGGATCTGGATCGCACTGTGAGCAACCTCCTGCTGACTGAACCATAGGTAGACCGGGAACCGTCATCCCATTCACTCCTCCGCGATACTCGCGATCCCCGCGACCGCGTGCTGCTGCATGGGATACCTAGGACGAACCGCCCGGATCGGGCGGTGGTGTCGGTGGGAGGGCCGTAGACGCAGGCGTCGCCTCGGGAGCGGGCGTCGCGCCGGACGCGGCCGCCCCGGGCCGGCCGCTCGGAGTGCCGCCGGCCCGCAGGCCCCAAAGGCGTCGGCCGCTCATCGTTCGACGGTACGTGTCGAAGGAGACGCCCACGAGGATGATCGCGCCGATCACGAACGGCTGCCAGTAGCTGCTCACGTTCATGACGTTCATGCCGTTCGCCACGGTCGCGATGAGGACGGCGCCGATCATCACGCCGGCGATTGTGCCGATCCCGCCGAACAGGCTGACCCCGCCCACGACGGCCGCCGCGATCGAGTAGAAGAGCTCGTTGCCGCTTCCGACGTACGGGAAGCCGACCATCAGCCGCGAGGCCGTGATCAGGCCGCCGACGCCGGCGAACATGGCGCTCGCGGCATAGACGAAGAGCGTGGTCCGGGCGGTGTTCACTCCCGCCAGCCGGGCCGCCCTGGGGTTGCCCCCGAAGGCGTAGATGTGCACTCCCAGCCTGGTCCACTTCAGCAATGCGCCGACGGCGATCGCCGCGATCAACAGGAGGAGCACGGGCACCGGGACGCCCTCGACCTTGCCCTGGCCGAGCCAAGAGAAGCTGGTGTCCTCGGCCGTGATCGAAACGCCGTTCGTTATCACCTGGGCGAGCGAGGCGACGATGCCCTGGATGCCGAACGTCGCGATGAAGGCCGGGATGCGGATGTAGTGAACGAGGATTCCGTTCGCCATCCCGACGAGCACCGCGATGCACAGGGCGAGCCCGACGGCCGCCTGCCATGGCAGGCCCCATTTCATGAACAGCGTCCCCAGGACGCCGGTCAGAGCCATGTTCGCGGCCGTCGAGAGGTCGATCCCGCCGGTCAGCAGGACGAACGTCTGGCCGAGGGCGAGAAAGCCGATGACCGAGCCGTTCAGGAGAAGGCCGAGCCCGTTGGAGACCGTTCCGAAGGTCGGGGACATCAGCGCCATCGCACCGGCGACGACGACGAGGACGAGGAAGAGACCCGTCTCCTCGGGCAGCTTGAACCGGGCTCTAGCCATCGAGGGCCTCCATGCCGGCGGCGCGCCGGTAGCGTTCGCGGAGCTCGTCGGTCGCCTGACCGGCGCGCGGCTCAGCGACAATGGGGAGCGGAGGGGCCCAGGCGGCCGCGACGTCGATGACGCGGCGCCCCTGGAGGACCGCGGCGGCCTGGACGGCAGCGCCGGCGGCTGCGGACTCGGCGACGTCGGCAAGGTGGACCGGGCGGCCGCTGAGGTCCGCCAGCAGCTGGCGGTAGGCGGAGGACTTCGCGCCGCCGCCGGTAACGATCAGCCGGCCGTCCGTTCGGGCACCCGCACGGCCGAGCGCGTCGAGACCATCGAGGAGGCCGCACACGACGCCCTCAAACGCCGCCCGCGCGATCTGCTCCCGGGTCACGTCCGAGCGCATCCCTGCGACCAGGCCGTGCGACTCGGGCCGGTTCGGGGTCCGCTCGCCGTCCAGATATGGCACCACGAAGGGTCGATCGGGCGCGGGCGGGGCGGCCAGCGCCAGCCGCGCGAGCTCATCGTGATCCACGCCCAGGATCCGCGCGAACGCGTCCGTCACCTTGGCGGCGTTCAGGGTGCAGACGAGCGGCAGGAACGCGCCGGATGCGTCCGCGACGCCGGTGACCGCACCCGAGGCATCGGCGGTCTGGGTCGCGCTCCGCGTGTACACCGTGCCCGACGTGCCGATCGAGATGATGACATCGCCGTCGCGGATCCCAAAGGCCAGCGCGCTCGGGGGCTGGTCGTTGCAGCCCGGTCCCACGAGCGCGCCCACGTGCAGGCCGGTGTCCTCGCCCGCCTCCGCCGTGACGGTGCCCGAGACGTCGTCCGGGCCCACCACGACAGGGAGGGCCGGGAGCCAGCCGTCGCCGCCGGCGAGGGCGAGGATGTCCGGCAGCCACGCGCCTTCGCCGGCCGAGTAGTAGCCGGTGCCCGATGCGGCCGAGCGGTCCGTCCGGAACTCGCCCGTCAGGCGGAACATGACCCAGTCCGCGGGCAGGAGCAGAGCGGCGATCCGGGCGAAGTTGCCCGGTTCGTGGCGGGCCACCCAGAGGAGCTTCGTGATCGTGAAGGCGGCCGTCGGGACCGTCCCGACTCGGCGCGCCCAGGTCTCCGGCCCCAGCCGCTCGACGAGCTCGTGGGCCTCCGGGGCCGACGTCGTGTCGTTCCAGAGCTTGGCCGGGCGAATGACCCGGTTCAACCGATCGAGCGCCACGAGACCGTGGCCCTGCCCATCGACGCTCAGCGCCCGCACGTCGTGGATGTCAAGCTTCCCGAGCGCCTGGCGCAGCGCCGCCCACCAGGCCTCCGGATGCTGCTCGCTCACCGGCGGCGTCGTGGGCGGGTGGGGAGCGGACGCTGTCCCAACGATGCGACCGTCGTCGGCGTCTCGCACGACGACGGTGCAGGACTGCGTAGAGGAGTCGATGCCGGCGACGAGCGCCATGTCAATCGTCTTCCTGGGCGGCGGGGCTCACGACTGCCGGCTCCTCGTCGACCAGGACGTCGCTCCTGGCGAGCCGACCGACCGCGCCGCCGGGGTGCGTGAACAGGACCTCCGCCCACGGGTACCCGCGGGCATCCATGAGCGCGGCGGCGAGAGCGTCGCCCCACGCAGAGGCGATGAGCGTCGAACCCATGGCGATGACCCCGCCGGGATCCGCTCCGTCCGGCGTCGGCAGGGCGATGGTCACGTCTCCGAGCGCTGCGAGTTCCGAGCCGTCGACGCTTGTGAGCACGATGACCTTGGCTCCGCGCGTCTTCGCGCGGCGGGTGAACTCGTTGAGCTCCGCTGATTGCCCACCTTTGGACAGGGCGATGACCACGTCGCCGGGCTCGATGGCGCCGAGGCTGCCATGAAGCCCGTCCGCTGGGTGAAGGAAGATAGCCGGCGTCCCTGTGACCGAGAGCAGGTGGGCAAGGCGGCGAGCGGTCACGCCGGAGGTGCCAACGCCAACGGGGATCACTTTTCCCTTCGCTTGCAGGACGATCCGAGCGGCGACCGCGAGGCGATTGTCGATCTGCGACTCGAGTGTCGAGAGGGCGGCGATCTCGGCCGCCACTCGCGCTCGGCCGACCTCGACGAGCCGGTCCTCGTTCGCTGTAGTCACGACCCGCCTCCGCTCATATGAGCACCGGCTACGCCCAGATGAGCGATATTCAACCATTCCGTGCCCGCCGTGTCAAGATACGCTTGCGAAGTGAGCGCCGATGCGCTCATATGTGCGCCAACGGACGTATTGGGAGGCCACGATGGCGGCGCGGGGTCTGAAGCCGATCCAGCTCGTCGAGGCTGCCGCGATCGCGCGCCGGTACTTCCTCGAGGATCGGTCGAAAATGGAGATCGCCCAGGAGTTCGGCATCTCCCGCTTCAAGGTGTCGAGGATCCTCGATCGGGCCCGCGCGACCGGCCTGGTCCGGATCGAGATCGGCCTGCCGGCGTCGATCGACGCGGAACTCTCCGACCGCCTCCGGGCCGCCTATGCGCTCCGGCACGCCATCGTCGTGACGACGCCCCACGAGCCGGAGGAAATCCTTCGGGCGCATCTCGGTGAGATCGCCGCGGACCTGCTCGGGGAGCTCGTGGAAGAGGGCGACGTCCTGGGGATCAGCTGGGGTCGAACCCTCAACGCGATGACCGCGTCGTTGGGAACGCTCGCCCGGTGCACCGTTGTCCAGCTGACCGGGGCAGCCGGGGCGGTGGACGTCACGGAGAACTCCGTGGAGATCGTCCGGCGGGTGGCGAGCATCTCGGGCGGCCCCGCATTCCCAATCTACGCCCCGCTCATCGTCGACACCGCCGAGACCGCTGCCGCGATCCGGCGACAGCCCCAGGTCGCCGAGGCCATGCGCAACTTCGACCGGCTCACCAAGGCGGTCGTGGCCGTCGGGTCCTGGGATCCCCCCAACTCACAGCTCCGGGACGCGATGTCCGCCCCAGAGCGGGAGGCGCTGCGCGCGCTCGGCGTCCGGGCGGAGATCTGCGCGACGCTCGTCGACGACGATGGCCACGCGGTGGCCGGCGACCTGATGGAGCGGTCGATCGCGATCACCGCGGAACAGCTCCGGCGGATTCCCGAGGTGATCGCCGTCGCCGGGGGGCCGTCGAAGTCCGCCGCGATCCGCGCCGTCCTGGCCGGCGGGTTCATCACGTCGCTCGTCACGGACAGTGCCGCCGCCCGGGCGCTCTTGGAGGGCCCTGCAAGGACCAGGACGAAATAGCGACGCGCCCACCTATTCGGTCGACGGTGAAGGTGTTTCCGCGGCCGCCTCGCACCCAATCAAAGGAGCGCCGGTTGACCTCGCCCACGAAATCGTCGGCGAGAAGCGCCATACCTTGGCAGCGGGCAGTTGTCTCTTCCGTCGCAGATGCTGTGAGACAGCGGATACGGCCCGAACGTCGGATGCAAAGGTCGCGCGCTCATCGGGGGCGAGCGACCGAGCAGCGATCTGGACAAAGACCGGCATACCGCCTCCCGGCCAGTCGCAGTCCCAATCAGCCCACAACGATCAGTGGTTCGTGTCGATCTCGGTGACTGCACCGGCGGCTTGCGAGGGGCGATCTTCGGGTTCAGTCGAGATGAAGTCCCACCGTTCCCGGTAGGCGTCCATCCATCCGTCTGCAAACCCCAGCACCTCCTCGCGGAACCGCGGCATGATCCGGCGCATGGGAGTGTCGCGATGCGGGCTGCTTGCCCTTCCCGGCGCCGACAGCCACGCCATGTGAAGCCAGCAGGGCTGACAGCGGGGTGCGCCGACACGATCTGCTCATCGTGAACGCATGAGCGACGTTCCGAAAGGGCAGCCCAGCGGCCGCATACCGTCCCGTGCGCAGACGCTCCCGCGCTCAAGCCCTCCCGAAAGGCGGTCGTTTCGGGGACTCCGTTCGGCTCGTCTAATCCTCAGAACCCGGTGGTCCCGACTGCAGGCCATCCGTGCGAAGGCGGGAGAAGAGCACCATGTCCGACCGTCCACCGTGGCAGCGATCGTGTTGACGAAGGAGGCCTTCTTGCAGGAAGCCTGCTTTGGCCGCCAGGCGTAGAGAGGCGTCATTCGTCGGCTCGATGGACAACTCCACGCGCACAATACCCAGGCTATCGAACGCGTACCGGCACACCAATTCAAGCGAGCGAGTGGCGTACCCTCGACGCCGATACGGCGGGAAGACCCAGTACGACAGCTCGGCGATCTCGCCGTCGTCAGGACAGATTTCGAGCACGCAGCCGCCCACCAACCTTCGCGTCCCCGTCTCTCGGACAGCGAACGAGCGTCCGGGTCCGCCAAGTTGCCACTGCTTCTGCCAGTGTCTGATCTGGTCTGCGATGTCTCGCCTCGTGAAAGGGCCTGGGAGATCAGATCGGCGCACGTAGTCGTTATCCTCGCCGGCCCACAGTGAGTCGACGTCGGCGTCAGTGAAGCGATCCAACAGCACGACACCATTTGTGAGCAGCAACGCGTCCGGGTCCTGAGTCACGACGATCCGCTCCGCGACGATTTCAAGGACACGTACCTGTCGGAGCCGCGTGGGGGGTAGCGTTGGATTGGCTCGCCAACATCTCGGCCCCGAAAGCAGGCCATGCCGGCCGAGACCGGGTCGCCCGACCATGGTCGCTTCGCCATCGCTGGCCGCTCGTGAGGGGAGGCCAGCTGAGCGGGCCTCCCGTTGCGTGGTATGCCGGGGATTGCCGGGTCGGGATCGCCGCGTCAGATCAGGTCGGCGATCGCCTCTTTCCACGCGACCATTGAGCGGGTGACCCCGGCGTCGATGGCGGCGCTGACGACGCCAACGCCATCGAGGCAGACGCCGGCCCGCATGGTCAGGCGCTCGAACTCCGGCGCCCCGCTGAGCCGGCCCAGCTTCTCCGGGTCGCCGCGCAGCAGCGCGAAGCCGCCCAGGTCACCGCCGTGGGAGGCCAGGAGCACGCACTCGACGCTCTCAATCTCGCCCGCCGCCTGGAGCGCGTTCCAGTAGGCGACCGCTTCCTCGAACACCTTGCCCGCCGCGGCTTCCTTGCCGGCGCGCGGCGAGCCCCAGCCGATGAACAACCCGAACTCGGCCACGGAGATGCCCTCCTTTGGAACTCATCCCGCGGGTCGGTCTCGCCAGTGGCTCGGCGCGGTCCCGGCGGCCGGGTGCGGGCCGCGCGTCAAAGCCTCCCGTGTGTGTCGGGCAAGTGTGTGTCGGGCGGGCGAGGAGGAGAAGTGCCGTCGGTCACGTCGCGTCGGGGCGGGCTGCCGTGCCAGTCGACTGGACGGCTAGGCCTCGGCTAGGCCTCGGCTAGGCCCGGTGACGACCAACTGAGTGGGTCTCCTTGAGACAGCCGGGGATGCGGCTCCGGCGGTCAAACGCCCGTGCGGATCCCGGGTCGTTGCGGCCAGAGTCGACACCATGCGTGCGAACGACAGGAGCGGCAATCGACGAGCGGAGCGATGGTGGACACGACGCTGAGGCCGGCTACATTCAGTGTCCATCCCGCGGTGGTCTACCGGGCCTGATCGTCCTCAGCGTGAGGATGTGCGCCGTCACCGCAACCGCGATGGCGGCGAGCAGGAACCTGAGCCAGACGGGATCAACGGCAAGGATGCTGATCCCGATGAAGAGCCACAGCATCGCGATGGCGAAGATCTTGACGTTTAGCTTGATGGCCCGCCTGTCGCGATAGTCCCGGATGTACTCGCCCAGGAAGCGGTTGTTCACGAGCCGGTCGTGCAGGCGCGCCGAACCGCGGGCGTAGCAGGCGGCCGCCAGCAGCAGAAACGGGGTGGTGGGCAGCACCGGCAGGAACATGCCAATGATGCCCAGGGCGAGCGCCACGGTGCCGCAGATGACCAGTGCGGCCCGAGTGCCCTTGCTCACAACAAGACCCTCGTTCGGATGCGAGCCGGCCCCAGCGCTGCCGGACTCGGCCGGCCTTCGCGAGTCTCCGAGCCGAGGCCGCCGGCAATGGTGCCCTGGGTCGACTCTCAGCCGGAGCGGGACGGTCTCGCCAGTGGCTCGGCGCGGTCCCGGCGGCCGTTAGTGTGGGCCGCGCGTCAGAGCCTCCCGCCAACCGCTCACCGTAGACGGCTGTCATGCATCTGGCGAGAGGCAAACGGCCCCCGGACGCCGGGTGCGTCCCCATCCCGCCGAAGCGGAGCGGCCGCGCACCAGTAACCCTCGTCGCCCGGAGGGAGCGCTGGCTTTCGGCGGCCGATGCTCGTCATCGGCACAGTCACTCCCAGCCTTGGCACCGCTCA
>Ga0315288_10011612_pt1 | contig 11085 bp, 23 predicted proteins | sample YL17G11_20_MG_FD_203454 | JGI IMG/M metagenome (GOLD analysis project Ga0315288, IMG submission 203454) | Sediment microbial communities from Yellowstone Lake, YNP, Wyoming, USA - YL17G11_20 | ecosystem: Environmental > Aquatic > Freshwater > Lake > Sediment | place: USA: Wyoming | collected...
GTCTTAATCCGGTCTCCTACTTCCTACTTCCTACCCCCCAAAAATATTTTAAAAAAAGTGTGTTCCCCTATTGACAAGGGCGGGCTGATTATGATATACTATATATGAAGGTTAGGAAACAGGTTAGACTAAAAGGAAGTGCGATTTCGGAGTAAGTCTAAAGTCCTGCAAGTTCTTTTAAAACTGAATATGAAAGGGGGGTGAATAGTAAGATGCCATGTTTGCACGGCCCTTGAAATCAGGTTATACCTTTAAGTCAATCCGTGAAGTGAAGTTTTGTAAACTTTGCGGAATGCAGTTAACAAGAGACGAAATTAAGCTCTTGAAACTTACAAGGCAAAAAAATAGCTTATGCTTTTTTTGTCTTGTAGAAAAAAGGAAAGGTGAAACTTGAAATCAGAAAGAAGTATCACGGCTATAAATGATGAACTGCTTGAAGAAAGTTCTGAAATACTTGTCAAGCTTTTTATCATGTTACAGGAAAGCCCCAATAGTGCAAAAGACTATAAACTATTAAAAGGGCTTTTTGTTCGAGCCTTTTTAGAAGGGGCTTTAAAAAGGGATGAAATAGTAATATTTCATTCTAAAAATTGAAAGGGGGTGAAAAATAATGGCGAAAGAAACAGGAACAAGGAAAAAGATTCAGAGAAGCCCGGAAGTCGAAATTTCTGAGACGGAGGTTGAGAGGTTAAGGAAATACCAAGTCGGGGAAGCTACAATGCGCCAGGTGGGTATTGTAGCAGGGAGAAAGGTTATTAAAATCACTTACGTTGCTGTAATCACGAAGTGATTTTGTAACCCCCAAAACTAATAGACTAATTCCTTATTATAAGGTGTTGGTCTATTAGTATTTTAGAATGAAAGGGGGTGAAAAATAATGGCGAAAGAAACAGGAACAAGGAAAAAGATTCAGAGAAGCACGGAGGTTGATGAGAGGTTAAGGAAATACCAAGTCGGGGGAGCTACAATGCGCCTGGTGGGTATTGTAGCAGGGAAAAAGGTTATTAAAATCACTTACGTTGTTGTAATCACGAAGTGATTTTGTAACCCCCAAAACTAATAGACTAATTCCTTATTATAAGGTGTTGGTCTATTAGTATTTTAGAATGAAAGGGGGTGAAAAATAACATGGCGAAACAGGGGAAGGCTTCTAATACCGCCGAATTAATCCGCATAATGCGGGAAAAATTTGGCGATTTAGAAGTTAAGGCTTTTATCGGATACCAGAAACTTTCCGATGAAAATCGTAAGGGTAAAATCTTTCTTGGTAAGTTAACACAATTACCAAGAGAGGAAAAGCCCGAAGGATTTGAAAATCCCTGCCAAGTTGCAACGTTTGATGAGTTATCAATTGAGACCCGTGAAGTTATCGGGGAAATTGAAATAATTTGTCAAGCGGATTTAAGTGCAAAGCTTAAAAATTGCATGACCGGGAAAATATATGCAATTGCAGAGACAGGGACGCAAAAAATCAAGGGACGTCCTCAGCCGATGATTTGTTACACGGTTTTGGAGGTTGAGGATTAATTCACCACCAATTAATTAGGGGTATTTAATGATGTATTTAAATGCCCCTAATTTTTTTAACTTTAAGGAGAAAAAAGTGGATACTGACTGGAAAAAAATGGTGGACAAGATTAGGTGGGGGTTAAAGCCTATGAAGATAGAGGGGGAAATAATAGGCTCTAATTCCTACACTTTCAAGGGAAAAAGTGGATACACTTTTGACCTTAAACAAGAGGATGGTTCTACTCTTACAATTAATGGCCACAAGTCTATTAATAATTTTTTGTTAAAATTAGTTAAAGGTGATGCTGTTAAAATTAATTATAGGGGGGTTGATAAAAAACTTAATAAAAGAGTATTTGAAATTTATTATAAATCTTTAGCTAAAGGGGTTGACAGAAAAATTGAATAATTGCAATTTGTGCGAAATAAAGGAGAGTAAATTCAGAATTATTCTCACTTTATTTTTGTGCAAAAAATGTATTGATGAGATTAAAAATCTTAATCCATTAAAACTTTACACTTTATTACTTGGAAGTAAAATGAAAATTGAAATTGAGGAAATAAAAAATGGCGGATGAAGAGAAATCAAAATTTGATTTAATTGATAAAACAATTAATGAATTAAGAGCTTTAATTGATGCTCATTCTGGAAGGTTAAGTCTTATTGAAAAAGATATTAAAATAATTAGAAAAGAGATGTTTTTATAATGCCTTCCGATGTTGACGATATTTTAAATAAAATTGGTGCTTCTGATGATAGGGGAGAAGTAATAACTAATGATAAAGTAATTCCTTTTGAAAGGAAACAGGAACAGGAACCTGAAAAAGAAACTGTTAAAAAAGAGGAAGCATTACAGGTAGAACCCGAAGATGTTTCCAATTTACTTGAATTTATTAATAATTTTTTAGAAAAAAGAGATGATTTAGCAAAATGGAAACTTGACCCTATTGAAACTAAAAATGCTACCACTTTAATTGTAAGATTATCGGAAAAATATGGAGTTTATTTAATGACTTATGCTCTTGAAATTGAAGCTGTAGTATTTTTAATTTTCTATTATTTAGCAAGACAGGAACCACAAAAGGAAAATGAAGGATAATTTTTATCCTTCTGTTGTCGGTATTTTTGGGCATCGTGGTTATGGTAAGTCAACACTTTGCCTTGAAATATTAAAATATGCCCCGGTTAAAAGTATAATCTTAGATAGAGTTAATACTTTTGACCGGGGCATTGATATACCTAATATTGTATTTAATGAAAATTCAATTTTATTATTAAGGGAATTTTTAGAATGTAATGAAGCAAAAATGTTTATTTATAAGCCTATAAGTAGAAAAGAGCTATCATATTTTTATAATTTACTTCCTTTAATTGAAAATTGTATTATAGGAGTTGACGAAATAGCCCTTGAAGGAAACTCAAAAGGATTTTATAATGATAACTTACATGATTTAATTCATTTTGGTAGACATAAAAATCTTGGATTTATAGGAACATCTCAAAGGATAAGGAATATACCACATTCTTTTATTAGTCAATGCGATATTATTTTTTCTTTTGCTCAAACCGATTTAAATGATAGGATGTTTTTAGCGGGACATTTAAACGCTGACGAATTAATTAATATTGAAATGTTTAAATATTTGTCTTTTCCTCCTAATCAGAATATTAAAAACTGTTATAAAAAAGGGAGAAAAAATTAAAGTGTTTACTCGGACAAACGTAACGACTTTAATTATTGCCCTAATTGCTGTAATTTTATACGACAAAGTATTGAAAAAGCAATTAGACCCTATTCTTTCCAAAATATTTCCCGCTTAGTTTTTAATGAAGTTCATTCCTACTAAAATCGATTTACTTAATAGAATTATTGCTTTAGAAAAAGAAGTTTTTCCAAAGCCTAAAATTAATAAGGTGTTAAAGGTTAAAATGAAATGATGTTCCCAAACATTTATAACTATGAATATTTGGGGAGGTTAAATAATTTCAGACCTAATGCTCCTGATTCTGCACCTATTCCGAGAGTTAATAGATATAAAAGAATTTTAATGCAATTGAATGGTTGTGCTACTAATCTAACAATGATGGCCACTCCTATCGCCCATCCTGATTATCCTTTCACTTTAATTCAAAGAATTAGTCTAATTGCAAACGGAAAAGAAGAAGTTAAATTCCTTCGGGGAGCTTCCGCTTTTTATAAAGATTGTATTATTTTTAATCAAACAGGAACCAGAAGTGTAGTAGTGCCTGGCCCTGGATTGAGTGAACCTTTTGTTGGTATAATTCCTCTTAATATTCCACTTCCAAAGGCTCTTGACCCTGTTGACATGATGTTTCCGACTGTTGACCTTGTTAGTTTAAAATTAGAAGTTTTATATGGCGGACTTAATGATATTTTTCCGGGTGAGGTTGTCACTGATTATACTATTGACAATTTTTATATTGATTTGTGGGGCGAATTAAAAACTCATAAGGATATTTTAACTTCTATTTTTAGGGAAAAATGGAGTGATAGTAAAGAATTAGTAGTAAATAATAATTTTGAAATTGAGCTTGACCAGTTAGATATTTGTAGACTTTGGTTGAGAGGTTTTGAAACCGGAGCCGATGGCGAATTAACTCCATTTGATTTGGGGCTTATTGCTCCCACAGTTAAAATTGTAGCAGGGAATTTCAAGACGGACGAAATTCCTTTGCAGATTGTTCAAAATAATAATTTCAGGGATTATGGAACTGAGGGTTATGAATCCCCCAGTTTAGATGTTTTTCCTTATTATTTGTTAGATTTTGTCAAACCAGAAGGAAAATTAACAAATACTCTGGATTGTCGGAATATTAATGACCCCAAAATGTTTTTGAATATTGCCACCGTCGGACAATTAAATAATCCTTTTATTGAAGTGATGTATGATTATGTTGAGAAGGTGGCCGATAATATTAAATCGGAAACTATTTTTGTTAAGCCTATTGTCAAGAGGACCGCTGATGAGAGAGGTATTTCCTATGAGCAAAACAAGGTCATTGTTGCCCCTATTAATAAAGAGAAAAATACTTCCGTTGACTTGGAAAGTGGCTCTGGTATTGCTCTTGGCTCTACTCCCTTAGAAATATCTTAGAAATAATAAAAGGGGGTAGAATTATTAATTTAATTCTACCCCCTTTAAAAAAAATGCCTATACCTGCGCTCATTCCGGCATTAGCTAAAATATTGGGAATATTAAAAAGTATTATTGGTGGAACTCCGGGAATGAGTTTAGAATTTGGTAGCAATAATAAAATGAGTAAAGTATTAAAACAGGGCGGAAACGCTGTTGCTGAGCACGTTCACGCTGTAGGAATTAAATTTGCTGGCGAAATTGGTATTGAGCAAAATTTGAGATTGCCTTTTGCTTCTGAATTATTTAATTGTATTTTTTCTACCTTTTATAGTGGACAACAGTGGGAATTAATTTTTGTGCAACAAATTCAGGATGCTTTTACTAAAATGTTTAATTTATTTGACAAATATAAACCTATGAATTATAATCCTGATGCTTTTTTAACTTATATAATTGAATTGGGAGGCGATACTCAAATCCATTGGTGGAAGGGTTCTGGAAAGACAAAAATTCAGGGCAGATTAGGCCCTGGTAAATGGGCTGATAAGTTAAAAACCTTTTTCAAGGACGGTTATACCCCACCGGCTCCGCCACCGCCACCGCCACCGCCACCGGGAAAGGATTTTACTGTTCAAGATGCTATTAGAATATTTAATAATTTATTTCCCGAAGTTACTGACCCTGTTATTCATTTAAGACATGGAAACGGCGTATTTAATTCCCCAAATTTTTCTACTTTAAATAGTGTAATAGCTTATTGGACTACACCTTATTCTATTAATTGGAAAAATGTGATTTCTGGGGTGAAAGCAATTACTACTATTGACGATTATAACGTATTATGGAATTTACACGAAGAAAAAAATTATGATGTAAGTAATACAATTAATGAATATATTAATATGAAAAAAAGCGGTAAAGGTGGAGGGCCTATTCAAGCGGGATTTAATCCTATAATTATTTTGCTCATTGCAGGTGTTGCATTTGGAATGTTTAAAAAATCAGGATAAATAATGAAACAAACTGAAATTCCCTTACAAACTGATTTGGAAAGAAGCAAAATATATTTAAATAAATTGTGGGTTTGTAATCATATAATTGACGATTTAATTTTTAAAAATGGCCCCGGATATCCCCAATATATTAGAAAAGATTATCCGCTTAGAGGACAAACTTTAATTTTAGCTGTTACTAATTATAACAACTATATTTTAGACGCTATATTGCAGAGATTGGTAGTAACTTTTAATAGAAAAAGCTCAAAAGGAAATTCAAATATTTTACCTTTAATTTATAATTCTAAAAATTGGAATTATTATAAATTTGAAGGTTTTGATAATTATAGTATAATTTATAGGGCTTGGGGTTTAGAAGAAAATTGTAAATTAGATATTTATGAAATATTAATTGACCAATCAGAAGATATTGAAATTTATTCACATCCTATAAATAATTATAACTAAAAAAAATGCCTTTTAAAACTTTAGCAACTGCAAGCGGGAATAAGGCCCCGAAATTTGATAATTTTGAACAGGGAAAAACATATTATTATAAAATTACTTTTAATAAAGATGTATTGCAAACTTTTGCTTTATTGGGGGGTATGAATTTATTGCAATTTTTTGTAGGAAAATTAGGGGCATTAGGACTTCCTATTCCTACTCCAAAAGGGACTATGGAAATTTTTAAGGCTGATTATTTAGACGATAAAACTATTATGTTTTATTTCAGGCATAGTTAAAATGCCTTTACAGCTTATCCCTCTTTTTATATTAGGAATAATTGCAATAATTATTATAATTATAGGCGTAAAAATAACCTCCTCAGAAGTTGGAGAGGTTGTAGAAAAAATTGATGAACCCCTTAAAGAATTAAAACCTGCTATTACAATTGGTGCTGTTGTAATGCTATTAGTAGTTATGATTGTTGGATTTAAATTAATTAAAGCGGAATTTTAATTGAATGATACTTTTAGGAATTGGGATTATAATAATTATGATTTTTGTATATTTACAAAAAGATGAAATAAAAATGCCAGCAATTAAAGTAACTCAGGAAAAAATTAAAAAAATATTAAAATATGTCGGATTTTTATTGAGATATAGTAATGAAAAACAACTTGACCCAATTTTAACCTTTGCAGTTATTGTTATTGAAAGCGGAGGAAATGAAAAAGCATATAGGGAAGAACCTCAAATTAATGATGCCTCAATCGGATTAATGCAAATTTTATTTAAAACTGCTAAGTCAATCGGATATGGTGGGACAAGTCAAGGGTTATTTGACCCTGAAACTAATATCAAATATGGAACTAAATATTTGAGCAAGTGCTTTTTAGCTGAAAATGGAAATATTTATAATACTTTTAGAGCTTATAATGGCGGAACAGGTTGGAGGAACTCATCCTCTAAAGCTTTACAAATGACTGAAACGCACGCGAATAAAGGTATTGCCGTTTATGATTATTTAAAAAAGGAAATTAAATTATAATGTTTGAGAGAGTTTTTTGGAGTATACCTATTTCTGCTATTCCTTTAAGTTATCTTTTAACTAATGGAAATGGAAAAACCGACCCAATAATTGGATTGATTACAGCAGTTGCAGGGCTTGCAACAGCAATAGTCTTATTTATAAGGGAACGCAAAAAGAAATAAAATCTGCTATATAATAGGGATAGGAATTGAGGAAGAAATCTTTCTCAAATCCTGTCCCTTTTTTATTTTAAAATTCCAAATTCTTTTAACATCAAAATTTAAATCTAATTTTTTTATAACTGGCATTATTAAATTAAAATCTGTTAAATTATTTTGTGCAATCGCTTTACCTAATCCTATTCTTTCATTGATTTCAAAATTGACAATCGACCTCTTGCTTTTAATAATCTTTTTTAATATTTTATTGGCATCTTTTACATGAAACCCCCGGAATAATGAATGTCTAACCCCTTCACAATTATAAAAATATATTCCGGTTCCTACCATATATAGATTTGTAATTTTTTTAAATTTATAACAACCTAATTTAGAGGAAATTTTTAAAGGCAATTTTTTGTCGGTAATAATGCCGTCCGTAAATATAGCTATGATATTCTTTTGATATTTAAAAATATCAAAATAAATTTGCTTTCTGGTATGAGATGTAATATAGGAAGCAAAAACATAATTTAATGCCCGCCCTTCATTATCAAATTTGAAAAATAATTCACCGGAATTTTTATCATAAAAAACATCCGCAATTGAGGATGCAAATTTGCTTTCATTTTTTCTAATATAATGTTTTACATTTTGGAGTAATTTTCCATAAATAGAATTTAAAAGGATTTTCCAAATCTCATTATCTTTAGGAAATTTTAATTTATTCTGATAGATTTCTAATACTTTTTTCTTAAATATAGTTTCATTTTTACATATTAAATGGTATGCTATTTTAATATTAATTGTAGCTTTGCATAATTTTAAACAATCATAATCATTTTTATCAATCCAGATATCTTTTAAAAATCCTGTTGGATAATATGTTTTTTCATTTATTTTAATTCCGATAGGGCCTATTATAATATTAAATGGAATTGAAACATCACATTTAAAAACAGAATAATCCGCCTCTTTTAAATAAAAATCATTTATAATAGTTTCACAATTTTCAAGCGATTTAATTTTAGAAATAGCATAAGGATATGCAGAACATATATCGTAATAATATGCCTCTTTAAAATAACCCCTTTTAAAAATCTCAAATCGCCCGCCCTTATACGCTTTCATAAATTCATTATTTAAAGGGACATTAGGAATTTTTAATAATTCATTTCTGAAATATTGATATGCTATATAGCCTTGACTAATCGGCTCTGGATTTTTAATTCCAGCATTTTCTATTTTTTCAATAATTAAACGAAATAATTTTCCGCATAAAATACTATCAGTATAGCAATATTTTAACGCAGATAAAAGATTCTTTTCTAATACCCCCTCATACATTTTTATTATATTAAAATCACCTTTATTTAAATTTAGAAATCTTTTAGATGATTTTTTTAAACTTGTTTTATAAAATTGAAAGCAATCATAAAAATAAATACGAAAATTTTTATAAGTAATAACACATTTTTTTCCTTTTAAATATCTAAAGGATACTTGCTTATATTTTACCTGCAATCCGAGATTAAGTTTTTTATATAGATATTGTGGAAATATATGTTTAATTAAGGCCCCGATATCATAATCCAAATTGTAACAGCAAAATTTATTCATTTTATTTTGTTTCATCAAATCAAAAATAAAATAAATAGGGGTAGTAGACTTAGGAATATAAAAAACTCCTAAATTTTCTACCCCTATGATTTTTAACTCCCCGGTGTTTATGTAACATTCTGTATCAAATCCATTATACATTTTATTTGCCTCTTTTAGAAAAATAAGCTTCCCCGAAATGTTTAAAAATACTTCTGACTTTCGGGATTGGCATATTTAATTCTTTTGACCAGTCTTTTATTTTACCCCAATAATCATGCAACTCTTCCGGAGTAGCAAAATTTTCCCTATAAACAAAAACGCTTTTAGTCAATCCCTCAAAAATATCATCACCTCCTATTTTTAATAAATTCCTAACTTCGCTAATTTCCATGCTTAAACTTTCCGACAATGATTTTACTTTAATCCAATATTTATTCATGGCAATTTTTCTGGCATAATCAATATTCTTATACCACCTTTTCACAGAATAATCATAAGTTTTATTTTTTCGGTGTTGCAATAATTTTCTATAAACTTTTTTGCTTTCAATGCTACTCTGGGCTTTATCTATTATATCAATTATATTTCTTTGGGACAAAATAGTTTCTATTACTTCTGGTGTAAAATCTAATTGCTTTAATTTTTCCTTAATATTTCTTTTAGCAATATTTTGAATTCTTTTGCTATGTTTGGAAATTTCAATATATTTTTTAGCAAGCTTAGGCTTTAACTTATTTATATAATAATTTTTCTTTTCTCTTTCATAAATTTCATTTTTAACTCTTGCATTAATAGCTCTTTTATCGCCCTTTTTTACTTCACCAATTCTAATTAAAGACGCTATTCTTTCTCTCCTCCAAACAGAGCGAGTAAGATATGGAATAATTTTTTTCTGTTTTTTATTAGGCATTAAAATTTTAAATTAAATAATTAAACTGGATTTTTAGGGATAATACTTATTTTAGTTTTATACTTTGGAGGTGCTACGGCGGATTTATTAGTAATTAAAAAATACGCTATTAATCCAGCGATGATATACCAGTATTTTTTTAACATTACATCATTTTCCGGGCTTTTTGAAACATTGAATTAATTTCCTTTTTTAATTGCTTAACATCATTCAAGGCTTTTTTGTGCAGTTTTGTTAATATTGATTTTCTGGAAGTCCCTTTTGAGATTCCTTTCGGACGGCCTCTTTTTCTACGCATATTTTCCCTTTTTTATTTCTTTTTCTATTTTATCAATAAAAGGTATTACATCTTCAAAATAAGAATTTAAAATTTTAGGTTTCTTTTTAGGTTTTAACGCTTTAATTATGTAAGTAAAATAACTTTCTTTATTTTTTGTCATTACTTGAACCCTTGAAACTATAAAATAAAAAAACTTATTATAAGGCTGTATTAAATTCCATGTTCTTTCAAATTCATTATAAGTCATTATTTAACCCCTAATCTAATACATCTTGAATGAACATTATACATTTTATTAGATAAGTTTCCTTTGATTTTTTTCATGTTTAACCTTTTCTCTGGATTTGTAATTGCTTTAATGTTCCCTCAATTATCAAATCTACTTTATCTATAGTATCAATTTTATCGGTAAATTCAATCATTCTTAAAATATGCTCTATTAAATTTACATCATTTGAATTATCAATTAGAAATTTTAAATATTGTTTCATATTATCATAAATATAATCGGGAGGACTTTCTCTGAAAAGCATTTTAATTATCCTTTATCTAAAATTGTTCTTTGTTTTAAAGCTATTGAAACAATTAAATTTTCTTTTTGAACTCTTGACAAATCACCTACACCTAAAATACTAACCGATAATATTTTTAATTCATTAATAGTATCGGCTTGTTTTATAGCTTTAATAAAATATTCTATGTTTTTCATTTTAATTTTCCTTTACAATTAAAAGTGTAATTCCTGTTTTAGTTACTGTATAGTAAATTTTTGAAAAAGTCTCAATATTAATTATTTGAAATTTTGATAATTTAAAATTTAATATTGCAAATATAGCTAAAAAAGATATTGTATCTAATTGCTTAAATGTTTCCATTTTAATTTTCCTTTATTAAATTGTTTAAAAAAATCGGGGGAGGTTGTGAAAGAGGGTGAACCCTTAAAGCAACCCCCCCCTCAGTCAAGGGAACGCTCGCCCCCCCTTGACCTTCACTATAATTATAACAGAATTGACTTGCTCTTGTCAATAGCCGGATTAGGAATTAAGGATTAAGAC
>Ga0315288_10011614_pt1 | contig 11085 bp, 11 predicted proteins | sample YL17G11_20_MG_FD_203454 | JGI IMG/M metagenome (GOLD analysis project Ga0315288, IMG submission 203454) | Sediment microbial communities from Yellowstone Lake, YNP, Wyoming, USA - YL17G11_20 | ecosystem: Environmental > Aquatic > Freshwater > Lake > Sediment | place: USA: Wyoming | collected...
TGGTCTTTTCTGGAAGCGGTGGATGTCGCGGTTGACAGCAAGGACAGAGTCTATGTGTTCTGCCGGGGCAAGCACCCCCTGATCGTGTTCGACCCTAAGGGCAACTTTATGGACTCATGGGGTGAAGGTCAATTCAAGCGGCCTCATGGAATCACCATTAGCCCTGATGGCAGCCTCTACTGCGTGGATGATGGTGACCATGTAGTCCGAAAATACACCCCCGAAGGGAAGCTGCTTATGACCCTGGGGTCACCTGGTCAGGCGTCCCCCTTCCAAGAGGGATTACCCTTTAATCGCCCCACAAAAGCAGCCTTCGATCCCAAAACTGGCGATTTATATGTGGCCGATGGCTATGGCAATTCCCGGGTTCATAAATTTTCTCCGGATGGGAGGCGCCTGTTCTCCTGGGGCCAGCCGGGCTCCGACCCCGGGGAGTTCAACCTTGTTCATAGTATTTGCACCGATAAAGAGGGATATGTGTATGTGGCCGATCGGGAGAATCACCGGGTTCAGATATTCGACTCCCAAGGGCGTTATATGACCCAGTGGAACAACATGCACCGTCCATGCGGCCTGCATATCAGTGGCAATGGGGAGCAATTGTGTTATGTTGGAGAACTCGCCCCATCGCTGATGATCAATGAGAATTTCCCCAATTTGGGCCCCCGGATCAGTATCTGTAATTCAAAGGGAAAACGCCAAGCCCGACTGGGCGACATACGGCCTGGGGAGAAACCTGACCAGTTTTGGGCTCCCCATGGCATGGCCACAGACTCCCATGGAAACCTGTATGTGGCGGAAGTCTCCTGGAGTTTCACCGGCAGCAAACTCCATCCACCCCAGGAATTGAACAGCTTCCGCAAACTGGTAAGGGTAAAATGAGTTTGCTGAAAGCTGGCCTGGGGTGTCAGTGTTAGATTATAGAGCAGGAACAATCGCACCTGAAAGGTTTGGGCAGTGTAGGGCCAACCTGGATGCTCATTGTCCAATCTCCTTGAATTTAACCGCTCAATTGTGAGAACTTTCCTGAATTCATGCTATTGACAAGGCGATGGGCTTAAGATAGCATAAATGAAGGGGCGGTATGGTGCCCGAGCAAAATCTGACCACAGAGGGCCCAATGCCGTTTAGCCGTAACCAAAAGAAACGAAAACTCATTATTAGCTTGCTGCTTAAGGTACTTAAAGATTTTTGCTTCATAAGATCTTTAGAAATTGAACGCCAGTAATAAAGGGCGCTCTTTCATTTTCAGCGAAAAAAAGCCAACCCAGAAGATTTCTCTGGCAATACCCCCACATTGGGAAGTAGTAAGGAAGTGGTGGCAATGAAGAGATGTTGTCTTTTGTTAATGGGTGCCATTTTCCTCGCCTTGGCTGTGCCTACTTATGCCGATCAGGCTGCCGAGGAGATCCTCGATGCGATTGTCAAGATACGGGCGATTGTTCCAAAGGAAGCACGCACCGCGAGTACCCTCGGGACAGAACGGGAAGGGCACGGCGTGCTCATTGATTCCAAGGGATATATTCTTACGATCGGCTATCTCATTGTAGAAGCCGAGACCATCGAAGTATTTGGGCCTGAAGACAAACCCATCAACGCCACTTTTGTTGGCTACGACCACAACACTGGCTTTGGTCTATTGAAGACAGACAAACCTCTTGATGTAGGGCCCATGAAGCTGGGTGATTCGTCAAAAGTCAAAGAAGGTGACCCAGTTCTGGTAGCGGGCCATGGGGGTAAAGACTCGGCTATAGGTGCCCGGGTCATTGGCCGCAGGGAGTTTGCCGGCTACTGGGAGTATCTACTCGAGGATGCCATTTTTACCGCGCCAGTTTATGCCAATTTTGGCGGAGCTGCGCTGATCGGCCGCGACGGACGCCTCCTGGGCATCGGGTCTCTTTTCACTCAGGTGATCATCCAGGGTTTTGGTTCCATTCCCAGTAATATGTTTGTGCCCATCGATCTCCTTACTCCGATTCTTTCTGACCTGATGAGGACCGGCCGTTCCAGTAAAGCACCCAGACCCTGGTTGGGGATAAACGTGGAAGAGGCCCACGGGCGGGTCATCATCACCCAGGTCACCCAGGGAAGTCCCGCGGAGCGAGCGGGCCTGCAATCCGGCGATCTCATCCTTACGGTGAATGGAAAGCCAGTGAATGGGCTGGCTGATTTTTACCGTAAAGTTTGGGCACTTGGCAGTGCAGGGGTTGATGTTCCCCTCAGCGTTCTCCAGGGAATTCGGATCCGCGACCTATCTGTGCACTCTGCCGACCGTTACCAATTTCTCATGCTCAAACCAAAAAAGATTGCCCAAGGGGGACCGTTCTTATTTGATGGTGGGGATGGGCGGACGTCGAGAAGCGGTCTAGAAGGAAAAATGTAGGCTATCCATTCGAGACCCCATGGCAAAAGTGTTAATTTCCATCCGCTGAGTAAAAGAGTTCTCTTCCATTCATTTTCCTATTTGGAGAAAGATCTTTTGGTGAAGATTGCTCGCCTCAGTTCCGGAATAAAATTGAATGGGCAGGGCAGGCCCGGACATTTTCGCGACCGAACTCTCGCCTCTTGGTCGACAATTTTTCGGAGTTTCCCAACCCAATCTTCAAACCCCAGGTATTTTGAGAAATGCAGAATTGCAATATGGAGGCAACTGAAAGTCTTATTCCAAGGCTTCAGGGGCTATCTAGATGGGAATCAACTCCTGGGTGGAATGCCCGGCAGGGGGATATCAGCTATTTCGCTCATAAAGGGCGATTGCCAGATCTACAATAGGAGCTTGATTTTCGAGTTTTGCATGCCAGGCCGCTGGGATGGCTTCAATGCCGAGATAAGCCCCAGAAATGGCACAGGCCATAGCGCCCAGCGTATCCAGGTCCCCACCGTTCAACACAGCGCAAAAGAGACATTCAGCGAACGATTTTGGATGACGGAGAAATGAATAGATCGCAAAAGGCATGGACTCATGAACCGCCACTGTGCGCCCGAGCTTATTTCCCGCCGCTTGCGGAGGAGTCTTCTCGGCTAGTATCTTTTGGACGAGGATCATTTTTCTCCGAATTTCCGGGGTGCGAGCAAACTCTATCAGCCCTTGGACGAAAGTTTCCGATGAAAAGGGTTCTTTCGGGTCCATGGTTACGGCCTGCGCGATCGCCCGGGCCTGTACGGCCGCTCCGTCCATTCCCACTGGATGAGCATGAGTTACCTCCGCCGAAGCGCGGGCATGTTCATAGAGCTGAGCCGACTTGTGGAAGAACAGCCCGATGGGAACGATGCGCATGGCCGCGCCGTTGCCGAGGGAACCGGAACCGCCGAAAAGCGTGTGTGCTGCGTCGGGGTAGGACATCCCCGATCTCTCGACCAGGGCAAAGAGGGTGGGGGGTCCTTGAGCATAGCCTCGCCAGGGCTCGCGCGAGTAATTGCGATTCAGGGTGTCTCCCAGGTCCTTCTGGTTGATTCTCTCCAGGTTCTTGACGGATTCTGCAAGTCCTATCGCCATAGCGGTATCGTCCGTGTATGAAAGTTCTTCCAGGCGGTTAACCTGGGCCAACAACAGCGATCTTTCAGGATACCCATAGGCAATTTCTCCGATGGCATCGCCCAGGGCACTACCAATCATTCCCCCAACATACTTTTCCTTTAAACCGGACCCCATGCCCGGGGTCCTCGATTTAAGTTTACCTTCGGTCATAAAATTGTTGAAGAGAAGGAAATTAGGTCCATGATCTGTTTAAGGGGGAAAACCAAGATAGAGGGTGCAAATTTTGGGTGATCACTCGATAAAGGGGTTATGGAGACGTTCATTTTTGATGGTCGAGGTAGGCGCAAAACCATAATTGTGGCCGGGATAAACGATCGTCTCATCCGGAAGGGTGAGGAGTTTGGTTTTGATCGACCGGAGCATGAGCGGCCACGAACCCCCAGGGAGGTCGGTCCGGCCTACGCCCCCAACAAAGAGAGTGTCACCCGTAAACACAGCCTGATCCAGGTGAAGGCACATTCCTCCCGGAGAGTGCCCCGGGGTATGAAGGACTTTAAGAGTTAGATCGCCGACTCGAATTAAATCCCCGTCTTTGACGGTCTCATCCGCCGGGGGAGAAGACCGGCCCCCGAACATTAAAAGCATGCTTCGAGGGATACGGGTGAGCGACGGGGCATCCTCTTCATGAATGATGATCTTGGCCCCGGTCTTCCGCTTCATTTCCTCATTGCCCATGACGTGATCCACATGAGCATGGGTATTCAAGATATATTTAATGATGATCCTTTTCTGGTCAGCGAGGGCAATGATCTCGTCTACATCACCGGCCGGGTCGATGACCACCCCATCCCCCCCGGATTCCCCGCCGATAAGGTAAGCAAATACAGAGAATCTTCCAACTTCGAGTTGTTTCAGAAACATCTTTCCTCCAACTATTTCCTTAAGGGTACCCCGATTTTTGGGCAAAATTTGACCACCGGACAGGTTGGACACTGAGGTTGTTGAGCCCTGCAGACTTTTCTTCCGTGGAAGACGAGCTGATGACAGGCCATGGTCCAGCGCTCTCGGGGGATGACTTTCATCAACTCGAATTCGATTTTATCCGGGTCATCCGACTTGGCCCAGGCCAGTCGATGGGTGACTCTTTTGACATGGGTATCTACAGCGATGGCCTGCTGGCCGTAAGCGTTCCCCAGGATGATGTTGGCCGTTTTCCGGCCCACGCCGGGAAGTGAAGTTAGGTCTTCGAGGCTTTGGGGGACCTGGCCATGGAATTTTTTTACGAGCATCTCGCAGCAACCTATGATGCTTTTGGCCTTGTTGTGGTAGAAGCCCGTGGGACGAATTTCATCTTCAAGGGTTCGCAGGTCAGCCCCGGCGAAATCCGCCGTTTGGTGATATTTTTTAAAAAGGTCCTTGGTAACCAGGTTCACCCGCTCGTCCGTGCATTGCGCGGCTAAGATGGTGGCAATGAGCAGCTGGAGGGGGTCTTCAAAGTGCAGAGTAACCCGGGCATCCGGATATTCCTTCTCCAGGATATTCAGGACCTTCAATGCCTGCCCCGACATTTTCATTTTTTCTTGACTTCTTCCTCAACTCTGCCCGAGGTAGGTTTTCCCATAATCGACGGTCGTCAGGGGTTTCCCATCACGGATGGCTGAGGCGCTTCGGACCTCTCCGATGCAAAGGATATGATCTCCGGCCTCCATCGTGGAGAAGACGCGGCATTCCCAGGAGGCCAGAGCAGCTTTGAGGAAGGAGGCGCTTCTCTGACCAGTTTCGACGAAAAGCTCGGAGAACCTGGGCTGAGAGATTGGGGTTTTAAAAAGAGCCACCAATGGTTTTTGTTCGATTCTCAACAGGCTAAGGGAAAAGAAACCGCACTCCCGGAGAACAGTTAAAGCATACCGGTTGCGGTGGAGAGCGGCCATCAGCAGGGGAGGGGAATAGGAAACCTGGGAGACCCAGGAGACGATCATGGCGCAGACTTCCGCTCCGCGCTTCGTTGTCAAGACGTATATGCCGTAGGGAATAAGACGGAAAGCCTCGGCCATTTGTGGGTCCATTCGTTCACTCCTCGGGCGGATTCTTCTTCTATTCTTAAGGGAAGCACGAGAGCAAAGTCAAGCTTTTTCTAGTGAATTAAATCATATAAAATTGATGGTCTCGTAAAAAGTCGTCACTCCGGTGAAAACCGGAGTCCAGAGAATTTATAACTATTTGAAAAAAATGGATTCCGGCTTTCGCCGGAATGACAGAAAACCGAATTTTAAGACTTTTTACGATTTCATCAAAATTAGTAATCTATAAAAAGACAAGGAGAATATTTTCCCAATTCTTATGGTGTAATTTTTTTTGACGAAACTTTAATGAATTTGGTAGAATTTAAGTCGATCAGGCGGCGGACAGGAGGGAAAGAATGCGCAGAGCAGAAAGCGCCCTGGGTTTGATCGGCTGCACCCCCGTGGTCCGGCTCAGAAGATTGCCGCAGAAAGAAGATGCTGCAATCTGGGCCAAGCTGGAATCCTTCAACCCCGGAGGTTCTGTAAAGGACCGCATCTGTTTGAGCATGATTGAGGCTGCGGAAAAGGAAGGGAAAATCCGCGAGGGGACGACGATCGTGGAGCCGACCAGTGGAAACACCGGGATCGGCCTGGCTATGGTCTGTGCAGTCAAAGGATACCGTTTGATCCTGACGATGCCGGAAACGATGAGCGTAGAACGCCGGGCCCTTCTGGCCGCCTATGGAGCACAGCTGGAATTGACCCCGGGGAATGAGGGAATGAGGGGGGCCATCCGGCGAGCCGAAGAAATCGTCGCGAAGAACGCGGGATTTTTTATGCCCCAGCAGTTCAAAAACCCGGCTAACCCGCAGGTCCATCGGGAGACTACGGTCAAGGAGATCCTTTCCCAGATCAGGGAGAAAATCGATGCGTTTGTGGGCGGAGTGGGGACAGGGGGCACGATCACAGGAGTGGGTGAAGTACTGAAGAAAAAGCTGAGCCAGGTGAAGATCGTGGCCGTAGAGCCAGCTCGTTCTCCCGTGCTCTCCGGGGGAAATCCCGGACCCCATAAGATCCACGGGATCGGTGCGGGATTCGTTCCCGAGGTCCTAAACACTTCGATCATTGACCAAATTATTGCCGTCCAGGATGAGGAGGCCGCCAGCACTGCCCGGCGATTGGCCAAAGAAGAAGGGCTTCTAGTGGGCATCTCTTCCGGGGCGGCAGCGTTCGGCGCCCTCCAGGTGGCCAGGGACCTGGGGCAAGGGAGGACGGTGGTCGTCCTTCTGCCAGACACCGGGGAAAGATACCTGAGCGGGGGGTTGTTTAGGATTGAGGGAGAGGGAAAAAAAGGAAAGGAAGGATGATGGAAAAGGAAGGGATCGTAAATGCCGAGGAAAAAGGGACCACCGGCAGCTTGCCTTGGGTCCTCCAGGAGAAATTAGAAAAGGCCAGAAAGATCCTTCGTGGGCTGGGCTCAGTTTTGGTGGCCTTTTCTGGAGGGGTGGACAGCACACTGCTCCTGCATATCGCCCATGAAGAATTGGGGGACCGGGCCATGGCTTTGCTGGCTTCTTCCCCCACTTACCCGAATTTTGAAATCCTCCAGGCCAAAAGATCCGCCGAGCAGATGGGTATTCGGTACATTGAGGTTTTATCCAAGGAACTAGAAATTCCCAGCTTCACCTGCAACACACCCCGCCGCTGCTACTACTGCAAAAAGGAACTTTTCGAGCTTTGCCAGAAGAAAGCGGAAGATCTCGGCTTGAAGCACGTGGTCGATGGGTCCAATTATGACGATCTGGGGGATTATCGCCCGGGGATGGAGGCGGCCCGGGAGCTCGGCGTGCGTAGCCCCTTGATGGAAGCCAGGTTGACCAAGGAGGAGGTTCGGGAGCTAAGTCGGTGGATGGGTCTGCCCACCTGGGACAAACCTTCCTTGGCCTGCCTTTCTTCTCGGTTTCCTTACGGAACGGAAATCACCCCTGAACGCCTCGAACAAGTGCGGAGGGCGGAAGAGCATCTGCGCAGCCTGGGATTCCGGCAGCTGCGTGTGCGCTACCATGGAGAATTAGCACGGGTGGAAGTGGAAGGAAAGGAGATCGACCGTTTGCTCGATGAAAAGCTCCGGCAGCAAGTCGTCCGCTTTTTGAAAGAGGTGGGATTCGTTTATGTGACCTTGGACCTGCAAGGTTACCGTACCGGCGCGATGAATGAAAGCTTAAATCTGCAAAAAACCCAAAATTCGAGGGGCTGAAAAGGGAACAAGGACAAAATGGTGGAAGGGAGGAAGGTCGTGCTCATGGGCCTTTTTGCGGCGGTGGCTGGGCTCCTCTCGGGAGTTCACATCCCGATCTGACCAACTAAGGTGGTCCCTTTCCAACATATGTTAAACGGCGTGGCGGGAGACTTGATAGGTCCTTAGTACGGAGTTCTCGCCGCCCTTATCGCCGGGATCATTCGAAATACCATCGGGACGGGAACGATTTTCCTTTCTTTCGAGGAGCAAAACGGGTTTTCTACCTTTTCTCTCGGGTTACGCCGCCCAGGGTTTGTGGAATGAAGTCTCCCTCTACCTGCAAGCAAGGAGAGGGGAGAATTTGTTGTCGTCGGTCGAGGGGGTTCTACCTTGGTCATGAATAGTTGCCACGGCAGATTTTTCGGGGCCAGTGCCTTTAGCGGCCAAGAGCGAAAACAGATGGAGGTTCTGATGTCCCGCCGCGACCTGGTCTTGCACCTCCCTTCGGTCATCACCCCGGCCATTTGAGTTTTCCTCCAGTCCCAACTCAGAAAACCCCTCCCGGGTAACCTGCCCGCAGAAACGGGTGGATGAAGGGCAGCAAGCTAGTTCGGAACCGTTTTGCCCTTCCTCGCCGATCTAAAAATATTTTCTTGACGGAGGGGAATCCTCTGTGATATTTTGAAAATGAAATTCAAAATCATTTATTTCACTCATGGACAAATTCACTGGATTACGTTTCCACCAACTTTTAAAGGAGAGGGGTCTCAAGACCACCCGGCAGCGCGATGAGATTGTGCGGACGTTTATGGAAGCCGGGTCACACCTGAGCGTGGATGAGCTCTACCAGAGGGTGCGCCAGAGGAACTCGCGGATCGGGTATGCCACAGTCTACCGCACGTTGAAGCTAATGGCTGAGAGCGGGTGGGCCTCTTCTCGCCAATTTCGAGGGCGAATGGCCCGCTTTGAGCATCGCGCCAAAGGAGAACATCATGACCACCTGATCTGCCTTTCCTGCGGTAAAATTGTGGAATTTGCGAGCGAGCGCATCGAAGCTTTGCAGTCGCGGATAGCCCGCCGAGAAGGCTTTCGGATCTTCGATCATGAATTGGAGCTTTACGGCCATTGTTCTGCTTGCGCTCCCAAAGGGGAGGGTAGCGCAAGGGGAAAGCAAAGGAAAACAGGACATGGATAAGCAGGCCAGAACCGAGCCTTCAACCGGAGAAGCGATTGAAAGAGTGGCCCTAGTAGGGAACCCCAATGTGGGGAAAAGCGTAGTCTTCGGATGGCTGACCGGGCGATACGTCACGGTTTCTAATTATCCAGGGACAACGGTGGAGGTTACCCAAGGAAACTCCAAAATGGGAGGGCGGAGAAGATTGATCGTGGACACACCGGGAATCAACAACCTCATTCCCATGTCCGAAGACGAACGGGTGACCCGGGATATCCTTTTAGAAGATGGGGACTTGAAGGTCATCCAGGTTTGCGATGCCAAGAACCTCCGCCGCGGCTTGTTGATCACCGTCCAACTTGCCGAGATGGAAATACCCGTCCTCCTGGTCCTGAACATGGCAGATGAGGCCAAGGAACGGGGGATTTCGATTAACCATCAGGATCTTTCCAAGTTGTTGGGGATACCGGTTCTCTCCACAGTGGCCACTCGCAGGAAGGGTCTGGATGGATTAGTAAGAAGTCTGGGGAAAGATCAGGTCCCTAAGCTTCATTTGACCTACTCCCCGGAGTTTGAGGAAAGGATTGAGGCAATCGAAAAGCTCCTTCCAGAAAAGCAAAAAGGGAAAAGGGCACTGGCTCTAATGGTCCTGGCCGGGGATGAAAGCCTTCAAGATTGGCTTCATTCCAGGCTGAGCGAAGGGGCCATCCACAAAATGGAGGAGATCTGTGCGAGACATCTATGTGAAAAGGAGTTGAGAAACCATTCGCTCAAAAGGCGGAACAAAAATTGCTTATAATTCTAAAAATCCCCAAAAATCCTTCTAGGAGATAGAACTCCCGGTGTACTTCTTCGGGGCCATCCGCAAAAAATATCTGCTCTTCGTAGTGGCATTTGTTTCTGCTATGTTCTTTTTTACCATTTTCGGGGGGCGGGGTTTAATTCAGATTTACCACTTGAAAGAGGAGAAGGAGAGGATCAAAATCGTCAATGTACGCTTGCGGGAAGAAAACCAGAAGCTTGCCGAACAAATAAAACGGATGAAGCACAGCAAGGAAGAAGTCGAGAAAATTGCCCGCGAAGAACTGGGGCTGGTTAAAAAAGGAGAAGTAGTTTATCAGTTCGAGCGATGATCCCATGCCCCAACCCCTTTCTTCTGGGGATCTCCAGTCGCTCTACTCGCGGGGATCCTTGGTCTTTTGGTTATTTTTGAGTTCATGTTTGTAAGCGAATGGTTGAAGGGTTTACGCAATCCTAAGCGGGAGCCTTTAACTATTTAGAGTAAAAAATCTTTTAGCCAACCCGTGTCAAAATTGACTCAGGATGACGGAAAAAATGGCACAGGTGAGTTCAAAATTGCACACGAATTGGTTCTCCCCTTGATCGCCGCTCACCTCGGTGGGAAAAGAAACTCTCTGGCTGAGCCCAGGAATCGCCCCCTGTTTTCTAAAAAACTCTTTAAATAAGCTTAATAAAATTGGATAGTTAAATAAATTTTAAGAAATATAATTATATATAATTTTGATTAATTATAATTAATAAAAAAATCTTGATCCTTTTCATCCCCTGTGGAATTATTTTTGCATACCAGACATCTAGGTTTTTAATTCACAAGGATTGTCAATTTTCCTAATACAGGCCTTGGAAACACAAATGAACTCGCTCAAAAAGTACCGCGAAAGGCTTTTATTGAGCAAGGTAGAACTGGCCAGGAAAGCGGGCATCTCCACATTGACTATCGACCGGGTGGAAAAAGGGAAAAAATGCCGCCTGGAAACGAAACGGAAGATCATTCTCGCCCTGGGTTTGAAGTTGTCGGAAAGAGGAAAAATTTTCGGAAATCAGAGATAGAAACCTATTCTCCAGACTCGCTTGCCCAAACCATGAATGAATGAAGGATAGAGGCCAATATGGAACCTTGGAAGAGTGAAACGAAAATTGAGAAAGGGAGAAAGGGAGGAAGGTGAATCATGAGGCAACGGATGTTCCTTGCGGCCCTCCTGAGCTTGATAATGGTGAGCTTCAGCTTTCCAGCGGATGAAGGATTAGCTTCTGGGCGTTTGCTCACAGAACAGGAAGCAGCTACCGAAAAATTCATCTCCAGCTTGGAGGCTACTCTAGCCCAAAAATTTTTTGATTACCGCAAGCGACCTATTGTTCGGGTGGCCATCTTTGAATTTACAGACGAGGC
>Ga0315288_10011615_pt1 | contig 11085 bp, 26 predicted proteins | sample YL17G11_20_MG_FD_203454 | JGI IMG/M metagenome (GOLD analysis project Ga0315288, IMG submission 203454) | Sediment microbial communities from Yellowstone Lake, YNP, Wyoming, USA - YL17G11_20 | ecosystem: Environmental > Aquatic > Freshwater > Lake > Sediment | place: USA: Wyoming | collected...
TCTTTGCCGCCTGCATCAACGCGAGCGAGCAGAAATCCTTGGCCAAAAATTAAACGTGGAACTCGTGCTGCTCAATGCGGGTGAGAAACAGTCTTGGATGCAGGCCCGCATGGACAAGGGCTTCTCCTTCGTCTACCGCAAGGCCCACGTTCCCGGTGCTACCTACCGCGACGGTACCCCGGAGCGTGAGCGCAACGTGGAAGTAGAGTGCATTGAAACCGGTGAAGTCTTTCGCTTTCTCTGGGGCTGATTTTTGCTGTTGGTAAGGGTGACCGTCGAACGGTTGCGGTTACATTTTGCTGTTGGTAAGGGTGATGAAAAGCGCTAGATTGTACATTGTATACTAGAGCCAGTAAGTAGCTGATAATGAGCAACGACCGCTAAATAATTACTGTTGACAACCAGAAAAATTACAAAACAAAGCCAAACCGCCCAAGCTATGAAAAAGAAAGGTCAATGTCCCTACTGCAAAGGCACCGGCAAGCAGCCGAAGCAAAGCGCCAAGGCACCCGCCTTCAAATGCCATAACTGCAATGGCAGCGGCAAGCGCAAGCACTTCGAGATGATCTTCTGGCGCTATGACCAGTTCCCCTTCCTGATCGCCTCACCGGGCTTCTTGGAAGACAACGGCATGGCTTACGTGCCCGCTTACCAACGTCACTTCCGCCCCATCAAGGTGTTGCCATTGGACGAGGGCAAAGCGCTATGGAACGAGATGGAATGCCTCCAGTGGCGGCGCGACCTTATGCTGAAGTCTTTTAATGCGGGCTGGAAAGCGCGGCTCAACCGATTGGCCCCGTGGCGCAAGGCCAAGTAAAAATATTAGGCCAAAATGCAACTATACATTCAAATAGACTCGAACACGGTCTTCAAAAAAGGCGACATCATTGCGAATATCTGTGAGGTCTGCACATCATGCGACGGCGACAGGTCATCATTTGCGAACCATGCGAGAATCGTGCTTCGCCCGATTGACGCCGAAGTAGCTGTAACCGAACAACGAAAACTCTTATCCGCGAGACTAAGGAGAATGGCCGATGAACTCTTGGCCTAACACTCCTTTGGCTTGTAAAAAATAATGTTGACTTTTCAATTTACTAGCTTAAACTCAGGTATATGAGTGAGACAAAACTGAACCTAGCCTTGATACCGCACCCGGACTACATCCCGGCCAGCTTGAATGTGCTAGCGCTTGGCGTCGCCCGCGCCGCCCACCTAAACCAAAAGCGCTGGGGTGGTCAGCCTTACATCATCCACCCGGTCGCGGTCGCGGCCAGATTACCGGGCCATCTACAAGTAATCGGCTACCTCCACGACGTGCTCGAAGACAACGCAGCGGAATACCCGCTCACCCGTCTCAGCGAACTGTTCCCCGTCTGGGTCGTGGAGCGCGTCGTGGTGCTCACCAAGCTGCCCGACGAGAACTACGACGACTACATCCTCCGCGTCGCCCAAGACCACACCACCCGGCTCGTGAAGATCGCCGACCTGTTCGACAACCTCAAAGACATCAAGCCCGGCTCCCTGCGCGACAAGTACCGGCTCGCGCTCCGGCTGCTGGGGGTAGAACCATGAATCAGAACCAAGGCAGCGCCACAAAAAGGGCGCCGCGCCAGTTTACCCGCAACAACAAGGCCAGCGGAGATTTGGTAACGTGGGGACTGGCCGACATGCAGCCAAAGAAAAGAGCAGTCCGATTCAGATGCACGCCGCTCAAAGTTCACACTCACATCTGGTTATTTGGAACTGACAACGCGGTTTGCACTGAGTGTGGTCTAACCATTCCCAAAGCACAGGCGCAACAACAAGCGCAAACACAGGAACAGATTGTAGCCCAAACACAGCTATGAGCCAAGAAACCTACCACCGAACGCCGAAAGCGGCGGCTGTAAAGCATAAGTATGCTGTGGCAATAAAAAGGGCCACACATCTCGGCAGACGCCTTAGCGTGCGCGGCACCTGCGAGAAGTGCGGCACGCTAACCAACTGGGTCGTAAACGTAATGGGACGTGTGGACGCTTACTGGTGCGGCTGCGACTAACTTTATGAACAAACTAGACAAGGCTGAACAGCACTTCCGGCGTCTGGGTGCCCTGATCGAAATAATCGACAGAGCCAAGGAAGCAGAAGACGAAGCATCCAACATTGGTGGCCAACTTAAAAAACTGCTTGGCCCTGTGATCGAAGACTGGAGTGGCCCGAATGACCCAAACTGGCTCAGCTATTGGGACGATGTTCTCGGCGAACCCCGTGAATCCCGCACGTGGGACAAAGATGTCGATGAACTTATGGCGACCCTCCGAGCAAAAGCAAACGCCATCGCCAAACTGTCAAATAAAGAGCGTGCTCTCTTGGGGCTGGACGAGCGCGGAAACAAGGTTGAGGTATGAGCCAAGGCGTTTCATGTAAGTGTGCCGAGCACAAAAAGCCCGTCAGCGAGCGCCGCTGGGTCGTGATCCAGCGCAACTCGCGCTGCTCGGCCTTCGACGGCTACCAGCACATGTCCTCCGATTACTCCGCTGTCCAGTGCCACATCTGCGGCATGGTCTGGCGCACCAAGGCCGACTTCGTGAGCAGCCTGCGCGACGGCAAGAACCTGTACGATCTACCGGCAGAACTCCGGCCCATACCATGAGTTCCGGCTATAATGGCATTCCCATCCGCGAGGTCGGCAAGACCCGCATCAAGCTCGCGCAACTACTTGAGCGTGTGACGGGTTGCCTTGTCGAACCGCACAAAATTTTGCGCACGAACCCGTATCACCGGAAGTGGGAGGACTGCTGCGCGTGGGACTGCTGGGCTACCCGCTCCGGCACCCCACCACAGAGGGTTCACATCTACTCGTGGGACACCATGACCGAATGCGCCCGGCGCGGTATCGTCCTCGTCTACGCGCCCGACCACTACAACTACAACCCGCTCGACATGGAAGTCTGTGTCGACGAACCAAAATGAATGAACCGTTGCCCCTCTACCCCGGTGCCCGCGCTTGCATCCAATCTGGTTGGTGCTGTCGCCAAGGCCCATGCCCGTATGGGACGTGGGACACTGAGCGCCACCAGTGCATCCACTTAACGAAAGACGACCATTGTGCCATCTACCGAGAAATCCTTGCCACTGATCCCCGTAACTGGAACCTCGCTCCAGCCTTCGGCGCCGGGTGCTGTGCATCCCTTAACCCTCGACGGGCAGCCATGCTCAAACGCGACCCTCATCTCCTTGGTCGCCATCTGCTCCGGCCTGATGGCGGAAACACTGAGCGAGGACGCGATGTTCCTAGCACTGGCGCGAGCGAAGCGCGAAGCGCTGACAATGGGAGTCGATCCGGCGGATTACCAACACGTCAGGGAATTGATCCTGAAGCGCTGGGTAGCCCAACGGTCACGTAATCCACTCAATAGTTTGTTCTAACGACCCAAGCTCAGCGACTGCCGCCGACAGGCAGCGTGGAGCGCAACCAAAGGAAACAAAATGAAGAATAACATGGAACGTAAGAGCGGGGCGGCAGTTCGCGCATGGTTAGCCGTCATTCTACTGGCAACCGGCTGCACTGAAAACCAACGTGCTCGGTCATTCGGTGGAACATCAACACATGAACTGCCGCCAAACAGCAAACTCGTCACGGCCACATGGAAGCAAGACGACCTCTGGATGCTGACTCGGCCAATGCACACCAACGACACGGCGGAGACGTATGAGTTCCGTGAGTCGTCGTCGTTCGGGCTGATGGAAGGCAAGGTAATCATCAAGGAGCGCCGATGACGGCTAACGACCAAGCTCTGCCGCAGGGTGGGGCGAAGAAAGGCAACGATGAACACTGAAACTACAACGCCCCACCCTGTTGGCAGCAGCAGCGCGTGGTTCGGCCTCGTGCGATCTGCTCGCGCAAAGTGTCCGAAGTGCGGAAAGAAAGGCATGGGATACGCGGGGCATCCGCACGCTTTCGGATATAAGGACTACACGCGCCTCTCATGCCGCTACTGTCACGCACGATTCAAGACTCCAGATGAGAGGCCGAACTGGATACTATGACTAGAAATAGACGCTTACAGTCTGTTGCCGACGCCGCAAACACCGCCGGAGCCGAACGACACGGTGAATACTGGCTTACCGCCAATTTAATTGCGTTAGGCGTGCTTGACGATCTTGATCTAAAGGCAAGGAAGCCGCTGATGGCGGCCTTTACCGCCTTGCTGACTCTACGTTTACTCGACTTGACGCGACCAGTTGGCATCACCGCTGAGCCAACACCTGAGACTATAAAGTCCGTGCTGAATACGCTGAATCCGTTGCCAGCGGTAGAAACAAATGCAATATCGGCTGACTACGTGTCAGCCATTTCTACCCAACTTACTTCGGCCTACGAGTCAGCCATTTCTGCCCGACCGGTATCGGTCGATCCACGCGAAAGGCGGCCAGCCTCTACCACTTTATCCTTAGACAATTACATTGCTTTAGGTGACATCGTGAGCGAAGAAGAAAAAGAATAAAAAGATTGGTCATACATCTAACTACCACTTACATGCCAAAAATTTGCTATCGCCAAAAGAAGTTCAACACCGACCGCCTCGACAAGATCGAAAAAGCCAATACCATCATTGCTGATTACAAAGAACAAGGCTTCGACCTGACTCTACGCCAATTATTTTATCAATTTGTTTCTCGCGATCTGCTTGCCAACACGCAGCGCGAGTACAAAAATCTCGGTGATATTATCAGCGATGCGCGTTTAGCTGGTTTGATCGACTGGGAAGCTATCGTAGACCGCACCCGAAACCTTGAAGCGCTGGCCAACTGGAATACCCCCGCTGAGATCATCAGCGCGTGTGCTAAGCAGTATCGTGTCGATAAATGGGCTGAGCAGCAATACCGACCCGAAGTTTGGGTTGAGAAAGAAGCCTTGGTCGGCGTCATAGAAGGCGTCTGCAACGAACTCGATGTTGATTATTTTGCCTGCCGTGGCTACACCAGCCAGTCGGAGATGTGGAGCGCAGCCATGCGCCTCAAAGGCTATCAAGATGAAGCACAGGTGCCTATGATCCTTCATCTGGGCGACCACGATCCTTCCGGCAAGGACATGACCCGCGACATCACTGACCGGCTGTCCGAGTTCAGCGGCGGCGACATCGAGGTCAAACGCCTTGCGCTGAACATGCCGCAGATTCAACAGTACGCCCCACCGCCCAACCCGGCCAAGATCACCGACAGCCGGGCCGAGAAGTACATCGAAGAATTTGGGGCCGAATCATGGGAGTTGGACGCCCTTGAACCTGCCGTCATCGCGCAACTGATCCGCGATGCCGTCATGGAAGTCCGTGACCAAGACCAATGGGACGAAGCAGTTGAGAAAGAGGAAGAACATAAGGCGCAACTCACCAAGGTCAGCGACCAGTGGAAACGTATAACCGACACACTCGAATGACTACCAAAGAAAAACAGATTGCCAAAGAAAAACTGATTGAGCAACTGGCTCACTTCCTTGTCGACGACGTAGGCGGCAAAAGCATCATGCTCCAGATGGAGAGCACGCGCCCTGAAGGTGATCTCCGCCCCAAGCTGGCGACAGAGTGGGTCGCGGTGTGCCGCGCCGCCAAAATTGAAGGCTACGCCAGTTACGCTGAAGCTATCAAAACTCTAACAGAAATCCTAAAATGAACGCTAAAGACCGACGAAACTACCGCCGCCACCGAGAGGCCGCGTTGAAAGCCATCAGCAAGGCCCGAAATGCTCTAGCTGAAATGGATGCGCTAACTCACAACCAACCCGACCAACTGCCAAAGCTGCTCCACGTGAACGTCCGCGACCTGCGCGACCTGCTGGGTGTCACCTACAGCATGGCACGGGGCATCCGGGTGGAACTCTGGGACAAGGCATGAGCTTCAGCGTCACAGACGCCATGAGCGAACGGAAGATGCCGGTCAACCCGTTCACCGACGAGTACTGGCAGGACGAGATCAAAGCCTACGGCCTGCGTAAGTCGAAGTACCACGTGGAACATGTCGAAGTGGACTGGTTCACGATCAACGGGCGCTGTGACGACTACCTGAACGTCAACATGCGCTTCAGCGAAGTCGAGATGCCCCGCTTGTCGATCAACGGGCACCTTTGGATGTCGCTCACCCCGATGGAGCTTCAAAGCGCCGCGCTGGCCATACACCGCGCCCGTGGGCACGTGGTCAGCGGCGGGCTGGGCCTTGGCTACTTCGCCATCCGGGCCGCCGCCAAGAAATCCGTCACCAAGGTCACCATCTTCGAGAACGAGCCGCTGGTCATCGAGTGGTTCAAGCGCATGTTCAAGGGCCGACCTGAACTAGCTAAGATCGAGATTGTTGATGGCGACATCCGCAAGACGTTCAAGGGCTACACGGTGGACTTCTGTTTCATGGACATCTACGCGGACATGCTCCCGGATGAAGTGTTGACCGACATCAGCCTGTTCCACCGCCGGAACAAGATCGTCCGCTACCACTTCTGGGGCTACGAGAAGGTCGTGCTCGAACTGCTCGAAGCCAAGGCTTTCAAATACGGCCCCCTGCTGCTCGGCAGCGACCTTGCGGCCTACTTGCGCACATGGAACAAGACGCCAATGGGCACCGGGGATGGCACCACGCTGGGAATGTGCTACCGGGCGGCGCTCGACCTCGACTACCTGAAGCAAGCGAAGCGCAAGCTCGTGAACTTCCCGATATAAATATTGGTGTTGACATAGCCCAAATTAAGCGTATACATACCTCATGTTAATTGACCAAATGATTGACCAGCTAATGGACGAGCGCCGCCACGCGGAATCGCTCGGCTTGGCCCAAAAGGAAAAAGACGCGCTGCTCCTGCTCGCGCTCTTGCTGGAAGACGTGAAACGCAACCCTCAACGCTACGCCCAATGATCACTTTCGACGAAGCCATAAAACACGAACAGTACCGTGAAATTCCGGTACGCGTGCTGGCCGGAATTTATGCCTACGTTGAACACCGCAGCCAGCCCGGTCATTTTTTAACGGCTGTCCTGCGCCATGACCTGTTTGAATCCGTAAGCCGGGCGGACAAGGAGTCACTGGCGGCGCTCCACCCGCTGGTTATTTTCATCCACATGGAAGTTCCTTCCCGCTGTCACGGCGACAAAGCCAAGGTGCATGAATGGCTGTCGCCTCAACCCTATCCCTGCGCGGAGGTACCACTTGAGCAATAAAATGATCGCGTGGACACCGCCGAAGCTGAGGCGCTTAAAGGTAGCCTATCAGCAAGCCGTAAACGCCAAGGCCGACACCTTCATGCTGGACGGCCATAAGTTCGTCGTCAGCTACGCCAAATACCTGATCGAATACCTTACCTTAGAATTAGCCAAGCGCTAAAATTAAACATGCCTATCTCCATAACTGTAACCGCAACTGACGACTTCATCACCATCAACGACGTACCGTGCCGCATGTGGGACGGTACCACCGCCAATGGCATTCGCATACAGGCGGCTATCGTGCGCATTGCCCCGATTGGCGGCGCTAACCCCGCATTCGAGGCGGAATGTACTGCCGCCGGACTGCGCCCGCCAACCCATCCAGAAAATGTCCGACAAGTTGTCAAAGACGTGTGACCTGAAGATCGTCGCTTACGGTCACCTATATCTGAATCCGCTTAAACTGGTTTTATGCGATCAGCACCACCGCGACATCTGTGTGAATACCCATCGCCGCTGGGTCAGCCGGTTGAGCCGTGCATTAAAAGAGCGCGGCATCCCGGTCTACGAGCACATCAACTAGCCCATGCCAAAACGTGATCCCCGCCGCCACCCAAAACCGGGCGACCGGCTCGCCCGCGTCCTGCGCAACCGAACCGGCATGTCAAGAGTCTACAGTCGGATGGTGGTGGCTTTGGAAGCGCGTTACCCGCGTGGTGTGATAGTTGTATACGCCAGAAAGCGAATCACTCCCCACTGCCTCCAACGCTGCACCTTGACCGCATGGCGGCGCTGGGCTGGGGCCGCCACTATAGTAGCTCAATGGACAAAGGCTCGTAAACGGCTCTAGTCGGCAGGGTGGCGAGCGTCGGTGGCGACGGCTCAAGCCGGGTAGCGCGGTCAGCGCGGGCCGCTTTACGGCGCAACAACAGTTCAGCCGACGGCACCCATTTGGTGCGCTTTGCTTTGACGGGTATTACATCTTCCGGCACCCGCCAGACACGCAACTTGGCGGCATCGTCCGGCAGCGTTCGCCACGTGATACAAACGGAGTGCCGCTTGGCATTGAGCATGACACTCTGCGTCTCAAACCGGTGGATAACGAAAGAATCGCCCGGTGCCAGCCCCCGCAAGAATTCCGCCCACGGACTGCGCGACACGGCCCGCGAACCGGGCTGATATTTTAACACGGGCAACGGGATGCCTTTTTCAACAACCGGTAGTTCGGTACGGATGCGCTTCACACTCCCTAGAACACAACTCCGCGAAGATCGGTAGCCGGAGCTACAACCGGAATGACGGTAAGAATCGCCGGATTACTGGTCACTGATCCCGCCGTGTTACCGACCAACACCACATAACTTCCGGCATTGTTGGTGGTCACTGCCGAAAGACTGAAACTCAGGTTGGTCGCCGCCACAATATTGGTGCCCTTGAAACGCCACTGGTAGGTAAAAGGCAGCGTGCCGGTGGCGCTGACGCTAAACAGCGCCGAACTGCCAGCCGACACCGTAAGATTGGTGGGCTGGGCCGTGATCACCGGCGCCACTCCCACCGGGACGGCATAGGTGGCCTCAGCGGAGTAATCGCTTTCCAGCCCGAACGCGTTGTAGGCCGTGGCCGCAAAGTGGTAAGTCACGCCGACGACCAGATTGGAAATGGTGCAGTTCGTCGTGTTGCCGACATTTATTGAATTTGTATACACCAGTAACGCCGTACCGGTATAAATCTTATAGCCGGTCACCGTTGGATCACTACTGGCATCCCACGCCAGCCCGACCGTCGCCGCCTTGGCGGTCATCCACGTGGAGCACAGCGCCAAATAAAGGAATAAAATAAGTTTTTTCATATTTTAACTACGGCAGACGGTGCGAGACGGCTCACTCCAATACGCATAGTAGCCATCCACACATCCATTACATAATAGAACAGTAGCGTGCAGTTTTTCATTGGCATAAGCCGTGGCGGCAGCCCTTACCGAAACCGTCGCATCCAGACACCGGCAATGGGCGCAAACATACGCATAGCGCTGCCAGTGCGTAACGCTCCAACTGTCTACATCCAGAATGGCCATACAATCTCCATCTCCACTTCCACGCTGGGATCAAGCATGGTTAAATGGCTTCTGGACGCTCGGTGGCTGAGCGCGGTGTAAGCCTTGTGGTTTACCGCTAGTCGATTGTAACTGTAACCATACTTGATGGCCATGTCCGCCAGAAATTCCGTGACCTTTTCGCTGTTAAGACGTTCACTGGCGCAAAACACCAACCGCGCTTCAACGGTGGTTACACACCGGTTATGCTGTCCGTAGCACCAGCAGCGCTGGTGAAAATCGAACTCAATACGGCGCCCGGATAAATCCAACCGCATGTCCCCCAAGCACACTTCGTAGGCCCGGTGCGCACACGCCCGAAAGACGCAAGCTTTGAAGTCATCGTAGGTGCCTTCTTCAATGAGCGACTGGTAATGCGGCACCCCGGCATGGCTGCTGAGCACGTCGCGCAGCGGTTGGCTCAGGTCATCACCGGCCCGTATACCGGACGGCGTGAAGACTTCTTTTAGCAGGGGGGTAGCCATTACGCACTGGCGATTTTGGGAAGCATTGGAGGCGGTTCCACTGTCAGCGGCCTTGTCACCGACAGAAGGAAGTGCTCAAGCCTCTCCGGGTCGAGCCACAGCCTCAACGCTTCGAGATGCACTTCGTCTGTTCGTTTAGCGTGCCGGGATGTCAACTCATTGGCAGAATCCGCCATGTTCGCACGCGGCGCTCGCAAGACCATCAGCAGCGCCTTAACGTGTTCCTCGGTGGGATCATCCCTGACCGGACGATATTTAATTAGCTCCAGCCATTGTCGCTTACGGCCCTCCCGGTTGCGCAGGTAGTTCTCACGATTTTGCGTCCGGCGCTCGCGTCTTAGCTGTTTACACTTTGGCATTGCAGATAACACGCGAGCGCCTGCCCGACAGAAAATGTGCCGCTTTTATCCGGCCTTGGACGGCGCGACGACGTAACGCGAATTGACTCCGATCTTCCGAGGAATGCGACCGCCGCCGTTCCACATAAAATTTCGGTACCTTTTACCCCGTGCATCCTCCAGTGTTCCTTCGCGCACGTTGGCTTCAACCACCGTAAATTTCTTGCCATTCCAGACCAGCATGTCGCCCGGCACAAACGGCGCCTGCTTGGGTTGCATCCAACGGCGCCAGCGTTTTACGATCCGATGAATGGATTGCTTGCTCATGCCGCCAAAGCGCTCACCGACCTGACTGTAAGTATAGATGCTGGCCAGCTTGATGATCTCCAACTGGCGGGGCGTCGGCCTGTCCTGCTTCTTGCGCCCCCGATTGCGCAACGGAATACTTTCACTTTTAGCCCAAACGGTAAGCGTCGCCGGACTGACTCCATGCTTGACACCAATTTCCTCCGAAGTCATGTCGCGCTTCTGGTAATCAATCATCGCCGCCGTCCGCACTTCGTGACTCTGTTGTATAATTCGTTTTGGCATGTTTTTATTGGCGCCTTTTGGGCGCTCGACATTTCTGACTGACAGCACACAAGCCCCACATTCCGGTGGCGTGCTACCTTTAAGAACAAGGTGTACTACGTTCAGGAACCGCCCGTGTTAAAATTTCTACTCCGGCTTCGCCGGGCGGATAGGCTTGAGATTAACCTGTGTCGGGAGCACCGCTTGCAGCGCTAAATTCGTTTTCACATCAAACTGCTGCCAGCGTCGTTCGTGAAAATCCGGCTTGGGTGTCCATTGTTTGGCGCACGACAACGGATTGTCCACCCCAAACGTGTCAGACACTTCCTGAAGCGCAGCCACAAACGCGTCGTAGCGCTCTTGACTGAACTTGCCGCCCATCTTGAATACCGACGTGTCGAAAGTTCCCACCAATTCAAACCCGTAGTA
>Ga0315288_10011616_pt1 | contig 11084 bp, 20 predicted proteins | sample YL17G11_20_MG_FD_203454 | JGI IMG/M metagenome (GOLD analysis project Ga0315288, IMG submission 203454) | Sediment microbial communities from Yellowstone Lake, YNP, Wyoming, USA - YL17G11_20 | ecosystem: Environmental > Aquatic > Freshwater > Lake > Sediment | place: USA: Wyoming | collected...
TTCCAGACTTTGCGGTGTGGTGCGTTGCCAAACGCGGTTGCCCATGTCCTGAATCTACCATGACTTCCTCCGGTTTCTGACTTCGTCAGAATGGGTTGTTGAACAGGGATAGATGCCCACCATGAGCAACTTTTCCTGTCTATAGTTCTTATCCCTAAGTACTACGCCTGTTTTTCGATTTTTAGCCCTTGCAGAGCTGCAAATGGCCTGTAGGTGAGAGGTCGAGGCGGGACATCTGCTTTAATGACTGGGGCGGGCGTAGCCACTGGTTCTTTCGAAGAATCTACCGTAGAGGTGGCTTCAGTCGTTTCCACCTTTTTCTCTTTCTTGCTGAGTGGAGCCTTCTCCTTCAAAGGGGTTATCGGCTTTACAGCTTTGGGGGGCTGGGTGACAGGTTCCTTATGGCGGTTCTTGGTCTTTTCTCTCTTGCATTGCGGGCATTCAGAGTTCGGACGGAAAGATCCGTACCGTTTCACCATTTGTAGGACGTCTTTGACCAGATAGGTCATTGACTTGTTACAGGTTTGGCATCTCATCCGCACCAGCACGGTAGTAGGATCCAGGACTTCCAGCAGAGTTATGCTGGACATGGCTACGGTGCCACAGTTTTCACAGCGGTCGCTGCTGAGATGACGGCCGCAGCGGACACAGATCCCTTTTACACGGCAGATCCAATGGTCTCGAATGACTGTTGCAATGGCGGGGTTCACTTTGTTTTCCTTTGCTACTTTTGAAAGTTGAGTCTCTGGACAAGCTACAAGTTTCCGTATCAGATTAGGGTTACTGAGATTCATGAGGGTTCCTCCGGTTAAAAGTTGAAGAAGAGCTTCACTTTCCTTGTACCGAAAGTCTCATGGTTTTTTCGGGTTGGTTTCGGGAACAAGACGAGCGACGGAAGGAGGTTTACCTATGGCGTCAAGAGAACAAGAGTTAGCAGAGAAGCTACTTCGTCATTTAGATTCGCCTGATCGGTCTTCAATACTCGAGGAACGGCTTCAAGCGAATCGGTCAGCTAAGCGTGCCCAGGCGGAACGGGAACAGGCCATGTCTGATAACTTCCAGCAGGGAACAGATTTGGTCTACGGGATATTCACCAGCAACCATAAGAAAGCCGCAGACCGTGCAGTCAATATTGTGGGGAAGGGCATTGCCCAAGATCTACAGTCGAAAGTTCGACCGGCCATCTCGTTTGCGGCTGGAATACCCAGTTTGGATATCGCCATGGGCGGAGGAATACCGAGCGGAATAACCGAGGTCTTTGGAACCGAGAGTGTGGGCAAGAGCACGTTGTTGATGGAGTTCATGCGCAGCGCCCAGCAACAGAAGCTGACTGCGGCAATCTGCCCGACGGAAAGGTTCGATTGGGATCGAGCACTAAAAATCGGAGTAGACATGGAGAACATGCTGGACATCCGGGGCAAGGATGAGCGGGTTCTTTCTGTGATCTCCGATTTCGTATTGGAGGATGAGCGGGTTGTCTTTATTGACAGCCTTACGGGGATACGTCCGGAGGACGGAAGTTGGTGGTGCATGGTTCTGGCCTGGCTGGAATCATTGTCCTTCGGAACAAATTCTTCGGTTGTGGTGACCAATCAAGTGCGAGCTCGAAGATCGGTAGACCCCAACCGGTTCTTCGCCAGCGGGACGGATTCCACTGCTCATCGTATTGCCGGATATTTCAGTACGCGGCTGGAATTGAGTCGCCAATCCGTGACGGAGCACGAGTATGACCTGTCCATCAATATTGTGGCAAACTTGTACAGCGCCCCCCACAAAATTGTGATGCTTCCCGTTGTAAAAATGAAAGGCATTGACGTGTGGAAGGATGTTGTGCGAGTAGCCATACAGATGAATGTTCTTCAAGAGAACGCAGGGCACTACTATTATGAGGGTGAGCACATTGGACATGGGGAAGAAGCCATGGCCCGGTTGCTTGAGTCCAACGTAAACTTCGGAGCAGAAATCTTTAACCAGACGCTGCGGGCTACGTCCCGCTAGCGCAAGGGCCTACGGGCCCTTTTTTAGCCCATGTCTATGATGCTTCATCCAGGTCAGCAGGTGTGCCCCAGGTGTGGTGGTCACGGATGCTGGGCGTGCCAGCGGTCGGGCTTGCGTAACATGTGTCCTCAGTGCTGTAACAGCGAGAATATGCTGATCACCCAGGAAGACGGCGAGTTTCATTGCCAAGCCTGCGGATATCGGTTTACCAAGAACGGGGACCGAGCAGAATATGAGGAAGATGAACCAAGTACGAAAAAGTCAAAAAAAGTTACTTGACAAAGTTTAATACATACGCTTTATGTATGGCCATGCAGTTGATTACAGGGTTCGAGGAAGAGTTTGCAACGACGGATAAGCCTCCGGCCCCTCCTCTCAAAGATTTTAGCCAGATCCCCGAAGCTCTCAAGTACGATTTTAACGTTGCGGAGAACATCTTCGCAAGGGGTGCCAAGAAGGAGCTTCGCCAGGTGCTCCACACGCTTTGTAAAGAAGAGATCCCCAACATTAGAGCAGCTGACTGTTTGGGCACCTATCCGATATGGGTAATAGAGATGACTGTTGCTTTTTCTGTTTTAGATCCGTCACTTGGTTCTTATTTGTCCTCAGCTGTTCGAACCGTCGCCTACTCGATCATGAATCAGATAAAAGACAGCACTCCGGCTTTCGTAGATTCTCTGCAGGTGAAGATGTCCCGAGTCGACGATACAATCTTCCAGTTTCGATTGAAGCAGAAATGGACAATGACCGGGTCATTAAAGGAGAACACCAGTGTCGCACCCTAAAAGCTTACCAAAGGTCGATCCGGCTCTAGCTCGGCAGGAGATCCCTGCGATTGACCGGGCGCGCTTCTGTCCTACTTGCAAGCAGGAGGCTCGAATCGTATCGAATAGTAGCGGCATAGAGGCATATTGTGGGCCCTGTCATAAGCACTGGCCAATCTCCTGTATGCCGATGGTAACGGTGATTGCAGCTACTTTTCCTCGAGGCTTGTCAAAACAAACATTGGTAGAACCGGATTGGAACCGGGCTGATGAAGACCAACAAGGAGACCCGCTGAATGAGCAGATTGGACCAAGACGACGCTAGCCCCCGTGGAGTGGTAAGTATGGGGCCAGATCCTAATCAAATTCGGGAGACTATAGCTAATAGGACTGCACCTCCGGTAGATCTGGGACCTATTCAAAGTGCGGCTTCGTACGTAAAACGAGTGGGGGCACGGAGGGCACAAGCGGCCGATGTACTTAAGGGTAAGGGTCAACCCCTTGGGGGAGCTCCACCGCTGGATCCAGAAAAGATGGGCTTCTTGGCCCAAAGCATGATGCCACAGCCACAGTTTGACGTGGGTCCTACTCCACCTGATGCACAAGCTAAGGAATCAAACGACCAACCAGAAATTCCTATGAGTGGGGTTGGGTCCGCGTATCGTGTCAACCGGGAGATGGCCCGTGGAAATATAGACCGGCCTGTCTCCATGAAAGAGGCAAAACAAATGAATGAGGATGTAAAAACAGCTCAGCCTGCTCGAAAGCAATTATCCCCGGAGAGTATCCAAGCTCTTCAAATGGCCAAGGAGTCAGTAGAGCCTGAGGAAACAGTTCCCGCAGGCAAGGTATCTCCTCTCAAAACAGACTCGACCTCGGCGGAATTGGAGAAGGCCACTGAAAAAATGGTCAATCCTCGTCCGGAGATGTTCGACTTTGAAGCTGTGGCCAACGCTCAAAAAGGCTTGTTGAACCCAGATCGCAAAAAGAGGATCGAGAGTTCTCTGGAACCTATGGACATAGGGGACATGATCACACGACGGGAGATTCAACAGGAAGTATCCGTAATCCCTAACAAACTGGTTTATCAGTTTCGAACGTTCAACCAGCACGAGAACCTGTTTTGCCTACGGTATGTCTACGAGTTCAACGGGTCCGTTGCTTACGTAGAGGAACTCCTGAATACCTGTAAACTGGTATGTGCCCTGGTGTCGGTAAACGGAGCGCTTCTTCCAGAACACCGAAAGAACGTCGGGTCAGACAAGGAAGAGGTTGACAAAGAGCTATTCCAGAAGAAGATGTTCCATGTAGCCAATCTTCCAGTTCAACTGATTTCAGATCTTTCGGTGAACGCTATTTGGTTTAACGAGCGGATCACCAAGTTGTTCAGTGTTGAGAACCTAAAAAATGGATAGAGACTCCAGTAGGGTGGGCGCAGGCCCAAATGCTATACGACACCGCGGGTGGTCCTCCACGCCCGGGGAGTCTACTGGAGTCAGTATTCATCCTGATGTCAAAACAGCGCCAGGAGGCCGAGTACTTCAAGACCAGGGCTCTAATCGTAGCCAGTCTGGTCTCCGTCGCCGAGAACGCGGGAAAGATGCTAGACGAAGCTTTAGATCGGTATCGACTCGCGCTCTTTCCATTTCTTGTCGAAGAAAAGAAGAAGCAGGACGTGGGGGCGAAGCAGTTACTCAAACACTGGACCAACAAGATGTTCAAGGTCAAACCGCTGTGGCGGGCAAAAGACCATCAAGGGATTGTTTCCCGTCTGCGTAAAGGCGCAGAGAAGGTCAAACAGGCGGAGAAGCTTCGTCGGCAAAAGTCTCACCACAGGATATGAGGAGAGAGAATGCTAAGGGTAACAAAAATTCTTGAGGGTGGCCTCAACCTGGACCGCGGAGAAGAAATCCCTAGGTCAATGGTTGTTACCAACGGGAGTAAGGAAGTCATCGTCCCTATTCCGGATAGTGTGGTTCAAGAGTTGGTAGATCTTTTTACGGAAGAGTTGGCCAGTAAAGGGAAACCACTTGGGACTGACAAGAAGGTTGTAACCGGTCAATCTACTTCTAAGGATACTACTGTTGAACCTATTATTTCGGGTGGAATGACCGGGTCATTATTTGAAACTGAGCCATCAGAACCCTTCGTAGAAGATAATGCGATTACAGGTGATTCGGGGTTTGCTGTTGGCGAGGAATATGACGACTCCGGGACAGGGGTAGCTTCTTTATGATCTACCGACTTTGGCTATGTAAAAGTTGCCGCCGAGTGTATGAAGTGGGCGGAAGTGAAGAAGAGATAAAGAATCTCTTGCTGGAGGAGACTTCGTACCCATGCATTACCCCTCTTTGCCGAGGACGTCTTAATAGGCCATCCAAGGAGGACTTGAGGGAATTATCTAAGGGATACATTCCAGAAGAGATCCCCCTTAAGAGTTTCTTCCGGGCTGTTATGGGGTTTGGGATGACCAACGGGGCACCTGCAGCGGTGGCATCTGTAAAAGAACTCCTACTTAGCAAGAAGATTGTAGGGGTTATGGCTGACCCGGTTGGTAACCCTGAGAGAACCATTTTGAATGAACTCGTGTTCGAAGATGGGACGCGGCTTCACTTTGGTTTGTCGTCTTTGGGAGCTTGCTGTTACTACGTAGAAGGTACAACTCCTTCATGCGTGGAGGTATTTGACCGTGAACAGAGCAATATGGCTAATCATGAAACAGCTACTGAAAGCGTCGTTGAGAATCGAGAAGAAGTTGGACGAGCTGTTGAATGATGTGGCTGCCCGGGAGGCTAAAGCCTCAGGGGTACCAAGAGCGAGAATCCCTTTGAACTACAGTGGTCAATCCTGTCCTCTGTGCCAAAAACCTGTTGTGTACCAGCCGGTCCAAATTGTTGGACTGGATGGAGTTGAAACTCTCCTTGTTCGTATGTGTGATTGTGAACCCAAGAGCAAGGAATTACCCATTTCAGAAGGAGATCTGCCATGAAACGTTCTAGCACCCCTATCGCCGAGTTCAAATTTGGTGATGCCTCTCAAGGAGCCCCTAGCTCCGTGAATGGTGTTGCCAAACTGGATGCCTACCTTGTTTCCTACAACGATGGTCAGGGCAAGCCCCAGACTCGGATTGTATTCCGAGTACCAGGTTCTGACGGCACGTTCATGCTTCAAGAGCGGATCAACGGTGTCAATGTCGCTACGTCGTCCCATGAATGGTTTCACAAAGCACTGTCCAGCAAGTTGTCGAGTCTTAAGCTCGATACTCGTGGAGACGACAGGGGTGAGGCCGCGGAGTCAGTCTAATGGATGCTACAACTCTCAGACCTTTAGGTCCTTGGGCTCTAGTCAAGCTAGATCCTCCTGAGGAAAAAAGAGGCTCTCTCTATCTTCCCCAGGGGAACTTTGAGGAGAGAGTGGGTAATGCCACCGGAGTAGTTGTATCCTTGGGTCAGGGGGTGCGTACTCCCGACAAGGTACATCGAAAGACCGGTAAGAAGTACATAGCCCCGGATCTTAAAATTGGGGCAAGAGTCGTATTCCGGGGCGGTTGGGCAAAACAACCTGCATTCGATGTTGGAAGGGAATACGCGCTTCTTAACGTCGGTGACATCTACGGAGAACTCATTTCAGAATGAATTGTTGGGACTTCTTCAGGAGGCTGTTCGATGTATTTGGTTCACGAAAAACAAGTGGGTCACGGGAAGTGGGATGTAGCGTGGACGTGGCTCCCGTTCTTCCTGGCATCGGACAGCAGCCTTCACAAGCAGGTGGGTCACCGAATGACCGAGGAGTTCAAGGGCCAGCAAGTGGAGGAGGACCCGGTGCAGAAGAACGCACTGTTACTCCGGATGCACAACAAGGTCCTGGAGCTCATCCTGGAGAAGTACCCAATACCAGGACTCCGTCAGTATCTGGAGGCAGTTATCCATCTGCAGCCGGTCGAGGAGATAAAGCCGTGAACTACACAGAAGAGCTGTTGAAGCTTCCTTTTGTCAAAGATGCCCGAACGGTACTGCCCCGGAATTCTACAGTTACCCCGTGGTCTCAAAGAGACCCGTCTAAACTCCTTGGTGTTTGCTACCATCAAAGTTTAGACGCAGGTGCCTCAGCTATGGGTACCGCGAAGTATGACTGTGGACCAAACCATATGAGCCCCAAAGGATTGCCTGGTCTTAGCTACACGGGGTTTATTGACCGCACTGGCGTCCTTTGGTTGGCGTGGGATGTGGAGTGTAAGACATGGTCTCAGGGAGAGGCATCTCGACCTGGAGATGAAAACGAGCAGTTCATGGCTTTTTGCTTTGGTGGTAACTTCAGCGGCGAAGGGTACCAAGGGACACAGGAACCTACTGTTGCTCAGTTGACCACCGCCCAGGATTTGTGGTCCGCCTGCAAACGCGTATGGAACTGGTCAGATAACCAACTCTATGGCCATTACCATTTTGGAAAACCAGCTTGTCCTGGGTTTATGTTAAGTAAACTCATTGAAGGCTACAGGACGGGCCGCTAGGAATACTGATCATGAGAGCTAAGAAAAAGAAAACTCAAGGGTCGAACGGGGACACAAAATCCTCTCGCCTAAATCTCTTGATTCACCCTGAGCTCAAAAAATGGGCCCACAGCTACGCTCACAAAAAAGGAAAGACAATTTCCGGGCTTATCGTGGAACACTTCGTCGAGCTTAGAGAGAAAGAACAAGGGGCCGATGTCCAACAGATCTAGTTCCAGGGCTAAGGTGGAGAAGTACCCCCTACCTACAACGGTAGATGGTATCTGCTCACTGATTAGAGAGATTTTGGCCGCCGGGTCAGTTCAGAGAATAGAACTGGATGTACAGAACCCTGTTCGAGTTATTCGTTCCACCGACAATACAGAGGGGGCAGACCTTGAAGAAGACAGCCTAGATCTGGAGGGTGTCCTCCGCAATATTGAGATGGTCGAGTACACCAGTGGTAGTGCCAGCCCATTCCAAGTGGTGTTCGACATGATGCAGCTCGTTCACAAAGAGAGACTCAACTCTGTTTGCTGGGTAAGTGGGTCAGGTTGTGAAAAGACCTTAGATGAGTGGCTGGAATTGAAACGTCGTGGGATGCCTGTTGAGTTGGGAAAGCTTATGGGCCTACCCGTACACCAAGTAAAGTTCTTGTCTGATGATACTCTTATTCTTTGTGCTTCACCGTACCCAAGCGCTGAGTTCGATGAGCTCAGCCTGGCTATCAAAACAGCGGTTGAAATAAGGAGACCAAGTCATGGCAACCAACGAGCTTCCAGTGGCAGTGAAACTAATGATTCAATCCGGAGTGATCCCGGCAGCGACAGTACGCCAACTAATAAACTGGCGTCTTCTCCCCGAGGACTCAGAAGGGTTGATTGGAAACCTTCCAGTAAACCTTGAGGGAGCCTGGGAAACTGTTGAGAAATTTGTTGGCGATCTCAAAGGAGCTCTCGTGGATGAGATGAAAACCATCCGGGAGACTGAACTGGATCATCCTGGGTGGTTTCGGGATGCCAAGTTGTACTTCAACGGTAAGGTTGGAAAGGGAATCTCAGACAAAGTATTTATCGACCGACTTGACCGAATCGTAACTCCGGTAGACGACAAGTGGGAGAAACTAACTGCAGTACGATTAGTTGGTGGTCCTATGAGGTCAGTCATCAAGAATGAATTCAGGTATGAGGGAGACCAAAAGGTAGCAATCATCCATTATTTGGAGAAAGAGGAGCTGAGTCATGACAATTAAAGGACTTGCTGGAGAGTACGAAATTTCGGAAACCCCTGATGTTATACACATGATGGAGTCTTTCTTCCGTTCCGAATTGTTCAAGGAAGGGATTGAGCTCCACCCGACGGAGACCGTTACGGACTATATCCGTCGTTGTGGGTTTCCTTATTCAATCACGGATTCGGGAGAGAGGAATGACAACTAAGCGCGTTGCCCGGTGCTCGATTTACGAGAACAGGCCTAAGCTGTGTGTGGAGTACCCTACTGCGGACCACTACACTCCTCCTCAATGTACGTACTCATTCGTAGACGGGGAGAGGTTTGGAGAGTGTGCCTGTGACGAAGGGGCCTGTTGTGCAACGCCCAGGGAACAAGGAATGCCAGGGGGAGCCGCTATTCCGGAGATTTCTGGCGGTCTTCCGTGTAAGTACCTGGTCATTAGGGAAGAAGAAGATGAACCCGTAAAGATAGCGTCGGCTCCTTGTCGTAGCGACGTCATCAAAGAGGCTTTGGGACTGTGACTGAAGAGAATCCAGAGAAACCTCGAGAAGATATCGTCGAGGAGCTCCACCAGGTCGAGAGGGATTTGATGGCGTTTTCTACTGCTCGGAATGTGATCCAAGGTCGTATTAACGAACTGGAAGGCACCCCGCGTAGAGAGGCGTTCGTTTCCTGGGCGGTAACACAAGTGATTCTCAACTCTTTTATTTTAGCTGTTGTTCGGTGTGAAGGATTGATTCAGGATTACAAGAAAATCCTGGAAGATCTCGATGTACCGAACAACGTAGTTCAGCTTTCGTTCGTAAAAGGAGACCAAGATGACCGTACTAGTGGAGACTGAATTTTCTCGAAAGAACAAAAACCTTACCGAGGCTGGTCAGGACGTCTCAGAGTTCGAGGCCCCTGAGATTAGCCCCGAAGAATTTGCAGACCACATGGCTAATCTTGTGGCCACCGCTCTGTCCTCAACCAAGATGTTTGGGGTTGTGGAGGTCAGGGCAGGTATAGGGCAAGTCCATGTCATGGGCCGGGTGAAAAGAGAGCGTGAGCGCCAGTTCGTGGACAAAGTGGTTATGCCAGTCTTGACGGTCATGGAGTCGTCAGACGACTGCAATGGTTTTGTGGGTAAGCAATTCATCCTGAAGGATGGCTCAGTCAAGTATGCCTGGGTGATTTCCTTTGCGTCGAATGACCTTCGTAGGGCGGCCGCTGAAATCTGCCGAGCCTTCGAAGAAGTTATTCCTCGGGTTGAAGTGACTGAGTCTCCTTTGATGGGACCTAGTACCCCGCAAAGTGGTGGCAGGTCTTCTGGCAAGAAGGGCGCGTCACCTATCTCTGGGTGAGGTAAACAATGCCTGCACGACCTACATCGGTACTCTCTGACGTCAGGACACTCCAGGGGCCATCTTCTACCCCAAGACCAAAGCTAACCGTAGAGGAAATGGTGGCCTTCGACCAGGAGCAGAAACTCCGGGCCAAGTATAAGATCGAATTGATCTTCAGCCGACACCGGTCTACCCTGGCTCATAAACCATCTCCTGTTATGCTCATCATCTGGGAATCTGGTCGTAGGTTTCATGGAGGTGGGGACCAGAAGATGTATTGGTGCGGCTACAAAGACTGTGGCAAGCCTATATCGTCAGATAACTTTGCCTACATGCATGTAGTTTGCCCGACGTGTAAGAAGGAACAGTTCTTGGACCCAGACTCTAGACAAATCCACGCAAAGTCTTTGAAGAATAACAATAGTGATCCCCGGGTCATTACGTCGATGCCTATCGTTATTGGGGAGAAGCTGGCCAATCTAGTTCCAGCAAAGTTAGCCGAGCTGCTAGAGAAGACGTGGAGAGACCTAAATGGGGACGCTGATATTTATTTGAAGTACTCTCCTTACGAAATCAGGTATGATACTACTCACGAGTCCACAAAGGATATTGCAAAGTTGGATCAAGTGAGGGTACAGAGGAGACCGTTGATCTACCCGCTCAAAAATATAGTCAAGGACCTTAGCGCCGGGGCTGACTTGAGAAAAAGAATACTGGCGATGATTACGAGCTAAAAATGCAGAACGCCTCGCTCGGACCCAGGTGTGGGCACTGCTGCTCGTTCTGGCTGGTTGTCTTCGGACCAGTCCTGGGAGGTTGGCCGTCTCCTCTCATTGAAGGCCAGTATTACCCTTGTACCGAAGGCACATGGAGATTTTCATGTCTTTGACATTGGCTGAAGTAGTTCAAGAATTGGAAGGGCTTAAACATGCCAGGGCAATTTGGCTGGAGACTGTTGAGCACTTATCCAAGTTTGTGGATCAAGAAGTCCGCACCGCGGAACAAGCCATAGTGGCCGAAGGCTGCGTGGAGAATAGAGTTCCACAACAGGTGGTTAGGGAGTTCATCGGCTATATCAATCAGCAGGAGATTGAACCGCTGAACGAGAAGATAGAGGAAATTGAAAACCGAACAGTAATGGAGACCAAGCAAAATGACCCAAAGTCACAAGAAGGCATTGACCGGACACAAGCTCAGCCCCAAGCCAACGAAGGCTCAAAAGTTGGCGCAGGCGGAAAAAAACTTAGAACGATTCCAGGTCATACAGGACGAAA
>Ga0315288_10011618_pt1 | contig 11083 bp, 8 predicted proteins | sample YL17G11_20_MG_FD_203454 | JGI IMG/M metagenome (GOLD analysis project Ga0315288, IMG submission 203454) | Sediment microbial communities from Yellowstone Lake, YNP, Wyoming, USA - YL17G11_20 | ecosystem: Environmental > Aquatic > Freshwater > Lake > Sediment | place: USA: Wyoming | collected...
CTGGGCGGGATAGGAGGGTAAGGGGGGAGACAGGAGACAGAACGCAGAAGACGGAAGATAGGAGACAGAATCCAGAAGAGGGATTCCCGATGAATCGGGGTGTTGGCTCTACTGTGACTTCGCTTAGACATTGATCACCTCCTATTTTGTTAGATGTATATTATACACGATGGACAGTTGGGTGTCAAGTGAATTTTAACCACAGATTTCACGGATTTTCACGGATTTGGTTGAAACTCTAAATCCTAAGCACGAAATCCGAGACAATATCGAAACCCAAATGCTCAAATGATCAAAAGGAAGAGCAATCGCGGATTGCGCAGATTATACGGATTTTGGCATAAGAGTATATAAGTATATGCGTATATACTTATGGGGTGCCATATCAAATGAGGTTTTGGGGTAAGCAGTTGCTTGGTTGCGGATAAGCGGGATCCTAAGCCCAGAGGGCGGGGGGACGTGAAGAGTGAAGCGTATGTCGGTTGGGGGGCGGGCCAGGAATACATGAGAAATGCTGGTGGGCGGTTACGTGGTGAGTCGTTTGCCACGAGGGCACGAAGGCAACCGCGGATTACGCCGATTTCACAGATTTAGCCGGCGAAGGCCGGAATAGAGACCAGCCACAGAAGACTTGGCGCGGCCTTTGGCCGCAGCCAAATCCGAAGCACTATCCGCCGTGGGATGCAAGCAAATCCGAAATCCTAAACAAATCCGAATGACCAAAACTCAAAATTCAAAACAAACCATAACGTCTTATTTCAACGGTGGTTATGGCAGCCGGTTTACAATATCAAGCAGAAAAAACAAGAAGTTGAAACATTGTATTACAACGGATGCGACTACCATGGTAGCCGTTTTGTTGTCGGCCCACCATCCGCTGCAGGGCGGCATGACCTAACGCCAGGATCGTCTTCCAGACAGCCTCCTCATTCCTGCCAAAGTCTTCGCTAAAATCCGTGATTTCTTCTTGTAACAGTTGCTCTAATTGCTCTAAAATCTGCTCGTACATGGTTTGATCCTCCAGTAGAAAGCGGTTTTTCGCACAATTTAACACAATCCGTCTGAAAAACTCTATCGGAGGATCATTTTTTACCTACAAACTACAGATGCACCCGCTTGGCCAGCCGCCCAAATATCTTGTTGTTCGCAATGCCTGATTGACATAAAATACCGAATGCTCGGTAGCTCACTCCTTCGTGGGCGTGGTCCGTTAATTCAAGGAGCAGAAATGATCAGTAAAGTGACCTTAGAATACTTCAAGAAGTTCGATAAAGAACAATTTGATCTTGAAGACACAATCGTCCTTGCTGGTCCCAACAACTCCGGCAAGTCAACGCTTCTCCAGGCGATTGCGGTGTGGAACCTTGTAGTCCAGCGATGGCGGCAAGAAAGAGGCAGCAGCAAATCAAAAGCCGTTCTTCGCACCGGGGTCCCTATCTCTCGGAAAGACTTCACAGCCATTCCACTGCGAGAGATGAACCTTCTCTGGACCGACCGGGCTACCGCGCATTCAGAAAGCCCCAATACTAAGGCCGGGCAGCCCAAGTTAGTCACGATAGCCGTAGAAGGTGCGGGACCCGGCAGTGTGCCCTGGCACGTCACGGTCGCGCTGAGGTACTCCAGCCGCGAACAAATCTACGTAAAACTTCTTGATAGAGATGGCAAGCCGTTGACTGAGTTACCCCAAGGTGCCTCGAAGACGCAGGTCGTTCATATACCTCCATTTTCGGGGATAGGTGCAGAAGAGACCAGATACGACCACGGATATCAGAATCTTCTTATCGGCCAGGGAAAACCTGGAGACATTTTGCGCAACCTCCTCTTGGAGATTTTTGCGGGAGCCAAAGAGAGCTGGGAGCAGCTAAAGCAAGACATCAGGGAATTGTTTGACTACGAAATGGTTGATCCGTCTTATTCGGATCCCGACCCCTTCATCGTTCTTGAATACCGCCCATCTGATAGTCGTAAAGCGTTCGATCTGGCTTCCGCCGGGAGCGGCTTTCACCAAGTCCTGACTTTGTTCGGATTCATCTACGCCAGGGAGGCGTCTATTCTTCTTGTTGATGAGCCCGATGCGCATGAGCACGTAATCCTTCAGCGACAAGTGTACGAGCGCCTGCGCACCGTTGCACACCGTCGAAACTGCCAGCTAATCGTCTCAACGCACTCGGAAATAATCCTGGAAGAAACAACTCCCCAGCAAATCTTGTCTTTCTATGGCAAACCCCACCGCGTCTGTGTTGAAGAAGAACGTGACCGGGTCCGCGAAGCTCTACGGCGTTTATCGACTCTGGATATACTCGCAACTGAAAGCCGCCGCAACATACTATACGTTGAGTTCGACTCGGACATCAATATCCTGTCGGCCTTCGCGAAGGTCCTCACTCATCCGTCGGTCAAATTCTTCGACAATCGCTTCTACTATCCAATCCGTGGGAGTAATCCGCGCGATGCTAAAGCCCACTTCTTCGCGCTTCAAGCAATTTCGCCCGATATTCGGGGCATACTCCTCTTGGACCGTGACAATACGAATCTGCCGGAACGCGATATCGCACCCAGCGGGAGCGGGCTGCAGATTGTTCGATGGGGCCGGTACGAAATCGAGAACTACCTGCTCGTTCCAAGTGCGCTGCTGCGATACATACGAAGCGTGACGAGAGCACAGGAGGAGCTCTTCCAATCATCCACGATCGCCAAGGCAGAGAGATTCCTGAAAGCCCAATTTCCCCCCGACGCCTTCCAAAACCCTCTGAGCGACGATGCGTTTCTTAAAAAGATCGCGGCCAGCAAAGATATTCTCCCGCGACTGTTCGCAGCCGCTGAACTAAACGTCGCCAAAAAAGACTACTATCAGATCGCAGAGCTTTTTGATTGCACTGAGGTACACCCGGATGTGAGAAAGAACTTGGATTTGATCGCGGAGGTACTGCTCACGGGCGCGAAGAGGTGAACAAATGAATGAGATTCGTAGGCGAGTATTCATAGGAAAACGTGGATTGCCGGCACTTGGACTATTGGTCTGGGTATGCCTGTCTCAAAGCTCGTTTGCGGATTTGTTGGGTGATTTGGCCCGGCCGCACAATGGGCGAAGTATGCGGGAGACCTCGACGCATAAAATCGGGCCTGACGGCAAGTACGACCCTAACGGCGAGCCGGACCCGCAGAGCAACTACGACAACAAGAACGTCGCTCCCGGCGAGACGAAAGTGCTGATGAACGCCAAGGGACCCGGAGTCATTACGCATATCTGGATGACATTCCTCGGCCCGGAGCCTCAGCCCTGGGCCAAGAACGGCTCGGCCAATCATCAGGAGATGCTCCTGCGGATGTATTGGGACGGCAGCGAGCGGCCGGGCGTCGAGGCGCCGGTCGGCGATTTCTTCGCCAACAGTTTCGCCAGGCGCAGCGAAGTCATCAGTCTGCCCGTGGTCGTTGAAGACGCCGATTCCTACAACTGCTTCTGGCAGATGCCGTTTCGCAAGTCGGCCAGAATCGAGGTCGTAAATGAAAGCGAAAAGCCCATCAGTCTTCTTTACTACAACATCGACTGGATCAGGAAAAAACGCATCAGCAAGGATACGCCCTATTTCTACGCCCAATACCGCCAGGAATACCCCGTCGAGAACGGGAAGGATTACCTGCTTCTTGAAACCGAGGGAAAGGGCCATTACGTGGGCACAGTATTGAGCGTGCGAACGCGCAGTCCATCCTGGTTTGGAGAGGGCGATGAAAAAATCTACATCGACGGCGAGGAAAAGGCCTCGATCTGGGGGACGGGAACGGAAGATTACTTCCTCAGCGCCTGGGGCCTCAAGAAAACGAGCACGCCCTTCTTCGGCGTGCCTTACTTCGACCAGTGGGGCATCGTAGGCGGCCATACAAGCGCGTACCGCTGGCATATCTGCGACCCGATTGTCTTCAACAAGGCTATCAAGGTGACTTTCGAGCACTACGGCTGGATTTCCGCAGATGAGAACCCCACCGGCAAGGTGGATAGCTGGAACGAACGGGAGGACGACTATTCGAGCGTGGCGTTTTGGTATCAGAGCGGCGAGCCGACTTTCAAAGCAAGCGCTCCACACGCCCGCCAGCGCACGCTGCCCGGTCTTGACCAGGTCATTGCGGCCCGTGAATACACCGATGACCGCTGCCACGGCGAAGGAAAAGCCGTCGTGCAGAGCCTGGAGATTTGCCCTGACGGGCATCTGCTGTATATGCCGGCACAGAAAGAAGGGGCCTGGGTCGAGATTCCTGTTGAGGTTGGCAAGAAGGAGCCGCGTCGTCTTGTCCTTGTTATGACCTGTTCATACGACTTCGGCAAGTACCAGGCGTACCTCGACGGCGTCAAGTTAGGCGGTGTGATGGACCTGTACAGCAAGGAAATCCTCAGCCGTGAGTATCACCTGCTCGACTTCTGGCCGGAGCCGGGCAAATACACGCTGCGCTTAGAGTGCGTCGGGAAGAGTCCCGAATCCGCAGGCCACTACCTCGGTATCGAGTCCGTTCGCCTGCGGCAGCGCCGCCCGCGCGTCCTCGAATACGCCCGCGACAAGGACAAAGACTGGCGCAAAGAACCTATTCTCTACGAATAACGGCAATACCTGGGGCAAGACCCGCCGCGCCGCGTTCGCGGCGGCAAATCGGCGACCGCCTGCAAGGTCCTATATAAGCCCGCTTTTCCGTATGACGCTCAAGGCGAAAATGGTCGAGACGCGGAGGCCGCCTATCGTGTTATCTTCTTTCTGGAAAAGCACTTACGATGCTATTGCGCCGACAAACGGCCCCTGTTTATTTGTGAATTTTCCCGAAATCTGCAATAAAAATTGTCCCGGCGCGCGTCTTTATAGGTGAAACCTCAGCTTGACGGAAACGAAAAGGAGTCTGTTGAGGAGGATACGGAAATGCTAAAAAGAATAACAACCGAATTTGGAGCGGCGGTCAGGCTGATACTGGCGGAGAATCTCAACGTTCTGCGAAGCTTCTTCAGGGACCTGACAAGCCTGTTTGGGAGATTCAGCCAGTTGCAGAGGGACGCAAAACTGCGAGGCGGAAAGGACCTGGTTTAGAAAAGAGCAGGATATGCCGAAGAAGACGACATTGGCTCTTGATTGAGTGTGCCTGGCTGGGAAATATCCTCTGCGGGTGTAACCGCCGGAGAGAGGCGCCCACTATCCTGTTGAAAGAGTCTTGCCGGCGGATAGAAAGACAATAGAAGAGGAATCTTGAGACTTTAACAAGGTAACAGCCCTCCTTAAGGCGGCCGGATGCGTACATAAGTCGTGCACATCCGGCTATTTTTTTGAATTCAAGGCCTGCGGCGCAGACCGCTGCCGCAGCAATACATCAGGAGGCTTGTTACTGCCAGTCTTCCGGGTAACGAATGGACTTGGGCTGGATGTTGAAGAAGTTCCGAGACAACTGGCCTATCAGTGCATCCACCCTTTTTATCTGATAGTCTGTCGGTCGGTCGGTTGTGCCGTCGGCTATGACGCAGATACGTATAGTCTGGCTCTCCCCGCGCCAGGTTCGCCCGGGTACGATGGACCACTGTCGCTGCCACTTCTCGGTCGGAAGTATCTGTCCGTTGCCTCCGCCAAGCCCGTTGCAGACGACGAAATGACAATCGAGGTCCTCGACGCCGCCCAACCCGTAGAGCGAGACGAGTTGCTCTATATTGCCCGCCCTGGTCCCGCTGTAGTAAACTTCAACGCTATTCCAGCGCTCGGCGTGCTGAGGGGCTTGAGAACGAACCGCTTCCTTGATGGGATCAAGGCCTATATAGCTCGAGAGGCTGAATGGGCCGGCCAGAGGCGGCTTGCCGCTCAGCGCCATCAGCACTACGGCGCCGACCGTCATCGAAACCAACAGCGCCGCCAGAACCTTCACCACCCTTGGTTGATTCGACATAGCACAAAACCACGCAACAGAAAAGAAACTTCAACCTTAACTACTTTGGGAAAACTCAACGCAGTTACATTGTAAACATCGGCACGCACCGGTGTGTTACTGTAAATTTTGCTGAAAATTCTGTTATTTGCCCTTGTCGCGCGCAAGGCCGTTGAGCACCTGATAAAACACGATAAGACGTTGGAGATTTTTTCGCGCCGTAAAACTTTTGCTGAATATCGGGCCGCAGCTACTCACAGATACATTGTTACAAACCTGTTGCTTTATGGGACGGGGGGTTGTATATTCCCTTGGCCGAATTGACCGCCGAACACCGGACGTGCGTGCTCGGCGCGGAAACCGGGGCTATCAGGCCGAAGGTCTTGACAGAAGCGAGGTGCAAAAATGGCGTCGGAATTTCATACAAAGCCGCAACGCGATGAGAGACTCTTGCAGACCCGTCCGTTATCTCCACAGGAGATTTCCAGGCTGGCCGAGCAGGGCTGTACGTGCTCGGACTGGTCCTGCGTCGAGGTGGCCGAGGGGTTCGACACAAGAACAGTCAGAGCGGCTCATTTTAGCGGACGTGTCAGGCTGGGCGTGTTCAGAAAGCGAGTAACTTTCTTCGGCGGCGTGGAAAAGCCGGCGGGAATCAGCAACGCAACAATCCATAACTGCACGATCGGCAATGACGTCTATATCGACCACGTCAGGAACTACATCGCCAACTATGTAATTGAGCACGACGTGGTAATTCAGAACGTCAACCTGCTGGCTGTCGGGGGCGAAAGCTCATTCGGCAACGGCACCCAGGTAGCGGTCGTCAACGAGGCCGGCGGCAGGGAAATACCCATTTATGACCGGCTTTCGGCCCAGACAGCGTACGTATTGGCCTTTTATCGCCATCGGCCCAAGGTCATCGAACGCCTCAAGGCGATGATCGCCGGCTACACCGCCTCGGTTACCTCCTCGATGGGCCTCGTCGCCGCCGGCGCCAAGCTCTTTAACTGCGGAATCATCAAGAATCTCAGGATCGGCCCGGCAACGGTTATCGAGGGCGTCAACCGCCTCCAGAACGGCTCGATCAATAGTTGCGTGGAGGACCCCGTCTATATCGGACCCGGCGTCTATGCCAAAGATTTTATTGTTTGCAGCGGCGCAAAGATCGCCGACGGCGTAATAATAGCGGACTGTTTCGTGGGCCAGGGCGCCGAATTGGCCAAGCAGTATTCCGCGGAGAATTCCGTCTTCTTTGCAAATTGCGGCGGGTTCCACGGCGAGGCCTGCGCCATATTCGCCGGGCCTTACACCGTAACGCACCACAAGTCCACCCTGCTGATAGCCGGGCAGTTTTCCTTTCTTAACGCCGGCAGCGGAACCAACCAGAGCAACCACATGTACAAGCTCGGACCCAATCATCAGGGCATTGTGGAGCGCGGCTCGAAAACCGCCAGCGACTCCTATATGCTCTGGCCCGCGAAGGTCGGACCGTTCACAGTCGTGATGGGCAGGCACTACAGGAATTCGGACATCTCGGATCTGCCTTTTTCGTACCTGATTGAGCACGAAGACGAGAGCATTCTTATCCCCGGCGTGAACCTCCGCAGCGTGGGGACCGTGCGGGATGCGCGAAAATGGCCCAAGCGAGACAAACGAAAGGACCCGAATAAGCTCGACCTGATAAACTTCAAGCTGCTCAGCCCTTACACGATTGCCAGGATGCTCAACGGCAGCAGCCTGCTGAGGAATCTCAAGGCGACTTCCGGCGAGAATACCGAGTACTTCACGTACAATAGCGTCAGGATTCCGAAATCCTCGCTGGAAGGAGGCATCAGGCTTTATGAAATCGGAATAGATAAGTTTCTCGGCAATTGCCTCATCAGTCGGCTGCAGGGCAGGCAGCTCGCAAGCGTCGATGAGCTTCGCTCGGCCCTGGCGGCGCAAACCAACGTAGGACGCGGCAAATGGATAGACCTGGCCGGCCTGTTCGCACCACAGGAGACCGTCGAGAAACTGCTGAACGACATCGAGAGCGGCGCCGTAACCACGCTCGAACAGGTGGCCGAGGCCTTCCGGTCTATGCACGATAATTATCCTGCGTACGAATGGGCATGGGCCACAGGCGTGCTGCAGCAGCGGATATGCAAGAGTATCAACCGCGTAACGGCAAAGGATACCATTGATTTGGTTGCGAGGTGGAAGTCGGCCGTCGTGGAGCTTGACCAGATGCTCTATGCCGACGCGAAAAAGGAGTTCGCCGCGCCCGCCCAGATCGGATTCGGAGTCGATGGCGACGAGGCAAGCAGAAAGGCCGATTTCGAGCAGGTCAGGGGCACGTTCGACAAGAACGGCTTCGTCCACGAGATCGAAGAGCATATAGCCCGCAAAACGGCCCTCGCCGACGAGCTGATTGCCGCGCTCGAGAAGATTTAGCCTCCGCCGCTGCTGAAACAGAATTGAAATGTCTCTATGTGTTTTGATTCGTGGCCGCAGTCCATAATAACGTGCGGCATAAATACGAATGTGAAATATCTTAATGTGAGGACTGCTTATGAGAGTCATAATTGAGCCGGACTATAAGACGGCAGCCAAGTGGACTGCCAACTATATTGCCGGGAGGATTAACCAGTTTGGGCCGGGCGCAGACAAGCCCTTTGTCCTGGGCCTGCCCACCGGGTCGTCGCCGATCGGCGTCTATAACGAGCTTGTCGAACTCTGCAAGGCGCAGAAAGTGTCGTTCAAAAACGTCGTCACCTTCAATATGGATGAATACGTGAATCTGCCGCAGGACCACCCGGAAAGCTACCATTCATTTATGTGGAAGCATCTGTTCAGCCGCGTGGATATTCCGAGGGACAACGTCAATATCCTCAACGGCAACGCCCCGGACCTCGAGGCCGAGTGCGCCCGCTATGAAGAAAAGATGCGCAAGCTCGGCGGCGTCAGGCTCTTTCTCGGCGGTATCGGGCCGGATGGGCATATCGCCTTCAACGAGCCCGGCTCGTCGCTCTCATCGAGGACGCGCGTCAAGACGCTCACCTACGACACGATTATAGCCAATTCACGATTCTTCGGCGGCGACATTAACAAAGTGCCGAAGACGGCCCTGACCGTCGGCGTGGCGACGGTTATGGATGCGCGGGAAGTCGTGATTATCGTCAACGGCCACAACAAAGCGCGGGCACTGCAGCACGCCATCGAAGGTAGCGTCAATCACCTCTGGACAATCAGCGCCCTGCAAATGCACCCAAAAGGAATTATTGTCTGCGATGACGAGGCGACGGCGGAGCTGAAGGTCGCCACGGTAAACTATTTCAAGGACATAGAATCAGCCAATCTCGACCCGGCTGTCTTGTTGAAATGAGCCGGTTGATCGCCGATTCTGCGGACGAGCGTGTGATGTGAAAAACGGGAAATTCACTTGGGTGAATTTCCCGTTTTGGCATTTGCTGAGCATCCCGGCCTTGCGAGTTTTCTATTGGGGAACGGCGCCGCCGGGGACGACCGGTGGGGCGGCAGGCTTAGGCTCCTTGCCGGGCGGATACACGATTTTCGCCTGCGCTCTAAGTTCTTCGACGTACTTCATAGCCAGATCACGCAGTTTCCTCTGGGCCACCTCGTTCATCAGGCTCTCTTTGACCTGGTCAAACGACGTAGTGCTCGCCTCCCTGCGGTCGGTGACCTTTATGATGTGGAACCCATACTGTGTTTCCACGACATCGCTGATCTTGCCGACCTCTAACTCGAAAGCCACTTTGTCAAAAGCCGGGACCATCTTGCCTCTGGGGAAGAAATTCAGGTCGCCGCCTTGTGCCGCCGACGGGCACGCCGAGTTCTCTTTGGCCAGGGCGGCAAAATCCGCGCCTTCTTTAACTTTCTTAAGCAGCTCCTCGGTCTTGGCCTTGGCCGCTGCCTTGGCCTGGTTCGGATCCGAGTTGGGGTCCGACAGGTCCGGCGTTATCAGGATGTGACTCGCCCTGACCTGCTCGGGGACGTTGTATCTGGCCTTGTTCTGCTCATAATACGCATTGGCGTCGGCTTCGGTGACTTTCACCTCAGCCGGGTATTTCTGCGCGACAAGCTTCTGCTGGCCGAGCATCGCCTGCATCTGGGTCTTCAACTGCTCGTAATTGTAGCCGTAGGCCTCCATCTTCGCCTTGAACTCTTCAAGGGTCGCCGGCGGCTTCTGCAGAGCCGCCATTCGCGTTATCTCGCCGGTCACCTCATCATCGGTAATTTTTATGTTGGCCTTCTTCACCTCTTCATCGAGAAGCTGCATCTTGATCATTTCCTGGAGGGCCTGGTCTTTGAGCAGTTTCATCTGCTGTTCGAGAAAGGCCGGCGGCAGGTTAGCGGCCTGCTTGGCGAGCCTGTCGAGGGGCGGCTTGAGCAGCTCATCCAATTGCTTCTGGGTAATATCAACGCCGTTGACGGTCACCAGAACGTCGCTGCCGGACGTCGCCGTGACCGGCGTCGGCGCCACTGTGTTGACGTCGGGCTTGACGATATCGGTCTGGACCTTGACCGGGGCCGGGCCGGGTTTCTTGACATCGGGCGTGGTCGTTTTCTTCGGCTTGCAGCTCGTTAAGCTGCAAACGGCGCAGAGCAGCGCAAGCCACGTTAACGCTCTAAGATAATAGGTTCTCATAATTCTGTCCTTTCGCGGGCACAATAAAAAAAGACCCTTCATCAAGGGTACGCACGGTCAATTATCCCGTTGCCCCGCTTACCTGTCAAGGCAATTACTGCTTTTCGTCCCGCTCGGATACGATGCAAAGCTAATCCTTTGTAATGCCGCCTGCAGAGTGTTAGAATACGGCGAAATATATCGGCTGACGGCCGCCGATTACTGATTTAGACTCAAAGCGCATTTGCAGTAGGAGATTCCTTATGAGTGCGAATTTCGCCAACAAGGCAGCCTTGACCGGCAGGCAGCGCGTCCTCAAAACGCTTGACTACCAGCCTGTGGACCGGGTCCCGGTGGACCTGGGCGGGACGCCGTGCAGCGGGGCGCACGTCAGCGTAATCGTCAATTTGCGGCGGGCGCTCGGCTTAGATAAGGCCGGCGAGCCGGTCAAGCTCGTCGAGCCTTACCAGATGCTCGGCGAGGTCGCAGCAGACCTCCGCGCCGCCCTCGGCATCGACGTCGTTGCCCTGCCCTCGCCCCGCAATATGTTCGGTTTTGAAAACGCCGGCT
>Ga0315288_10011619_pt1 | contig 11083 bp, 6 predicted proteins | sample YL17G11_20_MG_FD_203454 | JGI IMG/M metagenome (GOLD analysis project Ga0315288, IMG submission 203454) | Sediment microbial communities from Yellowstone Lake, YNP, Wyoming, USA - YL17G11_20 | ecosystem: Environmental > Aquatic > Freshwater > Lake > Sediment | place: USA: Wyoming | collected...
AGTCTTGGGAAGTGGAGTTCACCACCGGCGTGAAGTTCCCGTCGAGCCTGGATCTCAAGGCAGCGGGAGTGCAGCGGCTGCCGGAGTGGGCCGAGCCAGGGAACTTCCAGGCGAAGCTGTCGGCGACCGTGCGGGTGCCGGTGGCGCTCACGAACGACTTCTACGCGGACTACCCCGACGTCCTGACCTTCTACGTCCAGGGCAACAACTCCGATGCGGTCCCGAAGACGTTCGAGCTGGACATGACCGGCGGCGAGGGGCTGGACACGACGGATGGGCAGCCGGTGGAGATCGTGAGGGGCGAGGAGCAGGTGCTATTCAAGATCGGCGGGAGCAGCACGCCGAACGACCTGGCGATCGCGACGTTTGGGATGGCGTAGGGGAAAGCAAGGGAAGCTGCGAGCGGCGAGCTGCAAGCGAAGGCCGGTTGCAGCTTGCAGCTTGCGGCTTGTAGCTTGCAGCTCGCAGCTTGCAGCTAACAGCAAAGGCAGGAGATGACGATGGAGGAGAAGTCGGGAGCGGAGCAGATCGCGGAGATCATCGGGCTGAAGGAGGAGCGGGTGGTGGTGGGAGGGGAGAAGCAAGTGACGCTGCGGCTGCGGCCGTTGAGCCTCAAAGACTACATCGAGCTGATGCAGACGGACTTCGGGACGAGCCTGGAGGCGCTCCTGCACCAGGCCCATGTGTGCGCGCAGCGCGGTGGGTATGAGGGCACCAAGGAGCAGCTCGCGGAGCTCATTGAGGGTGACGAGATCATCGCGCTGGAGACGGCCGTGGAGAACCTGGCCCCTTTGTTGATGGCGCGGGGAAGGCAAAGGCTGGGGTTGCCGGTGGCGCCGGTAGAGGCTCCGGCGCCCGAGGGCTCATCCGAGCCATCTGGCGAGTAGCCCGGGAGACGGGCTGGACTTTGGAGACGGTGGCGGGGCTCGACCTGTGGCAACTGCACCACGTGCAAAGGCAGATGCTGATCGAGGCACAGCTCGAGGCGGCGCGGGCGAGTGGGGCGGATGCGGGGACGCTGAGGTTGATCGCGGGCGGGGAGTGGGATAAGGCGGAAGGCTGAACCACAGAGACACAGAGAGCACAGAGAACGACGACGGCGAGGGCTCGGGGTAAGGCGGGGCTCGCGCGATGTCGTTGGAGGGGCCGAATGCGAAGCATCCGGCCCGGTCGGGGAAGGCGAAAGGCGGCGGGGGATGAACCCCCGCCCTACAAAGGCAAGGATTGAGATGCCGGGCGCGGACATGCTGGTGAGCATCACCCTGAAGGGCATTGACCTGGCCTCGGGTGTGTTCTCCGGCGTGGAGAAGTCCGTCAAGGACCTGGGGAGCTCGACGGAGGATACGGCGCGGCAGGTGGGGGCGATCGGAGCGGTCGCAACGGCGGCGGGGATCGGCATCGTCGGGCCGTTCATCGCGGCGGCACACGCCGCGGCGAGTTACGGCGAGAACGTCTACCAGGCGAGCATCCGCACCGGCCTGACGAGCGAGACGCTGACGGCCCTGGCCTACGCTGCGAAGGACACCGGGGTCGGCCTCGATGAGCTGGTGGCGGCGTTGTCGCGGCAGGCCCGCAGCGCCTACGCTGCGGCGGAGGGGACCGGGCCGGCCGCGGAGGCCTACCACACGCTCGGTGTCAACGTCAAGGACGCGAACGGGAACCTCAAGGACGGGCATACGCTGTTTTTGGAGACGGCGACGGCGCTCTCGCAGGTTGCGGACGGAAACACGCGCGCCGCCCTGGCACAGGCGATCTTCGGCCGCGGGGGCGCGGCGCTCTTGCCGGTGCTGCTGCAGGGCGGCAAGGCCATGGCGGACGCGGAGGCGCAGGCATCGGCGATGGGGCGGACGATGTCGGGGGACGCCGCCAAGGGCGCCCACGACGCGATGATCGCGTTCCAGGACTCGGAACGGAGCATCTCGCGGGCCTGGAAGAGCATCGGCACTCTCGTCTTGCCGACGATCACCGACCTCAACAAGGGTTTCGCGTCGGCGATCACGGGAGTGACGGACTGGGCGAAGGCGCACCCGGACCTCAGCAAGGGGATCGCAGGCAGCACCCTCGCCCTGGGGCTGTTTTTGTCAGCAGCAGGCACGGTGGTGATGGTGGGGGCCGAACTGGTGCAGGCATACATCGCGATCGGCGGAAGCGCGTTGGTGGCGGGGGCGGCCGGGGAGGTGGCGTGGGCGGCGATCCTGGGGCCGATCGGGTGGATCATCGCGGGGGTCACGGCAGTCGGCCTGGCCGTCTACGGCATCTATCGGCACTTCAAGGGCGCCGGGGAGGCGGCGAAGGATACGGCGGATGCGCTCGGGGACGTGGGGACGGAGGGGCAGCAGGCCGGGGACGATGTCGCAGACGGGGCGGCGAAGGCCGAGGCGAGCCTCAAGCAGGAGGCGGATGCGGCGAAGGGCCTCGAGGACGCGACGAAGTCCTACGTCACCGCGGTCGAGAACGCGGCGGACGCGCAGACGACCGCGGCGGATAGGATCAAGAGCGCCAACGAGTCGGTGGCCGACTCCGAGAAGGCCTACACGAAGGCGGTGGATGACGGCGCCGACAGCGTCGCAACAGCGAAACGGCGCACGACCGATGCGGTCAACAACTCGGCGGAGGCCTGGACTGCGGCGAACAGGCGGGCAGGCGACGCGGAGGAGAGCCTGGGGCTGACGGTGGACCGGGTCCACGCCCGGAATGCGACGGCGCTGGACACGGAGGAGAAGGCCCGCAAGAACCTCGCGGACACGATCGTTGACCAGGATGAGCGGGTCAAACGGGTGGAGGACAGCGCGGCGGAGCGGCTGGACCGGGCGCAGAAGCGGCTGGTGGATGTCAAGTACCATGCAGGGCCGGAGCTGACCGGCGTGGCGCATACGCCGGCGGAGGAGGAGGCCCACAAGCGGCTGGAGACGCTGCAGCAGGTCGCGGATGCGCAGGCGGAGCTGGACCGGGCGACCTCTGAGGGGCCGGCCCAGGTCAGCGAGGCGAAGACGAAGCGCAGCGAGGAGATCGCGGCGGCGCAGGCGGTACAGGACAAGGCCATCGCGGACAGGCAGGCGGCGCAGGCGGAGGGTGAGCGGGAGATCGCCCGGGCGATACGCGACCGCAACGACGCGCGGACGGCGCTGACTAAGGCGGAGACGGACGGGGCCCGGGCGGTCTCCGACGCACGCATCGCCGAGGCGAAGGCGATCACCGACGCCGACGATGCGATCGAGGCGGCGGACAAGCGGCGGAAGAAGGCGCGGGAGGACCTCACGAAGGCGGAGAATGAGGGCGCGGAGGCCATCAACCGCGCGACCTACGCGCTGAGGGAGCAGACGAAGGCCTACGAGGACGCGGCGGTGGCGCAAGTGAAGGCCGGCGGCAAAGTGCCGGGGACAGCGGAGTCGCCCGCGGGGCGAGGGGCGTACACATTGCCGACGGGGAAGGCGAGCGAGGCGGAGGCGCAACGCGGCAGGGAACAGGCAGCAGCGGCGGCGGCGGCAGAAACGACGCGGCAACAGCAGAATGGGGGATCGCCACGAGGTCAGGCCGATAAAGGCATCCTGGCCAGGGCATGGGATGAGGTGAAGGGCGCGGCGGGCTGGGCAGTCTCAACGGGCGGAGGGCCCAAAGGGCGCGCGGGTGGGGGGCCGGTGATGGCGGGGGTGGAGTACATCGTGGGGGAGGGTGGGCCGGAGAGGTTCATCTCGACGGCGCCGGGGGTGATCGTGCCGGGGAGGGGAGGGGGAGGAGGAGGGAGAGTGGCGAGCAGCGAGCAGCGAGCTGCGAGTGAAGGCGGGCGGACGATCAACGTGACGATCAATGGGCCCGTGTACGGGGCGGAGGGGATCCGGGAGATCGCCAAAGAGGTGTTCGAGGAGGAGGACCGGGCGGGGGTGTACTACGGGCGGGCAGTGGCGGCGGCGTGAGGCGGGAAGGCTTGACCACAGAGACACAGAGAACACAGAGAACGGAGAGGTGAGGGATCATGGCACTTACAGCGGCACAGGTGGGTGTACTTGGCATCATCGATCGGTGGGGTTTCCAAAGCGCGGCGGGGGCGTTCGCGATGGTCGCGGGCACCGACGTGTGGGCGCGGGTGGATGCCGTCGGGGATGAGGTGTTCGAGAATCGGGTGAAGGGACAACAGGCGACGGATCTCGACACCGCGATCATCAACCTCGAGCTCGGCGACAAGAAAGAGGTCTTGGACCTCACGAAACTGCTGAGCGAGTATGCGAAGCTGGATCTGGGCTACGCGACGTTCTCGGCGTGGCTGACGGCCTTGCGGCTGCGGATTGACTACCGGGCGGCGCAGTGGCTGGAGAAGCACTGCGCGTGCGTGGTGGGGAACATCCACGGGGCGGCGGATGGGGGGGCGGCGGCACCAGGGCAGCTGCTGGGGAGCTTCGTCTACAGCGCCAGCTTCACGGCGGGGACGGATCTGGACGTCGCGCTCGTGTCGCCCTCGCCGCTGCTCGCGCGGGTGACCACAAAGGGGGCAACCGACTGGACGCTGGCTCCTGTCGTGAAGACCGGCCTCGTCAGCCCAACGACCAAGACGCTTTCGCAGGTCGTGGCAGGGACGGGTGCGGGGGGCGCGGTCGGGGACGTCTACGTGCTGGGCAAGCAGGCTTTGTCGGGCGGGGCGGCCGCGGGGCAGAAGGTCGTGCCGGTGGCGGCGACGGCACAGTTCGCGGTGGGCCAGACGGTGCTCATCACCCAGTGGAGCGGAAGCGCGCCAAACGAGACATGGCTGGAGCAGGAGGTCGGAGTGATCGCCAGCATCGTCGCGAACACCAGCATCACGCTGGTGGAGAATCTGCTGCATACCTACACGAGCGCGGGGTTCGCGTACCCGTGCTTCACCGGCATCTCGGCCTGCACGGGCTCGGGGGGGAATGCGAGCGATGCGGTGAGCGTGTACCCGGCGGCGGACAGAAGGCTCAAGGCTTGACCACAGAGACACAGAGAACACAGAGAACAGCTAAGGCGTGTTGTGGGAACGGCGGCAGGCAATCGGGGTCGTGGGAGGGGCCGAATGCGTAGCATCCGGCCCGGATGGGGTATAATGCGCATGACGCGGGGCAATGCGGATGTACCCCAGGGGGCGGTTCGGATGAGCACGCGCAAGCAGCCCGTCGTGCAGATGAGGCTGAGCCGGTTCTTGATCCTGTGCCTGGCGCTGGTGGCGCTCGGTGCGGTCGCGCACGACTGGCTGGCGGGAAGGGCGATGTGGCGGTATTACAGCGAGGTCGCGGCGGCGCAGGTGGCGGAGGCGGAGCAACGTTCCGAGGTGCAGGCCCAAGCGATAGTAAAGCAGATGCGAGGGCAACTGGACGCGGCAGGGGTTGCGCATACGCTACCTGCCGAACACTTCACCGTATCGCCGAAGACACAGGCTGAGCTTCGCAAGCAGACGGATACCGCGAAACAGCGGATGATGCGAGGAGCCGACCGTGCCGGAGACCTATGCAAAGACAGCCCTGGTCGCGGATGAGGTGTGGACGGATACGCTGGAAATTGACGTGCTGGATGGTATCCCATGCCGGTCAGTGGACGCCTCAGGTCTAGGTGGCAGCGCGAATGTCACCCATATCGCCACCTTCACGGCGACCATCTCCCCGCCTCTGATCACGCCGATATGGGGAGAGGACTCGGCGGAGACGCGGGCGGCGGCGCAGGCGTGGATTGACCTGCACAGCAAGAACCCTACATGGATCCGATACGGGTGGATATGGGAGAAGAAAGTCCAAGCCCCCGGGGGGCCTCCGCCCAATGCAGACCGTGAGCTGGTAGTGGTCGGGAATTGGCCGAGTAAAACCGTCCCGCCGCTCCCGATGACCTACTCATGGGAGGGTGTCACCTCCATCAGCTTCTCGGTGGTCTGCACCGTCACCGGCTTGACGCTGTGCGAGAAGGTGACGGACGCCGCCTATGACAGTCGCATGAGCCCGCTGGACCCGACCGACAGGACGCGGGAGTCGACGTGGTTCGCGGATGACGACTCGACCGTCACTGTCACAGGTGGCGGTCTTTCTGCGTCCGGTGCCCTCGCTGGGGCCGGGGCCGAAGTCAACATGGGGACCGCGTTCAAGTGGTTGGCGTCCGTCAGCAATAACACCTTCCCGGCGGCGAACACGACCTACGGGCGGCACGCGGGGCCAACCTGTTTTGGGGAGGATGCAAGCCTCGCGGCGACACTCTACCATCCTGGGAGTGGCCCCGAGCCAGATGGCACGAATTACCCCGGGTGGTGCCGGGCAGTTCCGGCGTCGGGCGCGTACCTGATCCTGCTGAACGACGGCGGGATTGCATTGCAGAGTTCAGCGATCAGCGGGACCGCGCATGTTGGCGGCTGCGCCCGCACTGCACCCGTCACCCTCAACTACGTCGGTCTGTTCTATCGGCGCTTTGACCCGGACGGCGCGGCGCCCAGCGGGCTGAAGATCGTTGCTGAGCCGAGGGACTGGGTAGACAGCGCATGGGTGCAGCACGAGTGGAATGCCGGGGAGGACTACTCACAGACGCAGTTCCCGAAGTCGGAACTCTTCACCTACGAGTACCAGTTCCTCTCGGGCTCGGGCATCGGGCAGATCACTCAGGCGAGCCGGATTGCGCAGGGGGAGGACGTGGGCGGCACGACCATCGCGCAGAACGATGCGCAGGTCAGCTTCCTGTGCCAGCCGCTCACTGCGGGCGTCACGGGCAACCCGATCTGGGGACCGTTCCTGGGTATAACGCACGTTACAAGCCTCAACATCAACGACCCGCCAGGAGCTGCAACTCGCCCGTCTTTGTGGACAGGCGGGGAAGGGGTGACGGTTGACCCCGGGGACAACGATAGCTGGACGGTCGCCGCCGGGCAGAGTAGCCCGGTGGTTTTGCGTTCTTTGACCAACCGCTACGAGCTGCGGATGGACTGGCTGGCCAATCACCCGGAGACGGAGGACTATCACAGCCCCGATGCGCCCTACATCCTGCGGCGGAACAGGAGCGGGGAGACGTACCTGACGTTCGGGGACAACCCGGACTGGTGGTCAACAGCGGCGGGGGGCTGGGACGAGGAGGACGTCTGGAACTTGGGGGAGTTCGGCTACCTGTTGGCCGGCATCGTCGCGCCGAAGGATGGGACCGTCACGCTCAAGCTGACCTACAAGGTGCCGACAGTCAGCGACCCGTGCAACACGGACTTTGGCTGCAGGTACGGCAGCCACGGAGAGACGCGGTTCGAGATCAGCTACGTGGAGCGGACGGCGACCTACAATCTCAATGTGGTGGCGGGGGCGAACAGCGTCCAGGTGGACCTGTGCAAGCCGACTGAGGGCATCGTCCCGGAGGGCGAACATCGGCTGTGCGTGGTGAAGGAGATCGAGTGGACGCTGCCTACGGCGGGAGGGACTGATGAGGAGTGGGAGCTGAGCGGGCTGGCGCTGGTGTTGGACACGCTGCACACCAGCAACGTGTCGTGGCACAACAAGCGGGCCTGGGACTGGACGAGTTGCTGGGAGGGGTTCGCGGGGCAGGCGGACGGCAAGCCGGCCTTGCAGGTGGACCCGGGCTATAGGCGGCTGCGGGAGGAGTGGGGGCTGCAGTACGTCCAGTACATGCAGCACTGTGCGCTGCAGGACCCGCCGCCGGAGCGGGACCCGACCTATGCGAAGGCGCTGTCGCGGATCATGACGGAGGTGGACCTGTGCGAGGGCTGGGAGGCGACATGGCTCGATCCACTGACCGCGGCGGGGAACATGGACGCCGATCAGATCCTGTTCGCGCCGGCGATGTACTGGTGGGACCTGCAAAACCAGGAGCAGAACTCGGTGATGGGGGCGGTGGCGGTGGGGACCTACAAGTGGGCCTACGGGACGGTCCATGATCTGTATTACGATGTGGTCTTCCCGCGCGGGGAGGTATCGGGGCTGCTGTATAGGGGGAAGTCGCGGCTGCGGGAGACGGGCGCGGCATGGCTCTATAAGTCGGATGCCCCCGACGGGACCTACAGTCGCGTGGGCAGCTATGTGCCGGATACACAGGGGCTGTGGCGCAGCGACCCGATGTTGGAGAAGGATTGGTACTACGGCGTCGCGGGGAAGGACCTGGGGGCGACGGCGACGGCGGAACTGCTGACGAACTCCGGGCTGGAAGTGGCGAACCGGGAGTATACGTTCGCAGGGATCGTCAAGGCGCCGGTGGCGCTGAAAGGAACGCTGGGAGTCATGATCCAGCCCGGGACGATGGTGCCGCACTTCGCCTATCCGAATGCCTACGGCGACTTGATGACCAACCGGATCGTGACGGGGATCTCGGGGATCGAGACGCCGGTGCTCGTTGATGACTCACGGGTATACGTCTCGGCCATGGGGGGGCACGGGGGCTCGGTGATCTACGTCTTCGGGCAGGACGAGGATGGAGTGGTGTACCTGTTCACTAACGAGGTGGGAGGGACGGCGGGGTACTGGGTGGCGCAAGGGGTGGTGGGGTGAAGGGAGAAGGCGAAGGCAGTGATGAGTGATGAATGATGAATGATGAGTGAGGGAAGGGAAACGACAGCAGGCAGGATTGGCTGCCCCACATCATAGGTTGGGAGACGAGTAGATGAGCAGGTACGCACGGGCGGCGGTGCAGATCATCGTGGATGCGGCGCATTGTGATGGGATGATCACCGTGCTGGGCGTGGGGAGAGACTGGACTGCAGACGAGCCGCGGAACACGCTGGCGCTTGACCAACGGACGCCGGATGTGGCCGGAACTTACGGCTGGTGGTATTCGGGGCTCTTCGAGCACATCACTAAGCTGAACTGCATCGCGCCGATCATGACGTACACCGCGGCGCCGCTGGAGTTGGGGTCGGGCGCGGGGGAGTGGACAGTGAACAAAGGGCTGTGGCGGGAGAGTGCGGCGAGCGGGGTATTGGGGATCGCGGGGGCCGGACTGCTCGAGTACTACGATGGGCGGCCAGGGAGGTATGCGGCGAACGCCTGGGGGCAGATCACGAGCGTGGACGAGATGGCGCCGAACCTGCAGGTGTACTGCTGGCGGATGCAGGGGTCGCCGCAGGAGACGGAGGCAGCGGCGGTGGAGTTCGTGCTCGAGGGGGCGGTGGCCGGGGAGTTCTATTGCCTCGGGTTCCCGTCGAACGGCGACGCGGGGATCATGGGGGCGGCGACGGGGCGGACAGGCTGGCAGTCCCATCCGTACCTGATGGGCTGGCGCAGCGGCGACACGGAGTGGACGATGATTGACAACCTGAGCGTGGGGGCGGCGCCGGGGAACTCGGGGCCCCAGCGCAAGGCGAGCCTGCTGGGCTTGCGGATCGAGTATCTGGACGGGGCGCTGTTGGTGCGGACCGACAAGCACAACGACCCATGGGTGTTCTGCGGGCAGTGGATCCACGAGGGGGCGTATGTGGATTTCGCCCTGGCCGAGGCGGGGCACGTGAAGGTGAATGTGACGGGGCACCCGGCGCTGGTGGGGGTGTGGCCGTTGGCGGCGCCGGCGACGGTGGACCTGTATCCGAGGGCCTACTATATCCGCAGCAGTGACCCGGTAGAGAGCAACGACCCGCAGTACAAGATCATCGGCGTGGCACCGACCGGCACCAGTCTGGCCCATGCGGTTGACACGAACCCAGGGGATGCGAACCAGAAGCGGCCGAAGGTGACCTTTGCGGCGAGCGACACGACGAAGCGGGCCTGCCTGTACAACGTGCAGGAGTATCGGCTGGCGACGATCGGCGGGGCCGACAGCGACCCGGTGACGCTGACGAACGGGGAGGAGACCTTTCGGACGCTGGTGATCTCGGGGCATGTGGACAGGAGCTTCAAGGGCGCGACGGTGGACATTGACTACTGCTGCAAGCCGGGGTACGTGCTCAATGAGATCCGGCCGAACGCAAAGGTGGGAGTGGAGGTGGGGGCGCTGCCGGAGGGGGGCGTGAACTCCTGGCACCCGCAGTTCGTGGGGTACGCCCTGCCGCCGGCGAAGGGACGCAGCGAGGGCAGGAGCAGCGGACGGGTGAGTTGTGCGGATATGGTGACGGCGCGGTTGCGCAAGAAGTGCATGGGCTGGCACTGCAGCTATGAGGGCTGGCCGCTGGACGATTGGTTCGAGCACATTCTCAATCGGGCAGGAGTGCCGGGCACGCTGATCGCGGTGGACCCGGACATCAGTTATGCGGTGATGGGGAATCTGTACTATCTGCCGACGAGCACGCGGCGGGGGAAGCGGAAGCTGTGCTACGGGCCGAGCGTGAGAGTGCCGTCGGCGCTCGATGAGGGCTGCAAGCTGCGGGACCTGGAATGGGGGATCTCGGCACTGGGGGTCGCCTTCTTGCAGCCGCGGCCGGTGCACGTGGCAAGTCACTATGACTGGGTGGTCTCGGAGGCGGGGACGGCCCATAACATGATCTTCGACTTCCGGCACACACGGTCGGTGGGGGACTTCGCGAACCTGCTGCAGGTGATGGTGGGGGAGGGGGTCTCGGCGGCGGCGCGGATCATGGTGGACGACGCGAGCTGGAGCAGCCCGTCGAGCGCGCGGTTCATCGGCGACCTCTGGACGCGCTACGAAAGCTACCCCAGTGGGGATGACCTGGACAGCATCGCCAATCGGCTATGGGACGAAGTCGTCTACATGGACAGCCTGGTATCTTGGACGGAGTACGACCGGCCGAGCATCATGCCGGGCGACGAGGCGGCGGTGACAGTGGACGCGAGCATGAACATCACCCCGGGGAGCATCTATCGGATCGCGGACAAGCGGTGGGGGATCCGGGAGGACGGGCGATACTGGCAGACATTGGAGGCGGAGCTGGTGGAAGCGGGGTGAGGCGGGGGAAACGATGAATGATGAATGATGAATGATGAAGTGAAGGCGAAGGCAGACACGGAAGGCACGGAAGACGGCGGAAGAAGGCGGAAGAAGGCGGGGAAGGCGAAGGCTGACCACAGAGACACAGAGAGCACAGAGAACGGCGGGAAACTGCACGGCTGTGGATACAGCAAGGGCGAGGGAAACGACATGGCGATCATCATACTGGATCCGGGGCATGGGGGAGAGGATACGGGGGCTTGTGGGTTCGGGCTGAAGGAGAAGGACC
>Ga0315288_10011623_pt1 | contig 11081 bp, 10 predicted proteins | sample YL17G11_20_MG_FD_203454 | JGI IMG/M metagenome (GOLD analysis project Ga0315288, IMG submission 203454) | Sediment microbial communities from Yellowstone Lake, YNP, Wyoming, USA - YL17G11_20 | ecosystem: Environmental > Aquatic > Freshwater > Lake > Sediment | place: USA: Wyoming | collected...
CAGCATGCGCCAGGCCGGTTCGGAGGCAAGGTCCGCCCGCCCCGGACCGGGCACTGGCGAAGAGATGCGGCGTGCGGACTGGCGCGCCTACATCTTCCTCACGGCGCTTTCGAAAGTCAACGCCACCCAGATGTTGGCGCCATCAAAAGCCACCCCGTATGGCTGGGTTCCCACGGCATAGGTGCCCTGCACCGCGCCGTCGCTGGCCCGCAGCTTGGTGACGTTGTTGCTGCTGTAGTTGGGGTCACCCAGATGCTGGCGCCATCAAAAGCCACCCCGTGTGGCTGGGACCCCACAGAAGAGGTGCCCTGCACCGCGCCGTCGCTGGCCCGCAGCTTGGTGACACTGCCGGCGCCATTATTCGCTACCCAGATGTTGGCGCCATCAAAAGCCACCCCCGTCGGGGCGGATCCAACGGCAAAGCTGCCTACGACGGTGTTGACGTCGTACCAGCGGAGCAGCGCAATGGCCAGCGTGTTCGGCCCTGCCGGTCCTGGCGGGCCCGCCGGCCCCGCCGCCCCAGTGGCACCCTGTGGCCCTTGCGGACCCTGGGAGCCGACCGACCCCGCCAGCCCGGTATCACCCTTCAATCCTTGCAGACCCTGCGAGCCTGCCGGTCCTGGCGCGCCCGCCGGCCCCGTCGCACCGGGGTCACCTTTGGAGCCTTGCGGGCCTGTCAGCCCTCGCGCTCCCGCCGGCCCCGCCGGTCCCTGCGGACCCATCGGACCGAGCGGGCCCACGGCCCCAACGGTCAAATCGAACGAGTCGGACCCGTCGCTTCCCGGCCCCGATCGCACCGTCAGCAGATAGTCTCCAGCGCTCACGTGTTGCGGCAGCCTCGCTATGATTCGTTCGTCGCTCGAGCTTGAGACCACCAACTCAGTCTCTCCCAGTTTCACTTCCGGGGTTTTTGTCCCGAGGTTTTTCCCTGTGATCGTAATAATGTTGTTTGAGAAGTTGACTTGCGCGCCGGTGATCACAAGTTCTTTGGGCGCCTTCTGAGCAAGCAGCGCCGATGACGCGCACACCAGCGCCACGATGCCGACCGCAATCGTCCGCAGCGACATAACGACCTCCGTCCTCTCTGGATTTGATTTGGCGGTAGGCAGGTCGCCGATAGGTGGCGCAATGTTGGGGAATTGGCCTGGGCTAAGTCACCGCCCAGGGCGATCGCACCGCTTGGCGGGACTGTACGCAGGTTCTAGTGTCGTGTCAAGCTCTATTTAGTAATAGTTGACGGCGATGTCGATAATGATCGGCGGCGCCGCGAGAAACAAAAAGGCCGCCGGCGTGAGCCGGCGGCCTCTTTGCGCTCAATAACCAATTCAGAATGCGTCCCGATACAATCGGGACTGACCAACCAGCAAAAATCCCGAGCAGAGAAGACCGGACGGCTTCCCGTGTACCACACCCGGAAGTCCCGCGGGATGCACCACCCTTCTTTGGGCGGACGCCCCGAATCCTCGGCCTTCGGCCCGTCGCCTGCCCAGTCAGGCGCTCTGCCGGGGATGGACGATGCTGATCCCGGTTACGGACGGGAAATCAGCAACGTTGAACGTCAAGAGATGGGTCACTTCGTGTGCCTCCATTACCGCGATCAGTCGCGCGTCGTGAACCCGCTTCCCACTGAGGTTATGCGAGCTGACCAGTGCCAACCAATGGTAGAAGACGGCTGGGATGTCTTCGAGCAAGGGAAACTGATCGAGCAGCCGATCGATTTCCAGACGGGTCCTGGCGGCATCCCAACCCAGTCCATTGGCGATGGCGGGGCGTGTTGCGACCGCCCAGAATTCAATCAGAACCTGCGGAGTCAGAAAACAGGGCTCGTCCCGTGCCAAGAGTTGAGAAACGGCTCGCCCCGCCGCATCATGGCCTTGCGCGCCTGGATCGGCGAGCCGCAGCAAAACGTTAGTGTCCAGCAGGTAGGCGGGCATCAGTCGTACATCGTGTCGCGATGGAGCGCCTCATCCGGCAGCCCCGGACCCTCTCGATGACTCGCTACCCATTCGAGGAAAGCGCGTTTCCGCTGCTCAGGCGTAGCGGTTGCCCAAAACGGCTTGCGCTCTTCTGGTCTAAGAATGAGCAGGTCACCCTGGACCTCAAGCACGTACCGCGAATGCGGCCGCACAATATCCCGCAACTCCGGCGGCACGACCAAAGAGCCTTTATCATCCGCTTCGACGACGTAGGCCATGCGACCCTCCCGACGGCGATTATACCGCGAGTCGCGAGAAACAAAAAGGCCGCCGGCGTGAGCCGGCGGCCTCTTTGCGCTCAATAACCAATCCAGAATGCGTCCCGATACAATCGGGACTGACCAACCAGCAAAAACCCCGAGCAGAGAGAGCCGGACTCGCTTCCCGCGTACAACTTCGGGAAGGCCCCGAAAACCCTCGGGGCGGGGTAACCTGGAACGTTCCCGATGGAATCGGGATCCAGGCACGTTCTCTCTTAGAAAGGAGGTGATCCAGCCACAGGTTCTCCTACGGCTACCTTGTTACGACTTCACCCCAATCATGGATCATACCTTGGGCCTTACCCTCCTTGCGGTTGGGATGGGGACTTCTAGTACAACCCACTTTCGTGATGTGACGGGCGGTGTGTACAAGGCCCGGGAACGTATTCACGGCGCCGTGCTGATACGCCATTACTAGCGATTCCGGCTTCATGCAGTCGAGTTGCAGACTGCAATCCGAACTGAGGACGGCTTTCAGCGATTGGCTCCCCCTCGCGGGTTAGCAGCGCGCTGTACCGCCCATTGTAGCACGTGTGTAGCCCTGGACATAAAGGCCATGATGACTTGACGTCGTCCTCACCTTCCTCCGGCTTATCGCCGGCAGTCTCCTTAAAGTACCCGGCTTAACGCTGGCAATTAAGGACAAGGGTTGCGCTCGTTGCGGGACTTAACCCAACATCTCACGACACGAGCTGACGACAGCCATGCAGCACCTCGACTGCAGTCCCTTGCGGGAAAGGGATGTTTCCACCCCGGTCCACAGCCGTTCGAGCCCAGGTAAGGTTCTTCGCGTTGCGTCGAATTAAACCACATGCTCCACCGCTTGTGCGGGCCCCCGTCAATTCCTTTGAGTTTCAGCCTTGCGACCGTACTCCCCAGGCGGCTCACTTAACGCGTTAGCTTCGACACGCCCAGAGTACTCCAGGCATACCAAGTGAGCATCGTTTAGGGCCGGGACTACCAGGGTATCTAATCCTGTTTGCTCCCCCGGCTTTCGCGCCTCAGCGTCAGTAACGGTCCAGAGAGCCGCCTTCGCCACTGGTGTTCCTCCCGATATCTACGCATTTCACCGCTACACCGGGAATTCCACTCTCCCCTCCCGTACTCTAGCGCAGCCGTTTTCGGCGACCCCTCCCGGTTAAGCCGGGAGATTTCACACCGAACGTACCACGCCGCCTACGCGCTCTTTACGCCCAGTAATTCCGAACAACGCTGGCCCCCTACGTATTACCGCGGCTGCTGGCACGTAGTTTGCCGGGGCTTCTTTTGCGGGTACCGTCATAATCGTCCCCACCGAAAGAGCTTTACACCCCGAAGGGCTTCATCACTCACGCGGCGTCGCTGCATCACCCTTTCGGGCATTGTGCAAGATTCCCCACTGCTGCCTCCCGTAGGAGTCTGGACCGTGTTTCAGTTCCAGTGTGGCCGTGCGTCCTCTCAGACCGGCTACCGATCTTTGCCTTGGTGGGCCGTTACCTCACCAACTAGCTAATCGGCCGCAGGCCCCTCCTCCAGCGAATTGCTCCTTTGATCCCGGCAACCGAAGTCACCGGGATGTTATGCGGTATTAGCCCGGGTTTCCCCAGGTTATCCCCCACTGCAGGGTAGGTTGCCCACGTGTTACTCACCCGTTCGCCGCTTTACTCATCCCGTTTCCGGGACTTTCTCGCTCGACTTGCATGTGTTAGGCGCGCCGCCAGCGTTGATTCTGAGCCGGGATCAAACTCTCGTTTGTACTTGTTCCCCGGTCGAAACCGGGGGGACTCGTGAGAACGAGAATTGTCAACGTCCGGCTGAACTCAGAATTCTTGACTGGTTTGGCATTCCGAATTGTCAAAGAGCTAAGCAGCTTCACCCGTCTCGGCGGGTGAAACCCAGGCAGGTAAACAGCCCCTGCCGCCCCGCTTGTGGCGAGGCACTTTCTTTTATACACCAGCCGGAGGCGCCTGTCAACCCCCCCCCCGAATATTATTCCGCCGAGACCGCGGAGAACGCAGAGATTGCCGCCTGCTTCCCCGGGGGCCGCGCCCGGCCGCCTCAAATTGAGGAAGCGCGGCAGCGCCTCCGCGGTCTCAGCGGCCTCTGCGGTGAATAAACTCTACGGCTTACGCGGAGCGCCGGCGCTCCACAGACCGTTTCTCACAGCAGTCGCCGCTGGACAAAGCGCCCCAGGGGGTGTATGACCCATCCACATGGGGGCAAGCTGTCTGCTGGTTTCGGGAGTGGCGTTCCTCGGAGCTTTGCTCGCGGCGGTATCCGGCCCACCGCCGGCAACGAAGACCTATCCGCAGAAGCTCGTCCGGTTCCACGCGCTGGACGACCCGACCGTGCCGCTTCCGGTCCGCAAGGCGCCGCAGCGAGCGGCCACGGCCGCCGGTTTGCCGGAAGCGATTCGCAAGCGGACCGCCGGTATACCCGTCGGGGCGGAGTCAATCACGGTGGCCGTTCGCGCGGCCGACGGCGCTTGGTGGCTGGGCAGCCCGGAGGGCGCCATGCGTTGCGGCACGAACCAGGCGCAACGCTGCGACTACTTCGCCGGCCGCCGCTACCTGCCCGACAACGAGGTGCTGGCCATCCATTTGGAATCCGACACGCTGGTTTGGGTGCGCACCCGCACCGGGATCGCGCGGATCGAATTCCGGCCCATGACGCTGGAACAGAAAGCTGCCGCCTTCGAGGAACGCGTTCGCTTGCGGCACAACCGTTACGGCCTGCTGGGCACATCCGAGCTGACCCGCGCCGGCGATCTCTTCTCGAACCGTATGTTCCCCAACGACAACGATGGCCTCTGGACGGCCATCTACATCGCGGCGGAATCCTTCCGGTTCGCCGTTACGGGCGAGCCCGAGGCGCGGCGCTTGGCGCGGAACTCCCTGGAGGCGCTGATGCGGCTGGAGCAGATCACGGGCATCTCCGGCTTCCCCGCCCGCGCTTACATCCGCAAGGGCGACTACCGGCACCCGGGCGGCGAATGGCACATCACGCCCGACGGCCGGCTCGAGTGGAAGGGCGATACCAGCTCCGACGAGATCGTCGGCCATTTCTTCGCCTACTCCGTGTACTACGACCTGGCCGCGGCGCCGGAGGAAAAGCCCGCCATCCGGGCCGTCGTCGCGCGGATCGCCGCACACATCCTGGACCACGGCCGATACCTGGTCGGCCCCTCGGGCAAACCGACCACCTGGGGAAAATGGTCGCCCGCCTACTTCGCCGACAAGAGCGCGCTCGGCTGGTGCGACGCGCCCCTGAATTCGCTGGAGCTGCTCTCCTTCCTGAAGACGGCGCAGCACATCACCGGCCAGGAGCGCTTCGCGGCCGAATACCGGAAGCTGATCGAGGAAGGATATCCGCGCCGGGCCGCCGAGTATCGCGCCCGCAAGTGCGAGCTGAACTACTCGGACGAGGAGCTGGCCATGCTCTCCTTCTACCCGCTGCTGGAATACGAGAAGGACGGGGCGCTGCGGCGAACCTACCTGAACGCGCTCGAGCAGTGGTGGGAGAACGAGCGGCGCGAGGAGAACCCGCTGTGGATCTACATGTACAGCCGCGCCATGGGCAGGCCGGTGGACCCGGAGAAAGCCGAGCGCGCGCTGGCCCGCCACCCCATGGATTCGATCGATTGGACGGTGCGCAACTCACACCGTCGCGATATCCGCATGGCGCCGTACAATGACCGCTTTGGCCGGGCGGAATCGCTCGATCTGCTGCCTCCCGATGAGCGCCCGGTGATGCGCTGGAACGCGAACCCGTTCCGAATCGACGGCGGCAACGGCGGGCGCAGCGAAGACGACGGCGCCGCCTTCTTGCTGCCGTATTGGCTGGGGCGATATTGCTGTGGGCCGTAGGCTGTGGGCTGACGACTGACGGGCCTTGGCTTGGCAGAGGGCAATCGCGATATGGAGCGCCCCTACGGGCCCTCACGGTCCGTAGGCGCGCCCCATCGTCGCGACAGATGAGGGCTACTTCTTTACCGGGGCCTTCTTCTCTTCGGCCTTCTTCTCTTCGGCCTTCTTCTCTTCGCCCTTCTTCGTCTTCTTCTTTTTCTTGACGTCCTTCTTCTCTTCGACCTTCGTCTCTCCCTTCTTCTCTTCGGCCTTCTTCTCCTGGCAGAAGCCAGGCGTCGCGCAGCTCAGGAACGCCAGGGCAACCAGGCAAGCAAGCAGTTTCTTCATTCCTTTTTTCCTCCTTAAAATGCGTCCCGTATGAGAGCAGCGGATCGCCTTTTCCAGTCAGCGGGCCGCCGTTTCTCGATCGGGAGTGCCGCTATTGTCCACAAACCGGCCGCGTTCGTCAACGGCCTTGTGCAAAAAATTTCCTCGAAGCCGCAGCGCGCCAGGGCAGCGAAAGAAAGACCAATGTATCGGCTATTCGCACCGCGACACTGGCCGGCCGGATCCGGGATGGCCGGCAGAGCGGCATCGAACGGCGATCGGCGAAGCCGCGCGCCACAGGCGGCGCATACAAAAACAAAAAAAAGGGCGGCCCAAAGGCCGCCCCTTCCATTGTGGTCCGTGGCTTTCGAGTGGCTTATTGGGTCGCCTTGGTCTTCTTGGCCTTGGCGCCACTCCCCTTGCCGGCGCCCCGGCTGCCCCGCGCCTTGAATTCTTCCTTGTCGATGCTACCGTCGTGGTTGGCATCGAGTCTGTCGAAGGCCCTGGGGTTACCGGTCCACTCCTCCTTGGAGATTTTCCCGTCCTTGTTCTTATCCATCTCCTCGAAGGACGCCGTGACGCCCTTCTTGGCCCCTTTCTTTTCGGTCGGGGCCTGGCCCTGCTGCGCGAACAGCGGAGCAGTGGCCACGACGAGCGCCAGAACAACAAGCCCTGCAAGCAGTTTCTTCATTCCTCGTTTCTCCTTTAGGGGACACACGGGTCCGTTTTCCAGAACCCCGTGTTGGGGCCCAAGTATCTGCGGTCCCGTCCCCATTCAAGTTAACACGTCTGTTGGACGGTTGCAGCCACTGCCGCGTTACCTACGGGAAGCGACCGCCGTTAGAGGGGGCGGCGGGAGCGGCCCGCCGGACGGCCCTGCCGGGCCACCAACTGGCTGAGCCGGTCCAGGCATTTGTTCAAACTGTAAGAGGATCGAGCGGCAACCTCGGGTCTCCAACCTGATTCAGTGCTCGAAATGAACCCGATCAGTCGTGAGGTATAAGCTGGACCCACGCTTCGGCCGCTCTGGGGCCGGGGAACCAAGTCCAGCCGGATGTCGCGCCGTCTCGACTGCCGGGCAAGCTCGACCACCAGGCGCTTTGGATCCGGGCTGGTTTCTGGATTCTCAGGAATGGCCCGCGCCCTTAGGCCGAGGAATGACGCCACTCTCTCGCGATCGGCAAGTAGCCAGCTCTCAACTGCCCGGACGGCCACGCAAAAACACATTCCGCCGGCCGGCTCAGGCAACCAGGCGCGATGCAGCAAGGGCGCGCAGTCGTAATCCTGGTCCAGATCGACGAGGATCACCCACGGCTGGTGAACCGCGGCCCGGTTATATCCAGTGCAGCGAAGGCGCAGGAAATCCTTGCCTCTTTTCCCATAAACCCGCGCCGGGGTGGCGCCGACATGACGAAGCAGGCGCGCAAACAGGGCTTCATCGACTGGCCCCTCGACTGCGCCGGAAATAAAGACCGTGGCTGGGACGGTGTTCATGCTTCGAAAAGCGAAAGTTGCTGAGCTCTGGCTGGTTTGGTCCACGGTATTACGGCGTCGGCAAGGGAGGAACCGCCGCTCAGCAAATCCTTTATTTCGCGGAAGCGACTTGCTGGCCGTACCAGCGTGCCTTCAGACCCAGGCAGGAGTAACAGCACCTCATCCAAGCCGATCCCGTCGTCGCGCAGCACATCGGTCGAGTGTGTGCTGACCATGACTTGTCGCCCCGAGCGGCGTTGCATGTGCGCGAACATTTGCGGCACATAGCGAATGACTTCGGAATGAAGGGACAGCTCTGGCTCCTCCAGGAGCAGCGGCCCGCTTCCGTCGAGCACGGCCCACAACAGACCGAGCAGGCGCAGCGTTCCGTCCGAGAAGTCGGCTTCGGTCTGCCAGGCGCCTTGCGGCCTCCAATGCTCGTACTTGCCGCGCATGTGCGGGGTTCCGCGCACGTCGCGCCACAACTCCAGTTCGCGCAGTTGCGGCACAGCCACTCGAAGCGCGCCGCGAATGCGCCGCAACCATGCTTCCCTGGTTTTCGAAGGTGTTCGGGCGATTTGCTCAATGAAATCGCCGCCATATGGATCGCCGTGGCGTCCGACCGAGCGGTCGGGGTCGCGCACCAACTGCGGGACAATATGCAAGTAGCGGACTGACGAGAAGAAATCGGCCACTTCGCGGAACGGCTGGTTGACGTTGACCTGTTCCAGGTAAGTTTGGGTCAGCCGCTCGGGGTCTTGGTTGTCTTCGTCGTTCGGCCGAAGCAGAATCTGTTCACCGTTGCGCTCGACTGTCTCCCTCTTGATGAAAGGCCGTTGCCGATTATCCTGCGTGAAGCGAATCTCGTAATTCCAGTTGACGCTCCCCGCCTGGTCGCTGACGCAGACCTTGACCGCGATATCCGGGTAGCGTCGCGCGGCGAGCGACCGCAGCCGCGAAACTCCGCCGCGCTGCCTTTGAACCGCGGCCTGAAAGCCGCCACCGACGGATACAATGTCATGCAGGAAGCGGAAAACATCCAGGAGATTCGACTTGCCGGATGCGTTCGGCCCGACGAGAAACACACGGCCCTGGAGGTCCAGATCGCCTCGCGTAAAGTTTCGCCAGTTTTCAAGCCGCAAGTGTGTAAACCACCTCAACGGCGGTCGGTGGTTCTTGTCATTGCTAGCCATGCGAGTCTCGTTGCGGAGGGGCGCCTCTCTTTCCCTCCCTTCTCAGGATTGAGTGCCTTCGAAGTTGAGCCCTAACTTTTCTCCCCAAGCGAAGTGTACGTTATGCCGTTCCTGGGGTCAAATCACCGCACATAGATGGGGTTGGAATAGATCCAGGGGAGCAGTTGGCCCCGCACCTGAAGGTGGGCCTCGATGCGGTAGACGCCGGGTGAATGGACGGGGAACAGGAGGCGGCGGCCGGTCTGCCGGCGGATGACGTGGCCGCCGTGAACCAGGCGCAGCACGGCCTCGACCGGCACGCGCACTTCCAGCACCTCTTGCGGCCCGAACGCCACCTCATCACCCATGATGGCGCGGCGCGCGCCCGCTTGCCGCAGCGCGAAGTCGAAGCCGGTGGCTGCCGCCAGCGAATCGAAAGCCACGTAAGCGTGGCCCTCTTCGAGCGCGCGCCGCAAGGCGCTTTCGGTCCTGGAAGACGCCAGCAGATGGGTGCTGACGAAGCGGAAGGTCCGCTCATACAAGTCGGCGTCCGCGCGCCAGAGCGTGCGGCCGGGCGTCAGGTCGCCGAACCGCCACCGCGCCAGGTGGCGCGAGAGTGGGTCGGCCAAGACCAGCCAGGGCGCCTTGTGCGGGTTGCCGCTGGTATCGGTGAGCAGCAGCGCGCCGTCGGCCCGCACCACCAGCCGCGCCCCATTGTTCTGGTGCGCGTCGTTGCCGGCAATCCCCACCACCCGGCGCCGGGTGGTGAAGCGGTCCCACAAGGCCAGGTATTCGTGCGGCTCGCGGAAGATCCGGTAATAGACGCGCAGCGGGTAGCGATCCATCGACCAGAACTGCTCCGAAAGCCTGGAATACAAGGCAAGGTTGGTCTTGCGGGCGTCGGCGTGGAGATTGTAGATCTCCATGCCCGTCCAGCCCTGGATGTCCCAGCGCCGCCGGGGATCATCCGGGTGGTCCAGGAAGACGACGGCGCCCAGTGCCCGCAAATCATTGACATAGCCCTGCAAGGGCTCGTGGGGGTCGTAGCGGTCCGGGGGCCGGTCCAGAAACAGCGGCATCACGCCATCCCGCATCTCCGCGCCGACGATGAACAGGATCCCGCCGTGCTCGCCGCGCAAGCCGCGCCGGATCACGTCGGCGTCGGTCAGCCAGCCGAAGTGATCGGTCATGATGAGGTAATCGATGCCGGCACGCTGCCCCGCGGCGATGATCTCCCCCGGTGTCCCCATGCTGTCGTGGGAGAGATCGGAGTGGCAGTGGATGATGCCGCGGAGGTCGATCAGCCCGTCAGCCAACGGCTCGGCCGGCGCCCGCTGCCGCCCCAGCGCGGCCAGCGCCGCTTCGGTCCTGGGATAAACGTAGAAGCGCCGCCAGGCAAACGGCGCCTGGCAGAGCAGGACAACCACAAAGGCACCAAGAACACAAAGAAGCACAAAGGACTTCTTTGCGATCTTGGTGTGGTTCGCGGCCTTGCCGAGAGTCCTCATGGCACTTTTGATACGAAAGTACCCATGCGCAACACGGCGCCCTGCAACCGCACACGCGCCGAGCGCTGACTGGCCGCGGCTTTCGCGCTGGCAGCCGACGTGCACCAACTTGCCCAGACGAAGTGGCGCGCGGCGAGAGGAGTCAGGAGGCGCCCCGGGATCACATGCTCCAGGCTCCTCTCGCAGCAATCTTTGTGTCGGCCCTGCGGGCTGCGGCGCTAACGCATAGGTGTCGGCGCATCTTCGACCGCTATTCCAACTCGCCTCAAGACCGAGGCCACACCGCTCGCATCCAGCCGCGTGGCATCGTATTCCACCGTGATCGACTTCCGGCCGGCATCCGTCTGGACCTTCCGAACGCCAAAGTTCGAATGCTCGTCACCGATACAACTCAGCGATTCCGGGCGCACTTCGCCCTGGTAATGAAACGTGATTTCAACGGTTGTCATCTGGCTCACTATATCAGGTGTCAGGTTTCAGGTTTCAGGTGTCAGGTGTGAGTGCCTACTGCCTACTGCTTACTGCCTGCTGCTTACTGCCT
>Ga0315288_10011624_pt1 | contig 11081 bp, 8 predicted proteins | sample YL17G11_20_MG_FD_203454 | JGI IMG/M metagenome (GOLD analysis project Ga0315288, IMG submission 203454) | Sediment microbial communities from Yellowstone Lake, YNP, Wyoming, USA - YL17G11_20 | ecosystem: Environmental > Aquatic > Freshwater > Lake > Sediment | place: USA: Wyoming | collected...
TGTAGTCCAGTTCCACAAGATGGCCTTTTGTTTGATAATCTGCATGTATTGGCTGTTATCGTAAAGCAGTCACGCCCCATCAGCCTCCTCAGGTCCTTTCTATTGTTGAAGATACGGACAGCCTTTTTCATCATTTCCTCCATGTTTACGGGCTTTAGGTTACACTTTGCACCGCCCCCCACATGTTTGAGAGGAATGAACCTGGCTTCGTTCACGCCCAAACTGTCGGCCAGTTCATAAAAATCCTGCAGGTATTCGAAGTTTCCGGAGTGGCAGATCATACACATGATGGTGTAAACGCCGTGTCTGACCAGGATTTGTATTCCTCGGCTGGCCTTTTCGAAGGTGCCTTTGCCGCGAAGCGGGTCATTCGTTTCGGCATTGTGTCCGTCAATTGAGACCTGGACCTCTAGGCCGATTTCGCGGGCTTGCTGGGCGAACTGGTCCGTTATTTTAGTGCCGTTTGTCGAAACAAGAGTGTTGAACCGGTGTTTTATGGCGTAATTTGAAACAGCTATCACCTTCTCGGGGAATTCGAGCGGTTCACCTCCCACCAGAGCCAGTGATGGTTTTCTGGACAAGGCGGATTTGGTTTCACGGAGAAAGGTTATGATTTCGTCACAAGTTAAATCATTGTCACCATTTCCAGCCGGAGCCTCCAGATTATAACAGAATGGGCACCTCAGATTGCATCGGCGGGTAATGTTAATCGCGATGTTTTCGAGCGGAATTGGCTGTTGTTGATCTATATTCTTTGTCTTTGTTCGTGCCTGTGCATCTTTGAGAATACCCAGTGATATGAGGTTGCGTATTTCCGAAAGCAGCAACTTGTCGAGCGTGCGCTCCCCGGAAACGCCGGCCAGCACTGTCTCCAGCGGTTTTTGACCGTCGCATCGTGTCAGAAGCTGGCTGAATTCATCGTCAATTATCATCCAGTGGGGCACATCCTTCCATATGAACAAGTGCCGGCCGTTCTTTCTCTCGATATAGTCGGGCTTGGCCAGGCTTAATCGTTTTCTACCTATCCGCTTGGAGAAAAACATCTATCCTGCCGTTCAAGAATCACTTTAATGGAAGATGCGTACACGTGACTTCTAAATGCGAGCGAGAGGAGTCGAACCTCCACATCCATAAGGACACAAGGACCTAAACCTTGCGCGTCTGCCAATTCCGCCACGCTCGCAGCTCGTATTGCTTTTGCTGCCGTCATTTCCGCCACTTTGGAATAAAGTCGGTCAGAAACCTACGTTTGTTTGAATAGCTCGTTCGGATCTTTTTCTTCCCGGCTGCTGTCTTGAGAATCTTCCTCTTTGGTTATTTTCACAATCCGTTCTTCTGCCTTCTGCAGTATTGTTCGGCATTGCTTAATCAGGGCCATTCCTTTTTCGTACTGCTCAAGACTGTCCTGTAAAGGAATCCGGCCCTGTTCTATCTTGCCGACTATATTTGTAAGCTCCTTGATCGCCTCTTCGAAGCCCAATTTATCGACATCAGTTTTTTGCTTTTTATGTGCCATAATATCAGCTTTTAATTTTACCTTTTAATTTTACCTTTTTACTTCTTTTTTACCTCGCTTTCAATCAAATTCTCGTTTGCGAGCTCGGTAATTAAAAAGTCTCCTATGCTGACGTCCCCTGAGGTCCTTACCAGTAAGCCGGTCTTTTTGGTGATGGTAATGCTATATCCACGCTGCAGAACTGACCTGGGATTCAAGGCGCTCAACCGATTTTCCTGCGCCGTAAGCTGCATCCGGCAGTTGTTAACGGTAGCGCGAATGCCCACATTAGCGAGGTTTTGCCAGTTGTTTAATTCGATTGTTTTATATCCCAGGAGCCTGTGCGGCTCAATTCTGATAATCTGTTCGTATGCGGCGGACAATTCCCTGTGCGCTTCGGTCAGAAACGCTTTTATGAACTCTTCCAAATCTGCCGACAGATCATCCAGTTGCTGCCGGCTGTTTTGGACGAGCACGAGCGGATTTCTAAATACGGCGTTTACCAGGATGACCTCCAACTGATGCTCGGCAATTTTGAGTCTTGCCCGGGTTTGACTTGCCAGTCTTTGTTCTGTTGAATTCAACCGTCCCAATATTTCCTGCATGTCCGGAACTGCCACGATGCCCGCTTTTGTCGGCGTAGATGCCCTGGCGTCGGCAACGAGGTCCGCGATTGTGGTGTCAACCTCGTGGCCGACCGCGCTGATGACGGGTATCGTCGAGTCGAAAATCGCCCTGGCCAGCACCTCCTCGTTAAAGGCCCACAAATCCTCCATCGCACCGCCGCCTCTGCCGACAATAAGAACGTCCAGTTCGAGTTTTTCATTGCGCCTGTTTATGTCCCGCAGTGCAGCGGCGATTTGTTCCGCCGAGCCTTCGCCCTGTACCGGCACAGGATACAAAAACAGTTTTGCGCAGGGCCACCGGCTGTGAATGCTGTCGGTGATATCGTGCAGTGCCGCTCCCGATTCGCTGGTCAATATGCCAATTCGCATCGGGTAAAGGGGCAGAGCTTTCTTGTGTGCCTCGTCGAACAGACCCTCTTTGCAGAGCTTTGCGACCATTTGCTCGAAGGCCAGTTGAAGTGCTCCGACACCGGCCGGTTCGAGCTTATCGACGTAAAGTTGATACTTGCCGCCAGGGGTGTAAACGTCGATATGGCCAGTGCTTAGAACCTCCAATCCATCTTCGGGCCAGAATTTGAGATTCTTAAACTTGCTCGCCCACATCACGCATGGCAGCACGGCACCTTCGTCTTTCAGCGAGAAATAACAATGCCCGCTGGTATGATGTTTCCAGTCGCTTATTTCACCTCTGACTATCAGCCGAGGAGGCAGTTTCTCCTCGATAGCTACCCTGATCAGCGAATTGATCTGGCTGACCGTATATATTTTATTTGTTTTGGACATCTATCAAGTAAAACCGGCAAGGATTTTATTCCTTATTCTTTACGACTTTCGATTATACGCCGGGGGGCTTGTTTTATCAATTTCCAAATGGCAGCAAAATCGGCATGAAAGACCGATAACGGCGAGGTATGGCACCGGATGATATATAGCGGGATATTTGCAGATCTTATACTGTTCGATCCGTAAAGTATTATCGGAGCATGTCCGTAAGTCTTGACAATTTTGGATATTTAAGAGCCATTTTATGTTTGATTCAAGAATATATTATTTAGGAAAATCATCTTCATTATTTCTGTCAATAAATCCATAAGTACTTGTCTGAAATAGCTTTACTGTTGCATCGTTGTTGCTCAAGCGGATTAGTTATTGTCTTGAGATTGTACCTGGTATCTATTTCGCATAAGCATATTACTATTTGTGCGATGTAGACTTGACAAAACGCCGATTAGCAACATAAAATGAATATGTTTGGATTGGTACCTTCATGGAGGAGGTACTCTCATATTAACTGCGCAGGTGGTAATTCTGCTGCGGATCAAGGATGAATTATTGATTTTAGCTACTACTTTGGAGCTATATCCTTTGATGTATCCGATTAGACGTAAGCATTTGACTAAACAGGTGGAATCATTCTATTACATAGCGGCCAGGACTGGCAAAATGCCGGTTTGTCTGGTTTGGATTTTGGCCGTTTTCCTCCTGATATCCTCCGGCATAACTTATCGTGTGCTTGCATCTCGTTTGAAACTTGTTGTTGGTACTCCTGTTGAATTGCCTGTGCCGCTGAGCGTTTTCCCTAAAACGATAGCTCATTGGGTTGGCGAAGATGTGCCAATTCCGCAGAACATTCAACGCGTAGCCGGAAACGATGCATTTCTAAACCGTTTATTTATTAATGACTTAAGCAACGAGTGGGCCAATGTTTATATAGCTTATACCGCTCACCCGCGAACAATGCTGGGCCACCGGCCTCAGATTTGTTATGTTGCCGGGGGATGGGTGCATGAAAGCACTGAACAGACAAAAATTATTTCCAGTGCCGGTAGAGAATTTTCTTGCTTACTACATCGCTTCCACAGGCCTTCTCCGGAAACGGAAGAGACAGTGGTTTTGAATTTCTATATCGTCAATGGCTGGCTTACAGCTGATGAAAGAGTCTTTTCAGGTGTTGGATGGAGAACCCCAAACATTGACGGTAATCCGGCGCGTTATGTGGCACAGGTTCAGATAAGCTCGGTTTTTGAGAATTCTGTCCGTTCAGCGGCGAAGGATATAGCCGAACGGGTACTTGATTTTTTCCCTGATGAAAATGGGAAAGTCAGAGCTGTTGAGTATGTTGAATCTTCGAGCGATGTGAAGAAATAGATCGAGTTATTGCTGGCGAGAACCGGTTTCGACAAAAGCTTTGTAAGTGCTTATTAGAAATAGATTAATGTTAATTTGGCGATGCGCCCGACGGGGACGAAGTGCGTCCGGAGTCAAACAATACCGGTATTATGATCATTCGAATCAGGGCTTCAGAAGTTCCATCGGCAAAACGTCATTATGTTCCAATAACTTCTGACGGACGGTCTATAATATAGATTTCAACGCTGTTTTGTGTTTTAGAATAAATCGGCTTTAAGGAAAGCGCCCTGCGATTCACTTTAGGTGATCCTCTTCCCGAATTGGTTAATGCTTTTCGTGAAATAGTAAAACGGCTTCGTCAATGCACTATCGCCGAACGTTAATTCAACATCCACAAAAGAAAAGAATATATTTTCATCTGTTGGTTGGTTATTAAACTGGATAAGGATGGATTCATTCAGTAATCAGAGGAAAAGCGTGACAGAAGCGTCCAGCTATATGTTATATGCCGGTGCGATACGCAAAGCGATCTCGGATAAAGTTGGCCGGTTGAAAGGTGCGGATATAAAGGCCAAGAGTGCCCGTGCCGTGGTGGCGTTAAGTATCGGAACGTTTGCCGGCAGGGGTATGCGATTCGTGCGGAGCATAATCCTTGCCCACATCTTGGTCCCGGATCAAATCGGGATTATGGCCATCGTTATGAGCTTTTCAATAGCTTTTGAGGCTCTTACGGAAGTTGGTGTAAAACAATCGATCATCCAGAACAAGCGAGGAGCGGATACCAATTATCTTAATGTAGCCTGGTGGATACAGGTCGTTCGCGCGTTATGCCTGTACGGTATCGCAGTCCTCTCAGCTCCTTTGATAAGCTCGTTCTATGGTAATCCCGATTTACTCAAACTGCTGCGAGTTGCTTTTCTCGCAATAGCTCTGAGGGGTTTTATCAGCCCTCGTGCGCATGTTCTTGAAAAAGAATATAAATTTGGCAGGGCGGTATTCCTCATCCAGGGCAGCGCCATACTGGGCGCGATCATAACAATCGGACTTGCTTTGGTGATACGAAATGTCTGGGCATTGGTTATCGGATTTGTGGCAGAGATGGCGATATTATGTATTTTGTCTTTCGTATTAGTGCCTTTCCTGCCAAGGTTTCATATTGACAGAAAATGCCTGAGTGAGCTGATGAAATATGCAAGCCAAATATTCGGTTTGCCGGTCCTGGCTATGCTGAGTTTTCAAACCCCCATCATGGTGCTTGGCAAGGTAATATCTGAGGAGCAGTTAGGCTTGTATAGTTTTGCTTCTCTGTTTGCATACATTCCGATAGAGTTGTTCATAAAAATAATCAGTCCGATTTTACTTCCGGCCTTTTCTGAGAAACAAGATGATAACAAAGCTCTTTGCAGGGGTCTTATCAAGGTCACCTGGTGGGCCGCTTTTTTTAGTATCCCTTCGATAGCATTCCTGGCTTGTTGTTCAAGTGAGCTGCTATTGCTGGCCTACGGCCCACCATATGTCACTATGGCGATTACGTTTGCTGTTTTATGTTTCGAAATCCTGGCTCGAAATGAGGCAACTATCTTAGCAGGATTATACCTGGCTATTGGACTGCCTCATCTGCAGCGTCGTTTTGCCATAATTCGCGCTGTTTTCATTATTGGCCTCATTTATCCTGCTGCCGCTTATTTTGGACCTTTGGGAGCGGCTGTCGTTATCGTACTTAGTAATTTTGCTATTTTATTCATGCAAGCTTTTAAGACACGTGAGGTCATAGGTCTGAAATTCGGCCAATACTTGTGTTCCTATATACCCGGCCTGCTGATGGCGTTGCCGATCGTAGTAAATGCCGGTTTACTGTGGGTGTTTAACGTGGATTATTATCTGTATGTTCTCGCTATCAGCACTTTAGTTTTCGCTGCGACATTTGCAGCAGGTTTATTTATTGTGAATCGTCCTAAATAACTGTCGGAAATCACAAAGATACCTGCGGACAGGCTGGATTATTCATTTCAATCAGAGGTTGAGAGTGCCTGATAAAAGTAATTTAGAAAATAACCATACGAAGATTTGTCTGCTCGGTGCTTCGTTCGATACGGGCAACATGGGAGTCAGCGCATTGGCCGAATCGAGCATCAAGATTATCCTAAGTCGCTGGCCCGATGCAGAAGTGACAGTGCTGGGAACCGGCGTTGCGGACGGACAGCACCGCCTGAAGCTCTCGGGCAGGGATGTTCAGGTCAAAATATTACGCATGAGGTTCTGCAAGAATGTGTTCCTGCGGTCTCATTTCTGCGTGTTGTTACTGAACGCCATGCTGCTGAAAGTGCTGCCCTGGAAAAGATTCCGCAGCTTCCTGTCCTCGATAAATCCTTACGTCGGCGCTCTGGCTGAGGCGGATAAGGTTTTTGACATTACCGGTGGTGACAGTTTCAGTGATATATATGGACTGCGAAGATTTCTGATATTTGGCTTTCTGCAAAAATGGCTTGTGACACAGTTCTGCAAAGAGTTGATATTGCTGCCGCAGACATATGGTCCCTGCACCAGGCCGATCACTCGACTCATGGCAAAATGCGTTTTGAAGCGGGCCGGTACCGTGTACGCAAGAGACCACAGCGGAGTTCAATACGTACGTAATCTTCTGGCAAATCATAATATGAACGGCAAGGTGCTTTTTGTGCCGGATGTCGCTTTTGTTTTGGATTCGCGCGAACCTGAAAATATTGATATCGGCTCTCTGGAAAACGTGCGGACAGAGGATTCTATTGTGGTCGGCTTGAACATTAGCGGCCTTCTTTTCAATGGTGGTTATACACAGGAAAATATGTTCAGCTTGAAAACCAACTACCGTGAGCTAATTTATAGTGTTGTCGAATTTCTTATGAAAGAAGAGAAACTTCTTGTTCTTTTAGTGCCACATGTATTCACGCCGAACAGGATCGTCGAAGATGATCCTGCCGCATGCCTGGAAATGTACAGGGAGCTGAATGAGAAATATCCCGGCAGGATATTCCTGACCAGGGGCTGTTACAATCACAACGATATCAAATATATTATAGGATTGTGCGATTTCTTTATTGGCTCGAGGATGCACTCGTGCATTGCAGCATTATCGCAGTCAATACCAGCGGTTGGTATAGCTTATAGTAAGAAATTCCAGGGAGTTTTCGACAGTATCGGTCTCGGCGATTGCGTGGCCGATGCATACCAATGCAGCCGGGCTGAGGTGCTGTCTGCTGTGGGCAGGGCTTTTGACGGGCGAGATCGAATCCGTGCACAGTTGTTGAAGATCATTCCGGAAGTAAAGACAAAGATACTGAGTATGTCAGAGGCTTGGAATGTCGCGTAAGAATACACAAGAGAACCTGTCCGCTTGTCAAAAGGAAGGCAAGGAAGCCTGGTTCGTTGGAAAAATCCTTTTTAAATTGTACGGTCTATCGACGCGTAGTAGTTACAGACGGCTTATTCGATTTATTGTCCTGCGTCTGGAGGGAGGAGGACACTATTCTCGTACCATCAGGAGAATATTTTCCGTTTACCATCAAATAGAAATCGGCATGTACACGAATGATCCATGTTATTGTTTGGGCCGGTTTCCTGCCGGGGCTAAAATCGGGCGCTACTGTTCGATCTTTCCTACGGTGTACGCCTTCAGTGGGAACCATCCTGTGGACCGCATGTCCACCCACGCCTTTTTTTTCAACCCAGTGCTGGGATATGCCGAGCGTGAACATGATATAACGCGTACGCGTCTGACGATCGGTAATGACGTGTTTATTGGTCACAATGCTGTAATTGTCGCGAGTGTGGACAATATCGGCGATGGTGCCATAATCGGAGCCGGAGCTGTTGTGACAAAGAACGTGCCTGATTTTGCCGTTGTAGTCGGCAATCCTGCGCAAGTGATAAAATATCGCTTCTCAGAGGAAATGCAGCACAAGATCAAGGCCTCGAAATGGTGGGACAAGAATATGGATGAATTACATAAGGATTTAGACAAGTTCATAAGTCCATTGGAAAATGAGCAAAACAAAGAACATCAGAAGAGTTGATCAGGTTGTCGAATGGCGGCTTTGTGCAGGATGTGGGGCTTGTGTTGCTATATGTGCCAATCAGGCTATAATCCTGGAGGATATACCCGACCAGGGGATACGGCCAATAGTCGATTCGGCAAAATGCCAAAAGTGTGGTACCTGCGTTGAAGTATGTCCCGGAATCGGTATCTCTCACCAGTCTTTCAATAGCAAGACGATACCTGAGCTACGCTGCGAATGGGGACCGGTTCTGGAAATGTGGGAGGGTTATGCTACTGATTCTCAAATCCGTTATAACGGTTCTTCCGGCGGCTTGGCGACAGCTTTAGCTCTTTATTGTTTGGAAAAGCAGGGTGCCTCTGGTGTACTTCATATAGGTGCCAGGCAAGGAGCTCCGTTGGAAAACGTTGCTGTATTTAGTAAAAGCAGGACCGATCTGTTAGCATGTACAGGTTCCCGGTATTCGCCGGCGGCACCATGTGAAAAGTTGGAGTGGATTCAAGAAGCCCGGTACCCGAGTGTATTTATAGGTAAACCCTGTGATGTTGTTGCATTGCGTAAATCACAGGCGGTTAATCCGGTTCTTCGTGAAAAGGTCGGCCTGGCTATCAGCATTTTCTGTGCCGGTACTCCGGCAACAAATGGGACGTATAAAATCCTTGGCACCCTTGGCGTTAAGCCGGAAGAAGTCGGGGAAATCAGGTATCGTGGCTGCGGCTGGCCCGGTGTGACTATGATAAAAATTAAAGGCGATAATAACGAGACAAGGCAGATGCCTTATGAGGAATCATGGGGAAATATTCTCAGTAATTACGGTCAATTCAGATGCCGGATATGCCCTGATTCGACGGGTGAATTGGCCGATATTTCCTGCGGCGATCCATGGTATCGAGAAATTAAACCGGGTGAGCCGGGATGGTCACTTGTATTGGTAAGAACCGAGAGGGGCAGAGAAATTTTACAGCAAGCGATAAAGGACGGCTATGTAAAACTCCAAAGTGTTGCCCCGGAGACGCTTCCACGGTCGCAGAAAGCCCTTCTTGCACGCAGGCGTCATCTGTGGGGACGGTTGCTGATGATGAAAATGATGCGCGTTCCGGTTCCGCGTTATATAGGGTTTTCTCTGCTCAAAAACTGGCTTAGACTCTCTGCGGGAGACAAAGTACGTTCACTTGTTGGAACATTGAAACGTATCGTAATGCGTGGATGGGCGAGACCTTTGAAGCCGGTCATTAAACCTGACGAACCACAGGAAACCAATGACGCGGAAAAAGCCGTCGTAAATTTTGACGAGTTCGAGTCACAATGCAAGGTGTAACTTTAACAATAGCCCTTATCCTTTCTGTGTTAGTTATAGCACTGCGCCCAAAGTATGCCTTGGTGGCGTATATTGTCGGTTTGTTATGGTATCCCGCTTATCTGGCCGTGAGCATAGGCACTATAGACATATTGGTCGGCCGTTTTGTAGTCGCAGTGCTGCTTCTGCGGTGCTTATTCGACGACAAGATTCGAATTAAATTTAAATGGTGTCGATTAGATACATTGGTTACGTTAAGCATGGTTGTTTACGTCGGGGCATATTTTATCACGCAAGTCAATACATTAGCAGACACCATAGAAAACCGGGGCGGTTTTTTGATGGATACATGGTGTGGTTATCTGGCCGCCCGATTTATCGTGACCGACAGGACGAAACTAATATCTATAATAAAGTGTGTTAGCATTGCCCTGGTTCCTCTCGCTATATTAGGCGTGATAGAATCTAGTACCGGCTGGCAGCCGTTTGCTCCTCTGTGGCGTTTTTCTCCGTGGTTTAGGCAGGGGGGAAGATTTGTTTCGGAAGGACGTTTTGGATTTGCCAGGGCTGTTGGGCCGTTTAGTATGACCATTATGTTTGGCGGTGTTTTTGCCATGTTTATGCCGCAGATATATTATTTGCGTCACGAAAAAGGTAACTGGCGACCCTTGGCCTATATTATTTCAGGAATAGCGTTGCTCGGTGCGTTAAGCAGCATGTCCAGTGGTCCGTGGATTATGGTGATAGTGGTGATTTTCTGCCTGGGAATGGAAAGGCATAAGCATTTGGTCAAGCCACTGTTTATATTGTTGGTGGTCTCATGCATAGTAATTGGAATAGCAAGTAATAGGCCTTTCTATCATGTCATAGCTTCCTGGGCAAATCCATTGGGTGGTGCCAGTTGGCACCGGGCGAAACTTATCGATCTTGCTATCGAACACTTCGATGAATGGTGGAAGGTTGGCTATGGTGATAAAGATCCTGGTTGGGGTCCCCAGCTTGGCATGGGTTTCACGGATGTGACAAATGAGTATATCTTGAATGGAGTCAGATATGGTATTCTTGGCGTAATCGCTCTTTGTGCGGTGCTCGCAAAAGCATTTAGAGGACTCATATCTACGTATAGAAAAATGACACATCCAGCCATGAAATCTTTGTGTTGGGCTTTCGGAAGTCTGTTGTTTTCCGTTGCAGTATCCTGGGTATCTGTTAGTTTCTTTGGGCAATTATTAACACTGGTCTACTGTTCTCTTGGAATGATTGGTTCCTTATGTAGCCCCGATTTCAATTGGCAGATCCCAAATAGAATCTCTCGTTTGCGGAATCAACCGGCACAGATGGTTTCTTAAATTCGTGCCTTGTCAATGACTAATGACAGAAATGTAAATTGATTACTCATTCTATATTCTTAAACTAAACAATGAGCGAAATTAACTCTAAGCAAAACCAAAAGGTTCATTTAAAGGTTGTAGAAGGCTCAGAAGGTATTTCCGAGTTCG
>Ga0315288_10011625_pt1 | contig 11081 bp, 4 predicted proteins | sample YL17G11_20_MG_FD_203454 | JGI IMG/M metagenome (GOLD analysis project Ga0315288, IMG submission 203454) | Sediment microbial communities from Yellowstone Lake, YNP, Wyoming, USA - YL17G11_20 | ecosystem: Environmental > Aquatic > Freshwater > Lake > Sediment | place: USA: Wyoming | collected...
GGGTGTTTCCAAAGGTGAACCGACCCTCCCGGTCTTTGCGAAGCACGTTCATCGGCAGGCTCTGGACCAGGGACTGATAGAGGGATTGCGAGTCCCTCCATTGCTGTTCGGCCCGTTCCCGCTCCACGATCTGCTCCCGGAGCGCCGCGTTGGCCCGGGTGAACTCGGCGGTGCGTTCCGCAACCCGCCGCTCCAGTTCACTCTGCGTCTGCCGCAGCCGGTCGCGTTCGCGGGCCAGTTCCTGCCGCATGCACTCCCGTTCGGTTACATCCCAGAAGAGGACTTGCACGCCGGTGATGTTGCCGCGGGCATCCCGCAGCGGACTCTTCATCACCTGGGCGTAAAGCTCCTCGCCCTTGGAAGTGCGATGCTTTTCGACGTCCTCGAAGACCGCGCCGGTGTCCATGACCCGAAGATCGTCCTGCCGGTATTCTCGCGCCAACTCCTCGGGGAATAGATCTGAATCGGTCTTGCCAATGACTTCTTCGAGCCGCTTACCCATGGTCTTGAGGTAGGTCGCGTTCCCGAAGGTGACCCGGCCTTCGCGGTCCTTCAGGACCAGGTTGGTCGGCAGGTGATCGATCAATGACCGGAGCAACTGCGGCTCCTGTCCGACAAGCCATTGGTCCGCTGGGTCGTTAGGTTTCGTTTTCATAAGCAGCAATTCTCCCGTGGCCTCGAACCGATCGGTCTAGCCGATCGGGGGACTGATGGGTCCCGAGTCTCCGGTTCCTGGTGGCCGGCGAAGCTCGAGGACGAAGGTGGCGCCCTGGCCCGGTCCGTCGCTGTGCGCCGTGAGTTTGCCGCCCATTTCCGTGGCGGCCAGCGCGCTGCTGTGCAGGCCGAACCCGTGCCCCGAACGCCTCGTCGTAAACCCGTGGGCAAAGATTCTCGTCAGGTTCTCCGGGGGGATCCCCACGCCGTTGTCCGCCAATTCGATCCGCACCCGATCTGGCCCGTCGCTCCGCACGCGCACCGTGACCACCTTCTCCGCGGCGCCGCCCTCGTCGCACGCGTACTTCGCGTTGCTGAGCAGATTCACCAGAATCTGCAGCACCTTGTGGCGGTCAGTCGGCATGGGGGGCGTCGGACTGAACTCCCGCACGATCTTGACGCCGTGCCGCAGGTAGGCCTGGGTGTGAATCCGCAGCGCGTCCTCCACCAACTCGGTCACGGCGATCGTCTCGATGATGCCGGCCCGTTTGGCGTAGCTCTGCTGCATCGCCACGATCTCCTTGATGTGGTCCACGTTCCGGATCAACGATTCGAATTCCTCCAGGAGGGTTCGTTGTTCCTGGGCGAGGTGTTGAGCCAGCTTGGCCACATACCCGGGCAACTGCCGGCCTGGTTCGTCTTCGGTGAAGAACCGGCCGAGGTCGGCCGAGTTTTCGGAAAGCAACTGGGCCAACTTGCCCACGCTGGTCACGTGGGAGGATTTCATGCGTTCGCTGATGAGATTGGTGGATACGTTCACGCTGTTGAGCACGTTGCCGACGTTGTGCAGCACACCGGTCGCCACCTCCGCCATGCCGGCCTTGCGCGAAGCCTCCATCAGCAGCTTGTGTGTGCTTTCCACCTTGGCTTCTGCCTGCTTGAGGTCGGTGATGTCCCGGCTGATCCCCACCAAGCCGACTGTTTGTCCGGCTTGATCCCGGATGGGTACTTTGGTTTCCGAGAGCCATAGCTCCTCGCCGGTGGCGTATTGAGCGGTCCACATCCGGGCAATGACCGGTTGCCCGGACTGCATGATGCGCTGTTCCTCGTCGTAGGCCCGTTGAGCCATCTCCCTGCCGAAGAGGTCGAAGTCGGTCTTGCCGATGGCTTCTTCGAGATTCGACAGGCCCAAGGCCCGCGCGTGGGCCGGGTTGGTTTTGATAAAGCGAGACCGGGCGTCTTTGAAGAAAATGTGGTCGGGCATGCTGTCCATCAAGGCGCGCAACATATCTCGCTCATTGGCCAGGGACGCCTCGGCCTGCTGACCTCTCTCCTCGGCGTGCTGCACTTCCGCGAGTCGCTGCCGCAGCCGCTGGAGTTCGTCCAGCAGTTGGTCCTTGGTCTTGGTTGCATCGTTCATGTGACTCCCGCTTTCTCCGGCTGACGGATGGATGACTGAGGTGCAGTCTGGTCACCGTTAAGGGGCAACTCCAGGACAAAAGTCGCTCCCCTTCCCAGTCCCTCGCTGCAGGCCGTAAGCGATCCGCCCAGTTCCTTGGCGGCATTGGCGCCGCCATGCAGCCCGAACCCATGCCCGCCCTTGCGCGTGGTGAAACCGTGGTTGAATATTCTCGTTAGATTCTCCGACGGTATCCCGATCCCGTTGTCCGCCACCCCGATCTTCACCCGGTCCGCGCCGCTCTTCGCAATCCGCACTGTCACTTGCTTGTCGGCCCGACCGCTCTCGTCGCTGGCATACTTGGCGTTGTGCAGCAGGTTCACCAGGATCTGCAACACCTTGTGCTTGTCCACCGTGATGGGCGGCACCTCCGCATACTCCCGCACCAGGTTCACCGCGTGCCGCAAATACGCCCCCGAGTGCATCTTGAGCGCGTCTTCCACCAACTCCGGCACCGGCACCGTCTCCGCTACCCCCGACACCTGCGCGTACGATTGCTGCATCGCCACGATCTCCTTGATGTGGTCCACGTTCCGGGTCAGCGACTCGAACTCGCGCAGCCACCCCGCCTGTTCTTCCTGCAACCGGCCGGCCAACTGCCGCAGGTAGGTAGGCACCTGCCGGCCGCGTTCATCTTCGGTCAGGAACCGGCCCAGGTTGGCCGCCTGTTCCTCAAACAGACCGGCCAGTTTGGTCACGCTTTGGGCGTGCGAGGCCTTGACCTGCTCGACGAGCAGATTGGTGGAGACGTTGACGCTGTTGAGCACGTTGCCGACGTTGTGGAGGACGCCCGTGGCCACGTCCGCCATGCCCGCGCGGCGGGAGACGGAAAGGAGTTCCTTGTGGATGCGTTCCTTCTCTTGTTCGAGACGCTTGCGTTCCTCGATTTCGCTCCTGAGTGCGCGGGTGCGATCGTCCACCTGGCGATGCAGGATGCGGATCCAGCCAACCGCGCCGAACAGGATCAGGGTCATGACCGCAACCAGCGCCAGGGTGTGCTTGAGCGACCACCAAGGAGGACGTTCCAGGACCGAGACCGAGTCAGGTCCATTCATGAAAAGCTCGAAGGACTGGGGTTTGCGATTGGCGTCGGTGGAGATGGAGCAAACTCCGGTGATCAGGAGGGTGCTGCCGACGGGGATGGCCGGAATTTGACCGCGGTTGGTCTGCAGGCTGGCATAGAAAACGCGCCCGCCGGATTGCAGGGCCAGGCGCTGGCTAGGCCCCTGGGTTTTCTGTTCCATGAGCCGGGCGTGTGTCCTCACGAGCTGGGCATCCAGTCGGCCGCTCAACAAGTCGTCCAGGTTCGCCGTTGGCGCATCGGGAACAGGCGCTGATCCCACCGCCCGGACCAGTGACCCACTCAGCGACGCCGCCAATCCCCGGGACTCCGGAAATCCAACCACCTCGACCCGGTCGCCCGGTTTGACCTGGGCTCGCGTGTTGGCCTGAACATGGATAGCGCCGCTGGCGTCCTGGATGAAGAAGTCATTGGTGCCGTAGCAGAGCGTCACCACGCCCTGGGCTTTGGCTCGGTGGACGAGCTGGGAACCACCCTCCCATTGCATGAGATTGGTGGCCGCCGTCACGGGAATCGAGAATGGGTCGGCCGGCGCGGGTTTGAGGATTTCAATTTGCTCGGGACCCGGGGTCACGAGGCGGATGCCAACCAGTTGACGACGGTCGTTCCAGATGGCCTGGCAGGCGCCACGAACACGTATGGCTGTGTCCACCGTCAACGCCGCCATGGTGTTCGCATCGCCAGGATTTCTTACTTCAACCGGAAACGCGGCGCCCAATCCCTGGATCACGAGTCCATTGTTGTTCTCTACGGCGCGGACCACACCCGCTTGTTCGACCCACGTGTTTTCGTTCTTGCCCGTCAGCAGATAGTCAAGCGGAACGCGGCTGGGTTCTGGCATTTTGCCTTCGGCGTGTTGCAGGATCTGGGTGGCAACCACCGAGGGCGCAAACTCACCCGGACTGGAATAGCCGGCGATCTCGACAAACTGTCCCGCACTGAATTCGAATGAGCCACGGGATTCATGGGTAAAATCAATGAAGATACCGGAGCCCTCATTTTGCAGAATGGCATACATGGGGCCAAAGTTGACCAGCACCGTGCCATGGATGCGGACCGGATGTCTTTGGGCCGCCTGGGCCGGGGTAAGAGACTTAATCCGGTCGATGGAGGTGAGGATGGAGTTGTCATGCGGAAAGGGCGCCGTTCCATAAGGCGTGGCGGCGACTGTTTGATAGAATCCACGGTGGAGTTCCAGTTGCTGGTTGGTCCGATGCAACACACCCATGACCTCCACGTACGTGCCCGCGGCGATTTGATTCGTCAGGAAACTAAACACCCGTAACGAAGGCACCGCAGGATCGGTCAGCACGAGCCATTGGCCGGGATTTTGCTCGGCAACGGTTCCCAGCACGTGAATTTTTTTGCCCAAGTAACGGGTGAGGTTGGTGGTCGTCAATTCCGGCAACGTTATGGAAGGATGAATGCGCCACTCCTCAGCCGAGGGGCTCAGTTGCCGCAGATGGGCTTCGTCAGGAATCCTAAGCCGTGCGATCACGGTCTTGCCGGTATCGTCTTGGGCCATCTGGCAGACACCCGACACCCGGACGACGAGATTCCTTATATCCGGGATGGGTGAATCGCCCCAGGGCAGGACCGCGCGGATGAAACCATCGCCGTTCTGGATTTCCATTTGCAGCTCACCCTGAGCCATGGAGATGAAACTGACCACTCCCTCAAACTCGGCCCAAGATAGGTTGGTCGACATGCTTTGTGGCTCGGAAGGCCTGATTTGGATGGCGGGGGGTAAAGCCGATAGGCCGAGGCTTTTCACGGTCATGCCAGTAATGCCGGGGACCGATTCGGAATTCAGGCTGGTGCCGCCAGAAATCGCGATTTCTTCTCCAAGCCGGAGCGGATTCACCTTTAGATCCAGCGGTATCCTCGCCGCGCCCGTAAGATCCTGCACGATGAGGTCATTCCTGACCGTATCCAGAAATGCCACCGTTCCTTCCATTCTCACCGGAATCGCCTGTCTGGCCTGCGCCATCGTCAGGCGGTTTAACTGGGCGATATTGGTGATCGCGTTGGGCATCTCGCTTTCAGCAAGGCACGACCAGACAAACAGGAATGAGATCCCCATTAACCCGCTTGCTATTCCCGCACAACTCATCGTGTTCTGATCACGCATAACGACTACCTTCAAGCGTGCTCATCGGCAGGCCTCGTGAAGGAGTCTGCCTTCGCAGGTTCTTCAGATGGTTGCATGGGCAATTCCAAGACAAAGGTCGCTCCCTTGCCTGGTCCGTCACTGTGGGCCACCAAGCTGCCGCCCATTTCCTTGGCCGCGTTGGCGCTGCTGTGCAGCCCAAATCCATGACCGCCCTTGCGCAACGAGAAACCCTGGTGAAAGACCCGGATCAGGTTCTCCGGCGCCAGGCCCACCCCGTTGTCCCGAACCACGATTCGCCACCGGCCGTCGGACTCTTCCGTTCGCACCCAAACCTGCTTATCCGCCTGGGCCTCGGCGTCGCAGGCATACTTGGCATTGCTCAACAGGTTCACCAGGATCTGCAGCACCTTGTGCTTGTCCACCGTCACGGGGGGCAGTTCCTGGAATTCACGGATCACCTTTACCCCATGCCGGTCATACGCGCCGCCATGGATGCGCAGGGCGTCCTCCACCAACTGCCGGGGGTCCACGGTTTCCACCACCCCCGAAACCCGGGCGTAATCCTGTTGCATGACCACGATCTCCTTGATGTGGTCGATCTGCCGGGTCAACGAGGCCACTTCCCCCAAGACCTCGGCGCGTTCTTGCTGCAAGTGCTCGGACAGTTGCTTGACGAAGCCGGGGATTTGCCGGCCTTTGGCGTCCCGGGCGACGAAGTCGGCCAGATCGTCCGTGTGCAGGCTGAACAGGTCATCCAGTTTGGCCAGGCTGGAGATGCGGGAGTTTTTGGTTTTGTCGGCGATGAGGTTGGCGGAGACGTTGACGCTGTTGAGCACGTTGCCAACGTTGTGGAGGACGCCGGTAGCGACGTCAGCCATGCCGGCCTTGCGGGAGGCGTCCACCAATTGCTTGTGGGCCTTCTCGACCTCGAGTTCCGCCTTCTTTCTTTGAGTCACCTCTTGCTCCAACCGTTCCTTCTGGGCAACCAACCGGTCCTTTTGAGCCTCCAGTTCCTGCTTTTGGGCTCCCAACGCTTGGTTCTGTTGTTCGACGGTGGTTTGCGCCCGCTTCCGCTCCTCTACCTCGATGCGCAGTCGGTAATTGCGGCGGATCACGCGGAATTCCATGATGGCCAGAACCACGAGGACTGTTCCGATCAAGCCTTGGAACCAGCCTTGGCGCCAAACGGGGGGCAACACCCGGAAGTCGACCCGTGCGGGAGTGGGATCGACGTTGAAATCGCCGTCCCGGGCGCGCACCTCAAACGTGTAGGCGCCACTCGCCATCTTCAAGAAGTAATGGGAGATGGCGGGCAAATACTCGGACCATTCCCCTTGGTTGAGCCGATACGAGAACTGCAACTTCTCGGTCGCGGTATGCCGCCAGACATCGCTGCCTTCCCAGGCCACGTAAGCGTTTCCCGGCTGGGCGACGACGTCGGGAAACACCATGAGCCGCGTCTCGGGCGGCAAGGTGTCCGGACGATACCGGGTGGTGCGCACCTTCGCGAATTCCTCCTCCGCCAAGGGCATTTTCAGCCCTGCCCGCTGATACCATTCGCGCGAGGCGACGTTGATCCAAATGGCGCCATCGGCCGATTGCTTCAGAGTGCCGCCTTCACGATCGATTGTCAGTTGCTGAGGAAACGCTTGGGGGGTCCATTGCCGGCCATCGAACCGGCTGATCCCTTTAGGATTGGCCGCCAGCATCGCGCCGTCCTGCAATTCCAGGAAGGTCGAAACCACGTTGTTGGCCAGACCCTCCTTCATCGAGTACGCCCGCCACGCCTGACCGTCGTACCGGAACGCGCCGATGCCGCCGACGGCCACCCAAACCACGCCCGCCCGAGTGCTATAGACGTTGTCCACCCACCGCTTGAGTTCGGGTGGATCTGAACAGATCCCCGGCTGATCCCCTTTCAACTCGCGCAGGCCCAGTCCTCCCACAAAAATGCGGCCCTCAGCCGATTGCGCGATGCCCACGTTCAAGCCCAAGGAGAAGAGCTTCCACTCCTCCCGCCCATCCGCCGTTCGCCGGTAGCGCAGCAAGCCCAAAGACTCATTCTGTTCGACGTTCGTGGATACCTCGGCGCTGAACCACAGGCTGCCATCGGCGGCTTCGTAGAGCGACCGATAACCCACGCAATAGCCAAAAGCCGGCGGGTGCTTGTCCTCCCAGGTTGTTCCATCGAACCTGGCCAAAGCCGCTTTTCCTAGCCGGCTTCCTCCCGCCCACAAATCGCCACTCCGTGTCACCAATAGGCCAATCACCGTCTCCATGAGGCCGTCTGCCGGGCCGTAGCGTTTCCAATCGTGCGCCTTCGCGGGATGGGCCACGACGCCCCCATCGGACGCCGTAAACCACCGGGTGCCGTCCGGCGTTTCGCCTTGAAAGTGGAGTCCTTGATAGGTCGCCCAGCATCGATCCGAGTAATCGAGCCGCCAGGTTTCCCCGTCCCGGCTGCCGATCCATAACACCCCATCCGTCGTCTCCAGCAGCGATAGCCGGTCCTTGGGAAAAGGAAAATCGCCGGTGTTGTAGCAGCGCCACTTTCCATTTTCATAGGCATACAGCCGGCCGAACCCGGTAATCCAGAGCACCCCATCGTGCGTTTGGGCGATGGCGTTGTTGTCGTCGTCCCCTCCGAATTGGGTGCTCAGGTCGAAGCGGCTCCACCGCTGTCCATCATACCGCACCACCCCGTCATCGGGCGAGTCACCCACGATCCAAATCTCATTGTCCCGACTGCAGAAGATGCGCGCATCCCAGCGCGTGCTGGCCAGCTTGTCCGCGTCGGCAAATCGCCCGACGACCACCTCGCTGGCATCGTTCTGCGGGACCAGGCGCAACACGCCCTCGTCGCTCACAGCCCACACCGCGTGCTCGCGATCCTCACACAGGGACTTGATCCCGATCCAGGATTGGTTGGGCGGGATGGCATCCTCCGGGAACAACACCAGGCGGGCCTGGATCATGGATCGCTCGATCAATGTCTGGTTGGTTCGTGTCGTGTAAAACGTCAGCGATGCTTGCGCCAACCGCAACAGGCCATGATTCAGACCCGCCCACACGGTGCCGTCGGATGTTTCCAGCAGCGACCGCACCGGAAAAGGGGTCTCGCCGTGCTCGGGCCAGACCCGCTTCCATTTGCCGTCCGAGAATCGACAAAGGCCTACCTCCGTGCCCGCGTAAACCGTCCCGTCACGAGTGGCACACAAGGCGTTGATCTTATTGTGCGGAAGTCCTTCCTGGGTGGTGAACCGGTCCCAACGAATCCCATCGTAGCGCACCACGCCGGTTTCCGAGCCGAACCAAAGCGACCGGTCTTTGGCTTCGGCGCAGATCCAACCTTGACCGCCATCCAATTCCGGAAACGAAGTCCAACGCCAGGGAGCCCGAAGCGGATCCACCAACTGGGGTTGGTAAGGCGTCGCCGCGGGCAGGTTCGAGGAAAACCAGAGTCCACCTGCCCAAGCCAACGCCAGCGGCACGCTTCTCAGCCGGAGTCTGTTTCGGTGTTGATGCATTGCTGATCTCTGTTGGCGATGGCTTCGCCTATGCCATCATCCTGGCTCCTTTGCGAACGTGACTGTCCAGGGTGTCTGCTTCCAAGACACCTGCCCTCAGCGCTGCCAACCCGTCGATGGGTTCCAGACGCAAACGACCGGAGGGCGCGGTGGTGAAGTCCGCCCTGCCTTCGAAGGCCCTCGGGTCGCGGGCGGGGGAATCCTCGGTGGAGGTGAGCGCGCACCGAGTGGCAACGACCGGCGCCCCTTCAGTCGGCCGGCTGGCCGGTTCAGCAGCGTCGCCACGCCCGGCGACACACAACACCGCCAATCCCAAGAACCAACGTATCCCGTGATGCGCGTACGACCCGGACTGGCCGTTGGCTTTCACGGGATGTTCAGGTTCGGGTCAGGCGGCAACAACTCCTGTCGAGACTGATCTGAGTAACCCAGACAAGGCAGGGCTCCTGTCCGTGAAACGACTTGTGCAGATGGACGGTCGGATCGGTTGAGCAGGGGGACACCATCGGGCCCTCGCTACGCCGCCACGGCCAGCGGACGCTCTACGCCCGTATCGGGATGGGCCGGTGCGGGAACCGGAACGGCCTTGCCGTTTTCCTCGGGCTGTTTCTCCGGCAGAGTGAAGTGGAATGTCGCGCCCTCGCTCAACCGGCTCTCGGCCGCGATCGAGCCGCCGTGACGGGACACGATCTTGCGGCAGAGTGACAGGCCAATGCCGGAGCCTTCGTATTCTCCTCGGCCGTGGAGGCGCTGGAAGACCTCGAAAATGCGGTCACGATACTTCTCCTCGAATCCGATGCCGTTGTCCTGCACGGTGAACTGCCAGCGGCGGTGGCCATTCTGTGAGTCGTCGCCGCACGGATCGGGCGCAGCCGCCGTCTGGGCGCGGATCCGGATCACCGGCGGGACGTCCTTCTTGCGGAACTTGAGGGCATTGCCGATCAGGTTCTGGAAGAGCTGCCGCAACTGGGTCGGGTCCGCATGAACGGTGGGCAGCGTGCTGACCTCCACCTTCCCGTTCACTTGCTCGACAAGCACTTCCAGATCCGAGAGCACCTCGCCCACGAGAGTGTTGAGGTTCACCGGCTCGTAAGGCCTGGCCTGCGTGGTGACTCGCGACAGGGCCAGTAGATCGTTGATCAACTGGCGCATGCGCTTGGCCGCGTCCTGTATGCGGTTCAGGTAGCTGAGACCATCCTCGTCGAGTTGGGCCGCGCACTTGTCGCGGAGCCGGTCGCCGAACGCCGTCACCTTGCGCAACGGTTCCTGGAGGTCATGCGACACGCCGTAAGCAAACTCCTGGAACTCGCGGGTGCGCTCGACGACCTTCTTCTCGACTTCCTCCATGTGGGTGCGGGCCTGACGGGTCAGGTGCCATTTCTCGGTCAGCGCCTGCGCCATCTGCATCACTTCGATGTTGTCGAACGGTTTCTTGAGAATAAGCAGTTGGTCGGAGTGACCCAGCTTCTTGACGATGTCATCCCACGAGTAGTCGGAGTAGGCGGTGCAGATTACCACTTGAAGTTCTGGGTATTCCTTCCAAATGCGCTCGACCGTCTCGATGCCGTCCCAGCCGGGGGGCATGCGGACGTCCACGAAGGCGGTGGCATAGGGGCGGCCGCTCTTCACCGCCTCGAGGACCATCTGGTAGCCTTCCTGTCCCTGGGTGGCGCAATCCACTTCGAACGTGACCACGGGCCGGGCATCGGCCTTCTCTCCGAACAAGGTTGCCTCCATGTCGCGCAATCCCCCCACCGAGTCTTGGTTGTGCGAAAGAATCTTCCTGAAGTCAGCCTGGATCGAGGGATTGTCGTCAATGACGAGGATTCGTCGATTCTTGCTCATATATCGTCGTTTCAGGTTGCACTCAGGTGGTTCTTTCCAGGAAGAAATCAGCGCGCCCAGCGCTGGGTTTTGTTCCTGGACCGCCGTCGCATCGTCGGGACTGATTTCAGCAAGGCCTGTTCATTTTTCAGAAACGAGAGCCACTCACCCTCAACTCCATTGGGGAGACGCCGCTCTTGCCGAACCGTTGCGTGTCCGCGCCGTTCACCCAAGGATAAGCAGGACGCAGACCAAGCCCGCCGTGCTGTCTGAGCCGGGCGACTCGACACTCTGTCTTCGCCCACCGCCACTGTACGCACCCTTATCGGATGGTTCGTGTTCCTTCGGCAGGCCTGTGGAGCCGCAAAATCGCAGCGGGACCGGCTGGAAGCAGGGTTGGCCCAGGCGCCGGGGTCGGGGCCT
>Ga0315288_10011626_pt1 | contig 11080 bp, 8 predicted proteins | sample YL17G11_20_MG_FD_203454 | JGI IMG/M metagenome (GOLD analysis project Ga0315288, IMG submission 203454) | Sediment microbial communities from Yellowstone Lake, YNP, Wyoming, USA - YL17G11_20 | ecosystem: Environmental > Aquatic > Freshwater > Lake > Sediment | place: USA: Wyoming | collected...
CATTTTGTTAGAGGCTCTTAATCCACCTGAATCCACGTCTGAGTGTATTCGTGGTGGCCGTCCAGGTCCACGACCGTCAGGAAGACGTTGTACAGGCCGGGCTTTTCATAGGTGTGCGTCAAGGCGGGTTTGGCGGAGACGGCATTGTCGCCGAGGTTCCAGAGGACGGAATCGACGCGGCCGTCGGGCGAGTCCGGGTCGCGGACGCGCGCCTCCAGGCGCACGGTCAGGGGCGCCCGCCCCTGGGTGGGGGAGGCGTCGATGTGGACGGCCGGCCAGTGCGCGACGATGTTCGAGAAATACCGGGCCGCCTCCATCTGGTTCGGGTCGTGACCGCCGGGCAGGCGGCGGATGACGAAGTTGCGGAATCCGCGGACGGTGTACCAGAAGTTGGCGTTGCGGTTCATCTCGTCGAAGCCCGGCAGGTCGCCCTCGCCGAAGAAGACGTACACATGCCTGTGGCGGGCGCGATGGGCGACGTCGTCGGTGACGAGGTGCTCGTTGAAATTGCCCGTCCGACCCACGATCGCCCGAAACACCTCCGGGTGCCGAAGCCCGATGAAGTGGGCCGGAAAGCCGCCGGCCGACCATCCCGTAATCATGATGGCGTCGCGGTTGATGCTGTAGCGGCCGAGCAATTCCTTGACAACGGCCAGGGTCGCCATTTCATCGCGCACCAGTTCCGGCCCCGGCCGGTCCACCGGAATCACCAGCAGGCCCGTGGCGGAGTCAAAGTCGGGCGAGCAGATGATCAGGCCGTACCGTTCCGCCGCGCCAACCCAGCGATCGCGCTGCCCGGACGCCTCATCGAACGGGAACGTCCCCTGGGCGGTCACGACCAGCGGATACGCCCGGCGAGGATTGTAGGACTTGGGGATATAAAGATGGTACACGCGGCCGGTGGCCGGTTCGCGTTGAAAATCGATCTTTCCCGTGACGATCTGCCCATCGGGGGTCCGCCAGGGTTGGGGTCCGCAGCCGGCCAGGAGCCCCGCCCCGGCCGCGATGGCTGCCGCCGCCAACCCGGTCAGAATCGCCTGCCTGCCTCTTGCCATAACCTCGTTCCGTTCCCCCACGAGCCGCAGCCGGCGTGCTTTAGGGCCACGCCGCGAAGACGCCCAATTTAGGGTCCCGGCCGCTCCCACGCAAGCAAAAAGGGCTTTTTTGACGGTGGTTCGGCGGCCTGCCGTTTTTCCTCTTGACGCCGCCACCTTTTCCTGCTTATCCTGAACATCCGTCTTGTGAAGCGAGGCGCCTGGTTGCATCGGGAAGCAGCGTGTCTGGAATCCTGCACGTCGTCGAGTGCGTTCGTACGGGTCGGTCGTAGCCAGTCGGCCGAGGCTCTCCGCTCAGCCGGGTGGCTTTTTCCTTAATCGGAGTCAGGAGGTACCAGCAATGCCACGCGGTAAGGTCAAATGGTTCAACGATCAGAAGGGGTTCGGTTTCATCGAACAGGAAGGAGGCGGCGACGTATTCGTTCACCACTCCAGTATCGGGGGCGACGGCTTTAAGAGCCTCGCCGAGGGCGACGAAGTCGAATTCGAACTCACCCAGGGACCCAAAGGGCCCAAGGCCGAGAACGTCACGCGCGTCTCCCCGTAGGCTTCTGAGGCTGACCTGACGGACACTGGGGCGGTCCCTCGCCGGGGCCGCCCTTTCGTTTTTCCGCGCCCCGCGTCAGTTCAGATGGGCCACGGGTTCCTCGGCCGGCGCTGCCTCGCGGGGCCTCTCGGCCGGTCTCCGCGGCAGCGTGAAGCGAAATGTGGACCCCCGGCCCGGGGTGCTCTCAACCGAAATCTCGCCGCCCTGCCTTTCCACGAGCATCTTCGTGATGGCGAGGCCGAGTCCGACGCCCCCGGCGTTTCGCGTCGCCGGATCGTGCACTTGAATGAACCGGTCGAAGATGATGGGCTGCACCTCGGCCAGAATGCCGACGCCTGTGTCGGCGACGCAGATTTCGACGAACCCTTCCACTTCGCGTGCCGTGATGCGGACCCCGCCCTCCCGCGTGAACTTCAGGCCGTTGGAAACCAGGTTGGTGAGCACCTGGGCGGTCCGGTCGGCGTCGGCCCAGGCGACCAGGTCGGCCGGCACGTCCGCCGTCAGTTCCAGCGCGCGCTCCTGAGCCATCACCCGCAGGCTTTGCACGACGTCACCTACCACCTCGGCCAATCGCATGGTTCTCGGCCGCATGCGGACTCGCCCGCTGTCGAGGCTCCCCAGGTCGAGCAACTCTTCCACGAGGGCGATGAGGCGGTTCGTGTTCCGATGGCACAAGGCGATAAACTCCTGTGCCTCGCCCGTCTCCTGTTTGGCTACGCTTTCCGCCAGGAGCGACAAGGCGCCCTGCATCGCCATTAGCGGCGTGCGGAGTTCGTGCGAGGCGACCGACACAAACTCGTCCTTCATGGCGTCCAGACTGAGCAATTCCTCATTGGCCCGTGCCAGCGCCTGGTTTTTGCTTTCGAGTTCCGCGGCCTTTTCGGCCAGTTGGCGCGTGCGATCGGCGACCTCCTTTTCGAGTCGCTCGGAGTTCGTTGCCAATGTGCGGGTCTGACCCTCGACCACCTCCGCCATGCGGTCGAAGGTGGCACCGAGTTCCGCCAGTTCGTCCTTCCCCTTCATCTTCACTCGAGCCGCGAGATCCCCGTCCGCCAGGCGGTTGGCCCCCTCCCGCAAACGTTCGATCCGGCGCGTGACGTACCGCCCGAGCGACAAGGCCTCGACCATGAGGAGCAGCAGAATCAGAAGCACCACGGTCCCGACCAGGCGCGCCCGCGACTGAGCCATGCCGCGCAGCCTTTCCGCCTGAAACGTCAAGCGCCTGGCCACCTGGGCCTCCAGGCCTTCGATGATCCGAGCCGCCCGTTCCTGGGCCGGCCGGAACCCGTCGCTGTAAATCCGGTTGGCTTCGTCGGCGTCGGTGCGAACCGCATCGATGGCGCGCTGTCCCTGGGCGAGGGCCTCGTGGCCGGCCGCTTGCAGGTCCTGCGCCATCCTTTGCATCTCGCCGACGTCCATCGGATCGTAACCGGCCATCGCCTCCAGCAGTTTCCCCGTCCCCTCATGCAGAAGGTCCATCTCGGCCTTGAGAGTGTCGAGCCGCCGCATGGTCCACAGGGGGTCCGCGCCGGAGAGCCCTTGTCGGACAAGGCCCCCGAGGCGCTCGTGGCAATCCTTTATGCGGAGCAGATTCGCGTAGGTCGGCATGCTTTCGCGGGCCACGCGCACGAACTCAGCCGACGAGCGCGATAAGGTCTCCGTCAGCAGGTAACTGGCCGCCAGGCAGACGATCAGCACGCTGCCGAAACCCAGCGCGAGTTTCGAACGCAGTTTCATGGCGCCCTTCCGGCCACCTCTGCCGCATCACGGCAGAAACGGACCTTGTTGCGGCCGCCCCGCTTGGCGTCGCGGCAGGCGGCGTCGGCCAACTCGAACAGTTCCTCCGGCGTCCGCACCGGGCAGATGTCGGTGGACGCCAGCCCGAGACTCACAGTCAGCGGGAACGCGCCTTCCGGGTGCTCGACGGGCGCATGTTCCACCCCCTGCCGGACGCGCTCCGCAACAATCTGTGCCCCGGCCGAATCCGTCTGCGGAAGCAAAAGTACGAACTCGTCGCCGCCGAAGCGGACGGCCACGTCGCTGCCGCGACGAGAGCCTTCCAGGACGCGCCCCACCGCCTGGATGGCCGCATCCCCGGCCAGGTGTCCGCGGTCGTCGTTGATGGCCTTCAGATCATCCATGTCAACGACAACGACAGCCAGGGCGTACGCATACCGCCGGGCCCGGTGAAACTCCTTCTCCAGAAACGCCCAGAACACCTGCTTGCTGTAGAGCCCCGTCAGCGCATCGCGGACGGCCTGCTCCTTAAGGGCGTGCACGTTCGTGTAGTGCCGTTCGCCCGCCCGCACCCGTGCCAGCAATTCGTTCAAGTCAAACGGTTTGACGACGTAGTCGTCCGCGCCGGCGTCGAGACCGCTCACTCGGTCGCTGACCTGGCTCTTGGCCGTCAGAAAAATCACGTAGGCGTGCTGGACCGCCGGCTGGCTCCGGACCCACCGGCAGACTTCGATGCCGCTCATCCCGGGCATCATGACGTCCAAGAGCACAACATGGGGCGGCGACTCCGCCATCCTGCGACAGGCTTCCGGACCGTCGCTTGCCGTTTCAACCGTGTAGCCCGCCGCCCGCAACTTCGCTGCCACGACGCAGCGAATGTCCGGCTCGTCGTCCACCAGCAGAACGGCCGTGCTTGACGCCGGAGGACCCGGTTCACCCACCGCTGCCCGGTTGGAATCTGTGCTCACGGCAACCCCCATCCCGTCGCGCACGACCAGAGACCCACGTGGTTATAGTTGTAAGACGGCTCGCCTGGGGTGCACAGCGACCGAACCGGTAGGGGAAACCGGTTTATTATCGGCCAATAGGACCTTCTGCGTTCACTGAAACGCGGATGGCGGGCGCCGGACGCCCCGATTCAGGCCCGGCCGGGTTGGCATGGCCTGACCCGCGCGGGTCAATCACTCGGCTTCGAGAACCGCCATGAAGGCCTTCTGAGGAACCGCAACGGTCCCGATCATCTTCATCCGCTTCTTGCCGGCCTTCTGCTTTTTCAGGAGTTTCTGTTTGCGGGTGACATCGCCGCCGGACAACCTGGCTATCACGTCCTTGCGGAAGGCCTTGATCGTCTCGCGGGCGATGATACGCGACCCGATGGCCGCCTGCAGGGCAATCTCGAACTGGTGCCGCGAGATCTCCTTCCGGAGGCGTTTCAGGATCGCCCGCCCGCGGGTCTCCGCCTTCGACCGGTGGACGATCCGCGACAGGGCCTCCACCACCTGGCCGTTGAGCAAGATGTTGAGTTTTACGAGGTCGTTCGCCACGAACCCCGATACCTCGTAGTCCATCGTCCCGTAGCCGCGCGTCGCGCTCTTGAGTTTGTCGTAGAAGTCGTACAGGATCTCGGCGAGCGGCAAGTCGTAGGTCAGGATCGCCCGGTCGGCCGAGAGGTACTCCGTCCGGCGGTACGTCCCGCGGCGGTCCTCCGCCAAGGCCATGATCGAGCCGATGGCGTCGGCCGGCACGATGAGGTCGACCCGTGCGATCGGCTCGCGGATTTCGGCAATAAGGCCCGGGTCCGGCAGGTCGCCGACGGAGTCCACCTCCTGCAACTTGCCGCTCACGAGGAGCACTTGGTACGGCACAGTGGGGGCGGTCTGGACGACCTCGACGTCGTACTCGCGCTCCAGCCGCTCCTGCACAATGTCCATGTGCAGCAGGCCCAGGAAACCGCAGCGAAAACCGAAACCGAGGGCCTCGGAGTTGATGGGGTGGAACGTCAGGGCGGCGTCGTTCAATTGGAGCCGTTCGAACGCCCCGCGCATCTCGCGGAACTCGGTCGAAGGGCCCGGGTAAAAGTCCGAGAAGACCATCTGCTGCGGCGCGCGGTAGCCCGCGAGGGCCTTCTCGGCCGGCTGGGCGGCCAGGGTGATCGTGTCGCCGACGTGGACGCTCGCCACCGTGCGAATGTTGGCGATCACGTAGCCGACCTCCCCCGCCGCCAGCGATTCCACCGCCGTGGGCCGCGGCCGGAACTTCCCGAGTTCCGCCACTTGGTACACCTCGCCCGCGCCCATCATCCGGATCTTCTCGCCTCTGCAAAGGCGCCCGTCCACAACCCGCACGTAAACGATCACGCCGCGGTGGCTGTCGTACGCCGAGTCGAAAATAAGCGCCCGCAGGGGCGCGTCCGGATCCCCCGCGGGGGGCGGAAGATGCTCGATGATCGCCTCCAGCATCTCCTCGATGCCTTGGCCCGTCCTGGCCGACGTGAAGAGACAATCCTCCGCCCGCGTTCCCAGAAGGCGCTCGACCTCCATGGCCGTGTCCTCCGGCCGCGCGGCAGGCAGGTCCACCTTGTTGACGACGGGCACCAGCCTCAGGCCCAGCCTCTGGGCGAGATGGGCGTTGGCCACCGTCTGGGCCTCCACGCCCTGGCTCGCGTCCACCACCAGGAGCGCTCCTTCGCAGGCCGTCAGCGCGCGGCTGACCTCGTAGTGGAAGTCCACGTGGCCCGGCGTGTCGATGAGGTTAAGCATGTACCGCTGGCCGGCGTGCTCGTAATCGAGCGTCACCGCGGAGGCCTTGATCGTGATGCCTCGCTCACGCTCCAGGTCCATGGCGTCGAGCATCTGCTCGCGAATCTCGCGCGGATGGATGGCCCCGGTTCGCACGAGGAGCCGGTCGGCCAGCGTGCTCTTGCCGTGGTCGATGTGGGCGATGATGCTGAAGTTGCGAATGAAAGCCTGATCCATCAGGGCATTCTAGCGGCACGGCCTGCCGGTGCAAGGGTGTGCCTGAGGTCGAAACTGTCTCTACCAGAAATGGTGTTTAGCGAAGGCGTGACCAGTCTGTGGCAACGGTCTCAGAAACGCTTCTTGGCAAAGGCCCGGCCAGACTGGCTCTTGAGATACTTTTCGAGGGCGACGGCTTTCGCTTTATCCCGGAACGCAACAACCGTCTCGATCCGCCAAGGGCGGAACTTGGAAGTATGGGGCACTCCGCCGGCGTTGTGGACCTCGATTCGCTTGTGAAGGTCTTCTGTCATCCCTACGTACCAACGGTCCGGGCATCCCTCGCTTTGGAGCATATAGACATACCAGAAACGAGCTTTCATGGCGTCCCCTGAGAACAGCGATGCTGCGATTTATGCCCGTCTTCGCCTGCGGCTACGACGTGGCAGTCTTCCCCTATGGGTTCGTCCTGGCAACCCGGACAAACCGGCTTGCCAAGACGAAGTTCGTCGCGGCCCCAGCCGCGGCGAACGAAGACTGGAGGCGGTGGGAATCGAACCCACGTCCGGATGCCCGTGACCTGAGACGTCTACGCGAGTAGTCGGTCTATTGAATCTCGGTCGCCGCGGCTCCGCCCGACAGGATCCACCGCAACCCATCCGGGACTGTTTCTCGCCGACGTCGCACCCGGCGGACTAGTCGGCCAGCCCGTGTGGTGACGTCCGTTGCAGGCCCACGGACAAACCCGCAGGGACGTGACTGCCCTATTTAGGCAGCCATTTGCATGCCAGTGTTGGCATTTTGCGTTTTGCCGGCAGTTTAAAGAGGTGGCCGACAACCTCTTCGCGCAACCTCAGATCCTCTAAGGCCCCGTCGATACCAGTCGCCCCCACGAAGTCCTTTCCAATCTAAGTATAGCACATTCCGGCCTTCCCATCAAGCCCCGCCGGCCCTTTTATTCATCGGCCGGTCGCCACCCTGGCAGGGCGAGCCTGCCGTGGCTCGACCGCAGGCGACTCGACGTGGCGAGCGGTGGCCCTGTCCGCCATCTTGTCCGCCGTAGCCTCGGCGAAGGCGGAAGCCCCGGCGCGCCGGGGGCGGAGGAGGGCCCGCCTGCCCCGCCGGTCACGCTCCACCCCCGTGGCCGACCTCGCAAGGAGGCGAAAAAGTAGAATGTCCCCTTTTTGTCCTGTCCCCTTTTTGTCCCCCCTTTTTGTCCGACTCGGTGGTTTATCCTTTCATCCGCTCATCCGCTCGGCGAGTCGCTACCAGTTCCGGCCCGACGTCCGAGGCTATGCGATCCTCGGTTTTCGCGTGGTGCTGGCGCCGGAGGTGGGAGCAAAGAAGGAGTAAAGGAGCCTCCATACAACACGTGTAACCGGCTGTTCTACTTTCCGGCCAACGGCAGCGGCCGGAAGTCCGGCTTGTCTTAGTTCTTGCTGCCCCCCTGAACGCCGTATTTGCCGAGGTATGGAGAATTGGCGTCGATCCAGGTGACGATCTTGATGAACTCCTCGCGGGTGAGATTCGCCTTGCAGGGGTCATGGCGAATCTGATCGGCCAGTTTGCTGAGGTGCGATCCGAAACTCAGCGGCGGCTCGGGCCGGAAACCGGACTTGCCGTAGCGACAGTCCCTGATACTGACCAGGGCCTTGCCGACAAGATTCTCGTAGGAGCAGTTCCACTCGCTTGTCGTCTCGCCGGTAAGGTCGAGCCGGCCCTTGGAATTCGCCCCGCTGTGACAACCGACGCAATGCTTGTTTAGGACCGGCTGAATGTAGTCGGCGTAATGGACCATGAAAGGTCCGGTTTCGCCCGGCTGCGGCGCAAGCGCCTGAGGGGGATGCTTCAGGGCCTGCGGCTGGCCGTGGGCCATGCTCGGCGCCTTCTCGCGCGGCTCGTGGCACCCGATGCAGGAGCGTCTCTCGCCCGGCATCAGGTTGATGAAAGTAGGCATATGCTGCAATTGCATGTAATTCTCATCCAGTGCCTGGAAGAGGAGGTTTTCTCCGGCCGGCACGGTAAAAAAGGCCGATCCGTCTTCGTGGACCTTGGCAATGCCATAGACCTTCTTGCGATGGACCTCTCCTGCCAGGCTGACTCGGAAAACGCCTTCCTCACTCCAGGGAAAGGAAAGGGCCCCCATCACCCGCACGTACTTGACCCTTCCGCGCTCGATGCCCGTCATCCCCTCGTACACGTCCTGCACAAACAGCGTCCCCGTCTTTTCCTGTCTCGTGTCGATGGTCTCGAACGAGGCAATCTCGATGGGCTTGTTGCGCGGTCGAAGCGGGATCGGCTGAAAACTGGATATCTCCGGGTCCCGATACAACTCCGCCCGGTTGCCCCACCCGTCCAGTACGTAGATCCCGTAGCCCGTTCCTTGTGGGGCGGGACTGTGAGAAACGAGAAAGAAGTTTTCCGAAAACGGGTAAGGCTCCCGGAAAAAACCCATATCGTATTTGGCCTGGCTCATGCACGGATAGCCGATCTCGGGGGTGATGCAGGTCATGGCTTCGGGACCAAGTCGTGTGACGCGATAGTCGATCAGGATGACGGGGCCCCCCAACCGGCCGCCACAGTGCGGCGCCCCGACCGTCACGAGCCGCCGGCTGCCGGGAATACTGCAGGCGTTCAGCAACTGGGCCGGTCGGACGATGCTGTTCTTATACAGGTGCTCCACGCCGCTGCCGTCCGGACGCATCGCCCAGAGGCTCTGTCCGTTGCCCAGCCCCTTGTCCACGTACTCCCAGCGCGTGTACACGACCCGGCCGTCGTCCAGCACGCAAGGGTCGATTTCGTTGAGCGGGCTCCCCGAGAGACAGCGCATATTCTTGCCGTCGGCGTCCATGAGGTACAGGGTGGTGACGATGGAAGGATTACAGAAGACATTCCGCATCGAGCGGGTAGAAGTGAACATGATTTTGCCGTTCGGCAGATAACACGGGTCCATATCGTCAAAGCCGTGCTCCTTGGCGTGTTGTTTCCCGTATAACCGGATTGCCTCGGCCTCCTCGTCGCTGCCGAAGGTGAGTTGCCGTAGACTCCCCGGCACCATCTTCCCGGCCGCAGGGTCGATGTCGATCTCATAGATGCGGAAGGGTTTGTCTTTCTTCTTGTAGCCGAAGATCACCTTCTTGGCGTCGAACGACAGGTCGAACCGGCTGAATATCCCGCCGTCGAGTTCCGGCACAAGCTTGGTGACCTTGCCGTCCGGCGCCACCGGCGAGAGGATGCAGAGATTGCCGCCTTCCTGGTTGGCTTGGGAATCCTGGTAGGTGTTGCCTATGAAAGGTATTCGTTTGACGAACAGGAGTTTTTCAAACTTCAAAGCCGGATGGGCCAGCATGGCCCGGCGGCGCAGCGCCGCCAACGCATCCTCAATCTTCTTCTGGTCCTCGGCTGTGCCGCCCTCAGCCGCGCGCTGCTTGGCTTCCAACTCGGCCAATTGCTTCAGGTACTGCTCCCCATCAGGATATTGCGGGCCGAAGGTTGCCATCGTATCCTGGATGGCCAGCCGCAAGGCCCCGATGTTCACGGCGTCCGGCGGCAGAAAGGCGGTGCGCTGCGTGACCGGGACGCTGTCGAGGTTCCGCACTTTGTACTGAGGCGGCTTCCAACCCTGCGGAAAAGCCGCCGACGAGTCCAGACGCAGGGTCATGAGGTGCGGAAGCGGACCGCTGCGGGCAAACTTCACCGTGTGTTTCCCCTGGGTGACCGCCATTTTGACAAGCTTCCCTTGTTTACAAAGCCCTTCCAACTTCTTCAACGCGCCGCTGCTGTTCCAAGTGAATGTTGTCGGCTGCTCAAAGGGCGCCGAACCGAAGGTGACGCCGGTGCAGCACGTACCCTGGTTCTGGGCGTCGAGAAAAACCTCAACCGGACGCGCCTCGGCCGCCGCGTAACTGACCATAAGTGTGTATTCTCCGGTAGCGGGGAAGTCGATGTCGTATTCCACCACCCCCCCCTGGGTCTGCTGTGGTTCGTTGCCCACCACCGGTCCGGCATCGGCATATTGGTCGGGGCTGGCATAGATCCGGGCATTGCCGCGATCGAATGACCAGGCGGGAATCAACAATGATCCGGCGGCCGGGGGTCGGGCCACGTCCTCGATGGGCAGTCGCAGGACCGCATCGCTAACGCCGCCCGGAGCCTGGAAGGCCGTACGGGATGCAGCCGGGATGCTGTCCAGATCCCGCACTTTGTACTGAGGCGGCTTCCAATCCGCCGGGAATGCCTCCGGGGTGTCCAGACGCAGGGCCATCAAGTGAGGCAGCGGCCCGCGACGGGTGAACATCATCGTATGCTTCCCCTTGGTGAGCGTCAGGATTACGGGGCTTTCAAAATTCTTGCGGACGATTTCCCATTTCGCGCCGCTGCTGTTCCACGTGACTTCGGCCGACTTTCCAGAGGACGCCGGACCGAAGGTGACGCCGATGCAACAAGTGCCCAGGTCTTGGTCGTCGAAGAAAACCTCCATCGGCCGCGCCTCGGCCGCCGCGTAACAAATCTGAAGGGTGTACTTGCCGGTGACCGGGACGTCGACGTCGTATTCGACCCTCCAACCCCAGGGTTGCTCGGGTCCGCTGCCCACCACCGGTCCGGCATCGGCATATTGGTCCGGACTCGCATAGACCCGGGCATTGCCGCGAGCGAACGACCAGGCGGGAATCACCAACGACCCGGCCTGGGCCGCTGACAGCGCGACGCCGCAAACGGCAAGCAGCGCCACGGCAAACACCGCCAACCTCCGCGGGCGACGCCGCCACGATCGTAACGGTTCGATT
>Ga0315288_10011627_pt1 | contig 11080 bp, 20 predicted proteins | sample YL17G11_20_MG_FD_203454 | JGI IMG/M metagenome (GOLD analysis project Ga0315288, IMG submission 203454) | Sediment microbial communities from Yellowstone Lake, YNP, Wyoming, USA - YL17G11_20 | ecosystem: Environmental > Aquatic > Freshwater > Lake > Sediment | place: USA: Wyoming | collected...
GTTGATTATAGTTCGCTGCCTGAAAGGATTCAAATTACCATAGCAAAACATGCCAAAGAACATGCAGATGATTGCAAAAAATCAATAAGAACTACTGATGGTGAAAATCCATACCAAGTTTTACATTTACTTCCATCAGCACCTTTTGAGTTAGTTCAATCAGCTTACAAGACCCTTGCCTTCCTGAGTCATCCTGACAAAGGTGGGGACAAAGACCAGTTCCAGAGAATCGACGCTGCCTACCGTCAGTTGAAAAAGCTGAAAGAATCCCACCAAATATCTAGTAAGTAGGAATACTCAAAACAAAAGCTTGACGCCTGAGTGTGGGAGGAGGTAACGTGTCCCATGTTCGCAGCTTATTTACCTGGCCAGCTAAGGTAAAGTATTGAAACAAAAACACATTATCTCCCGGCCCTTGGTAGTCATGGATTTCCTTGCCTACTTACCTTCGTCAGTGAGCCGTAAAGGGTCAATGGCTGCGAACAGCCAAGGGCTGGGAGACTCTCAAACGCAAAAGTTGACAACATGGCAATAGCAAGAACAGCATATAAATTCCCTCCACAATCTCAATCTCCGAAGCATCAAGATCAAACATTAAATCTACTCTCAGAATTCACAAAACATTTAAATTTAGATTCCAAAAAACATTCAAACTCAATTCCGAGACAACGATATATCGAAGATCAAACATTAAATTTGAATTCAAATCCGAGGCATTTTAATTCTAGTGAGAACTCAAATTCAATTTCTGAGAAGCCGAAGAGACTAGTTGAACTAGTGAACATAATCTCTAGCCGTCGGCAGACAAGATCTCAAAAAGCAGGCGGCGTACTCGCCGCCTACTGCGGGTGTACTCACCCGCAGTCTACCAAGCAAGAAGAAAGTGAGAATTTTAACCAATCTTCGGAATTGAATTTAAACTCAAATTTAGACTCCTATGGATCACGCGTTGACTTAGTAAGTTCACTTCGTTCACTTACTAATACAAATACTAATACAAATACTAATACAAATACTAATACAAATACTAATACAAATACAATAAAAAATAATATAATAAATAATAATATAATAAATAATAATAATATAATATTAAATATTAAATATTCGCGATCCATGGTAGTACGAGAAATCTCGGAACAAACTGAAATTATTGACGTTGGGCAGTCCACGCGCTTGAGTTTGCAGAGGAGAGTGCCTTTTAAAGGCAAATTGTCAAGCTCTTCGGTGGATGTGAAATCTTACGAGAATCCTCAAGAACTCTCTAAAACCTCCCCAGAGGCCCTACAGAGGCCCTCAAAGTTTCCCGTGAGGAAAACCCTGGGTCGGCCGGGAAAAGCTCCTCTGGAAGCCTCTCAGACCGTCAAAACTAGCAGACAGCTGCTGTCTGAGAAAGCTCAGGTCAGGGCCAAAAGGATTGCCATGGGCCTTGAGAAGCGAGAGAACGATGAAACTTCGTTGAAGGTTCGAGAGATGATTTTCACCTATGAAACCATTCTCGGAGAGTATTGCTATGAACCAACTTTGAAATTCACCAAAGGTACAATTTCCCCAGAACATCGTTCATTTGGCCAGTTCAAACGTGCAGCACTAATTGCAGATCAACTTGAAGTTTCATATGAAGTTTTTGTGAGAGCACAATTCTACTGGTTCAACAAATGGTTTAATCGTTTTCCGAAGCCATATGAACTCTCTGGTTTGAAGTCAAAGTTTCCCACTCCAAAAAGAGTTAAAGAATATGTTAAAATGGTGAATAATGGTTCGATTAGTGGGATTGTTACAGGTGTTGGAACAAGGTTTCAACTTGATGAAAATGAAATCGATAAATACAATGAAAAAATGTTCAATCAATTGATGCAAGCTTGGAGTTTGACAGAAGAGGAAGTTATGCTTCGGTTTGCAAGAACAGGAGTTGGGTATTTTGATTATAACTGGTTGAAGAAGAATCTTGTCTACAAGAGACTGAAGGCAGAGAGGAAATTATGAATCAACGTAACTTACAGCAGGATTTGATTACTCTCGGAATTTCAGTAAATGAGATCAATGTTATCGTAGCTAGGAATTACGATAATCTCGATGTCTGGGAAAACAGAACAAAAGAGTTCCATGAATTAGTAAGAAATGCCAGAAAACATCAATTGAAGAAATGGCATCCAGATGTTTGCAAAGAATCAAATGCAACTATAAAAGCTGCTGAAATCAACGCTGCTGCTGATGGTTTGTTGTCTGTGAAGTTTAGGCCACCACAGCCACAACCTATTTTTCAAATGATTATAATTTCACCAGAATGGAGAACCCCAACTTCAAATTCTACAATAGATTGGAATAGCGGAACTGGAGGTTGGGGATGAATTGCTGGAGCGTAACTACATCAGAAATGAAAGAACCAATTCCAGAGGATAGGGAATACTTCTGGAAAGATGTTCCACATGTCATTTGCGAATTGAAAAGGAATGGTAAACTGATGCTGAGGCGGGTGGTTCCATTTGATTTGATAGCTGAGGTTGTTCCGGCAATGATGATGATTGCCCAGGGATTTGCAGTAATTGAAGTCAATCCAAGCAGAAGACAATTAGATGATAGATCTCAGAGGGATGACACATTACTTGATATTCTATCTAAAGAGTTTGGGGCTGCCCCAACTGCCGAATTCATACACGAGACAATAGATACTATCTTGAAAAACAGCATCATTGGAGATCAGCACCCTGATTTGGGTGAGGATCATAACCAGCAAACAGAGGCCAAAGTGGAAACCGCTGAGTGTAATGTTGGAGCTGATCTTCATACTGAAGGTGTTGAATCCGTGGACGGCAAAGTACGCGGCCATAATTGAGAAGTATTCGAAGCAGTATCATTTTGATTCTGTGTTGGTCGCTGCTGTCATTCAGAAAGAATCAAAGTTTGTGAATGGCACTTGTTTTCACGGATCTCACGGTTTGATGCAAATTCAAATGTCTCCTCGTTCGTGCGGGAGAACATTAGCAATCGCTTTGATTGATGGTTTGTACAATCCAGAAATTAACATACAAAGGGGAGTGCAGACCATGCACTTGTGGAGGGGTTGGGTATCTCGTAATCACATGAAACATCATTGGTTACTAAACTATAATCAAGGTTACGGTAGTTGCCCTGGAAAGAAACGTAACTGTCGGAAGAAAGAACGAGTTCCTGTTGATACTGGTTATGCTGACAGAGTGTTGAGTATTTACAGAAAACTCAAGATAGTGCAGGAGAAGAGAAATGGGAAAGAATCTTAGTTCGAGTGAGAAAGAGATTCTCACAAGAGCTTCTGGAGAAATGGACTCTGTATTGGAGAAGAAAGTTGCAGTAGAGATAAGCAAGGATGATTGTTTGAGAGCGAATTCCAATGAACTTGATGTAGATAATTTGGGTTTGGACAGTGAGATAAGTGCTATTTACAATATTGCACTTGTCGTGGAACCATTACCTGCTTGTGCAAGGCGTCGCGTTTTGCGGTGGGCCGTAGATCGTTTCCTGCCAACTGACTGGCACAACGTTTAACTATTGATACCCTTTGCAGCAGTGGCCTGTTGTCTCTGAGCAGGGGACTATGACAATCTTTCATTTTGATCACCAATTCCAAATCAAGATTCTGTCTTTAATGTACCAGGATTTTGATTTTCTTATCTCAACTCAAGATCTGGTGCAACCAGAATACTTCAGTGATGAAATTCTTGTTTGGTATTTTCTCGCTATGAGAGACCACTACTTAGATTACCAAATGAGAACGAGTGAAGATGCCCTTCGGAATGAATTACTTAAGAATGTCACGAACAAAAAGATTAAGCCCGCTGATTTTCTTGTTTATGCTAAAGTTTTCGAATCTCTGCAGGAGGTAGTTCAGGATAAGGGATACATAAAAGATGAAGTGCTGAAGTTCTGTAAACATCAAGCAATCAAAGTTGCAACCTTTAAGATTCCACGACTGTTGCAGGAAGAGAAGTTCGAAGAAATTGAATCAGTAATGATGGAATCTTGTAGGGTTGGAACCGATGCTTCAAGTATTGGTGAGTTGTATTTTATCAATTGGCCAGAACGATTGAGAAGAAGAGCCATTCAAGAGGGATTGCAAATAATACCAACTGGAATATCTGATTTAGATGTGTTGATTGGGGGTGGAATTCATGGTGGTCAAATTGGTTTATGGATGGGCCCGACTTCACGAGGCAAGAGTGCAGCACTTGGTCATTGTGGTAAACGCGCAGTAATCATGAGGAAGAGAGTTATTCACTATACGTTTGAGATGCCACAGGATGAAGTGTGTTCCAGATACGATGCTTCTTTCACAAAAGTCAATATGCATGATTTGCTGGACAAGGAAGATGTAGTTGCTGGGAAGTTAGAAAAGTACGGTGTCAGGATGGGTAATCGCTTGATCGTGAAGGGTTACTCAACCAAGCAAGCATCGATACAGACAATCAGAAATCATATCTATCAGTGTTGCTCTTTTGGATTTGAGCCAGACTTGATCTTAATTGATTATCTTGATCTCGTTAAACCTCCTAGGAGATACAAGGAGAGGAGGGACGAGTTGACAGCAGTGGCGGAGGCGATGAAGGGTTTAGCCTTGGAATTGAAGAAGCCAATTTGGTCAGCTACTCAAGCTCAGCGAGCAGCCATTTCGATGGAAACTCACACCGAAGAAAATGTATCCGAAGACATAGGTAAAATAAATACTGTAGACATAGCTATTACAATGAACCAGACCAGGGATGAGGTGCGCCAGAAGGTGATGAGGTTGTTTTTGGCCAAGAACCGAAATGGTCCAAAGTATTTGACAGTTACAATCAGGATGGCTTTGGAGAGGATGTGTTTTCTGGAGAATGTGGGTCCAGTTTTTGTAAATCCACCCACATCATTAGTTGGATCCAGTAAGACTAGTAGGAAGTCTCGATCTCGCCCAATCAGAGTACCTTACAAAACGCCTTGACTTATTTGTCGAGGTTGTTATATGTAGTGGTATGCTTTCGATAGTCAGAGAGAAGGGTGTTTGTTCGTTTTGCGGAGTTGACGGACCATGTGTCAAGTCAGCCTCTGGGGTCTTGATTTGCGTGAAGTGTTTGGCAGAGGCGAAACAGATGGTTCATGAGGAGCCACCACTTCTTGAGGGAGTGGTGCACTGCCCAAACTGTAACGGCAGAGTGTTTGCCATCACAGAGCTGGTAATGTATGAGCAGGACAAGCAAGGCAACTTCACAGCATTTGATGTTGTGATCGACGAAGACCCACAGGTTCGTTGTTTAAAATGTGGGTCACTTATGACTGATTCCACCCACCATACGATTCTCAATCGTACAATGGAATCAGTGGATGAAATCAAAGGTCAAAGCGCCTAATTCAGTTCCCTCCTAGAATCAAATCAGAGTGATACCCTTTGCAGGGTTTCCTGTTGTAATCTTGTCCTATGTATAATATCCCCAGGAACGGATAAGTGTGCCCAAAATCCCAGCTCAAAACGGGCTGGGATTTCTGCATCAGCAACTCAACAACAGGAGATGAACATGGCAAGACGAAACGACAAGGAACGTGAGCTGTGGGTCAATAACGATGAAAGTCTCTATCACTGGTTTCAGAGATCACGTCAGGGTTTGACGCGATTCGTTCGAGAACATAGAAAGGAGATTGATAGCTACGTCGACCGTTCTCTCAATGCTGAGAACGAGAAGACTCATCAATCCAACTAAAATAGGTCTGTGAGCCGCTGATACCCTTTGCGGGTTTTGATTTGATCGCCAGCGGCTCGGGGACACGTTCAAGCGAAAGACCTGAAAGTCCCATCGAGCTTGAACACAGCAAGGAGAACAAAGATGACAAAGAACGCACAGAACAAGATTGCTGGCTATGATGGTGGTTGGGATGAGCAGAAGGATTGTACTCTCGAGGAGTACAACGAGTGGAAGCGTGTTGTCGAGGAATACAACTGGGGGATTGATTGGAAGGAGCTTCAAGTAGCGAATGTGAATAATGGGTGGGATTCGTGGAACTACGAACGGCCAATCGTTGGTGATACGTTCGCAGATCTGTTCGTGGACATTGGTTGGGATGACTGCTCGAAACCCACCACTCTGAAGAACAACTAGATGCAATGTTTCATGTGCGATGGGCCGTTGGTCTTGTTAGGTGTGCTTGGACATCTGCGCTGGTTTCGATGTCGTAATTGTGGGATGGACCAATGCAAGAAGGTCAAGAAGACCAAAGCAAAGCGAAAGGAGAATGACGATGAGCAAGAATGACATGGATGAGTTGATGAAAAAGCTGTCCCAATTGGGATTCACAGCATCTACGTGGAAATGGAGAGACAAGAACGGAAGGTGGTTTGGTTCTGTAAGTCATGAGACAGACAGAGGCTTTTCATTTGAGGTACGGTCACAGGGCTTTGTTGTGTGGAGCAGTTGGTGGAAATGCGAGATATTTGATTCACAGGACGGGGCAATCGAATACATCAAGGAAAGGAGCATCTAATGCTAGTTGTGCAGTGTGAAGAGTATCTGACCCAAGTCAGGGCAAAAGCAGACGAGCTAGGGTTGCGAAAGAACCTGGAGGACAAACTGGATTATCTGGCGACCTACGCATGCCGGAGTCGGGAACCAGAAGATCCTACCTACACCAGATGTCTTCTATTCAAAGACTTCGCTCCGTTGAGCTTTGAGTTTGTGATGGAAGTAAAGGAGGAAGATGGCAGCTACAAGAGGTGGTTTAATGGGGGCTGTATATTTTTTGGTTCGGGTGACGTTGGGTTTGGTGCCCCTCAGTTTTCTGTTCGTGTAGGGGATGATCTGAAGGCTGGGTGGTCAATCCACACCTAAGACCAGCTCATAGGGTTGACTTGAAAGAGTCAACCTCATTGAACATGTCTTTGGTTTCATTTCAATCAAAACAAGGAGATGATGATGAGAAAGTTAGACAAACTCAGAGATCTGGATACTTTCACTATTGCGTATATCCAATGTGCGCTGTGGTCAACGACAGACGAGTCAACACCAGAAGGTGGCTATCCACTGGATGACAACTATGATGCGGAAGACTTAACTAACAAAGCACTTGATAATATCATTGCTGACTGCGATGCTTTTCAGGAAGACAATGCTGAAGATCTCAGTGGGCTGGCTGATGGTTGCTGTGGTCATGATTTTTGGCTATCACGAAATGGGCATGGCGCTGGTTTCTGGGATCGTGGATATGGGGAGCTAGGAAATCGGCTTCACAAGGCTGCCAAGGTATATGGTGAATGTAATATTTACGTTCACCGTGGCAAACTTCACATTCAGTAAACTAGAATCAAAATGAGTCTGTGAGCTGCTGATACCCTTTGCGGGGGGTTGGCAGCTCGGGGATAAACGTTCAAGCGAAAGATTTGAAAATCCCACTGAGCTTGAACACAACAAGGAGAATGAAAATGACGAAGTCTATGGTGGAGCAGCTTCTAACCAAAACAGCGGATGTCGAAAAGAAGCTGGTCAATGTGAGTGTGGTTCTCGAGCCAGAGGAGCTGGCCAGGCTCGACGTGGTAGTCAAGAAGCTTGGCATTGGCAGGGGGAAGTTTCTTCACGCCGCCCTTCTCGATGCTCTCACTGAGATCGAGCCCAAGCTTCCTGAGGAAGTGAAGCAGGACCCGCCCAAGGAAGAGAAACAGAACAGCAAGAAGAAGTAGTAGAGTCTGTAGGCCACTGGAAGTGATTCTAGTGGCCTGGGAGCAAGCCTAGGACGAAAGACTTGAAAGCTCCTTTGAGTCTTAGGCAAAAAACAGGAGAGTGAAAATGTCCAAGTACGATGTCAAGATCAACAACCCATTCGTTTGTCTCAACAGCCTGTTTGTGAATGGGCGTGGCCAGTTGGCTACCAACCTCGAGACCAGCAGGTCTCCTCTGGCAGTGTGTGTCAGGAAGCAGCGGCAGGCCGAGGAAGGGGGGTTCAAGTCGGTGGAGGAGCTGGAGTGCTACGAGAAGCGGAATACGCTCCTGGACGAGGTTCAGAGCCTCCAGGACAAGCTGAAGGCAACCATCAAGGAGCGGGATGAGGTTCTCAAGGAGGGGGTTGCCACTTCAGCAGAGGGCAGCACGAAGATCATCCGTATCGCGAAGTTCCGTCGTGGCAACAGGTTGGCCCAAGAGATCAGAGAGATTCGTGAGCGGATCTCTACTCTGAAGCAGGGACTTTAGTTCTACAAAGGAGATGATGATGACAAGTCTAGTTCCGGCGTATGGAAGAGATTACAAGTCAAAGAAGGAAGTCATCGTAGCGTGGGAGGCAAAGAAGGATTTCTGTATCTCTTCTCTGTTTGATCCAGACTGTGGGCGATACTTCAATATCGACAGTGCGAAGGATGAAGGGATCAAGGAGGTCAGCATTCGTTTCAAGAAGCTCACACAGGTTTGTGTGATAAAGGTGAAGTAGGAGAAAACAATGGATGGACTAATTATAGTTATTCTATTGATTCTAGCTACTCTAGTTTATTTCATGCCAACTATCGTAGCACTGAAACGCAAGCATCCACAGGAGTCAGCCATTGGTGCGTTGAATGTGCTTCTGGGATGGACTTTTCTTGGTTGGGTAGGGGCTTTGGTGTGGGCTTGCACAGCATCGCTGAAACCAGTTGTGGTGGTTGGACCTCCTAGAATTCCGTGTCCTTTTTGCGCAGAGTTGATTCTGCCAGCTGCAACTGTGTGTCCGTTCTGTAAATCAATAGTTAAAGAGGGATGAATGAAGATTCCAGTTTTCTTCTCCGACAGAATGGTCTCTAACGCTGATTCATTCTCTCCAAGTGACACCAAACCAGCCGCAGTTGTGAAGCACTGGCTAGATCTTGGTTTACCAATCCATGTTGTGGAACCGTTGTTAGCTGATGTGGGAGATCTCTCGAGTGCCCACAATCGAGCATATGTGTGCGGTGTTCTTGCCAGGGCCTTCTTCAACGGTTTCCATAACAAGCTACTAGACGTAGCTCGTTCTCTTCCGTGGACATCTGGTTCAATGCTCTCAGCCGCAAACGAAGCTGTACGTTCTGGTACGGTTGCTTGTTCACCAAGCTCTGGGTTCCATCACGCTGGTTGGGATTTTGGGGGAGACTATTGCACCTTCAACGGTCTCATGGTTGCAGCCGTAGCACTTCGCAATCGAGGGTTGGTGAATAAAGTTGGTATCCTTGATTGCGATATGCACTACGGTAACGGAACAAAGGATATCATCAAATATCTGCATGCCAGTCGGTGGATTCGTCATTTCACAAATAACAATGAGTGGAATACTGAGTCAGATGCATCAGATTTCTTCACAGCACTGCGAAAGGCCATCACCAAGATGGCTGATTGCGATCTAGTGCTATATCAGGCTGGTGCTGATTCTCATGTCGACGATCCACTGGGTGGCTATCTCACTACAGAACAGCTACGAGAACGAGATGCCGTTGTGTTTGAGGGATTCGCAAAACTAGGTGTGCCAGTTGCTTGGAATCTGGCTGGTGGTTACATAAAGCAACCAGATGGCAGTATTCCAACTGTGCTTGAGATTCATACGAATACTCTCACAGAATGCATAAAGGCATACAATCGAGGAAAGGTGAAGTGATGTCATTTCGAGGTTCTGGAAATGCTCCACGATGTGTCAGGAACTTTTTTGTGGAGCTAGAAGCTGATGGAATCAAAAAGGTAATCAGAACAGGGCCACACGGGCACAAGGGTGGTCTGTATCTGAAGGTGCTCATTCGTGAAGGTGGGCAAGTGAGTGACTCTTACCTTGAGATCAAGGGAGAGTCAGATGGTGATACCAATACCCTCATCGTAAAGGTCCATGATGGTGATGGGCCTGTGAGGGAAATGGTGTTGGCCACTCTCAGCAACATCAAACCAGCCAGAAAAGGTGGCACAGCAATAGTGCTGGACGAGATCAAGGAACGTCCAGTAACGATGAAACGAGACAAGGCATTCTGGAAAATGCCAGAGGAAGACAAATGACTGTGACTGAGAAAGAATTGATTGAAGAATTAACGTCAATTGGTTATGAGAAGTTAAGGGCAAAGACTCCCCAACAAGTGGTTGAAGTGCTTCAACAGATTGTCAAGATTCAAGAGATACGACGGAAGCAAGGAGAGTTGTTGGTGGAGTTGAGGAACACAATACTTCTTGAGTGGTTTGGTGAGGAGGAGAAACGGAAGTATCTCAATACGAAACGGGATGGGAAGGTGTCTCTTCCACAACTCAAGAGGTTGTGGAAGAAGTTGCAGGAAATGGCTAGCAGATTCCCACCAGAGTGATCTGTAGGCTGCTGATACCCATTGCAGCAGCCTGGCGGAATGATTCACAGGAAGATCTGAAAGCCGCGTCTCAACGAATGTTGAGGAACTGTGAATCAAAACCAAAACCCCCAAGGAGGGAAATGCAATGGCAAGAACAGCACGGAAACAGCAAGTAGTGTCTGCTAGTAAAGCAGTAACAGCCGCCAGTCAGCAACAAGCAAATCCTGGGTTTCAGTACGACCCAAATCTCAACAAGTTGCTGTTTGAGGGCGATCCTGTTGACGTAGGGCATAATGGGGTGATTTCAGTGCAAGTCTATTCCTATAATGGAAACCAACCCCGCATTGGGCTTTACCGCGTTGGTATCTCAAAGAAGACAGGGCAACCGTGGCAGGTGAAGGAGATGTGCCCACTGGATGCAAAGCAAGCCGTAGATCTGAGCAAAGCTCTTCTCGAAGCAGCTGGCTTTCTTGCGAAGTTGAAGGTGTGACGATGATTCTCCAACGTCTTTCGCTGAGTGATTTGGAGTGGAAAGAGGTTCTTCTTCCTTGGCAGAAACTTGGTTTGTCTTATACAACAACTGGGTACGGTAGACGTATTCCAACAACCAAAATGGTGCGCCTTAACGGTAGGTGGAGAAGAATCTATTGTTGCTGCTACAGCAATTCAGGAACGTGTTATGTTTCTGACAAAAATGGTAATTGGATTGTAATCGTCGACTGACGCAACAGGAGATGAAATGATTGACAAGAGATTTTGGCAGATGGCACTTGATGTTCAGTGTGCATGCAACCTTTCAGGGGTTGTGTTTTCATTCGTAGAGGC
>Ga0315288_10011628_pt1 | contig 11079 bp, 5 predicted proteins | sample YL17G11_20_MG_FD_203454 | JGI IMG/M metagenome (GOLD analysis project Ga0315288, IMG submission 203454) | Sediment microbial communities from Yellowstone Lake, YNP, Wyoming, USA - YL17G11_20 | ecosystem: Environmental > Aquatic > Freshwater > Lake > Sediment | place: USA: Wyoming | collected...
GGAGACCCACCGCGCAAAACAAACCGCTTAGAAGTCATCGTACCCGAGTTTGTGCTCCTCCTCGGACTGGATAAGGATCTTCGGGCGGATGAGGATCAGGAGGTTGGAGTTGGTGCGGAGGCTGGCCCGGTTGTTGAAGAGGCGCCGCAGGATCGGGACCTTGTTGAGGATCGGCACGCCGGTTTCCACTTCAGTCTCCCCATACCGCTTGTTGCCACCCAGAAGGAGCGTCCCGCCGTCCGGCACGCTCACGGTCGTCCTCAAGTCGCTGAGCGACACCTGGGGCAAGTCGATGAGGAACGTGGCGGGCAGGGCGCCCGGCACGATCGCCTGGATGGGCACCTGCCGCCAGTTGGCGATATTCGTGTCGGCGACCTGGGGCCTGAGGTCCAATTGGACATAACGCCGGTCGGCCGACACAGTGGCCTTGACGTCCAGGGTGGCGCCGACGGGGATGGAGCCGACCACCGGATCCCAGGCCACGGCGGCCTCGGCCACGATCGGTTCGGCATCGGCCAGGTAGGTGATGACGTTCGAGATGCTGATGTAGGACCGCTGGCCGTTGTACAGCGTGATCCGCGGCGAGAAGAGCGTCGTGGACCGCGAATCGGCCTGGATGGCCCGCAGGAGGAAGCCGATCTGCAGGTCGTCCAGGAAGACGCCGCTCACCGCCATGCCTCCTTCGTTCGCGGTAAAGGTTGCGAACGCGGTCCCGGCAAGCGGCAGCAGCGTCGAGGTCCCCAAGCCGTTCGAGCCGGTGCCCGACACGATGATCGGCGACCCCCATCGCGGCGTGCCGGCCACGCCGCCCACCTGGCCGGGCAGCGTGTCGAACGCGCCGGCGGCGGGGTCCTGAACGACTTGGCCGGCCGGGTTCCATCGCAGGGGGTTGGCGGCCGGGTCAAACTGGACGTCCACGTCCAGGGTGATATCCTGGAGGAAATCGTCGGCGACCGTGACAAAGCGGGCTTCGACGCTGATCATGATGGCGCGTTCGCGGCGGAGTTTTTCCAGCAGGTCGCTGACGCGCGTGTGCCCCTGGCGCGTCTGCGTGACGATCAACAGTCCGTTCATGTAATCGATCGCGGAGGGCCCGCCCTCGTCGGTCCAGGCGGCCACGCTGGGGTCGGCCAGGGTGTTGACATTGCGCTTGATGATGTCCACGAGTTCCTTCCAGCCGATCTGCTCGGTTTCCGCGGTCGCCGCCGCGCCGCCGCCGAACAACTCGCCGAACCCGCCGCCGCCGCTGCCGCTGGCGGCCCCCGCCGCGCCCGTCACGTCCCCGATCTCAAACCGCGGGGCGAGGCCTCCGAAGTCCGGAATGCTCGCCACCAGGTCCTGAACCGGGTACGTCACGATCGGCAGGTTCTGCTGCAACTTGGCGCGGGTCGTCACGAGGATGTACCCCGCCTCGACCTTGTACCCGAGGTCGGCGCCGAGGATCAGGCTCAGAACCGACTCGATCGACACGCCCTTGACCTTGAGGTCCACCACGCGCGTCGTCAGATCGATCCCCCCCGTCGCCAGGTCCGGATCCGGAACAATGTTCAGACCGCGCTTCACCTCGCTGATGTACTTCAGCACGTTGTCGAGGCTCGTGTGCTCGAAGTCCAGGTCGATCGTCTCCGCCAGGCGCGCGCGGGTCTGCGAGACGGCCGGCGGCTCCTCGGACACCATCTGCGTCAGTTTCCGGCGGAACACCGTCAGGTCCTGCCACATCTTGGCATCCGGATAGCGGAGGTAATTCGGCTTCTCCTGCGGGATGTAGTCGGTCATTTCGCCCGGATGGATGGCGGCCTGCTCCGTATCCACGAAGGCCTCGACTCTGCCCACCTGGCGGTCCTTTCGGACCCAAGTCTGGCGGACCTGCGACTCCGTATACATCATGTCGTCGCGCCACAGGCGGGCTCGATCGTTCTGCGGGTCGATCGCGATCAGCCGGTCCAGCACCTCGATCGCCTCGGGGAACTGCATCGAACGCCGCAGTTCCTTCGCGCGATCCCACAGTTGCTGGATCTTCTGCTGCTGGTCCTGCTCGTATTGGGCGATGCGTTCCCCTTCAGCCTTTCGGGAGGCGATTTCGGCCCGGCCCTTCCTGGCCGCTTCCGCCTCCGCCCTCTGCTTGTTGATCTGGCCCCGAAGCACGAGAACCTGTTCGCGAAGCCCTTCCGCCTCTTCAGGCATCAGGACCCGCGCCAGGTCGATCAGCCGGTCCGCTTCGTCCAAAGGCCGCCGCGCCTCGTCGTAGTCCTCCGGCCGCTCCGCCTTCGTCTGGAGCCGTTCGCTCTCGCTCACCAACTCCAGAACGTTGGCCGTCACTCGCTGCCGTTCGATATCCCGGCTGATCTCGACGTGGCGGATCACCGGCTCCTCGCGTTCGCCCAGGAGGCGCATCACCTCGTCGCGGCCCTTGGCGGCGCGCTCGGACTCGGGCCACAGCGCCAGTGCCCGGGTGAAATGGATCTTCGCCTTCTCGTACTCGCGGTCCTTCAGGGCCATTTCGCCGAGTTGCGTCTCGTTCTCGGCCTCGGCCCGACGGGCTTGGTCGGCCAGGGTCAGTTTCTCCGCCGTCTCGCGGATCGCCGCCGCGGGAGCCGCTTCGACCGGTTCCGCCGGCGCAGCGACCTTGGCTTCCGCCGGTTCTGGCGGCGCAGCGACCTTCGCTTTCGCCGGTTCCGCCGGCGCAGCGACCTTCGCTTTCGCCGGTTCCGCCGGCGCAGCGACCTTCGCTTTCGCCGGTTCCGCCGGCGCGGCGACGGCCTTCACTTCAACCGGCTCAGCCGATGCTACGACCACCTTCTCTTGGGGGGGCGTGACGGCCGGTTGGTCCGCCAGTTTCTTCTCCAGGCTCCCGAGCGCCATCCGGTCAAAGAGGCCGAGTTTCACGTCCATCGCCTTGATGCCAACGATCGCGGCGCGGGCCTCGGCCGTCTGACCCTTGTCGAGGGCCTGCTTGGCCTGGCCCAGGAGTTCCTTGGCCTTGGCCTCGGCCTGACGGTGGCGCTCCTCAGCCACCTGAAGGAGCCCCTTGGCCTGGTCGCGCTTGTCGTCTTCCAGATACGCGCTGTTGGCCGCCTGCGACAGGCTCTCAACGGCCGTCGCCACGCGCTTGGTGTCGAGGGCTTTCTGCCCCTCGGCCAAGGCTTGCTCGTCGGCCGCCTTGGCGCCGACGGCTTTCTGGGTCTTGGAGAGGAGGGAGTCGAATTTGCCCTTGTCCCAGAAGCCGAGGGTGTCGCGTTGAATCTCGTTGAGCCGCTTCAGCGCGGCGTCGTACTTGTGGCCGTCGTAGAGCCGCGCGGCCTCGCTCAACAGTTGGTCGGCGGTCGGCAGTTCGGCCTCGGCGGCGATTGAAATTGCCTCGGCCGAGAGCAGCACCCCCACGATCCCGATAATCAATAGCATCCTCGCGGGTTTCAAAACGGACCTCCTTGTCTGCGACACAGGGAAACGAGACACCGCTCCCGGCAGGTGGGCCCCAAGGCCCCTCGGGAATTCGGAAATCAGTTGTCGGCGGTGCCTTCGGATGCCCCTACTACACCGACATCTCCATGCCCGACATTGGAATAATGTGGCATAACTCGAATGATTGCCGTTCGTTACCGCTCTTCTCTTCATCCGGCGACCGGGACACTCTAGCAAACCACCAAGGCTCCGCAAGCAAAATCTTGCCGGTTTTCGTCCCCTATGGGCCTCCCGGCCGCCGCGGGGCTCCGCCCTCCTGACCTCACCCCCAACCCCCTGGGCAAATCGGTCGCGGAAACCCAAGATCCGGGGGTTTATCCGCCTTTTTTCATGGCCGGGACGACCGCCGGAGCCGCCGCTTCACGCTCCTGCCGACGTTGATTCGCCTCTTTCTTGTCTTCCCAATCGATCCGCTGGCCCAGGTTGCCCTGGGTGTCCGAGAAAACCATGACATTCGTCGGTATGGCCTTCATACCCGTCGGCGTGTAAGGGAACCCACGGATCATGTCCACCAACAGCACCCCGGGACTCAGGTCCACCGTCTCCGTCGCTTCCTTCCCGGAGCCCGGCACTTTAATCGGGACGAGTTTGCTGCAGACGACGGGCGTGCCCACCCGGCACGAGACGCTTCGGACGATGACCCATTGGCCGTGAATCCATCGGTGCAGTTCCAGGTTCGCCCGGTCGCCGGAGACACCCACGAAGTAGAAGTAAACCAGGCGCGGAATGGTAACCGCGACGGAAGGCTCGCTCCACTCGCCGACGCGTTCCGGCGTCCACTTCGCCTGCTCGTCCCCGCAATCCGGATGGCTGTACACCGGATTGAACACCGTGACGCGCATCCGATACTGGTACGTTCGCCCGGGGCGTACCGAAAGATCGTGGGCCCACACCTTGGCGTAGGTGTACTGAGGCTCGACCGGACCTGTCAGCGTCGGCCCGGCGGGCGTCGGCGCGACCGGCCCCGTCGGTTCGGTCAGCCACCACGCCGCGCTGGTCGGGGCCGCCGGCGCCGCCGGTCCCGCGCCCGAAGGAACTGCCGCCTCCGGCGAAAGCCCCGGGGCGGCCGGCGTCGCCGGCGCCCCCGCTCCCGCCGGCACCCGAAGACTCGGCTGCTCGACGCCCTTCACGTCACCGGCAATGTCGTGCACCCACTTGCCTTCCGCGTCCCGGGCCACGAGAACGACGAAGGGGATGCGGCGAACGTCCTCCTGCACCACCAGGAGGCCCCGGGCCCACGCGATGACGGCCCGGCTGTCTCGACTGTTCTCCGGCCGGCGAGGCAGTTTGTCGATCGCGGCTTTGGCGCCCTGCCCTGTCACGGCTTCCCAATCGGACCAGGCGCCGTCCGGCTTTCGTTCCCGGCGCGACATCTCCACCCGCGTGATGACGATCGGCTGCGGCTCCACCCTCCCCGCCAGGTACTCTTCCAGTTGAAGGTCCAGATTGAATTTGCCGACGCAACTGACCCACGCGACGTCCGACAGGCCCTGCTCGGCCATCTTCTCCATGGGGTGACTGACGGCCTCCGGCGTGACGCCGCGGCCCACGGCCGTCTCGACCTCCTCGACGGCCAGGATCTTCTTGGGCATCGTGACCACCTTGGCTGTGGGGGGCGGTATGGTTCCGCCCATCACGATACCCCACACGAAGTCCACGTCGGACGGCCACTTGGGCGGCCGTTGCGCCAATCGGCGCTTGAACTCCGCCACCGTCAGCGGCAACTTCGTCAGGCCCAGTTGCCGCTGCTCCTCTTCCGGCAACACCTTCTCAATCGTGTCCTCGTCGCGACCGCCAATCTGCTGAATCAGACGGCGAATCACCTCGCGCTTCTCGACACGCGACTCCCGCAGGACCACCCACAGCACCACCGAGGCGATGAAGACCAGCCCCGTCGCCAGAACCACCACCTTCTCAAAATGCCGGCCCCACCACGATTCCCTCAGGTCGGTAGCCATTCGCTAAACTCCTTCAGCCCGGGTCACCCGGCGTGGGCAGCCTCGGCCCGGCGGAAAGTCCCTCGAAGATCAACCTGCCTGCGCCGGCGCCTCCGGCCCCGCGGCTGTTTGCGGCGGGTTCGTCACCCGTCCGCCCGCAAACTGGAAAACCAGCGACTCGCCTACCACCTCCAGCAGCACCACCCCGCCGTTCCCGTACACCCCCCGCGAGGACGCCAGGAGGCTCCCCCGGAACCGTTCGAACGTTTCCGGCACGATCGGCTTCATGTGCCACGCTTCCACGCTCAGAAAACTCTCGGTCCCCTTGAGCCGGCGCAGCAGTTCGCCCGACCACCGCGATTCGATCACCACCACCAGGCGGAACGGCAGGACGAGGTAGAACCCGGGCTTGGAGAGCCGGCCCGACACCGTGGGAGCCCCGGCCCCACCCGCCGGGGCGGACGACGGAAGATACCGAGGGGGGGGGGGGCGCCCCCCCCCCCCCCCCCCCCCCCCCCCCCCCCGCCCCCCCCCTCGAACCCTCCAGCGTCGCCACGCCGGCTCCGATCCGTATCTCCACCAGTTCCTTGATCGGCACGTTGCGAATGACGGGTGTCGGGCCCGCCAGAGAGTCCCGGTTGATCTCCGCGAGGATGCCCACCAGGTCCGACATCAGCCAGAGGTCTTCCTGCGCGACGGCGCATTGGTCCAGCATCGGCGCTTCGGCCTTGTCCACCCAATCCGGCCGAACAAACGATTGTTGCGGGTGGGCGAACATCGTCGCCTGCTCGAACTTTTTCAGCCGGCCGGCCTTCTCGGCCTCGGGGGTGTCCTGCGGCAGAAGGGGAAGGATCGCCCCCAGCGTCTTCATGAACCGGTCCAGGGCCGGGTCGTATTCCGCCTTGAACGAGTGACGGAGATTTACGTCCGTGCTGCGGGGGAAAAGTCCCTCGACGAGCGGCTTGCGGGCCTGGCCCAGTTTCCGCAGATAATCCAGGATCTCCTCGTAACGCGCCTCTCGCTGTTTAACCTCGGCGGACATCTGCTCGATCAGTTTCTGGCCGTACAGCGGACTCCCCAGCAGATTTCGGGCCGCACCCTCGGTGCGCGCCAGTTTCGCCTCCAGTGCCGAACCTGGTCCGCGGTAGCCGAACTGGACCGTCACGAGAACCACCGCGGCAATCACGACGAACCCCGCGCCCAAGACCAGCAGAAACGCGTGGCGTTTGATGAATTCCATCATGCGTATTCTCCTCGCCGCCTCTTCCCCCCGGCCGAGACCGTCTCAGACCGACCCGTCGCGCCTCGCCGGTCCGGGGAGGCCTACAACGGCTCCTTCTCCGCCACGTTCCCCGTCGGCGCCGCCGGCGCCATCCCTTGGCCGGGCATCTTCACCACCCACTCGGCCACAAACCAGAAGTCGTTCCGGCGGTCGATCTCGACGGTCTGCGAACCCGCCGGCGCCTCGGCCGCGCCGCGCGCCTCGGAACGCGTAGAGCTGAAATCGGCAAACTCCCTCTGGTCGCCGAACCGGCCTGTCAGACGGACCTTCGCCAGTATCTCGTCGCCCGCAAGCGTTCGAAGCCGCACCGTCTGCGGGGCATTCTTCAATTTCTCGATCAGCTCGTCGTTGACGAACTGATGCCCGTCGCGAGCCGGTTTCGGCGTAATGCCGACAATCCGAACCAGAATCCCCGGCCTCGGTCCGCGGGTTCCCTTCGGCGCGGCCGGGGCCGACTCGCCTTCCGCCGGTGCCTCCGCCGGCTCCGCGCCGGCCTCGATCACCTCGATCTCGTCCAACCCCGCGCTGGCCGAACCCGAGTACGGACGAACATCCGCCACGTACTGCGCCCTCAGGTCCAGCAGTTCCACGATCCGCAGGTCCGTGCGCGGCGGGGAGTTCTTCGCGGGATCGTACGTCCTCCACCTTTCGTCGTACGGCAACGCCTCCCAGACCGCCCGCGCCAACTCATAGGCATACGCCGGGTCCGACGCGACGGCTTCCACTTCCGCCAGTTTCGTCTGCCGCTCGACCAGCGATTGTTTCTCTTTCTCGAAGAGGGCCTGCTTGGCTGCGTTCTCCTCGGCCATCCGGCCGACGTCGCGTTCCATGCGGTCCACCTCGCCCGGCTGGCCCGCCAGTTCGCCGAAGCCCTTGATCTGGTCGTACCCGAAACATCCGATCGCGGCCACGAGACAGGCGGCCGCGCCGACGAAGAACGGCCGCTTCTTCCGCATGATCTTCTGGCTCAGGATTTCCGGCGGCAGGAGGCTCGTCTGGATCGTCGCCAGGCCGAGACCCTGGATCGCCAGACCGAACGCCACCCCGAACGACAGCACGTTCTCCCGGAACAGCGGCGCATTCAGCGCCGACGCGTCCGGCAGCGAGTGGAACCCTTCGATCGCCTCCGCCTCCAGGCCCAGGCTTTGGGCCAGGAAGTTCCGGAGCCCCGGCAACCGGAACGCGTTGCCCAGCGCCACCACGCGCTCGATCCGGCTGTCGCGGTGCAGGCTCGTGTAGTACCCGATCGACCGCTGAACTTCCGTCAAGAGGTCCCCGAACACCGGGCGCATCGCCTGGAACACCTTGCGCGCGTGTTTCGATTCCGCCGCGTGACGCTTCAGGTTCTCCGCCTTGGCGAACGGCAACTTGAACTGCTTGCAGAGGGCCTGCGTGAAGTTGTTGCCGCCGATCGGCACCGGCCGGATCCACACTCGCTCGGCGTCGGCGATCACGAGGTTCGTGTTTTCCGCCCCCACGTCGACGAGGATCGTCGCACCACCCCCGCCCTGCTTGTCGTACATCAGAAAGTTGTAGAGCGCCACGGGCGCCATCTGAACGATGTCCGGCTCGATCCGCATCGCCAGAAAGTCCGCCACGTAGTCGGCGACGATCTCCCGCTTCATCGCGAAGATCCCGACTTCCACCTCGCGGGGGCCCGTCCCCGCCGGGCTCAGCGTCTGGTAATCCCACACCACGTCGTCCAGGTTGAACGGAATCTGCTGGCGGGCCTCGTACCGCACGATCTCCGGAACTTTGCGATGCTCGACGGGAGGCAACTTGATGAACCGCGTGAAACTCGCCTGCCCCGGCACACTGACCACAATCGTCGAACCCTTGATGCTGTTGCGGTCGAGAAACTTCTTCAACGCGTGGCGGATTAACTGCTGTTCGTCGGCGTCCGGCTGGCTCAGAACCTTCGCATGCTCGATGACGTCGAACCCCACCGCCTGAAGGCGATTGTCGCGCCAACGCAACCGGATCGCCTTCAACGCGCATTGCCCGACGTCGATACCCCATACGGTCTTGGCGGTTGGCATAATGCGTACCTCACTTGGCGCGGGCGCCGCCGGCAAGTCCGACTCGTGGGCATCCGCACCGGCCCGGGTGAGTCCGGGTCGACCGGCATGCCCGGCAGGGTGCGTCGCGCCCCTCTCCCGCCGTATTAAACCCAACCCCGCGAACCATCGTCAAGTCAATTCCCCCGCGCCAAGCCCTAAGTTCTTGTATTGGAGTCCCTTACCCAGAGCGCGCCGCCTCCTGCTCCTGTCCGTCACCGTCATTTTCCGATGCAGAACTGCGCGAAAATCCGCTCCAGAACGCCCGCGTCGGCCTCGCGCCCCAGAATCCCGCCCAACGCCGCCTGCGCCTCCCGAAGTTCGAGTGCCACGAGTTCCCCCTCCCCGCCTTCGCGCGCCACCCGCTCCGCACGCCCGAGCGCCCCGGCCGCCTCCTCCATCGCCGACCGGTGCCGGGCCGTCACCACCGGCCCGCTCGCTTCCCGGTCCACCGCCCCGCCCTCCACCGCGCGCACCAGGGCCGCCCGCAGCGCCCCGAGCCCCTCGCCCGTCACGGCGCTCGTCGCAATCGTCTCCGCCCCCAGGCCGCGCGCCTCCAGCCACGCGCGCGCCCGCGCCGGGGACTCGAGGTCGCACTTCGTCACCGCCACCACCATCGGCGCCGCCAGGAGCGCCACGAGGTCCCGCGTCCTCTCGTAATCCGGGCTCGTCGCGTCGAGCGCCAGGAGCACGAGGTCCGCCCGCTCGAGGGCCTCCAGCGCCTTGGCGCGGGCCTTGCCCGCCAGTTCGTCCCGTCCCGGCGCGTCGCCGCAGGCGACTCGACGTGGCGAGCCGGGATCCAGGCCCGCCGTGTCCGAAAGCACCACCGTCACGCCCTCCAGGTGCAGCGCCGCCCGCAGTTCGTCGCGCGTCGTTCCGGCCTGGGGCGCGACGATGGCCCGGTCCTCCAGCAGCAGGCGGTTGAAGAGGCTCGACTTGCCGACGTTCGGCCGGCCGGCGATGACGAGGCGCACCTCGCCCGCGAACGTCTCCAGGCCTCGGCTCCGGCGCCCCAGGTCCGCGAGCGCCTCGCGCAAGAGCCCCAGACGCCGCGCCACTTCCCCCGCGGGCGCCGTCTCGATGTCCTGGTCCGAAAAGTCCAGGTCCACTTCAACCCACATCAGGACGTCGCGGATTCGATCGACGAGGCCTTCAATCTCACGCGAGAGGTGCCCGCTCAATAGGTCGCCCGCCGCACGCAGCGACGCCTCGCTCGAGGCGCCGACGACGGCCATCACCGCCTCCGCCTGCGCCAGGTCCAGCCGGCCCGCCAGGAGCGCCCGGCAGGTGAACTCGCCGGGCCCCGCGGCCCGGGCGCCGGCGCGCAAGAGACCCTCGACCATCAGGCCCTCCAGCGCAGGCCACGCCCCGACGTGAAACTCCACCACGTCCTCGCGGGTGTACGACTTCGGCCCGCGCATCAGGTACGCGACGGCCGGCGCCGAAAGGCGTGTGCCCGGCGGCTCGAGGCGCCCGGGGCGCGCCGCGAAAGTCGGCCAGGCGGAAAGGGAGGAGTGGTCCGAGGCCGCGAACGCGCGGTCCGCGATGGCCACCGCGTCCGGACCCGAAAGCCGAAGGATCGCCCGCCGCCCGGGACCCGCGGGTGAACTGACGGCCACGATCGTATCATCGAGTTCCATAAGCGGGCGGAAAAAGTGTCCGGGGCTGTTCTGTTGAGAACGTGCTTTTGTTCTCCCTCTCCCCTTGCGGGAGAGGGTAGGGTGAGGGGAATAGGGGCCGCTCCGTCATCCCCCTTCACCCTACCCTCTCCCCCCACAGGGTGGAGAGGGATGTTTTCAACAGAGCAGGGCCGGGACCCTTTTTCGAGATTACTTCTCGCCGCCGGATCGCCGGCGTTCGAGCCAGGCCTCGATCCGTTCGGCGATCGATTTATTGCGGCCGGCGACGAGCGAGCCGGCCTTCTTCGGCGGTTTCGGTGCCGACGGTTCTCCGGGCTTCGCCGACTCGGTGGCGGCGGCGAACTTCTTCTTCAAGTACCGCTGCTCGAAAAATCCCAGCAGCGACGACGTCATAATGTAGAGGCACAGCCCCGCCGGGGCGCTGTAGAGCACCAGCAGCAGAAACACCGTCATGAAGACCATCATCTGCTTTTGCTGCTGCGCCTGCGGGCCCGTCGAGGGGGCCGGCGTGAAGCGCTGCTGAAGGTACATCGTGAACGCCATCAACAGCGGCAGGAGGTTGAAACTCGTGATCCCCCCGCCCATCATGTTCTGGATGCTGCCCACCAGCCAGCCGAGCAGGGGAATGTCCCGCCCCGGCAGACAGAACGGCGTGTTCCACAGGACGAGGGAATCCGGCTGCGCGAGGTCCTGAAGGAAGA
>Ga0315288_10011629_pt1 | contig 11079 bp, 5 predicted proteins | sample YL17G11_20_MG_FD_203454 | JGI IMG/M metagenome (GOLD analysis project Ga0315288, IMG submission 203454) | Sediment microbial communities from Yellowstone Lake, YNP, Wyoming, USA - YL17G11_20 | ecosystem: Environmental > Aquatic > Freshwater > Lake > Sediment | place: USA: Wyoming | collected...
ACCGGCTGACTGGAAAGGCCGTCAGATATTTATTGCATTCGATGGCGTGGATGCCGGATTTTTCCTGTGGGTCAATGGTCAGAAGGTGGGCTACAGCGTTAACAGCCGGAATGTGGCAGAATTCGATATAACAAAATACGTTAAGCCGGGTAAGAATATGGTTGCCGCAGAGGTTTATAGGTACAACACCGGAAGCTATCTTGAAGATCAGGACATGTGGAGGCTCAGCGGCATATTCCGTAATGTTTCGATATGGAGCTCTCCGCAGCAGCATATCCGTGATTTCTTCGTGAAAACAGATCTGGATGATAAGTACATTAATGCAAATGTTGAGGTTACCGCAAAGGTTAAGAACTATGGCATCAAACCTGCCAAATCTTATAAGCTTTCAGCTAATCTTTATAATGGTCAATCTTCTGTTGCTTCTGCCAATGGAAATGTTCCTGAACTGAAACCGGGGGAGGAGGTCTCCGTAAAGCTATCATTCCCTGTTCAGAACCCTGAAAAATGGACAGCTGAGACACCTAAGCTCTATACCACAGTGCTTACTCTGACTAGTGGTAAAAAAGTTGTTGAAACGCTTTCTTCAAAGACAGGATTCAGAGAGGTTGAGATAAGGGGACGCTTATTCCTTTCAAATGGAGTACCTATAAAGCTTAAAGGAGTTAACCGTCACGAAAACTGGCCCGATGTTGGTCATGCAGTTACAGAGGCACAAATGATCCGCGACCTTGAACTTATAAAGCAGGGCAACTGCAATCATGTCCGCACCTGCCATTATTCAGATGATCCCCGATGGTATGAACTGTGTGATGAATGGGGAATATGGCTTGTTGCTGAGGCTAATGTCGAATGTCATGGCAACTCCGGAAGGTTTGATGAGGAACCAAGGATGAAGGCAGCTATTATCGACAGGAATATTGCAAATGCCGAGAATTTTAAGAATCACCCGTCGGTAATAATATGGTCCCTTGGAAATGAGAATGGCAGGGGAGGTTCGAACTTCAGGGCAGCCATGGCCGCTGTCAAAGCTGTTGACAATACCAGACCTGTTCATTATGAGGGTTTTGGTACCGGAAAAAACAATCCGGCTGACCTCGACAGCCGGATGTACACAAATGTTCCTGAGGTTGAACGTATAGCAACCGATACTTCTTACCATAAGCCATTCTATATGTGCGAATATGCACATGCTATGTTCAATTCAATGGGAGCAATAGGAGACTATAACGATGTTTTTGACAAATATGAAACCTTACTGGGAGGAGCAATATGGGAATGGCAGGACCAGGGTATCTGGAACAGAAGGGACCCGAAACATGTAATTCTTGCATACGGAGGAGGATTTGGTGAATTCCCGAACGACCGTTATTTCATTCATAAGGGGGTTGTTGCTTCAGACCGCTCCCTTAAGCCACACTATCCTGAAATGAAGCATGCATATCAGTGGATCGCGATTTCGGAAGGGAATCTCGAAGCAGGTATTATAAAGATCAGGAACAAGTATCAGTTCATAAGCCTTAAAGATTTTAATGCTTCATGGTCACTCTCAGAGAACGGAACCGTAATCGGATCGGGTACTTATCCTTCATTTGATGTTAAACCGGGAATGGAAACATCCGTACAGGTTCCTTTTGAGATCGGCAATCCAAAACAGGGAGCAGAATACTTCCTTCGTATCTCTTATACGCTGGCAAAAGATGAGATATGGGCAAAGAAGGGATATGAAGTCGCCTCCCAGCAATTTCAGCTGCCGGCCAAATCTCCTGTTTATGTATCCTTCGCAATTGGTACAAGGCCTCTGAAAATGGTTCAGAATGAAAAGGAGATCACTCTGAAGGGAGAAGGATTTACTGCTGTTTTTGATATGGCAGCCGGTACTTTCTCGAGGCTCGAGAGTAACGGGTTGAACATCCTGAAGTCAGACGGCGGTCCCAAACTGCATCTGTGGAGGGCTCCTCACCGGAACGATGATATGTATGCTGACAGGGGATGGGTCAGCACCGGTCTGAAAGACCTTAAATGGACCACACAGGGTATATCCGTCGAGCAGTCAACGGCTTCAGAAATTAAGATTTCAGTGAAACTTCTAGGGGAAGGTAAAAACGGTTTTACAGTAAATCATGAAGCTGTCTACAAAATTTCAGGGAATGGGATAATTACTGCTGAAAACACTATTAATTCAAGCAACCCCCAGCAGGTAGCCGGAAGGATTGGGGTCAGGATGTTCCTTGATAAGCAATATGGCCAGGTGGAATATTTTGGTCGCGGACCTATGGAAAACTATGCCGACAGAAAGCGCGGATTCGATGTAGGCGTTTACAAAAGTACTGTTAAGGAACTTCTTACGCCATATGAAAAGCCAATGGATGCCGGGAACCATGAAGATGTCCGCTGGGTGAAGGTCACGAATGCAGGAGGAATCGGAGTTATGGCTCAATTTGATACATCGCTTCTGCAGTTCACCGCCCTTCCATTCAGTGATGAGCAGATGGAAAAGGTGGAATACAAAATTGACCTTCCGCAGAGTGACGCAACAGTATTCTGTATAAGTTATCGTACGCTCGGGGTAGGATCAAACGGATGCGGTCCGAGACCTTTGCCTCAGTACATGGTTTATTTGGCACCTGCCACATTTACATATAAACTGAACCTGATGACCGAATAGATTATTAAGTTTTTATTCTTTGATATTATTTATTGCAACTTTGTTACTATTTCAACATTATTTCAACATTATTTCAACATTATTTCAACATTATTTCAACATTATTTATTAACTAAAATATAGGTCCTGTCCAAATTTGAAATTACTCTTAAACCTCACAGCTACAGGGTATTTAAAGCTGAATAGACCTAAACCTAATATGATAATATTATGAGACTAAGAATCATCGGACTTTTTATTCTTATCGCATTGGCAGGATGTGGTAAAAAACCTTTTGGACTTGAGCTTCCTTCTCTGATTACCGATAATATGCTTCTTCAGCAGAAAGCTGATATTGAAATATGGGGTAAAGCTTCCCCTGGTGATAAAATTGAAGTATCTGCCAGCTGGCAGGACAGGAACCAGACAATTGCAGGAGACGACGGCAAATGGTCTGTAACACTTGCGACTCCCGAAGCCGGCGGCCCGTATACTATTTCAATTGCAGCAAAGGATACGAGTTTAACGATTAACAATGTACTTATCGGGGAAGTTTGGGTCTGCTCAGGCCAGTCGAATATGGAGATGCCTCTTGCAGGATGGCCTCCGAATGATACTATTATGTATTCGGAACCCACGATTGCATCAGCGTCAGTACCAGAAGTACGCCTTTTCATTGTTCAGCGGAAAGTTTCAGGTGAACCTCTGGATGAATGTGTTGGAAGGTGGGAAGTTTGTAATCCTTCAACAGTCAGCCAGTTCAGTGCTACAGCGTATTTCTTTGGAAAAAAACTTCATGATGAACTGAAAATCCCGGTCGGACTTATCGAGTCGGCATGGGGCGGTACACCTGCTGAAGCATGGATATCGTCAGAAGTTCTTGAGAATTCTGGTGAATTCATTTCTGAAATTAAGGGAATAAAAGAATCAATTCCCATTCTTGAAGAGTACCAGTCGTGGCTTAATAGTCACAAACAACTGGTCGCCGAAAAGAGCGGAGAAGAGCAATGGAAGAATCTCATTTTTAACGATGAGAAAGTCCCATTGCCTGAATTTGATGACAGCAGCTGGCCGGTGATGAAACTTCCGGGACTGTTCGAACCTTTAACAGGCGATTTTGACGGTGCGGTCTGGTTCCGCAAAAATATTGAAATACCTCAGGAGATGACAGGAAAGGACCTGACCCTTGTGCTTGGACCTATTGATGATATGGACAGGACCTACTTTAACGGAAAGCTTATCGGATCTCATGAATTACCGGGTTTCTGGCAAACTGAGAGGAATTATGAAGTGCCTAAGGATCTTGTGAAAGCAGGAACCAATACTGTTGCTGTCCGTGTCCTTGATACTCAGGGAGGAGGAGGAATATGGGGTAAACCGGGATCCATGAAGCTCACTTTTAAAGATAATATACCGGGGCAGATCAGTCTGGATGGTGAGTGGAAATACCTGCCTGCAGCTGAACTTATCGGGAACAAATTTTACATATTCGATCTCACAAAAAATGAATTTTCAGCAGTCAAAAGGCCAAAAACGATCGGAGCCTCAACTCCTTCATCCTTATTCAATGGAATGATAAACCCACTTGTTAAATATCCGGTCAGGGGAGCGATCTGGTACCAGGGGGAGGCAAATGTCGGAAGGGCAGAACAATATTCGAAGATTTTCCCATTGATGATCCGGAACTGGAGGGAGGTATGGGGGATACAGGATTTTCCTTTCTATTATGTCCAGATAGCTCCTTATGTTTATGGAGGTGTGGATTCAACGGAATCAGCGTTTCTTCGTGAAGCCCAGGAAAAAGCTCTTCAACTTCCGAATACAGGAATGGCAGTCACCCTCGATATTGCGACAGTCATGAACATCCATCCCCCGTTCAAAAAAGAGGTCGGTGAAAGGCTAGCAAATCTTGCTCTTGCAAAAGATTATGGGAAAGTAGTTGAATTTCAGGGTCCTGTGTTCAAATCCATGAAGGTTGACGGAAACACAATTAAAGTTCAGTTTGACAATGCAGAGAACGGACTAACTGCAAAAGATGGTAAATTATCGGAATTTGAGATTGCCGGGAAGGATGGTAAATACTATAAAGCTGATGCGAAGCTCTTAAACAATGAGGTCTGGCTTACATCACCAAAAGTTCCCGAACCTTTGTCCGTAAGGTACTGCTGGCGCAACGGAGCTACAGCCTCCCTGTTTAACAGTGCCGGACTCCCGGCCCTGCAATTCCGTACGAAAGAATAAAATAAAATTCTGCCTGACACGAAACTTTATTATTTTTATACAATTTAAACCTGATATCGGATGAAAAGGAATCTCTTATTATTACTGGCTCTTGTTGCTTCAATTGCTTTATTTACTGATTGCAGTCAGTCATCAAAGAACAATGTGAGAAAGGAGTTATTTGGTAACCATCAGGGTAAAGATATTTACCTGATCACTCTTACAAACAAGCAGGGCAACGTATTGAGGCTTATAAATTACGGAGCAAAAATTAACTGGATAGAAGTACCCGACAGAAAAGGTCAGAAAGCCAATATAACATTCGGATATGATACTTTTGAAGAGACCCTGGCAGGTGATATGTCATACGGCTCCACAGTCGGCAGGTATGCCAACAGGATCGCTAATGGCAGATTTACCCTGGATGGTGTGGAATACAAATTGCCTCAGAATAACGGACCAAATACTCTTCATGGCGGACCAGCTGGCTGGCACAGCGTAGTATGGAATACTGAAGTACTCAGGAACAGTAAATTTCCTGCAGTGAAATTCACATATCACAGTCCTGATATGGAGATGGGTTTCCCCGGTAATGTGGATGCCGAGGTTATTTATACCTGGAATGAAAATAATGAAATTGTAATGAATTATAAATGTACCACCGATAAAAAAACAGTAGTTAATATTACCAACCATGCATATTTCAACCTGCACGGACCAGGCAGCGGACCTATCACTGATCATATTCTTACATTAAGAGGATCATATTTTACCCCTGTCGATTCAGTGATGATCCCGACAGGTGAGATTCGTCCTGTAGCCGGAACTCCTTTTGATTTTACCAGGCCGCACACAATTGGTGAGAGACTGGATGAGAATTACGACCAACTTATCCTGGGGAAAGGATATGACCACAACTTTATTCTTGATAACAAGGAGGAAGTCGATGTGATGGTTTATGAAGCAGGAAGCGGGCGTGTTCTTGAGGTGATAACCGATCAGCCGGGTATGCAGCTTTATATTGGTAATTTTCTGAATGGCAGCCAGAAAGGTCATGGCGGGATACAATATAATTTCAGGACAGGCTTCTGTCTGGAATCAGGTCATTATCCCGATAGTCCAAACCATCCCGATTTCCCATCAACGGTCCTTAATCCGGGAGATACTCTTAAGACAAGGACAATTTACAGGTTTTCAGTTCTTTAAATTGATTTAATATTTAATAATCCCAATATTATGACAACACGACGTAATTTTTTAAGAAACAGTGCAATTGCAGCTGCAGGTTTGACAATCGCACCCACTTTATCAGGGACAACTAAAGGAATTCAGACCAGCGACAGGATAAATGTCGGCCTTATCGGGTGCAACGGCCAGGGATTCAGCGATCTGAGTGAATTTCTCAAACATCCTGAAATTGAATGTCTTGCCCTGTGCGATATCGATGATTCCGTGCTTAACCGGCGGGCTTCGAATGTAGAAAAAGTACGGGGAAAAAAGCCTGCAAACCTTTATAAGGACTGGCGGAAAGTGATTGATAACAAAGATATTAACCTGGTAATTGTAGGTACTCCCGATCACTGGCACTGTATGCAGATGGTCGCTGCATGCGAAGCTGGGAAGGATGTCTACTGCGAAAAGCCGATAGGAAGGACTATTGAGGAATGTAACCTTATGGTCAAGGCTGCGGCAAAATATAAGAGAATTGTCCAGGTAGGACAGTGGCAAAGAAGCGATCCTCACTGGCAGGATGCAGTAAATTTCATAAATTCGGGTAAGCTTGGTAAAATAAGGCTTGTACGGGTCTTTTCATACCAGGGCTGGTGCCCGTCAATTCCTGTACTTGCTGATGAGCCTGTTCCTGCAGGAGTTGATTATGACATGTGGCTCGGGCCTGCAACCAAAAGGCCCTTTAACAGGAACCGCTTCCATTTTACTTTCAGGTGGTTCTGGGATTATGCAGGCGGTCTGATGACCGACTGGGGAGTGCACCTGCTGGATTATGCTCTTTTCGGGATGAATGTAACCGCTCCAAAGTCCATAATGGCTATGGGTGGGAAATATGGTTATCCGGATGATGCATGTGAAACCCCCGACAGTTTGCAGACAATTTATGAATTCGAAGGTTTCAATGTTCTGTGGGATCATGCCATTGGGATTGATGACGGCGCCTATGGACGTAACCATGGTTTGGGATTCGTAGGTGAAAATGGCACTCTTGTGGTTGACCGGGGAGGCTGGGAAGTAATACCTGAAAAGGTAAATAATAAGATCCGGATGGAAGCAGTCCCATTAAAAAAGGGTACCGGGGAAGGTATGAAAAACCATGTAACGAATCATCTTGAATGCATGAAGAGCCGTAACCCAAATACAAATGCCAGCATAGAGATCGGAGCACATATTGCCAAATTTTCAGCTCTTGGAAATATTGCCTATCGTACAGGCAAGAAGCTTGTATGGGACGGTACCAGGTTTACAAATGACGCTGAAGCTAATAAATATCTGGTTCCCAGCTACAGAGATCCCTGGAAACTGCCGAAGGTTTAGTTGGTACGGTACATTGTATTAATATTATTTAAGAAGGTTCATTCTTAACACTTTTCAGGCAATCACACTGAAAACTGTTTTTTCATTTTAATGGCCCGGGGATGAGATCTATATTAATACAAAAAGCCAAATAGCCATAATGGGATCTTATTTTGCTGAGCATATTCGATATTATCGGCAGCCACAAATGCATTTTCGACACCGGTGATTTGTTTTCTGTCCTTGTTTTTGCCGCCAATTTCAAAAGTGTATTTGTTGTCAACCAGAAAATCACTCTTATCCGACCAGTTTATTGAATGAAGAACCTGAAGCTGATTTAGAAAAAATGTTTCCCTTAATGTTCCATGATTCGATTGGTTATCAGACAATGAATTAACAATATTAGGATTGTTTAGATATATTTTTTCAGGTTTATTCATTTTGCTTATCCCATGGGTACCTGACTGTAAGAGTATTAACATATCAGCTCTCTCAAGCAGAGACAGATATCGAATAAGCGTTTCGCGACTGACACCGACCTGTTGACTTAGTTTTACGATATTTGGCTTATACGGAACAATTTCTGCCAATATGGATAGCAGTTTTCTTAAATAATGAACCGCGTTAAAATTAATATTTTCAACCGATGGTAAGTCGCTCTCCAATACTTGGTTTACAGTTTGTTTCAGCCTCTCCTGAAATTCGTCCTCCCCTTCCATAAAATAAGGAAAATAACCAAACCGCAGGTACTCTTCGAAAAGTTTTATTGGTTTTATCTTTTCCAGGATATCCGGGATTAGTTTTTGAGCGTTCTTCAGCAAGTCATCCAGCTTAGAAACAGGAAAATGGTAATCATATTTTAATGCGATAAACTCCCGGAACGACAAACCATGCATTTTATATACGACAGCCCGCCGGCTCAGATCGGCTTTCCCTTTATAAATATCCAACGCCGAAGAACCGATTACTATGATTCTTAAATCCGGAAAATAATCGTAAATATTTTTTATCTCCTGCGACCAGTTTTTATATTTGTGAATTTCATCCAGAAATAAAAATTTACCCCCTCTTTTTATAAACTCGTCTGCAAAATCAACGAGCGAATTTTTGGAGAAATAGAGATCATCAACACTAACGTAAATAACCTGATCCGGTTTGTCATTCAGATTTTCTCTGATGTATTGCAGAAGGAGAGTGGTTTTACCGACACCTCTTGCTCCCGTGATTGCAATTAACCTGTTGTTCCAGTTAATTTTATCCCATAAATAACGTTTAAAGGAGGTGTCAACCGAATTGATCCTGGAAGCAGAGTATTGAAATAAACTTTCCATTTTGTCATATGTGATTTACAAATATAGTAAATAATTGTCAGATATATCTTGCAAATATCTGAATAAATTGATTTGACAGTTTTCATCAGTTATTTCGCTGAAGAACTTAAAATATTCTTTTAATATCCGGACTATTTTTATATTTTGTCAATCCAATTTGCTCTGATTGAATTTCTGGTTTTTCTAAAACCATTTTTCAGATTAATAGTGCTCCGGATGTTATTTAATTCAGTTTAACATATGGTGAAGCGTCAGATGCCAAGTATTTTTAACGATGTTATCGGTCCTGTGATGAGAGGTCCCTCAAGTTCTCATACAGCTGCCTCTCATCGTATCGGATCTATGATCAGACAAATCTGTTCTCCGGAAAATTCCAGAGTCCTGGTTGAGTTTGACCGCCATGGATCTCTTGCCACCACATATGAAGGACAGGGTTCAGCAATGGGTTTGATTTCAGGATTACTTGGCTTAAGTATTCTTGACCCAGGTATAGTAAGATATAAGGATCTGGCAGAAGAACGCGGATTGAATATAAAATTTGAAATTACTGACTTTGAAAATACTCATCCTAATACTTATAAAATTAGTATTGAAAATCGTGAGCAGGAAGGGTTTACATTCATGGCAGTATCTACTGGCGGGGGAATGGTAGAAATCAGAAATATAAACGGGTATGAAGTTTCCATCCGGGGAGATTATTTCGAAACCCTGATATGCTGCAGATCTGATTCACGTGATAATATTAAGATAATATTTCACAATCTGAAAAATCAGACAGATCATTCAAAAATAGATCTTTATCAGACTGACAACAATAATTACCTGATCAATATCAAATCAAGGGAACCCATATCTGAAAAACTAAAAGATTTAATTGATGACAATGAATATGTTTCCTGGATCCGGCAGATGGATCCGGTAATGCCAATTATTGCAGGAGTAAATAAGGACCTGCCTTTTTGTTCAATTGATGAGATGATGACCTTATCCGAACAGAAAGGTCTGGACCTTGCTGGCCTTGCTGTTATGTATGAAAGTACACGTGCAGGTATTGAACCGGAGAAGGTAATTTCAATGATGTATGATATATTTTTGCACATAAACAATTCTATAAAAGCAGGATTAACCGGAACCATTTATAAGGACAGGATTCTTGGGCATCAAAGTCATTTGATCCTTAATGCTGAAGAGAATAATAGGATTGTCAGGACTCCTATGAATAAGATCATTGCATATGTTACAGCTTTAATGGAAGTAAAGAGCTCGATGGGCATAATTGTTGCAGCTCCCACAGCAGGCTCTTCTGGAGTTCTCGGGGGAACCATAATAGGGGCTGCTGAAGGATTTTCAGAAGATAAAGATCTCATTACCAGGGCATTCTTAGCAGCAGGTCTGGTCGGGGTTTTTATTGCTGATAAATACACATTTGCTGCCGAAGAGGGCGGATGTCAGGTTGAATGTGGTGCTGCATCGGGTATGGCGGCGGCTGGTCTGGTTCAGCTTATGGGGGGGAGTGCCAGACAGGCAATAAATGCTTCTTCCATGGCACTCCAGAATATCCTTGGTTTGATATGTGATCCTGTTGCGGACAGGGTTGAAGTTCCATGCCTTGGAAAGAATATCCTCGGAGCCACAAATGCTTTGAATTGTGCTAATATGAGTATTGCCGGGTTCGATCCGGTAATCCCCCTTGATGAGGTTATTGATGCAATGAAATCAGTTGGCGATAATTTACCCTCTTCACTTTGCTGCACTGGGCTAGGAGGTTTATCCATTACCCCGACAGCATTAAAAATTCAGGAAGTCCTGAAACAGAATAACCAGAAGTAATTTATTTCTCTAATATGCATTTCTTTGATAGCAAGGCAATAATGAAGTCAGCGACCTTACCTGAATGGGTGACTGAAATGGAAACAGCAATGCTAAGGAGTGTCTCAGGGGAATATGTCATGCCAAAAAGGATGCATCTCGATTACGGCAGCGATACCTTTCTCCTGATGCCATGTATAACTGATGAGTACTGGTCTACTAAACTTGTTTCATTCAATACGGGGAACAAAGGATCAGGTCGTCCTTCAATATATGGCACGGTTGTTCTGACCAATACTAAAACAGGTGAGCCTCTTGCCATCATGGATGGAAGTACTATTACAGCAATGAGGACAGCAGCAGTTTCTGCTGCCGGAATTAAAATTTTATCCCCCCCGGGATGTCATTCACTTGGAGTTATTGGCACGGGCGTACAAGGAATTTTGCAGGCAATTTTTGCATGCTCGGTTCGTGAAATAAAGGTTATCCGGGCCTATGACCAGAATATAGACAATCTTAAGAGGTTCTCAGATGAACTAAAAGATA
>Ga0315288_10011630_pt1 | contig 11078 bp, 8 predicted proteins | sample YL17G11_20_MG_FD_203454 | JGI IMG/M metagenome (GOLD analysis project Ga0315288, IMG submission 203454) | Sediment microbial communities from Yellowstone Lake, YNP, Wyoming, USA - YL17G11_20 | ecosystem: Environmental > Aquatic > Freshwater > Lake > Sediment | place: USA: Wyoming | collected...
GGTTCGGATTTTCATGACCCTGACCTTGGTTAGTTTACTGTATTAACTAATTATCATTTGTTCAAGGGCCCCTGTAAAGAGGCCTATCGGCATGTTTTGACTTTCTGATCAGCGGGGCTCGTCCCAACTCAGGCAGTACAGCGCGAATGTTGCCAGCCAATGGGTCCCCTGGTAGCCCGAGCGGAATAAGAGGTTCATGCCGCGGGTTTCATGTTCCTGGGCTGCGCGCAGAAATGCCATTCTTCGGGGATCCTGCTCTTCCATGCAGGAGGTGATACCCCACAACGTCCACGTCCTGTGGAAGCACAGCCCGATCAGATGCCCGCAGATGGGGTCCTCGGGATCGTCGATGCGCGGGGGCGGGGGGATATCTCCGTCGAGAAACGCGGCCAGCCAGGGCCCGAACTCACTTCTCTGCAGCACGCGCCTCATCAGGTCCGCCTCTGCCAGGCAGGGCGAGAGGAAATCGGTTCCTGATGGCTCGTATCGGAGGGGACAGTGCACATCGGGAGCGAAGAAGTCCCTGCTGCGGCTGAGCAGGCGCTCTTCGAGGACTGCATCCCCTGTCGTATGGGCGGCATCCAGCGCGAGCGCCATCGAGAATGCGCTGTTCGAGTGGACCCCGTGCCGGACCGGGTGGGAGAGACGGCAGAAGTAGTCTCCGATCGCTTTCGACAGCATCTCCGCCAGGGGGTAAACGGCTTCCTGCCATGTCGCCGCGCAGGGGGAAGTGAGCGATGAGAGCTCCGCGGCAAGCGCCAGCAGCCAGGCCCAGCCATACGGGGACTCGAAGTCCCTGTTTTCCGCCTGCTCGAGGAAATCCATTTCGGCCGCGATGGCCTGCCGGGTCAGCCGCTCGTCCAGGATCTCGACGATCCGAGCGGACTCTGGGAGTCCGGGGGAGAGCCTCAGCGATCGCGCGAGCGACCAGAGTGAATGAACGGAAGAATGCCAGTCGAAGCAGCCATGGAAGGCCGGATGCCGCATCCGCGGGGGCGCAGCGTCCATCTCTCCTGCCTGCACCTCGGCGAGCTTCCAGGGAAACTCCTTCCCGAGGCACTCAAGCGGGAGCTGGACGAGCTGCGAGACCATCTCCTCACCAAGAAGAGAGCCACGCGAACAGCGGGAAACGTCCGCCATGCACACTAACGTACACTGGAAGAGGCACCCGGAGGCAAGGGGGGGTGGGCCGCCAGGTGCCGGGCTGGAAAACTACAAGGCGGAAATAGCAGTTGACAACGGTTAGTTAATATGCTATACAAACCTCTCCTGGTTCTTCTGAGATTCCGATCCTGATTGACTGCACGGCTTCCTAGAAGCCGCAAGATTCGAATGAAGGAGGTTTCGCATGAGGAAGTACCGTCTCGTTCTTGGTATCCTCGCGGCGCTGCTTCTCCCCGCCCTCGCCTTTTCAGCCAGCGTCAACCTGAGGATGCGCATCAATCCCGACACGCTCGATCCCACGCTGAACTACACCTCGGATGTCAATTTCCTGGACAAGATGCTGTTCGTGTCCCTGGTGGACTTCGACGAGGAGAAGGCCATGCCGACTCCGGACCTGGCGAAGTCGTGGGACGTTTCGGCGGACGGAAAGGTCTGGACGTTCCAACTGCGCAAAGACGTGAAGTGGACCAACGGCAGGATAGTCACCGCCCGCGACGTGGAATACAGCATCAAGCGGATCCTCGATCCCGCCGTGGCATCGCCGCTGGGCAACAAGCTCTACATGGTCAAGGGCGCCGAGGCGGTGAACACCGGCAAGAGCAAGGACATGGGCTCCGTGGGGATCAAGGTCGTTGATGACTGGACCATCCAGTTCACGCTGAACAACCCCCTCGCCTTCTTCGCAGCCCAGGTCCGCGTTGTCGGCTACCCCGTGCCCAAGGAGACCGTCGAGAAGTACGGCAACAAGTGGTACGAGCCCGCGAACATCGTGTCCAACGGCCCCTACATCCTCAAGGAGTGGAAGCCGATGGACCGGCTGGTGTTCGCGAAAAACCCCGACTACTACGATGCGAAGAACGTGCAGATCGACAACGTGACCGTCTTCATTGTCGAGGACGATTCGACCGCAATGTCGATGTACGAAGCGGGCCAGCTCGACACGGTGGACGTGCCCTCCGGCGACATCGACAGGGTCAACAGGGACCCCGTGCTGTCCAAGCAGGCGCGCAGCGTCGGCCAGCTCATCTCCTACATGATCCAGGTCAACACGAAGCTGCCTCCGATGGACAACCCGAACGTCCGCAAGGCCCTCGCCGCGGCCATCGACAAGGAATCCCTGGTGAAGTACATCGCCAAGGGCGGGCAGACCCCGATGGACACCCTCGTGCCGCTGGGCTGCTTCGGGGCGGTGCCCAAGTCGGCCGGAGTCGGGATCCACTACGATCCGGCGGCCGCAAAGGAGTACCTGAGGAAGGCCGGCTACCCGGACGGCAAGGGCCTGCCTCCCCTCGAGTTCAACTTCAATACCTCCGAGTTCAACCGGTCTGTCGCGGAGGCGATCCAGCAGATGTGGAAGAAGAACCTCGGCATGGACGTCGCGGTGAAGAACTACGAAGGCAAGGTGTACTGGGACATCATCGTGTCGGGCAAGCTGCAGTACTGGAGGATGGGCTTCGCGGCAGAGGTGCCCGACGCCGACAGCTTCCTGTACGCCATCGCCCACACGAAGTACGGCGAGAAGAACCTGCGCTGGGAGCGCACCGACTTCGACGCGCTGGTCGAGAAGGCTCAGGTGGAGATGAATCCCGAGAAGCGCAGGCAGATGTATCAGCAGGCGGAGAAGATCCTCGTCGAGGACGAGGCGGCGATCATCCCCCTGTGGAGCTACGCGTACGTCAACCTCACCAAGCCCTCCCTCACTCGGCAGTACTCCCGCATGATGATCGACTCGATCAAGAACTGGAAAGTGACCAAGTAGCACGACCCTGCGCGACCGGCGGCTTCACCGCCGTCGGTCGCGCTCTTTCTGCGGGGTGGATGAGCAATGGCAAGCTATATCATTCGACGGCTGCTGTGGACGATCCCGACGCTCCTGGTCATCTCGGCGATCTCGTTTTTTCTGATGCACGCCGTTCCCGGCGGGCCTTTCGCCGGGCCTGACCTCAGCCACCTCGCCCCCGAGGTCATCGAGAACCTCAACAAATACTATCACCTCGACGAGCCGGTCTGGAAGCAGTTCCTGGACTACCTGTGGAATGCGGTGCGGGGCGACCTGGGCCCCTCGTATCTGGAACGCAACAGGACGGTGAACGACATCATCGCCCAGCACCTGCCGGTCTCTGCGCTGCTGGGCCTGTGCGCGCTCGCCGTCGCGATGGCGATCGGCATCCCGCTGGGCATCATCTCGGCCATGAGACAGAACAGGGCGGGGGATTACATCGGAATGTTCGTCGCGGTTTCGGGAGTGTCGGTACCCGAAATGACCCTCGGTCCCCTGCTGATCTGGATCTTCGCTCTGCGCCTGAAAATCCTCCCTGTGGCGCAGTGGGGCTCGTGGCAGCAGATCATCCTGCCGGCGTTCACGCTGGGTTTCGGCAGCGCGGCGATACTGGCCCGGCTGACTCGCGCCAGCATGCTCCAGGTGATCCGGGAGGACTACATCCGCACGGCGCGGGCAAAGGGGCTGTCCGAGCGCCGCGTCACGGTTCACCATGCGCTTCGCAACGCGCTGATCCCCGTCGTGACGGTGATCGGCCCGCTTTTCGCCGCCCTCATGACCGGCTCCATGATCGTCGAGCAGGTCTTCGCGATCCCCGGCATGGGCAGGTTCTTCGTCTGGAGTGTTCTCAACCGCAATTACCCCGTGATCATGGGGACCGTCCTTCTCTACGCCGTGTTCCTCATCATCGCGAATCTGGTTGTCGACATCATGTACGCGTGGCTCGATCCCCGCATCCGCTACAATTGACGCTGAGCGGCACCCGGACGCAGACCACATGACGGAGAGGATATGATCGACAAGGGTGACCCACGGGTGCCCCGCCGCCGGACACTCGACAGCCCCCGCTGGGACGCGATTCGGCGTCTTGTCCAAAACAGGATGGCGTTGGTTGGGGGGATCATCGTGCTCGCCCTGCTGATCCTCGCCGTCTTCGCTCCCGTGATCGCGCCGACGCATTTTTCGGAGGGCGACCTGGAGGCGAACAATGCCACTCCGGGCGCGCGGTTCCTCCTCGGCGCGGACTTCATGGGTCGGGACATGCTGAGCAGGCTCATCTATGGCGCGAGAATCTCCCTCACGGTCGGATTCATCGGCGCTGTCACCGCCTTTCTCATCGGAATCTCTTACGGGACGATCTCGGGCTTCTTCGGCGGGCGGACCGATGCAGTGATGATGCGGATCGTCGATATCCTGTACGCCTTCCCCACGATCCTCTTCATCATCCTGCTCATGGTCGTGTTCAAGACGACAATCTCGCCGCTTTCCGGCAACGCGTTCACCCGGGGGCTGATCGCGATCGACAGGTACTTCGGAGGGCTGCTTTTCATCATGATCGGCATCGGGCTCACCTCCTGGGTGGACATGGCGAGGATCTCCCGCGGGATGGCCCTCTCGCTGCGCGAGACGGAGTACATCCAGGCTGCGCGCGCCCTGGGCGCCGGAAACGGGCGCCTGATGTTTCGCCACCTTCTGCCCAACCTCATCGGACCCTGCATCGTGACGGTCACGCTGCGCATCCCGCGCTTCATCGCCACCGAGGCGTTCCTCAGCTTCATCGGCCTGGGCGTGGATCCCCCGACCCCGAGCTGGGGCATGATGATCTCGGAGGGAACGAAGGTGCTGCGTTCGTACCCTCACCAGGCCATTTTCCCGGGCATCGCCCTCGCGCTCACGATGCTCGCGTTCAATTTCCTTGGCGACGGCCTGCGTGATGCGCTGGATCCGAGGCTGAAGCAGTGACGGAGGCAACGAGATGAAGGCGGAGAGCAGAGGAATCGACCTGGACCTGATGCGGAGGGTATGCGACGAACCGGGGGTGTCCGGCTTTGAAGGCCCGATCGCGGAGGTGGTGCGCGAGGAGATGCGGAAGTCCTGCGCAGAGGTGCGCGTCGACCGCATGGGGAACCTCACCGGCGTCAAGCGCGCCGCCCGCCCGCCGGCGGGCGAGACGCCTCTGAAGGTCATGCTCGCCGCCCACATGGACGAGATCGGCTTCGTCGTGCGCCACATCGACAAGGGAGGGTTCCTCCGCATCCTGCCGATCGGGGGCTACGACCCGCGCACGCTCATTGCCGAACGGGTCGTCATCCACGGCCGCAGCGACGTGGCGGGCATCATCGCCCCGCAGCCCAACTGGATCCTGAGCGACGAGGAGAAAAAGCGCGTGCTCCCCATTGCGGAGCTCTTCATCGACACCGGCCTGCCGCGCGAGGAGGTGGAGGCCCAGATCTCCCTCGGCGATCCCATCAGCTTCGGGAGGGGCTTCGGTTCGCTGAACGACCGCGTGGTGGTGGGCAGGAACTTCGACGACAGGATCGGCGTGTACGTCATGCTCGACGCCATCCGAAGGGTCGGGGACCTCGGGGTCGACCTGTACGCCGTTGCCACCGTCCAGGAGGAGCTCGGCGTACGCGGAGCGGAAATTGCCGCGTATGCGATCGACCCCGACGTGGGCATCGCCATCGACGGGAGCCTCGCCTCCGACGTGCCGTACGCGAAGGAGGAGGACCGGCACTGCAGCCTGGGGTCGGGAACGGGCATCTACCTCATCGACAACCGCACCGTGAGCGATCCCCTCCTGGTGCGCTCCCTCATGGATCTGGCCGAGCGGCACGGCATCCGCTATCAGCGCAATCTCGGGGGCGGCACGGACGCTTCGGCGATCCAGAGAAACAGGGCGGGGGCGCGGGCATGCACGATCGGGGCGCCCACACGCTACATGCACAGCACATCGCAGCTCTGCGACGTGGGAGATATCGAGCAGACCGTGCGTCTGCTCGCTGTCTTCCTCGAGAACGCCCATCGCTGCGGGCTGCGCTGAGCGCTGACGGGCGCGAGGAGACCAACTCGGTGAGCGAGAACCTGCTCGAGGTCAGTGGCCTCAGGACTCATTTCTTCACGGACAGTGGAACGGTGAAGGCCGTTGACGGTGTGGATTTTCGCCTCCGCGCGAACGAGACCCTTGGCATGGTGGGCGAGTCGGGGTGCGGCAAGAGCGTCACCTCGCTCTCGATCATGCGGCTCATTGCCTCCCCGGGCAGGATCGTCGAGGGACGGATCCTGTTCCGCGGCGAGGACCTGTTGAAGAAATCCCCCCGGGAGATGCGCGCGATCAGGGGCAACAAGATTTCGATGATCTTCCAGGAGCCCATGACCTCGCTGAACCCGGTGCACACGATCGGGGACCAGATCGCGGAGGCCGTGATTCAGCACCAGAGGATGGACAAGAAGGAGGCCATGCGGAAGGCGGAGCAGATGCTCGAGCTTGTCGGGATCCCCTCCCCCGCGCAGCGCGTGCGCGAGCACCCGCACCAGCTCTCCGGCGGCATGCGCCAGCGCGTCATGATCGCCATGGCCCTCTCCTGCAACCCAAGCCTTCTCATCGCCGATGAGCCAACCACCGCTCTCGACGTCACGATCCAGGCGCAGATCCTCCAGCTCATGCGATCGCTCAAGGGCGAGATGGGCGCTTCGCTGATGATCATCACCCACGACCTTGGAGTGATCGCCGAGATGGCAGACAATGTCGTCGTGCTGTACGCCGGGAAGGTCGTGGAGTACGCCGATGTGCACCGCCTGTTCTCCGAGCCGCTGCATCCGTACGCGATGGAGCTGCTGGAGTCGATCCCCCGCATTACCGACGAGCCGGGACGGAAGCTGTACCCCATCGAAGGCTCGATCCCTGACCTGCTCAAACTCCCGACGGGCTGCAGCTTCCACCCCCGCTGCCGCTTCGCAGTCGCGCACTGCCGCCTGCAGGAGCCCCCCCTCGAGTTCCAGCCCGACGGCCGCCAGGTCCGCTGCTGGATGTACCACGTGGAGCGGAGCTCTCTCTTCCCCTCGACCGGGGAGGGCCGGGAGCGTAGGGTCGCCGACGAGCCGTCAGCAGCCCCCCCCGAGCCGCGAGGGCAGAGGCCCGGGGCGATCCTCGAGGTCAAGGGCCTCGTCAAGCACTTCCCGATCACCGGCGGCGTGTTCCGGCGGGTCGTTGGCCGCGTGAAGGCTGTCGACGGGGTGAGCTTCACCATCCGAAAGGGAGAGACTCTCGGCATGGTGGGGGAGTCGGGCTGCGGCAAGACGACCACCGGTCGGCTCCTGCTGCGCCTGCTCGAGCCGACGTCGGGCGAGGTGGTCTTCGAGGGAAGGAACCTGCTCAGCCTGGGCCGGCAGGAGATGCGCGAGCAGCGGCGCGACATGCAGATCATCTTCCAGGACCCGTTCGCCTCCCTCAATCCCCGCATGACCGTCGGCGACATCGTCGCGGAGGCCTTCATCATCCACGGCGAAAAGGGGGGTCGAGCGCTGAGGGACCGGGCCGTGCAGCTTCTGCAGACCGTCGGCCTTCAGCCCGATCATGCCAGGCGCTACCCCCACCAGTTCAGCGGGGGCCAGCGCCAGCGGATCGGCATCGCACGGGCCATCGGGCTGAACCCCCGGCTGATCATCTGCGACGAGCCGGTGTCCGCCCTCGATGTGTCGATCCAGGCCCAGATCATCAACCTCCTCGAGGACCTCCAGGACAGGCTGGGACTGACGTATCTCTTCATCGCTCACAACCTGAGCGTCGTGAAGCACATCGCAGACCGGGTCGCGGTCATGTACCTGGGCAGGATCGTGGAGATGTCCGACACGCTGAACGTGTTCGACAGGCCGCAGCATCCGTATACCGAGGCGCTCCTCTCGGCCGTTCCCGTGCCCGACCCTCGGCTCGAGCGGAGGAGAATCGTGCTGCAGGGCGACGTGCCCAGTCCGAGCAATCCGCCGCCGGGGTGCCATTTCCATACGCGCTGCCCGTACGTGTTCGATCGCTGCACGGTGGAAGCCCCTGTGCTCCTCGATGTCGGGGGAGATCACCTGGTCGCCTGCCACTTGCGCACGGCGGCCGGCTGAAGGAGGGCTGGTCCTGACGCGGCACTTCTCGCTGCTGGTCAAGCCGGCCTCCGCCGACTGCAACCTGCGCTGTGCCTACTGCTTCTACATCGAGAAGGCAGCGCTGTATCCGGGGACCGACCACCACCGCATGTCGATCGCCGTCCTGGAGAGCCTTGTCGCCTCCTACATGGCAACCGACCAGCCCGTCCATTCCTTTTCGTGGCAGGGCGGTGAGCCTCTGCTCATGGGAGCGCGCTTCTTCAGAACCCTCGTTGGCCTCCAGCTGAAGCACGCGGGAAGGGGCGCTGTCATCTCCAACGGTCTGCAGACGAACGCAACGCTTGTCACGGTGGAGATCGCGGAGCTTCTCGCCGAGCTCCGCTTCCTGGTCGGGGTGAGTATCGATGGACCTGCCGAGATCCATGACCGCTTTCGTACCAGCGCGGCGGGGGCGCAGACGTACGAGCGCGTCATGCGGGGTGTGGCGACGCTTCTCGCGCGTGGTGTGTCTGTGAACGCGCTCGTCGCCGTGAGCGCGGCGAATGTCAGCAGACCGCTCGAGGTGTACCGCTCCCTGTGCGGCAGCGGGGTCACCTTCCATCAGTACATCCCTATCGTGGAGTTCGATCCGGGGGGGCGCTTTTCCCCGCGGGGGATCAGCGGGGAGCAGTGGGGAGAGTTCCTCTGCGCGATCTTCGATGCCTGGCTCGCGGACGCCGAGACCATCTCCGTGCGCGCCTTCGATGCGGTGCTCTCGTCTTTCCTTCATGGCGGGGCCGGGCTTTGCACGATGGGAACCGATTGCTGCCAGTCCCTTGTCGTGGAGCACAACGGTGACGTGTACCCTTGCGATTTCTTCGTACAGCCCGAGCTGCTGCTCGGGAATGTGAGGGACACCGGCCTGCTCGAGATGGTCGATTCTCCCCTGTACCGCAGCTTCGGGCGGCGCAAGGCAGAGGTGTCCGACGAGTGCACGGCATGCCAGTATCTGTCGCTGTGCGCGGGGGATTGCCCGAAGGACCGCATTGCCCCTGCGGGCGGACTGACAGCAAGAAGCGTCCTGTGCGAGGGCTGGAGGAGATTCTACGCGCACGCCCTTCCCCGTCTGGGCTCCATCGCCAGACGGATCCAGCGTGCCCTCTCATCATCATGGAGGAGAACATGAAGATCACCCGGATCGAAACGATTCCCGTCAGCCTCCCTGTGGGGAAGTTCCGCGACGGCATGGACAAGGTCCTCGGGTCTGATGCGCCGCCCCGGTATCGCTCGGGCAGATCGCTCACCCCGAAACAGTGGCGGGATCCGGCTGCGGGCCTGGTCCTCTCCAATGTCATCGTGAAAATCCACACAGACGAGGGCGTGACGGGGATCGGAGAAGCCGCCTGCGACGCCTCGGAACCGGTGGAAGTCGTGAAGGCGATGATCGACAGGCACATGGCCCCCCAGCTGCTCGGAGAGGACCCGATGAACTGGGAGTACCTCATCGATCTCGTGAGCTTCGATGCATCGCGCGGTGCGACCAGGTTCTCCACCTCGGGGATCGACCTCGCCCTGCACGACCTCGTCGCGAAGGCGCTCGGCATCCCTGTTTTCACGCTCCTGGGGGGACAGCGCAGGGACAGAGTCCTTGCCTCGATCGAGGTGCCTCGGGGGACGCCGGAGAAGATGGCCGAGCACAGCCGGGAGTACTACGACCAGGGTGTAAGGGGCTTCAAAGCGAAGGTCGGGTCAGACCCGTCGCGGGATGCCGAGTCGATCCAGGCGATGCGGGAGGCGCTCGGCGAAGGCGTGAGCCTCAGGGCCGATGCGAACTGCGCGTACACGCTGCCGGAGGCGAAGAGGTTCTGCAGCCTTGTGGAAAGCTTCAACGTCGGACTGGAGCTGCTCGAACAGCCTCTGGAGAAGCACGACCTGGCCGGCTTCCGGGAGCTGCGGAGCGCGACCTCGCTGCCCATCGAGGTCGACGAGAGCGCCTACAGCCTGTCCATGGTGCACCTCATCCTGCGGGAGGACGCCGCGGACATCATCAACACGAAATGCGCCAAGGCGGGCGGAATACGGGGCGTCAAGCAGTGGGCTGCAGTGGCAGAGGCGGCAGGCAAACAGATCGTCATAGGCACGGAGTGGGGCGCGGGGCTCAAGGTGGCAGCCAAGCTGCACCTGGGCGCGGCCGTCAAGAACGCCGATCCTGTCATAGAGTTCACGGAGATGATGATCCACGACCTTCTCCTGAAGGAGCCGCTGAAACTGGAGGACGGGTACCTCACGGTCCCTTCAGGACCGGGGCTCGGCCTGGAATTGGATGAGGAGAAAATCGAGGCGTTCCGGCTCAACCCCTGAAGTGACAGGCTACGAAATGTCCCGGGGTGGATTCCCTGAGCGGCGGCTCCTCCTTCGCGCACAAATCAGCCGCGAGAGGGCAGCGGGTTCGGAACCGGCAACCGCTGGGCGGATTGAGCGGACTGGGCACGTCCCCCGAAAGGATGATGCGATCCCGCTTTCGAACGGGATCGGGCTCGGGAATGGCCGAGAGCAGGGCATCCGTGTACGGGTGGAGGGGTCGTTCGAAAAACTCCCCCGCCGGTGCCCTCTCCACGATTTTGCCGAGGTACATGACCGCCACCTCGTCGCTCACGTGCTCGACAAGTGACAGATCGTGGGCGATGAAAAGGTAGGTGAGGCCCAGCCTCTCCTGCAGCTCGAGCAGCAGGTTCACGATCTGGGAGCGGATGGACACGTCGAGAGCGGAGACAGGCTCGTCGCAGATGATCAGCTTCGGCGAGAGAGCGAGGGCCCGTGCGATCCCCACGCGCTGTCTCTGGCCGCCGGAGAGCTCGTGCGGGTAGCGGCGCATGAAATCGGGGGGCATGTTCACGAGATCGAGGACGGCGGCCACCCGGGTGGCACGCTCTCGACGGCTGCAGACGCGGTGCACGACGAAGGGCTCCCCGACGATCCGGCCGACGCTCTTGTGCGGGTCGAGCGAGGAGTACGGGTCCTGGAAGATCATCTGCACACGACGGCGGAATGCGCGCAGCTG
>Ga0315288_10011631_pt1 | contig 11077 bp, 12 predicted proteins | sample YL17G11_20_MG_FD_203454 | JGI IMG/M metagenome (GOLD analysis project Ga0315288, IMG submission 203454) | Sediment microbial communities from Yellowstone Lake, YNP, Wyoming, USA - YL17G11_20 | ecosystem: Environmental > Aquatic > Freshwater > Lake > Sediment | place: USA: Wyoming | collected...
CGGGCTGCGCCAGAACGGCCTCGACCTCCTGTACCTCGGCCTCGAGTCCGGCGACGACCAGACGCTCGCCAGCATCCACAAGGGCATGACGGTCGCCGAGCAGATCGAGGGCTGCCGCCGCGCTTCAGAGGCCGGCATCCAGCTCTCGGTCACGGCCATCCTCGGCCTCGCCGGCAGCACCCGTTCGCGCGAGCACGGCAAGGCCACCGCTGAGGCCCTGTCGGCCATCGATCCCGCGTATGTCGGCATCCTCACGCTGATGCTCACCCCGGGCACGGCCATGGAGCGCAAGGTGGCGAGCGGCGAGGTCGTGCTCCCCGACTCCATCGGCATGCTGCGCGAGCTGCGGGGGATCGTCACCGACCTCGACGTAAGCGATTGCCTCTTCCGCAGCAACCACGCCTCCAACTACCTGCCCGTGGGCGGACGCCTGCCGCGGGACAAGCAGGCGCTGCTCGCCGCGCTCGACAAGGTGCTGCTCGCGCCCGAGTCGGTCCAGCTGCGTCCGGAGAGCTGGCGGCTGCTATGACTCGGTCAGTGTGCGGTGCACCTACGGCGCCCCGCACGTTGACCCGACTTCGTTGGTCAATCGCGCAGATGAGAGCCGTAGCCGCGCTTGAAGTGCGTCGCCGCGTACTTCTGCAGTTTCCACTCCGGGATGCGGCACTTCGGGCAGGCTTCCGCGTACCACTTGTTGCGCAGCCAGCGCGCCGCGCGGCTCGTCTTGGAGTCGTGCACCACCATGTGCTTGTCGCAGTGGGTGATCACGACGGCGTAGGAGCCGCGCTCGTCGAACTCCTTGATGCCGTGGAGGATGCCGCGGCGCGACGGCCACAGCTTGACCTTCTCGACGAGACGGAAGAGCGGGATCTGTTTGCGGTAGTACCGCGCCTTGTTCGGATCGGTGGGCATCGGGGTCAGCAGTGTACCACTCCCGGCAGGAGCCGACGCCCCCGGCGGCGAAAGTGAAAGCCCTGCGCTCGACGAGCTGAGGCAGACCATGAACCGATGCACCCCTATCAGCATCACCCGCGCGCTGCCGGCGTGGCTGCTCGTTGGTCTTCTTGCCGTGGTAACGGCCGCCGCCTTTGTGGCCGCCTGCGGCGGCCCCGGCGGCGGCTCATCGCCCAACCCCACGGCCACGGCGACGGTGACGCCGACGCCCTCGGCTTCACCCAGCCCTACGACGGCGCCCACGGCCACCCCGTCAGCGACGACCACGCTGTCGCTGTACTTCTTGAGAGGCGAGGAACTCGGCGTCGCCGAGCGCCGCGTGCCCGTCACGACCAAGCCCGCCACGGGGGCGCTCGAGGCCTTGCTCGCCGGCCCCACGCCTGCCGAGAAGGCCGCCGGCCTGACCAGCGCCGTGCCGAGCGGGACTCGCCTCCTCGGCCTTTCCATCGACGGGACGACGGCGCGGGTCGACCTTTCCGCGCAGTTCGCCGCGGGCGGCGGCAGCCTCTCGATGCAGGCGCGGGTCGCGCAGGTCGTCTACACGCTGACCCGGTTCAAGACGGTGGAGACCGTCACGTTCATGCTCGACGGAGGCCTCGTCGAGTCGCTTGGCGGCGAGGGTCTGGTCCTCGACGCGGGGCAGACGCGCGCCGACTGGCGAAGCTTCGAGCCGGTCATCTTCGTGGAGCGGCCGGGGGTCGGCGCGGTGCTCAGCAGCCCGTTCGTCCTTGAAGGCACGGCCAGCGTGTTCGAAGGCTCGTTCAGGGCACGTCTCGTGGACGCCGGCGGCGAGATCGCGAGCGCCACGATCCAGGCCTCGCGCGGCGCCCCCGGACGCGGCCGCTTCCGGGAGTCGATCCCCTTCGACACGACCTCCTCGAGCGGCACCCTGGTCGTGTTCGACCAGTCCATGGAGGACGGCTCGCGCCAGAACGAAGTGCGCATCCCGGTCACGTTCGCCCGGGAGTAGGGAAGCGCGCCGGCTACTCTGCGGAGTGCCGGTGCCGCTGCCAGAGCGGCGTCACGTACCACACGATCACGATCCATACGGCGACGAGCGCCGCCAGGAGCGCCGCCAAGCTCTGGTCGAAGAGCAAGTCCGTCACCAGGAACACGGCCAGCGCGACCGCCGCCGCGAGAAACGCCGAGCCGATCAGGACCAACTTGTTGAACCAGAACAGCATCTGTTCCTTGTCGTACTCGCGAAAGCGCAGCCGATGATTCGCGGAGGGCGCCATCAGCATGACCGTCCCCAGCGCCGTGCACAGAAAGGCAGCGTAGTACGCATCGCGATCGAGCCGCGTGAGCAGATCGAAGCGTGCCAGGAACGGCAGGCTGAGCAGAAAGGCGAACAGCACCTGTGCCCCAGGCAGGACGACGCGGATCTCGTTGAGCAGCTCGATGAGCTCGCGGTCGACGCGCTCTTTGCGGTCCTCGACCATGGTCCCTCCGGGGAGGCAGCTGGCGGGGAGTGCGGGAGTCACACCCGCCTGCGTGGGTTTAGAGCCCACGCTGATCCTTCCGATCGACCCCCCGCGCGATGATTCTACTACGGCGCGCCGGAGCGCGTCGCCGCCGGTCTTACTGCGAGCAGCGGCAACGGTCCTTGCCCGCTCCCCCGCGCCGGTCCATACTCCTGGTGAAGGCGAACACGAGGGGGAGGTAACCATGAGTCGTCCATCGCTGCGCAGGCTGACGTCGCTCTTCGGCACAAACGGCCGCCGCACGATCGTCGTGCTGATGGTCGTCGCCGTGGGCGCACTGCTGGCCGTGCCGGCCACGGCCGGCGCCCACGTCGACAAGAAGCACAAGGCGCAGTTCCGGCATGCCCTGGATGTCTACGGTCTGACGATTGGCTCCTGGAGCCACGACTTCACCCTCGACTTGGCCATGCTGACGGATATGGAAAGGCAGATGAGACAGGCCCTTTCCGCCGATCCCCCGAACCTCGAGAACCTGCGAGCGATCGAAGAGGACGCCGGACGGTTGCACGACATGTTGAACTCTTCTTGGAAGAGTGCCAAGCCCAAGATGGACAAGGCGATCGACCGCTTCTACGCCAAGAGCCTGCCATGGTTCAAGACCAAGGCCGATAGGAGCCGCCTGCACCAGTGGACACAGGCGCTGAAGGGCGGCTTCGATACGTTCTTGGGCGACGGCCTGGGCAATCTCTCGTTGGCAGCGCTGGCTCTCCATGACGAGAACTTCACGGTGTACGGAGACAAGCGTGCAGAGGCGCTCACGGGGGACATCATCGGCGAGGGCGGCGTCGACACGGCCCTGAGCGGCCTCAAGAAGCTTCTCTAAGAGCGGCGCTCACCCGACGCGTCGGGTGCCCCGGCGAGTTCGGGGCCGCGACCATCACGCGAGCACGGAACCTGAGGTCGCGCGGCGCGGACCCGCAGCGTGTCAGACGAGCGCCCGCGCCAGCATGACCGCGACGCCGATGGCCAGCGGCTCGTGGATGTGGCGCGCGCCGAGCACGGCCTGGGCGGCCGGGGTGAAGGCGGAGGGAAGGCCTGGAACCGCAGCGATGGTGATCGGCGAGACATCGGCCACGGCGATGAAGCCCCCGGACGGGGTGGCGTCGAAGACGAGGTCGCAGCGCGCCAGACCGTCGGCCAGCGCCACCGGTTGCATCTTGAGCCCGATGTCGAGCGCGGCTTGCAGCCGCGTCTGGTCGGGCTCCACGACCTCGACCGAGGCGCCGCGGCTCACGAGACCCCGCGCGGCCGCGCGGCCCACGGGGCCGAGCCCGAGAAGGAGCACGTGCCGGCTGAGGAGGCTCCCGGCCGCCGCCTCGAGCGCAGTCACGTAGCCGTCGGCCGTGGCCGGATCGTCGTCCACGCAGCGACCCTGGCGAGTGCTCAGGGCGATGAAGCGGAAGTCGTCGGCGAGGAACACCACCTCGGCCGCCCCGTCGAACGCCTCCTGGATGCCGCGCGCGTCGGGCTGCGCCGTCACCCAGGCGTCGCAGCCGAGGTGCCGCAGGATGGCGACCACGCAGTCGCTGAAGCCGCCGATGACGCCCTCGCCGCTGGTGACCGGCACCGCCGCCACGCGCGCCCCGTAGAGGGGCACGCAGACCGGCGGATGCGCCACCGTGCTCATGGCGAGCTCGCGCAGGCCGAGGCCGGTGATGTCCCTGAGCCCGGCCTCGAACTCACTGAGGCGGTCGGTGAGCGCCTTGACGTCCTCCGTCGTAAGCCTCGTCACGTTCTCGTCGCCTCCGTACCCGCCAGAATGTCCGCCTCGGGCGCCAGGTCCAGCCTCTCGCAGCGCGCCAACTCCCTCACGGCCTCGTCGGCGCGCGCCCGCGCCTCCGCGACATCCGCTCCTGTGGCGATCAACGTGGCCGCCCAGGCGCGCGCTCCGCGGCGATAGTCGGTCAGCGCTTCGTCCACGCCGAAGAAGCCCTCCACCAGCTGCAACGGAGCCGCGCTCCCCATCACATGCTCGCCGGTGACCTCCAGCAAACCATCGTGAGCGTGAACGTGCTGGTAGACGCAGGCGCGGCGCGGCCTGCGGTCGACCCGCGGGGGCGCGCCGCGACGCAGGGTCTCGTGCAGCAGCGCGACGATGTTGAGCCCGCTTGACCAGTACACCGCGGTCGGCGTCTGGCTCGGGAGACGGGCGTCGATCTCGAGCACCTTGGGCTCGGGACCGTGCGCCATCACCTCCACGTCCATCAGCCCGTTGAGGCCGAGGCCCGCCGCGAGACGCAGAGCCACAGCGTCGAAGGCCGCGAGCGCGCCCGACGCCACGGCGCGGTCCCATGCGCACGTGCCGCCGGGACCGGCGGCCGCAGGCCCCCCGGCCTCCCCCACCGGCGCCAGGACGCGCTTGCAGTCGTAGCCGGCGTCGAACTCCAGGCCCGTGACCTGCAGCGGGACGGCGCGGCCGCCCCAGGCGAGCACCTCCAGCGACAGCGACGGTCCGGCGACGTATTCCTCGACCACCGGCCGGTGGCCGCCGGCCGCGAGGCGCGTCAGCGCGGCCGAGAGCTCGGTTTCGTCCTCGACCACCGAGACGCCCTCGCTGCCGCTCGCCGAGTCGGGTTTCACGACGGCCGGAAAGCCGCACGACGGCCACGGCAGGGGCCGCGGCACATCGAGCTCCGCGAACAGCCTCTGTGAGGCCAGTTTGGACGCGCTGACGCGGTAGGCGTCGAGGTCGAAGAGCAGGGGGACGCCCCAGGCAGGCACACGTTCGGCGAGCCACTCCAGCGTCCCCAGGTCTTCGCACGCCGGCAGCACGGCGTCGCAGGCAGTGACCAGCGCCTTGGCGAGTCCCTCGTCGGCGACGATGTCGGCCACCACGTGCCGGTCGGCGAGCCCCGCGGCCGGCGGAGCGTCCCGGCGGTCGACGAGGACGGTCTCCCAGCCGGCCTTCGCGGCCAGGTAGACGGCCTCGGTCCCCTGCAGCTTGCCGCCGACGACAAGGAGCCTCACGCCGGGACCTCAGCGCGCTCGTGCGCCGCGGCAAGCCAGGTACGATAGTCGCCGACCGTCCCCGAACGGAGCCCCAGCCGCGCCAGGTGCGGCAGCACGCCCGCCACCGTCCGCTTCCCCTCGTCGATGTCGAGCTCGGCCTGGGACACGCCGGCCAGGCCGACGGTCGGGGGCACGATCGAGGTGACCACGTTGGCGCCCGCGCTCAGGCGCCGCTCGAGGCCGCGGATGCCGTCGACGTCGAGAGATGCGGGGATCAGAGCGTGGGGCATGGTCAGACGCATCGTAGCGATGGTGAGCAGCTCCGCCTCATCTCCGGCCGGCGTTACGTCGGCCAGCGGCGTGCCCGCCTGCGGCACGAACGTCATGACCCGGACCTGCTCCCACGCGGCCGCGCGCATCGCCGCGATGGAACGGGCGCGATCCGCCGCCGTGTCGCCGATACCTGTGAGGATACCGTCCTCGACGAGCAGGCCGGCGCGCCGGGCCGCGCGGCGCGCGGCGGCGCGCGCCGCGAACGGCTGGCCGGTCCGCAGGCGCTCGTACAGTTCCGGGGTGTGCGTCTCCTGGTAGAGCGCGTACCAGTCCGCACCACGAGCGCGGAGGCCGGCCAGCACCTCGTCGGGCACGACGCCGGGCGAGACCATGACCGGCAGCCCGCTGCCCTCGCACACGGCCGCCACGAGCTCGAGAAGCCCGGCGTAGCCGGGGTCGTCGTGGATGACCGGGTCTTCGCCCATCGTGAGGTCGAGCAGGACGACGCCGGAGCCCGCGAGGTCGCGGCAGATGGCGACGACTTCGTCCAGCGATTTGCGATAGCGAGGGCTCGCGTCGTTGTCGGCGCGGTAGAAGCAGAAGGCGCACTCGTTGCGGCAGTAGGTCGAGAAGTACACGAAACCGTAGAGGAAGACGGCGTCGCCGAAGCTCCGGCCGCGCGCCTCGCGCGCGGCGGCGAAGACGGCGTCGGCGGCGGCGTCTCGGGCCGCGAGGAGCTCGGCGAGGTCGGGCTCCTCGAGCACGTCGCCGGCGAGCGCGCGGCGGCAGAGGTCGCGGACGTCGCTGGCTGTGTGCTTCAAGAAGTTCTCCCATTCACCGGGGCCGCTGCAAGAGTACCGGACGGCGGTTCGGGCACCGCCTCGAGCGAGTGTACCGAGGTGCGAGGGCGACTGGCAAGCGGACGGGCCGGGGCGCGAAAGCGCGGGCGCGCGGCCCCTCAGCGGAACTCGAGCACCTCGCCGGCGGGTCGCCGTGACGTGGGGGTGACGGCTCCCGCCGGCCGGCCGATGGGCACGACGGCGACCAGCTTGGCCGGAGGCTCCACGCCGAGCAGCTCCTCGACGGCGGGCGCCGCCAGCACCGGGGCCGTCATCCAGCACGAGCCGTAGCCCAGGGCGTGCGCCGCAGTACACAAGAGCTGGACGGCGGCGCCGATGCTCTGCAGGTCCGGGCGCGCGCGCAGCCTGTCGCGCTCCTCCACGCCGAGGCCACGGGCGAGCAGCATCTCGTCGGCGCGCGAAAGATAGGGCAGGCCGAACACAGTCATCACCAGTGGCGCGTCGACGAAAAACGTCGCGTAGGCGCGCAGCGCCTTGATCTCCTTGCCGCTGCCGGCGAGCTCCGGCCAGGCGGCCATCTCGTCGATGGCCTCGTCGACAGCCTGACGCAGCGCCACCTGCATGACGGCGTCGTCGACGGCGACGAACCGCCACATCTGGGCGTTGCCGGCGTTGGCGGCGCGCACCGCCAGCTCGACCATCGTCGTCACGTCCTCCCGTGGAACGGGGTCGGGGAGGAAGCGGCGCACGCTGGCGCGCCCGCTGACGGCGCTCTGGAGCCCCGCTGCGGCGAGCTGTCGTCTGGCGGCGTCGGCGTGCATGCGCGCTTCAGCCGCCCGAGATGGGCGGCACCACAGAGAGCATGTCGCCGTCGTTCAGCGGCGTGTCCAGACCCCCGAGCGCGTTGATGTTGCGCGCGTTCAGGAACAATCCGGCCCACATCCGGCCGTCTTCGCGGAAGATGCGCGGTTTCAGCCGCGGCTCGGCGGCGATGGCGAGATCGAGCGCTTCGGCCACTGTCGTGGCCGCGCACTCGATCTCCCGCTCGCCGCCGGCCGTGGTCATGCCGACCGGCAGCTTGACGTAGGCTTTGGCCACGATCAGGCCCGCAGTTCCTTGTCCATCTTGTCGACCTTGAGGTCGATGGCCAGGACGTGCGGATTCTGGCAGAAGGCGATGCACTGCGGCTCGCCGCCGCAGAGGTCGCACTTGTACGCGACGTGCCGCGTGGGGTGCTCGTGGATGACGCCGGTCGGGCAGACGTCGTAGCAGTCGCCGCAGTTGGTGCAGGCGTCGTCGTCGACGATCAGCACGTAGCCCTTGACCGTGTCGCCGATCTTCTCCTTGCCGCGAAACTGGCCTTTGACCTTGACCGTGATCTCCGTGGTCACGATGGCGCCGCTGGGGCAGGCCTCCTGGCACTTGGAGCACCCGGTCTGCAGGCAGGTGTGGCCCTTGATGGCGGCGGTCGTCGGGTTGCACTCCGAGAACAGGCGTGCGACCGACGGGCGATAGGCTCCTTCGTGCTGCGCCGAACAGGCCAGCTCGCACATGTGACAGCCGGTGCACTTCTTGCTCGAGATCATGACGTGTGGCATGAGAGTCCCTTTCTGCGACGGGCCGGCCCTAGAGGCGGACGTCGATGTCGAGTTCGGCGAGCTTGGCTTCACTGGGCACGCCGTTCTCGTCCCAGCCACGCATCTCATAGTACTGCTTCATACGCTCGGCGAACACGTCCTCGCCGACCGCCTTGCCGGCCGAGGGGCCGTCTTTGAAGGCGCCGGACTTGGCGTAGAGCGCCTTCGGCAGGTCGTCGCGTTCGACGCCTTCGCGCAGGTTGAACAGGCGGCCGAGGTTCCAGACGCGCTCGCCGATCTGGAGGATCTGCTCGTCGCTGAGCTCACGCTTGAGGACGTGCTTGAGCAGCTGCGCGATCTGGTCCGGCGTGATCGCCCAGAAGTCGCACCAGATGCCGCAGAACTTCACCGAGCTCATGTTCTGCCCGATGAAGCCTTTGGACGTGTCGCCGACGACGATCTGTTCGACCTTGGCGACGTCGATCTGGTCGGCCGGAGACGTGCCGGCGAGGATCTCGTCGCCCGTCGGGTAGGTGCGCATGTGGCAACCGCCGCGGTCGCTGGTGGCGTAGCCCACGCTCATGCCGAACGAACCGCGCGGGTCGTAGCCGGGGAGCTCGAGGCCCTTGACGTCGTACGAGAGCTCGGGGTGACCGTACTTCGCGGCCAGGGCCCGCGCGCCCAGAGCGAGGTCGGCGCCGGCGCCTTCGCGCTTGGCGATGAGCTCGGGCATCTTGACGTAGCCGTCGACGTCGCCGAAGCGCACGCCGAAGTCGTGGATGCCTTTCTCGGCGAGGTCCATGGCGAGACCGACGACCGAACCCGACGAGATGGTGTCGAGGCCCCATTCGTCGCAGAGCTCGTTGAACTTCATGAGGGCGTCGATGTCGTCGATGCCGCAGTTGGCGCCGCAGAGAGCGATGGTCTCGTACTCCGGGCCCTCGCCGCGGACCTCGGCGCCGGCGAACGTGGTGCCGTGGAAGTTGCGGCAGGCGATGGAGCACTGGTAGCAGGCGCGCTTCTTGATGCGGATCTTCTGGAAGGACTCGCTGTTGAGGTTCTTCATGCCCTCGAAGCTGCCGGCCGACCAGTTCTTGGTGGGCATGGCGCCCGCGGCGTTCACGAGATCGATGAGGATCGGCGTGCCCTCCTCGTGAGCCCAGAGGTTGTCTTCGGTGAGCACGTACTCCTCGTGGATGCGGTACAGGTCCGCGAGGAACGCCTTGGCGTCGCCCACCGAGACGCTACCCGTGCCGCGCACGACCACGGCCTTGAGGTTCTTCTTGCCCATGAGGGCGCCGTGACCGCCACGCCCGGCCTTGTGGTACTGGTCGGTGCTGATGCAGGCCCACGGGACGCGCTGTTCGCCGGCAGGGCCGATGGAGAGCGTCTTGGCGGCGGCGTCGACGTCCTGGCGCACGGCCTCCTCGATCTCGGAGGTCTTCATGCCCCAATACTTGGGCGCCGCCGGGCGGAACTCGACGACGTCGTCCTTGACGACGACCACTGTCGGCGCGGCGGCCTCGCCCTTGATGATGATCGCGTCGTAGCCGGCGAACTTCATCTCGGGGGCGAACGAGCCTCCGACATAGCTGTCGTTGAGGATCCCGGTGGCCGGGCTCTTGCAGCCCACGACCAGGCGCGAGGCGGTGCTGACGCTGGTACCGGCGAAGGGGCCGGTCATGAGGATGATGGGCGCCTCGGCGGCCCACGGATCCATCTTTGGCGGGATCTCGTCCCACATGTAACGGAACAGCAGTCCCTTGCCGCCGACGTACTTCTCGGCCCACTCCATGTTGAGCGGCTCGACGGCCGAGGTGGCCGCACTCAGGTCGATCCTGAGTACTTTACCTTGGTAGAAAGCCAATGCGTCCTCCTGACGAAGTGCTCCTTCCCCCTCCGCGTGGCGCCGCGAAGATGCCCTTTGGGCGGGAAACAGTGGGCTTACAGGCTCCGCCATTCTAGCCAACGGCCGGAAGCGGGGCAACAGCGGCGAAACCGCTGTGTTGCAGGGCAAAGCGGAGCCGAAACGGGCGCCGGTTTGGCCATTCTGGCAGGCCGGCCGGGAGAGGCGGCGCGGCCGGCGGCTAGTGTGCGGTGCCGACTACGTCGCCCCGCACGTTGACTTGGCTTCGCCGGTCAGTGTCGGGTGTGCCTGTCGGCGCACCCGACCTTAGCCCACCTACGGCGGCTAATCGCGGCCGGGGGCTTCCGGCAGGTCGCGGATGTTCTCGGCCGCCTGCCACTTGCTGTAGTTGTCGGCCATGGCGTCGAGCAGCTCCTTGAGAAAGCGCGCCGAGAGGTTGACGCGACTGACGACGACGCCGTTCATCTCGCCGGGCTCCTCGCTCTCGTGGTCGAGACGCACGAACGTGATCGAGAACTCGTAGTCGGAGTGGCTGACGTTGGCGAAGTTGGCGTAGACGCCCGCCATCATCTCGGGGGTGGCGTGCAGGTTGATGTGCTTCTCTTGCTCCTCCATGGAGCCTCCTTTTCAGCTGTGGATGCGGCGGGCGATGGCGGCGGCCATGCCGCTGGTGCCGGCCGTGCCGCCGAGGTCGTAGGTCACGTCCTGGCCCTCGGCCACCACGGCCGCGATGGCGTCCTCCATGCGGCGCGCCGCGGCGTCCTCGCCGAGATGCTCGAGCAGCAAGACGCCCGAGCGCAGCAGCGCCATGGGGTTGACCTTGTCCTGGCCCGCGTACTTGGGGGCGCTGCCGTGCACGGGCTCGAACACCGCGATGTCCTCGCCGAAGTTGGCGCCCGGCGCCACTCCGAGGCCGCCGATGAGGCCGGCGCACAGGTCGCTGACGATGTCGCCGTACAGATTGGGCAGCACCAGCACGTCGTAGAGCTCCGGCTTCTGGACGAGCTGCATGCACATGTTGTCGACGATGCGGTCCTCGAACTCGATGTCCGGGTACCGCGCGGCCACCTCGCCGGCGACGCGCAGAAAGAGCCCGTCGGTGCACTTCATGATGTTGGCCTTGTGCACGGCGGTGACCTTGCGGCGGCCGTGCCGGCGCGCGTACTCGAAGGC